>ERZ894206.603-NODE-603-length-27045-cov-16.280993_pt1 | contig 27045 bp, 24 predicted proteins | sample MGYA00380287_ERZ894206 | MGnify/ENA primary metagenome ERZ894206 (study PRJEB32331, sample SAMN06328483) | human gut metagenome | biome: human gut microbiome; feature: stool | host: Homo sapiens | collected 2013-04-12 ...
AGCCAATGAAGAAACGAATACTTAGCATCCTGCTGCTGTGCTGCATGGTGCTGACCATGCTTCCGACAACAGTATTGGCAGCGGACGGGCCGATGGATACCATACCAAAGTACGACGTGAGCATTGACGTGTACAACCGGACATCGGACATATCCATTAAGGACAGTAGGAGCTACTATATCTACTCGTCCGTTCCCGATAAGCTCAGGGACACATGGGCATGGGATAAGAAGATATTCATCAAGGGAGATAAAACCGCGCCGCACGTATTTATTGACGGCGTAAATATCGAGATGAGTCCCAGTTCCAAGGGGCCGGCCATAGAGTTGAACAAAAAGGCTTCGGCATATATCTATTTCATCGGCAAGAACAGCTCCCTGCAAGGCGCCGACGGCCGCGCGGCAATACAGAAAAACCGCAGCGAGGGTCAGCTTTATGTTCTGGCGCGCACAGGCACCACGGTGACCTGCAAGGGCGGCGACAAAGCGGCGGGCATAGGAGGAAGCTACGCGACCCGCAATATTTCCAACGGTTATTACAACGGAGATATGTACGGCCACGGCGTGAATATGCACTTTGGCTCTCGGAGCAATCCTGACTACTGGGGCGGCATCATAGCGGCCATCGGCGGCAATGGCGGCGCAGGCATCGGCGGCGGCCAGGGCGGAAGCGGTGAGAAACTGTATTTCTACTCCGGCACGGTGCAAGCCAACGGCGGCCGCTTGGCCTCCGGCATCGGCGGCAGCTATAAGGGTCGCGGCAGTGAGATCTATATTTATGGTGGCACAGTCAGCGCTCAAGGCGGTGAGGGAGGCGCTGGTATCGGCGGTGGCTGCTGGACAACGGAGCAGGATATGAATGGCATCAACGCCGCCCACGATATCTACATCTCCGGCGGCACGGTCACGGCTAAAGGCGGCCACAACGGCGCGGGTATCGGCGGCGGGCAGTATGTCCCCGCCCGTAATATCACGGTGACGGGCGGCTTTGTTACGGCGACGGGACACTACGGAGCGGCGATAGGCGGCGGCCGCTGGTGCCGCGGAATGGACATAACCCTTACCGACGCTACCCTGAATCTGTCGACCAATTACCGCAGCAACGGCTCGGACGCGGCGGCTGTCGGCTACGGCGACATTGTTTACAAACCGGATGAGCTCGTGGCGGATCCGTCGATCGCGACGAACGACCGGATAAAGGTCGGCTCAAAGGATGGAAAGATCGTCATGCTGACGGCTAACGGTTACGCGCTCAGAACGGATGGGAAACCGAGCTACTTCATGCATCTCACTGATTTCCTGATTCTGGACAGTGACGGAATGATTGACCTGTCGCTGCTGACTCTGCCATACACGCAGAACTACGGATGGGCGATCACCGATCTTGATGTGAAAATGATGGAGACCTCCTGCGAGGGAAACCATACCTACGGCTGGAAAAACCGGAATGGCTGTCATGTCTGGGGATGCACACGCTGCCCGGCCCGGAATCCGCTAGAGCGTGGACCTGTACCGGACGGTGAGCATATTCCCGGAGAGTGGGAAAACCAGGAAAAGAAGTGCACCGTATGTGGGGTTGTGTCGGCGAAGGACACCACGCCTCCGGTGACCGAGGGAATTGCGAATGGAATGGAGTATACCGCCGACGACACCGACGACGGGCAGCCCGGTACGATCAGCTTCATGGTCAGCGACCCGGCGAGAGACAAGGAGGTGTCCTCTGGTGTCAAGTCCGTGACGATCAACGGTGTGGAGCAGACCGTGCAGGCCGGACAGGTTTATCATCTGACCGCGCCGAACGGCGGCAACAATGATGAGGGATTTGTGTATGAGGTCGTTGCTACGGATAATGCGGGCAACAGCACCACGACAACGATAAGGCTGTACAGAAGACACCGGGTTCTGATCCTGAGTGACAGAAACGACCTGAGCAGCGCGATCCTCCACCTTGGCGTGCCGCACGGGTTTGAACTGGAACTGCCGTTCGATCATCTGCCGAAGGAAGCGTATTTTGTCGACTGGGATAACGAGGACATCAAAATAAGCCGCGGGGAGAATAATGACTATAACTTTGGCATCATCAGCTCGAACCGGACGTTCCTTCAGGTGATTCCGGAGACTGAACTGCCAACGCTGGAGTTAGGGCTCAGAAGCAGGCGCTTCTGGGGCTATCACGCAGACTCGGAGAGCGATTTCTGCTACGCGGATATGCCGTCAAAGACTGAGGAAGGCTATCTTATGGATATCCGCGTCACATCAAACAAAATCGGCTACTACTTCGGATCGCCGGTACGCTACACGCAGGAGCAGCTGAAAGCACTGGATGCAGAGGGCAAAATCAAGTGGACGCAGTTCGACACGACCTCGCTCCTGACATTCGATGTGATTTCCTATGAGGAATATAACGGAAGCTGGTACTACTATGCGAAAGCGACAAACGAGGTGGGGACAAGATACGTTTCAACGCCGAACATCATCATAGACGCCGACCCGGCGGTGGCGCTGGAATATCCCTCCGGCAAGGAACTTACCGGCAAGTATGGGCAAACCGAGAGCGGTACATACTGGGGCGATCTGCAATTCACCGTGGTTGATGAATCGAAGTTCACCGTAAAGGACGGGAGTACGCCTCTGGAGCCGGATGAGAATGACGTCTATACGATAAAAGCGGACATGGACGAGGGCATAAAGCACGAGATCGTTATCATGGACGCCGGCAACAATAGAACTGCGTATATCAACGAGATACGTATGAACACGCTTGACCGCAGGGATAATCCCTCTGCCCTGAATTTACCGAACGGCGCGAATCTGGAGGAAAGTCTCCCGAAGACGGTTCGGATTCTCACGGCAAGAGACAGCTCTATGTTTACCGATATCCCTGTGATATGGGAAATACCAGAGACGTATGAGCAGGCGTCAAAGCGGGAGCAGAGCTTTACCGTGAACGGAACGCTTGACCTGTCTGGTACGGATATCGTGCTGCATCCGGATAAGACGGAGCTTGGAAAAGCCCAAATATCCGTGACGATTGCGGGCGCGCCGCGCTACACGCTGACGATAGCGGATAGCGCAAACGGCAGTATAACGGTGGTAAATGCCACAGAAACCGCCGAGGATGGCAAGCCGCTGTTCTTTAAGGACGAGCTTGTTATGCTCTCCATCGCCCCCGACGAGGGCTATATGCTCAGCGCGCTGTCCGTTAACGGTATCCCCGCCACCGTTGCGGTTGGAGACGATACCTATACCTTCGCCCAGCCGGAGGAAAACGTCACCATAACCGCAACGTTTGAAAAGCGCAACGAGCATACCGTCACGTTTGACGCGAACGGCGGCTCCGAGCCTGAGGATCTGCCCGAGGAGGTCACCACCGCAATGCCCGCCAAGAAGGTATTGCACGGCAGCGAGTATTATCTGCCGGAGTGCGAGTTTATTGCGCCCGAAGGAAAGCAGTTCAAGGCATGGCAGATAGACGGTACGGAGTATCCGGTGAACGCCCCTGTGACCGTCACCGCTGACATCACGGTCAAGGCGCTGTGGAAGGACGCGCCTCCCGCCCACGAGCACAGCTACGGCGACTGGCGCAAGGACGGTACGAGCCACTGGCACGAATGTACCGATGATGACTGCCCGAAGAAGCCCGAGAGCATCAAGGACAAAGCCGCGCACGTCTACACCGATGACGCGGATACGACCTGCGATGTTTGCGGCTACGAGCGCACCGTCACGCCGCCTGCACCCACCGAGTTCATCGTCACCTTTGACGCGGGCGATGGTACGCCCTCTGTCGGCAGCATGACCACCACCAATCAGAAGCTAAGTTCGCTGCCCAGTGCCTCCCGGAGCAAGCACAGCTTCGACGGCTGGTACACCGAAAAGAGCGGCGGTACGAAGGTTACGACGGATACCGTATTCTCTGCAAATACCACCGTCTGCGCCCACTGGACGTACATCGGCGGCGGCTACAATCCGCACGTCACCTACTATACGCTGCGCTTTGAAACAGGCGGCGGCAGTGATATTCCCAGCGTGCGGGGAACGTACAATGCCTACATTGACCTGACCCAATATGTCCCCACCTGGCGCGGCCACACCTTTACGGGCTGGTACAGCGAACGCAGCCTGACAAACAAGGTTTCCGGCGTTTATCTGACGAAGGATATGACCGTGTATGCAGGCTGGCGCGTGACCACAGCCCCGCAGACCGACGACAGCAGCGTGTTAGGCTTGTGGGGAATCTCCCTCTGCACATCTCTTGCCGGATGCCTTGCGCTGACCACATGGCAGATCAGGCGGCGGCGTGAGGAAAAATCGCTGCAAAGCATCGAAAAGTAAACAGGCTCACCTTCAGGGGCGCGGGCAAATAGCCTCGCGCCCCTTTTCGGCTTCATTCGTCAGGAAAGGCGGTTGCTCTTTTGAACAACCGCCTTTCGCCATATCTATCCGATTTGAGCAGAAAGGAAATCAGTCTATGACAAAAGAGTACGGGAGGTGCCGCTGATGCTGCGGCAACGAGCCGCGCCGGGAACATAGACGGGCGATACCCGGACACCGTAGGATACCTATGCCCTCCGATATCCGCCGACAATTACCATACTGAACCGTACCGAAGCACCCATACAGGCTTTTATGCCTGTGTGGGTGCTTTTTGTCATCCACGGCACTTCTTCGCCGTGGGCTGCCGCTCCCCACCGTCCTCCGTTCTGGAAGGAATATCCACCCGAACAGAACGAAAGGAGTGCAGCATGAGCCGCGAAAAAAATGTTTTTGAGAAGTTTCCGAAAAAATGGCCAAAAGGGCCATTTGGAAAACCAGTAAGGGGTGAAAGGGGAAACCACGACCTGCCTTCCGGCGCGAAGGGAGGTGAGAACACGGACCTTGAACACCATTACCGGCATAAGCAGCACACCTTCGATGCGTTCCGAGCAGTGAGCCTATGAACTGCTGAAAGAGCTGATGGGAGGTGACGCGAATAAGTAAGCGCAGAAACGCGCGAAGCAGTCTGATCCCTTACCCGGTGATCGCCGCCGCCGTGCGGGGCGACCCAGAGACGGTAAACCAGGTGCTGGATCACTATTCCGGCTACATAGCGGCACTGTCCATGCGCAGAGGGTATGACCAGAACGGAAACCCCCGCCTTGCAGTAGATGAGGATATCCGCCGTCGAATTGAGACAAAGCTGATTATTGCGATTCTGGATTTTGACCTGACCTGATCCAGATGACCGCCGTGCGTTCCCCTTTCCGCATGGTGTGTTCCGCACCTTGACAAAGAAAGCCCGGCAAATCCCGGCGCAGCATAGAGCAGACGGATACATTCCCGTCTGTGCGGAGCCATACGGCCGGCGCGCCATGACCCTCCAACGGGGCGAGCGATATCCACCAGACCGCAAAGTGGGCAAGGCAGCCCACAGGCCACGATGCACAGGCGGGGCGATACTCCCTTGCAGTCACAGTCCGGGCGTGTAGCCGTATTCAGGCGGTGAGGCGTCGCAGACAATGAGCAGGGCCGCGCGAGAACCGCGCGGGGGTGGGATTCCCGTGGAGCTGATAGGCCATTCAGCCGTCCGTTGCTGCTTTTGATATTTTGGAATAGCGGACAAGCCGCTGTTCATACGATAGAAGCAACCATGTATTTCCGAAAGGGGGACGGCTATGCCTAAACAGGAAATACTGAAAAAGACAACGGAACGCAAGATAGGCAAAGTGACCTACCTTGTAAGCGCGGCGCCCAGCAAACGGGCGACCGAGCCAATAGAGAAGAAGCTGGCGAAGATGATCCGCAAGGAAGTCGTGCAAAGCGCCGAAAACGCGGCGGTTTGACCCAGTTAAGCCAAAACCAGCAGACAGGCAGAAGGATATGCGGTATAAGTATAATATGTGTGGGACAAGATCTGTCCTACACATATTCGCTTGTCTGGCTGTCGGGAAGGAGGCAGAAATGTTACAGTCAGATAAGATCACCGCTTTATATTGCCGTTTGAGCCAGGAGGACTTACAGGCCGGCGAGTCCGGAAGCATCCAGAATCAGAAGGTCATCCTCCAGAGGTACACAGACGAGCATCATTTTTTGAACACGCGCTTTTTTGTGGACGACGGCTTTTCCGGCGTCAGCTTCGACCGCGAGGGCTTACAGGCCATGCTCCAGGAGGTGGAGGCGGGCCATGTGGCTACTGTCATCACGAAGGACCTATCGCGCCTGGGCCGTAATTACCTGAAAACCGGCGAGCTCATCGAGGTCATCTTCCCGGAGTACGACGTCCGCTATATCGCCATCAACGACGGCGTTGACACGGCGAGAGAGGATAACGAGTTCACGCCTCTGCGCAACTGGTTCAATGAGTTTTACGCGCGCGACACCTCCAAGAAGATCCGTGCGGTCAAGCAGGCAAAAGCCCAGCGGGGCGAGCGCGTCAACGGTGAAGTGCCCTATGGGTACATCATCGCCCCGGAGAATAAGAACCACCTTTTGCCCGATCCGGAAACCGCCCATGTTGTCCGTCAGATATTCGCCATGTATATCCGCGGCGACCGTATCTGCGAGATCCAGGATTGGCTTCGGGAAAACAAGGTCCTGACCGTCAGCGAGCTTCGCTATCGCCGTACCGGGAGCTGCCGCCATCCGCGGCCGCATCCGAGCTGCATCTATAACTGGCCGGACAAGACCCTCTAGAGGGCTGTAACTCTGTTAAAATCCCTGATTTTAGACACTTTCTGACCTCCTTTCCGTCTTTTATTCGCAGCCATATTCAATGGACTGCTTGCAATATATATCCTAAAACTTCTTTTCCGTTTGGGTCAAGCACAACGAAAGAAGTATTCGTATTCATAATGCTGGGCTTGGCGTAGAAGCGTGTTTTACCTGCACCGGAACCGCCGCATACAAGTACATTCAGATTTCTGCGGTGCTTTCTTCCGTCCAGGCCGATGGCGACATTTTGCGTCAGCAGCTTGTTTTCCGTTTTATCCTTGTTGGCATATTTCTTGTTGACCGAACCAGCCGTGCCCCACTTGGCCGATCCGTGCTCTTCTCGCCGTCTGTAATTGTGCTCCGTGGAAAGATAGACGCCGATGGCGATCCCGTACATCAAAAGCAAAGTGAGGACAGTTTTTACACTGTCCTCACAAAGCTGTATCTGGAATGGGTTTTGCATCACCGATCCGAACTGCTGAACCAGTCCGGGCAATCCATCCTTTAAGCAGGGAGCAATCAACAGGCCGAGCCACACAGCCGGAATTATGCCGCAAAGATAAAGGATCACATTCTGCTTGGAGAGCTTATCTTGCCTCACGGTCGGCTCTCCGTTTCTCTTTCTTTGTTGGGGCATCAATGACCTTCAGGATCAAATCGTTAATGTCTTCTGTGGGCTTTTCGTCCCGGAGAAGATCGTTCCGAAAATCCATCAGGCCGCTGACCATCAGACGCTGCTCAAAATCGTCCAGCGTGACGGCTTTCTTTTCCTCAGCCATATTGGGGTACCTCCTTGTGGCGCTTATAAATAATACAACAAAAACTCTTAAGGACGATTTGTCCGTTGAAATCAAGCAAGGCAGCAAACTGTCCATTGCGGCGGCCTGCTTCTCCATCTATGCCTTTCAGGAATTGAAGGCGCAGTTCTCTCAAATTGATGAGTTGCGCTTTATTTTCACTTCGCCTATCGCTGCCATTTATCGCGGTAACATACCATTTATGGTCATCTTTCCATGCGAAATAGCCCCGTGCATCCTGCCAGAAATAGACATCTTTCAAATAGTTGTAGTAAAGATATCCGTTGCTGGCAGCAATGGTGGAGTAGCCATTGTGCGCGGAAATGGTCGTCATTCACAAAGCTGTAGGCGCGCAGCAATTCGCTGCCCAACTCATTGGTAGAGGATTCCTTCGCGGCGGAGTTTTGGATATAGTCTCACATAGAATCAGCCGCTGCATCCCAATCAGCTTTTTCATGCAGATAGTAGGCACCATAAGAACTCCGCAGGATTCTGGGAAGAAGCTCGATATCCTTCAGCGCGTCTTCTGCCGAAAAAGTGTATGGTTTATTCTGCTCATCGTTTACAACCTCAATCATCTGCGCTTCTTCAGCAGCCAAGAAGGCGGCATCTTCCTGAATCGTTTCACGGGAAAATGCGCTGAAGCCACTGCTGCACACGACCTCTGCACGGCGATTTTCGTTTGCCTGCTGCTGCAACGTCCCGATAGTCAAATCGATTGTCGGCAGGCAGTTCTGCCGTGGCCCAATCCTTCTCACTCCAAGCGATGGTCTCACCTGAGGAAGTCCCACAGTCGCATAGTAAAAACAACAAAAGGACAAGACCAGCCCACAGCAACACCCTTTTCATCATACACATCGTTCTCATTTCTCACACATCTGCCCTGACAGATAGACAACAAGCATTTTGACGGGGATGGGGCGAAATTCCCGATTATTGTATCATAAGCCGGATAAAAATGCTATCGTAACTATAGCCATCAGTAATATCCTTCGCTCACAGGAAATTTCTCCCCTCTTCCATTTTACGGATGGCGCACCTGTGGAGCCGTGTCCTGCCATCCTGGAAAGCCCAGAGCGCGGAAATGCACCTCATTTTCTCTCTGGAAATGATCGCACAACAGCTGGCAGTGCAAACATAGGTATCGTAGGTACAGAAAATCAAGACAGGAAAAGAACAGGCAGGCAGCGGCTCACGCCACTGCCTGCCTGTTCAAAAAAATCAATTACTTAGCGCATCTGAGAGAGAGAAGCCGGGGGTGCTGCTTGTTCTCTTTCCCCTTTTTCCGTTACAGAATAGCGTAATTCACGATCAGTCCAGCAAACACGATGGACACCATGCTCAGCAGCTTGATGAGGATGTTGATGGCCGGACCCGCAGTGTCCTTGAAGGGATCGCCCACGGTGTCGCCCACCACGCCGGCCTTGTGGCAATCACTGCCCTTGCCGCCGAAGTTGCCTGCCTCGATGTACTTCTTGGCGTTATCCCAGGCACCGCCGGCATTGGCCATGTAGATAGCCATCAGGAAACCAGTAACGGTGGCACCGGCCAGCAGACCGACCACACCCTTGAAACCCAGGATCATACCTACCACAATGGGCGTCACCACCGCGATAACGGTGGGCAGCACCATCTCCTTCAGGCTGGCCTTGGTGCACAGATCCACGCAGCGCGCGTAGTCGGGATCTGCCTTGCCCTCCATCAGGCCGGTGATCTCGCGGAACTGGCGGCGTACCTCCAGCACCACGCTCTGGGCCGCGCGGCCCACGGAGTTCATGGTAAGCGCCGCGAACACGAAGGGAAGGCACGCGCCGATAAACAGGCCCACCAGCACCACGGGGTTCATCAGGGAGAAGTCCTCAAAGGTGACATTCGCGCCCACTTCCTTGACCTTTTCGATATAGGAAGCCATCAGTGCCAGAGCCGTCAGCGCGGCGGAGCCGATGGCAAAGCCCTTGCCGGTAGCTGCCGTGGTGTTGCCCAAAGAGTCCAGCGCGTCTGTGCGCTTGCGAACCTCCGGCTCCAAGCCAGCCATCTCAGCGATACCGCCGGCATTGTCGGCCACGGGGCCGTAGGCGTCGGTGGCCAGGGTGATGCCCAGCGTGGACAGCATACCCACTGCCGCCAAAGCAATGCCGTACAGGCCCATGCCTGTGCTGGCTGCGCCGCCGGAGAGGAAGAACGCCAACAGGATACACACCGCCACGATCACGATGGGCACCGCCGTGGACAGCATGCCCAGACCCAGACCGCCGATGATGATGGTAGCGGAGCCGGTCTGGCTCTTGCTGCTCAGCTCCTGGGTCGGCTTGTAGGTATCAGAAGTGTAATACTCCGTGGCCTTGCCGATCAGCACGCCGGCCACCAGACCGGAGAGAATGGCCACATACAGTCCCCAGTGCTCGATGCCCAGCAGGGCCCACACCAGAAAGAAGGAGATAATAGCAATCAGAATAGCCGCCAGGTTGGTGCCGCGGGACAGTGCTTTCAGCAACGTGCGCTGGTCGGCGTTCTCCTCGGTCTTGACGAAGAAAGAGCCAATGATGGAGCAGATGATGCCCACCGCCGCCATGACCATGGGGATGGCCATGGCCTTGAAGGCCTGATCGCTGAACGCGGCCACGCCCAAGGCGGAGGCAGAGATGATGGAGCCAACATAGCTCTCGTACAGGTCCGCACCCATACCGGCCACATCGCCCACGTTGTCACCTACGTTATCGGCGATAACAGCGGGGTTGCGGGGATCGTCCTCGGGAATACCGGCCTCAACCTTGCCCACCAGGTCGGCGCCCACATCGGCCGCCTTGGTGAAGATGCCGCCGCCCACGCGGGCAAACAGCGCCATGGAGCTGGCGCCCATGCCGAAGGTCAGCATGGCACTGGTGATGTCAGCGGCCTCCAGCTTGAACACGAAGCGCAGAAGCATAAACCACACGCTGATATCCAGCAGGCCGAGGCCGACAACGGTGAATCCCATAACGGAGCCGGCGGAGAAGGCCACGCGGAGGCCGCGGTTCAGGCCGTCGCGGCAGGCGTTGGCGGTGCGGCAGTTGGCCTTGGTGGCGATACGCATACCGACAAAGCCGCTGAGGCCGGAGAAGAAACCGCCGGTCAGGAACGCGAAGGGCACGAACCAAGTCAGCAACTTTAAGGCCGCCATAACGCACAAAACCACGATCATACAGGCAAAAAACACACCTACAACGGTGTATTGCCGCTTCAGATAGGCGTTGGCGCCCGCACGGATAGATTGCGAAATTTTGCTCATAAGCGGGGTGCCTTCGTCAAAACTCAGCACTTTTTTGCCGGTGACGAAGGCGAAGATAAGTGCGATGACAGACCCCATAAAGGTTGCCAAAACAAGGTATTTTTCCATGTTTTTCTCTCTTTCCGTTCCGAATTGTTGAGAAATTCGAAATCTTCTTTTTTGTTCCTGAAATATTATAAAGAAAAACAGCGCGCACGTCAAATTTTCACACTTTTTTTGGGTACGCCTGAAAAAGTGTCCGGTTCTTTTCGTTATTTTGCCCGCAACTTTTTTGTGAAAAAACTTCCCATTTTGTGGCATTTACATCCGGTTTTTCCCCAGCCGCGGAAGATGTACCATACGTTTAGAATGTATTTTTCGCCACGATATCCCACGGTATTTCAGGTACAAAAATTTTTTTATGCAACTTTTTCACTTGTATTGGTACCATTTCCTTAAAAAATATAGCAGAAATCCTTTTTCGCACTTTTTGCTGCGTTTTTTTGCTTTTCCGAATTCGCACGCCGGGGGCGTTTGCTAAATTGCACAACGGCAATTTGCAACATTTTCCCCGCAAATGTCCACGGCGGGAGAACGCGAAAGCTATGAAGCTTTGCGTTCAAGCTATATACATTTACTTTCCTTTTTTGATACCTCAGCGGTACATCTGGGTAAAAAAGAAAGCCCTTTCGGGCTTTCTTTTTTTGCTCTCAGTGACGCTTTTTAGCGGTCCATGCCATGCCGGTGACGGAGAGGACGGCGGTGACGGCGTAGATGCCGATGCCCGCGTCGAAGGTCTTGGGAGAACCCTTGGTGGTGTCGGTCTTGGTGTCGGTGGTGGTGGAGCTGTAGTAGTAGCGAGGCGGCTGCTCAGGGGTGGGGTCGGGAACCACCTCTTCTATGATGGGATTATCGTTGGTATAGATCAGCAGGGCCTTGCACGGCGCGTTGATCTGGTCCAGCGTTGCCGTGGAGGTATTGTTGCTGCCGAAGGTCAGCTTGTTCTGTGCAGGTGCCGTTGCCGCGGGAGTCTCGGTAGTCTGATAGTTGCCCACGATGCCCGCCGCAAACGTAGTAGCGGAGAAGGAGGTCGCCGTATTCTTGTTGTTCATAATGACCGCAGAATTGTACACTGTTCCCACGATACCACCGGCATCGTTACCTCCGGTCACGCTGCCGGAGTTCTTATTGCCGGTCACAGAAATAATGTCAGACACTTCATACGCGCTGGCTTCACTTGTACCATGATACCGCAGCCAACCGATGATACCGCCGGCACCGTAGGCAGCATTCTCACTGGTATTCGTAACAGCGCCGCTGTTGGTGTTATTGGTCACAGAGCCGTAGGACTTCTGCTCACCCACGATGCCGCCAACCTCCGTACCTTTTACCGCAGCCGTGTTGGTATTTCCGGAGACATTTGCAGCGGACAGGCTGACGATACCACCGCATACACCGGAGGCCGTCACCGCACCGTTGTTCACACAGTTGGTAATGTACATCTGCTGACCAGTCGCAGTGTAGTAAGCAGAACCCACAATACCACCGGCATTGCGGTCATTTGCGGTCACAACCGCCGCGTTGGTGCAATCGCTCACCGTTCCGCTGGCCTTGATGCTGCCGACCACACCGCCAACGCGCTTAGCGCCGCTGACTGTGCCGCCCAGCACCTGCACACCGGACACAATGCCGCCATTGATGATACGGCCCACTGCCGTGCCCACATCGTCCTTGCCGTTGACGGACACACTGGCGAACTTCACATTCTTGACCGTACCGCCATCCAGCATACCGATAAAGCCCATATACTCATTGTCGCTGGTGGGGATAGTCAGTCCGGTGATGGTATAGCCCTTACCGTCAAAGGTGCCCTTAAACGGCTCGGTCTCAGTACCTACCGTCGTCCAATTGCTGGTAAGTGTAACATTTTTCAGCAGTTCCACCGTGCCGCCATCCTTGGCCGCGTTCAGTGCCTCCGCCAAAGATGAATACTGTGTAGTCGTGTTGCCCTTCGTGGTCTGCGCCACATTTTCGACTTCACTAGCCCACGAAATGGTGGTGACGCTGAAGGCAAGGGCCAGTGCCAGAATGGTTGCTACCAATTTCTTCATGTCTCAAACCCCGTTTATTTTAGATTTCCGCAGATGCGTTCGTTTTAATTTCCATTAAAACGTAAATGCAGAGGTACCTCTGCATTTACGTTTTAATTTCCATTAAAACGTAAATGCAGAGGTACCTCTGCGGATAGTCAGATTATAGCACAGTCTCACCGTTTGTCCAGCCTTTTTATGGAAATTTTACATATTTTTTCTGTTACCGGGAATGGAAAACGGGAGAATTTGACAGAAAATGGAAATTGGTGGCCGCTGCGGCGCATGAACTGCCGGGCGCTGTGGTAGATCGCCAGGGCGCGGGAAATGTCGAAGCTTGTCGCAGGTCGGATCATATCAGTTTTTCAGGCTTTGCAGCGGGGCGGGGATACGGCCGCCGCGGGCGATGAAGTCGGCGCTGGAGGCCTCGTGGACGGGCATCAGGGGCGCGCTGCCCAGCAGGCCGCCCATCTCCACGGTGTCGCCCACGTCCGCGCCCTCCACGGGGATGATGCGGACGGCGGTGGTCTTGCTGTTGACCATGCCCACGGCGGCCTCGTCGGCGATGATGGCGGAGATCGTCTCCGCCGTGGTACTGCCGGGCACGGCGATCATGTCCAGACCCACAGAGCACACGCAGGTCATGGCCTCCAGCTTGTCGATGGTCAGGGTGCCGTCCAGGGCCGCGGCGATCATGCCCTCGTCCTCGGAGACGGGGATAAAGGCGCCGGACAGACCGCCCACATGGCCGCTGGCCATGACGCCGCCCTTCTTCACGGCGTCGTTCAGCAGGGCCAGCGCCGCCGTGGTGCCGTGGGTGCCGCAGACGGACAGCCCCATCTCCTCCAGGATGCGGGCCACACTGTCGCCCACCGCCGGGGTGGGGGCCAGGGACAGGTCTACGATGCCGAAGGGCACGCCCAGACGGGCGCTGGCCTCGGCGGCCACCATCTGGCCCATGCGGGTGATCTGGAAGGCGGTCTTTTTGATAGTCTCGGCCACCACGTCGAAGGGCTGGCCCTTGCAGCCCTGCAGGGCGTGGTACACCACGCCGGGGCCGGACACGCCCACGTTGATGACGGTGTCGGCCTCGCCCACGCCGTGGAAGGCACCGGCCATGAAGGGGTTGTCCTCCACAGCGTTGCAGAACACCACCAGCTTGGCGCAGCCCAGGCCGTCGCGGTCGCGGGTCAGGTGGGCCGTCTCCTTGATGACGCGGCCCATCTGGGCCACGGCGTCCATGTTGATGCCGGCCCTGGTGCTGCCCACGTTGACGCTGGAGCAGACCAGCTCCGTGCGGGCCAGCGCCTCGGGAATGGAGGCGATGAGCCGCCGGTCGCCGGAGGTAAAGCCCTTCTGCACCAGGGCGGAGTAGCCGCCGATGAAGTTGACGCCGCAGGTCTTGGCGGCGCGGTCCAGCGTCAGGGCCAGGGGGACGAAGTCCTCGCTTTTGCAGGCCGCGCCGGCGATGGCGATGGGCGTGACGGAGATGCGCTTGTTGACGATGGGGATGCCGAACTCGCTCTCGATATCGCAGCCGGTTTGGACCAGCTTTTCGGCGCGGGAGCAGATCTTGTCGTAGATCTTGTCGCAGCAGCGGTCCATGTCCTCGTCGGCGCAGTCCAGCAGGGAGATGCCCATGGTGATGGTGCGGATGTCCAGGTGCTGCTTGTCCACCATGGCGATGGTGTCGAAGATATTTTGCAGACTCAGCATATTCCCCACCTCTTACAGCTTGTGCATGGCGTCGAAGATGTCCTCCCGCTGGATGCGGATGGACAGGCCGCGGCCCTCGCCGTAGGCCTTCAGATCGGCGCGCAGGGCGTCGAAGGGCGCCTGACACTCGGTCAGGTCCACCACCATCATCATGGTGAAGTAGCCCTCCATGATGGTCTGGCTGATATCCAGGACGTTAATGCGGCTGGCCGCCAGGGTGTTGCACACACCGGCGATGATGCCCACCTGGTCCTTGCCCACAACGGTAACGATCGCTTTCATAACTATATACTCCTTTCGGATGGTTTTTGTTTTGGCGCGGGAGACGCGGTTTGCCGAAAACCGATGGATCCTGCGTCCTGTCGATGGCAGGCCGACGACGGCGTATCGGGTATACGGCGAGGAGACCTGACGATGGCAGGGCGCGGGAGGCGCGGTTTTCACTCCAGCTCGTCTAATGTCAGCGAATAGCTGGGCAGGAAATGCTCACGGAAATAGTCCAGCTCCGGCAGGGCCATGGCGTCCATGGCGGCGGCGGTCTGGGCGGCGGCCTGACGGAACTCGGTGTTGCCGGCCTTCAGCTCCTCGATGCACTTGATGTGGGCGGAAAGCTTATCCGCCGCCCTCACCATCTGCTCGATCTCCGGATCGGCGGGACGGAGGGCGTCCTCGTAGGCGGGACGCAGGTCCTCCGGCAGCATGGAGAGGAGCTTGTCCTCCGCCACCTGCTCCACGGCCTTGTAGGCCTCGCGGATACCGGGATTGTAATACTTGATGGGGGTGGGCATATCGCCGGTGAGTATCTCGCCGGCGTCGTGGTACAGCGCCGCCACGGCCACGGCGCCGACGTCCACCTGGCCGCCGAAGCGCTCGTTGCGCAGCACCGCCAGCGCGTGGGCCAGCACCGCTGTCTGGTGGCTGTGCTCCTGGATGTTCTCCGTGTAGCTGTTCCGCATGAGCGACCAGCGCTGGATGAAGCGCATACGGTTGATATAGGCGAAAAAGTGGTTCATGTTATGTCAACTCTCCTATCAGTACATCACCATCTATACCGACTATTTTTGTATCGATAATTCTATTATGTAAATCTTCAGCGCGGACGCACACCTCACAGTAGTTGGGGGCGTGGCCGGTGTAGAGGCCGTCCTTCTCCTGCTCATAGAGCACCGGGTAGGTCTGCCCCACGCAGCCCTCCAGATAGGCGCGGTGCATGGTCCGGGCCACGGCCACGGCGCGGCGGGTCCGTTCCTCCTTTACCGCGGCGCTGAACTGCACCAGCTCCGCCGCCTTGGTGCCGGGACGGACGGAATAGGGGAAAATGTGCATATCCGCGAAGGCGCACTTTTCGATAAAGGCCATGGTCTGCTCGAATTCCCGGTTCGTCTCGTCGGGGAAGCCGCAGATCAGGTCGGTGGTGACGGCGGGCCGGTGGAAATACTGCCGCAGCAGCGTGACGGACTCGTAAAACCGCGCCGTGTCATACTTCCGGTTCATGCGGCGCAGCGTCTCGTCACAGCCGGACTGCAGGGACAGGTGGAAGTGGGGGCACAGGTTGGGCAGCTTCGACGCCCGGCGGCAGAAGTCCTCGGTGATGGTACGGGGCTCCAGGCTCCCCAGCCGCAGACGCATATCCCCCGCGGCGGCGGATACCGCCTCCAGCAGGTCGATGAGGCTTTGGCCGTTTTTCAGATCGTGGCCCCAGGAGGATATCTCGATACCGGTGAGCACCAGCTCACGGTATCCCTCGCGCTGCAGCTGCTCTGTCTGGGCTACGGCCGTCGCCAGCGGCAGGGAGCGCACCGGGCCGCGGGCGTAGGGGATGATGCAGTAGGTGCAGAAATTCACACAGCCGTCCTCTACCTTCAGCATGGCCCGTGTGCGCTCGGCCATGCCGCCGGCGGGCAGCACCTCGAATTTCCGGCGGCGCAGGGCGTCGTCCAACAGTCTCACCGGCTCCTTTTCGTGGGCTGCCTGCTCGAACAGGTCCAGAAACGCCATGCGGTCACCGGTACCGGCCAGCAGGTCCACGTCCAGTGCCGCCACCACCTCCGGGTGGGTCTGCACATAACAGCCGCAGGCGGCCACCACCGCGTTGGGGTTCAGCTTATGACACCGGCGGATCATCTGCCGGGATTTCTTGTCACTGATGGCGGTGACGGAGCAGGTGTTGACGATATAGCCGTCGGCCTCTGTCTCGGCGGGCACCAGCGTATGACCGCGGCGCAGCAGCTCCTGCTCCATGGCCTGTGTCTCGTATTGGTTCACCTTGCAGCCCAAGGTATAGATGGCAACACGCATCTTGCACTTTCCCCTATTCTATCGTATAATAAGGTTTCACGGGTGAAGGTGTTTTTCACTCCCGCTTTTTGATCGGTTTATTATACTGTATTTTACCGTGTCTTTCAAGACCCGTTCGTGAAACAGGAGGCTCTCTATGGTCTATTTTGATAACGCTGCCACCACGCCGGTGCCCAAAGCCGTGGCCGACGCCATGTACGAGGTGCTGACGGCGCACTTTGGCAATCCCTCCTCCCAATACCCCATAGGGGTGGAGATGAAAAAAGCCGTGGAGGGCTGGCGGGCCGTCATCGCCGGGGCGCTGGGCTGCCCCGCGGAGCGCCTGTACTTCACCTCCTGCGGCACGGAGAGCGACAACTGGGCCATACAGGCCGCCCTGTGGCAGAACCGGCACAGGGGCAGACACATCATCACCACCGCCGTGGAGCACAGCGCCGTTCTGGAGCCCTGCAAGCTGCTGGCCCAGCAGGGGTATGAGGTCACCTATCTGAAGCCAGGACGGGACGGCAATGTCACCGCCGAACAGGTGGCGGATGCCCTGCGGGAGGACACCGCCCTGGTGTCTGTGATGCTGGTGAACAACGAGACGGGCTGCGTATTTCCCGCGGCGGACATCGCTGCCCTGCTGCGGGAGAAGGGCTCCCCTGCCCTGCTGCACTGCGACGCGGTGCAGGGCTTTTTGAAGGTCCCCTGCGACCCGGAGGGCTGGGGCGTAGACCTGATGAGCCTGTCCGGTCACAAGGTCGGCGGGCCCAAGGGCGTGGGCGCGCTGTACATCGGTCCCCGGGTGCGGAACCCCCGCCCCCTGCTGCCCGGCGGCGGACAGGAGCGCGGCGCGCGCTCCGGCACCGAGGCCACGGCCCAGATCGCCGGCTTTGCCAAGGCGGTGGAGCTGCGGCTGGCCGATTATGACGCCAAGCTGGCCCACATGGCCGGGCTGAAGGCCTATTGCCGGGAGAAGCTGCTGGCCATGGGCGGCGTGGTCCCCGTGGGCGAGGGTACGGCCCCCCACATTCTGGCGGTGTCGCTGGTAGGGTATCCCAGCGCCAACATCGTAACGGACCTGGGTGCGCAGGGCATCTGCATCTCCGCAGGCTCTGCCTGCCATCAGGGGAAGGCGAGCCATGTGGTCTCCGCTCTGGGGCTGGACAAAAAGACTGCCGCCGGCGTGATCCGCATCTCCTTCTCCCCCGACAATACGGAAGCGGACGTGGATGCGCTTTGCCACGCACTGAAGTCCCACCGGGACAGCCGCTTCCCCATGCTGTGATATACGCCCGCGGCGCGGGCACAACGATATTTTGAGGTGGACTATGTTCAAAGCTCTTAAGCGCGACAGGGCCTTTTACGGGTATCTGCTCCGGTTGACCGGCCCTATCGCCCTGCAAAACCTGATCACGTTCTCGCTGGGTCTTATTGACACGCTGATGGTCAGCCAGCTGGGCAACAATGAGATGGCGGCGGTAACGGCGGCCAACGTGCCGGTGTTCCTGCTGATCTCCATCGTGTTCGGCGTCCAGTCCGGCGTAGGCATCCTGATCAGCCAGTACTGGGGCAAAAAGGACCTGCCCAGCATCAGCCGTGCCATCGGCGTGGCGGCGGGGCTGGGCGTGGCTCTGGCGCTGGTCATCGCGCTGGCGCTGTTCCTGTGGCCGGTGCAGATCATGGACCTGATGAGCAACAAGCATCATCTGTCCCTGCTGGGCGCGCCGTATCTGCGGGTCATCGGCTTCTCCTATGTGTTCAATATGCTCTCGTCTATCTACGTCAGCGCGCAGCGCAGCGTGGAGAACGCCAGCTTCGGCATGAAGCTGTTTGGTATGTCCACGGTGCTGAATACCGGCATGAACTACCTGCTGATCTTCGGCAAGTGCGGCTTTCCCATGCTGGGCGTGGAGGGCGCGGCCATCGCCACACTGCTCTCCCGCGTGGCGGAGTTCGCCGTGTGCCTGTTCTGCGCCCTGCGGAGCCGGGTCATCCCCCTGGACCTGAAGGCGCTCTTCCGTCCGGGCTGGGAGATGCTGCGCCGGTTCGTGAAATACGCCTCGCCGGTGATGGCCAACGAGCTGTTCTGGGGGCTGGGCAACAGCCTGCTCACCGTCATTCTGGGACACATGACCATCTCGGTAGAGTTTCTGGCGGCCAACGCCGTCATGGGCAACCTGAACCGCCTGTTCCTGGTGGTGTGCTTTGGTCTGGGCGCCGCTACCGCCGTGATGATCGGCAAGGCCATCGGTGAGGGACAGAGCCACGATGAGCTGATGGACCTGTCCAGGACGCTGTCCTGGGTGACGATACTGGTGGGCGCCGTACTGGCTGTCATCGCCCTGGCGCTGGTGCCGCTGCTGTTCCAGCCGGTGATCTTCCCGCTGTTCAAGCTATACGATCTCAGTGCCCATCTGGCCACCACGCTGGCGGTGACGGGCTTCGCCTGCATCCCCTTCCACGCCTACTCCATCTCCGCCGTCACCGGTATCCTGCGGGCAGGCGGCGATGTGTTCTGGTCCACGGCGCTGGATCTGGCACCCCAGTGGCTGGTGGCGCTGCCGCTGACGGCCCTGCTGGCGCTGGTGCTGGACGCGGATCCCTGGTTCGTGTCGCTGGCCATACAGGCGGAGAGCTTTATCAAGTGTCCCATCTGCCTGTGGCGCATCCGGTCCCGTAAATGGATACACGACGTGACACTGCCGGAGGGTGAGCGATGAACAGTCTGTTCGTCTGCCCCCTGTGCGGCGGCGCGCTGACGCGGCGGGAGGGCAGCTATCTCTGCCCCGCCGGCCACTGCTTCGACATCGCCAGGGAGGGCTATACCTATCTGCTGCCGGTGAACCGAAAGCACTCCAGGGCCCCAGGCGACGACAAGGCTATGGCCGCGGCGCGGCACACCTTTCTGGAAAAGGGCTACTACGCCCTGCTATGCGAAGAATTATGTCAACTCGCTGTGGAGCTGACCGGCGATGCCCCGGCGGTGCTGGACAACGGCTGCGGCGAGGGCTACTACACCGCGGGCATCTATCGTGCCCTGTGTGAGGCCGGGAAGACGCCGGTGATGGCCGGGATCGATATCTCCAAGCCCATACTGCGTCTGGCGGCTAAGCGGGAGAAAAATGTGCAGTTCGCTGTGGCCTCCTCCTACCGCCTGCCGGCGGCAGACGGGTCCGTAGACCTGCTCATCAACTGCTTCTCACCGCTGGCCATCGAGGAATTCCGCCGCGTGCTGCGGCCCGGCGGGCACTTTATCTATGTGGTGCCCGGAGAAATGCACCTGTGGGAGATGAAGCAGGTGCTCTATGACCACCCCTATGTCAATGAGGTGAAGGAGACACCCTACGAGGGCTTCCGGTATGTGAGTATCCGGCACATAACGGACGTTATCCATCTGGAGGACCCGGCGGACATACAGGCGCTGTTCGGCATGACGCCCTACTGCTGGAAAACGCCGAAGGCCGGCGTTGAAAAATTATGTAAACTCACGCAGTTGGACTGCCGCATCGCCTTTGACGTACACGTTTTCGAAAAGGAGAGGTAACTATGGATCGAATTTCCCCGCCCCGCCGCCGGCCGCGGCGGCGTCTGCTGCCGGTGCTGCTGCTGATCGCGGCGGTGCTGGTGGTGGGCGCACTGCTGACGGCGGTCGTTCTGTCCCTGCGGGGCGGCAGCGCCCGGCAGGAGCCGGAGGCCGATCCCCACGCGGGGCAGGTATATATCAACGACGGATTTAACATGGTGTGGATGACGCCCCATGAGGGTATCCCCGCCAGCGGCCTGGCGCAGGAGGACTTCCGCCGGGACACCAACGACGATGGCAGCGACGGCGTCCGCGTCCGCTATCTGGGCGCGGAATACGCCACCCGCTGGGGCGTGGACGTGTCTAACCACCAGGGCACCATCGACTGGGCGGCGCTGAAGCGGCAGGGCATCGACTTTGCCTATCTGCGCCTGGGTCTGCGGGGCTACGGCGAGAAGGGCTCTCTGTACCCGGACCGGTCCTTCGACAGCTATTACAGCGGGGCCAGGGCCGCCGGCATCGAAGTGGGCGTGTATTTCTTCTCCCAGGCCGCCACCGTGCAGGAGGCCGCCCAGGAGGCCCTGTACGCCCTGCAGCTGCTGGATGGCCGCGACCTGGACCTGCCGGTGTACTACGACTGGGAGCCGGTACAGCAGGAGGACTCCCGCACACTGCACAACAACGAATTCCTGCTGACCTCCCAGGCCCGGACTTTCTGCGCCTTGATCGAACAGGGCGGCTATGAGGCCGGGGTGTACATGAACCGCCAGCAGGGCTACTACCGCTATGATCTGCCCTCTATGGGGAACATCGCCCTGTGGATCGCTGATCCCGGCGACTATCCGGACTTCTACTACCGCTTCGATGTGTGGCAGTATGACCACGGCGCACGGCTGGACGGCGTCAACGAGATCGTGGACCTGAACGTGGAGTTCGTGCCGGTAATGTAAGCAAGAGCGCTCCCCCGCCGGGGGAGCGCTCTTTTATTCGAACAGCTTTCCGCAGGCCCAGTTGGTAAAGGGTGCGGCGGCAAACATATTCCAGAAAAACGCCATGGGGAAGTTCTTGATAAGCGTCCCCGCCCAGATGGCGGGCAGCTGCCACACCGGCGCACCGCCTAAGATCATGCTGAAAATAATGGTGGCCGCCAGACTCATGGTGGGGCACATAACGGACACGGTGCCCGCCTGCCGCATCAACCGACAGAAATAGGGGTTATCCCGCTGCGGGTCGCTGACTTTGGCGGCAAAGCGGGCGCCCAGCCGGTTGCCCCACAGCTCCGACACGATGATGACGATGAGCCCCATGAACAGCGCCTCCACCAGCGCCTTGCCCACGATACCGTAGGTCAGGTTGGTAAACCCTCCCGGCTGCAAATGTACCCCCTGCTGGATAGCGTTGTTGTATATCTCCATGCCGACAGCCATGCTGTACGACATGATGATACCGAAAATGATCCCCTGTGTTTTGTTCTTTGGCATTGCAGTTTCCTCCATAAAAATAAAAAGCGCACCGCCCGAGGGCGATACGCTTCGCAGGCACTTCTGTGCGCTACGCGTCTCTATTCTTTTACCACACCCGCCGGGAAATGTCAATGGGTTGGGCACATAACGTTTTTATTATGTTAACCTATCCTTTGTGTCCACGACATTACTGTACCAGAATTTCCGCACCGGGTCATACATCACTGCTTACAATCGCCGCAGCCAGACATTACATCCTCCCCACATAAACCAAAAGACCGGCTTTCGCCGGTCTTTTGGTTTACATAATTTAGTTTTTCTTCCCGTGCTGCGCCTTCATGCGCCGCTCGTGGTTCAGGATGGTCTTGCGGATGCGGAGGTTCTTGGGGGTGACCTCCAGCAGCTCGTCATCCGCCAGGAATTCCAGGCACTGCTCCAGGCTCATCTTCCGGGGCGGCACCAGACGCAGGGCGTCATCGCTGCCGGCGGCACGGGTGTTGGTCAGCTGTTTCTTCTTGCAGACGTTGACCACGATGTCCTCCTGCTTGGGGCTGATGCCCACTACCATGCCCTCGTACACGCCCACGTTGGGGCCGATGAACAGCACGCCGCGCTCCTGCGCGTTGAACAGACCGTAGGTGATGGACTCACCGGTCTCGCTGGCCACCAGAGAGCCGGTATTGCGGCGGATCAGCTCACCTTTATAGGGGGCGTAGCTGTCAAACACGCTGGCCATAATGCCCTCGCCCCGGGTATCCGTCAGGAACTCGTTGCGGTAGCCGAACAGACCGCGGCTGGGCACCAGAAACTCCACCTTCATGCGGCTGCCGATGGGGGTCATTTCCTGCATATCCGCCTTGCGGGCGCCCAGCTTCTCGATGACCGCGCCCACACTCTCGGCGGGCACGTCCACCACCAGGCGCTCGATAGGCTCGCACTTCTTGCCGTCGATGGTCTGGTACAGTACACGGGGGGGCGACACCTGGAACTCGTAGCCCTCGCGGCGCATGGTCTCGATGAGGATGGACAGGCTCATCTCGCCGCGGCCCGCCACGTTGAAGGCGTCCATAACGCCCTCGATCTCGCTGACGCGGAGGGACACGTCCTTCAGCGTCTCGCGGAACAGGCGGTCACGCAGCTGGCGGCTGGTGACGAACTTGCCCTCGCGCCCGGCGAAGGGACTGTCGTTGACGGAGAAGGTCATCTCCACCGTGGGGGCGCTGATCTTCACAAAGGGCAGCGGCTCCACGCAGTCGGGCGCGCAGATGGTATCGCCGATGGTGATATCGCCGATGCCGCTGAGGGCGATGATATTGCCCGCCGTCGCTTCGGTGATGGGCACCTTGCCCAGACCGGCGAACTCGTACATACTGACCGCCTTGGCCTTCTTGGCAGGGGCGTCGGGATCGTGGTAGTTGCACACGGCGATCTCCTGGTTCTGCTTCAGCACGCCGCGCTCGATACGGCCGATGGCGATACGGCCCACGAACTCGTTATAGTCGATGGAGCTGACCAGCATCTGGAAGGGCTGGTCCAGGTCGGCCTCCGGCGCGGGGATGTAGTCCAGAATGGTATCGAACAGCGGCTTCAGGTCCGTGCCCACCACGTCGGGGGAATAGCTGGCGGTACCGTTGCGGGCGGAGCAGAACAGCATAGGGCTGTCCAACTGCTCGTCGGTGGCGTCCAGGTCCAGCAACAGCTCCAGCACCTCGTCGATGACCTCGTGGATACGCTGGTCGGGACGGTCGATCTTGTTGATAACCACAATAACACGATGGCCAAGCTCCAGCGCGCGGCTGAGCACGAAACGGGTCTGGGGCATAGGGCCCTCGGCGGCGTCCACCAGCAGGATGACGCCGTTGACCATCTTCAGGATACGCTCCACCTCGCCGCCGAAGTCGGCGTGGCCCGGGGTATCCACGATGTTGATCTTGGTGTCGCCGTACTGGATGGCGGTGTTCTTGGCCAGAATGGTGATGCCGCGCTCACGCTCCAGGTCGTTGGAGTCCATGACGCGCTCCACCGTCTCCTGGTTCTCGCGGTACACGCCGCCCTGCTTGAGCATCTGGTCCACCAGCGTGGTCTTGCCGTGGTCGACGTGGGCGATAATGGCCACGTTTCTCAGTTTTTCGTTCTGCAAAGGTAAAAACCCCTTTCTCTCGGGTAAATTCACTAACCTTTGTATTATATGCCTGCAAAGGACCGATTGCAAGCCCTTTCGTCAACTTTTTCGCCGCGGCGCCGTTGACAAATGCCGCCGCCTACGGTACAATACCAGTTGCACACGCCTCCGTAGCTCAGTTGTATAGAGCGACCGCCTCCTAAGCGGTAGATTGTTCGATTCCTTCGAGCAGTAAAAATTGCATAAAACTTATAAATGTCTCAGTAGCTCAGCTGGATAGAGCACACGCCTCCTAAGCGTGGGGTCGGAGGTTCAAATCCTCTCTGGGACGCCAGAAAGCACCGCTGCAAGCCTTTTTCGGGGTTTGCAGCGTTTTTTTGTTCCTCCTTCTCCCGGTAATTTCGCTTCCGTTATGCAAAAGTGGGCTTATCCCCTTTATTTATCTTCGCTTCGGTTACGGTGCAGGCTTGCCTTCAGTGCCGTGACAGTATCCGTGATGATTTTTATTTCATCCTCGTTACAATCTGCGGCCAGATCAGAAAGCCAACTGTTCAGGACAGGCCGCGCACTGCGCATTTCCATGCACAGCACCTCGGCGGGATCACAGTCCAGAACATTCATCATTTGCACAAGCAGCTTTGTGCTGGGAATCGTCATGCCGGTTTCAATATGGCTGATATGTGTAGACCCCCACATCAGTCATTGCAGCCAGCTTCTCCTGCGTCAGGTTTTTCCGTATGCGCGCTTCCTTGAGCCGTGCGCCTATAAATGCGTAGTCTATCATACAAACAAGTCTCCTGCAGATGAAGTGTTCTTAACTTGTATTGTATGTGCATTTTGGTCATGTTTTAATATCCTAAACGTGCAACTGCTCATACACTTATAGTTACAGAGGGAATTTATGCCAATTTTTGGTGCATCAGAGTATTATTTGCCTAATTAAGCCAAATTTTTTCGTTGAAAGGTCAACAAGTCTCAAAAAGCCGGTTTGCAGCACACTTATAGCGCACACGCCGACAAAAGCGAACCATCCTACCACGCCGCACGCTTCCCTGTTTTCTCCCCGCTACCCCAACTGTTCCGTCACGGCAAAGTGGTTTTTCTCATAGCGGATCAGCCCGTCCCGCTGCATGAGGGACAGCTCGTTGCTCAGCGCGCTGCGCTCCACGTTCAGGTAATCCGCCAGCTGCTGGCGGTTGTAGGGTATGTCGAATTCATAGCTGCCGGTGCGCTTGATGCACTCCGAGAAATAGGACAGCAGCCGCTTGCGGATGGATTTGGGCGAGGTGTGCAGCACCCGGCGGGAGAGCTGCAAATTCTTTCCGGCGGATAGTGTCAGCAGGTTCCGCAGCAGCCGGAGATGGCGGGGACACACCTTGGCGCAGGGCTCCAGCACCTGCCCGATGTGCAGCAGCAGCACCTCCGTATCCTCGGCGGCGGTGACGTTGACCATCAGCGGCTCGCCCGGCGCGCAGGCATACGCCTCCGCAAAGATGCCGCCTGCGCCCACGCTGCTGAGAACGCTGTTGTTGCCCCACACGTCCCCCATCTCGATGATGACACGGCCGGACAGCACCACGCCCAGCTGTTCCGTGGGCGTCCCTTCCGGCAGGATGACCGCGCCCTTTTTATAGGTGCGCTCTGCGGCGCGCAGGCAGCACAGCATTTCCTCGATGTCCGGCACCGTCATGCCGCGAAAAAGCGGGGTGTTCCCCAAATTGATCCGCATATTTTTCTCCTTTTCGTTGGCGTGCCAACAGACTTTCATAAATTATGATAGTAAAATGAAGCCACAAAGTCAAGAAGAACCGCAAGGAGGACAAAAATATGGTACGGAGAATCATTGAGATCGACAGGGACAAGTGCAACGGCTGCGGTGCCTGCGCCGAGGCGTGTCACGAGGGTGCCATCGCCATGGTGGACGGCAAGGCGCAGCTCATGCGGGACGATTACTGCGACGGGCTGGGTGACTGCCTGCCCACCTGTCCCACCGGGGCCATCACCTTTGTCGAGCGCGAGGCCGCCGCCTACGATGAAAAAGCCGTCACGGAGAACAAGCAGCGGAAAATGCGAGAGCAGGGCATGACGCTGCCCTGCGGCTGCCCCGGCAGCCAGTCCCGGAACATTCAGCGCGAGGCCGCGCCCGCCGCAGAAGCCCCCTGCGCTGAACAGGCAAGCAGGCTTTCCCAGTGGCCGGTGCAGATCAAGCTGGTGCCGGTGAACGCGCCCTATTTTGACGGGGCGCGGCTGCTGATCGCCGCCGACTGCACCGCCTACGCTTACGCCGCCTTCCACGAGCGGTTCATCAAGGGACACATCACGCTGGTGGGCTGTCCCAAGCTGGACAGCGTGGACTATTCCGAAAAGCTGACGGAGATCATCCGCAGCAACGACATCAAAAGCGTCACCGTCGTCCGCATGGAGGTACCCTGCTGCGGCGGGCTGGAGCTGGCGGCGAAAAAGGCACTCCAGCAGAGCGGGAAGTTCATCCCGTGGCAGGTGGTCACCGTGACGGTGGACGGCCGGCTGGTGGAGGAATAAAACACAGGAGAACACGAAAGGAGAAGTATTATGAAATACGTTTGCACCGTTTGCGGTTGGGAGTACGACGAGAGCGCAGGGTATCCCGAGGGCGGTATCGCGCCGGGAACGCCATGGAGCGAGGTGCCGGAGGATTTTGAATGCCCCCTGTGCCACGTGGGTAAGGACAGCTTCGAGGAGGCGTGAGCTTTCTGCAAAAGAGGCAAAGACTATGAGTTTTGAAAACTGGAAGGACAAAATCGGCACATTCGAAGTGATGGACGTGCGGGGCAAAAAGATGGACTTCTTCCCCGCATTGAAGGCAAAGGCCGCCGCGCTGAAAAACGGCGAAGGACTGCATATCATCCAGACCTTCGAGCCTGTTCCCCTGTACCCGGTGCTGGCCCTTATGGGCTTTGAGCATCATACGGAGAAGGTGAGCAGCAGTGAATATCACGTCTGGTTTTATCGAGTGAGGAAAGGAGAATAACTGCATGAGCTACGAAAACTGGAAGGATAAGGCGCAGGGGTTTCAGACCATGGATGTGCGCCATATACAGGGCAGCTTCTTTGAAGGGCTGAAGAAACGAGCCGA
>ERZ894206.631-NODE-631-length-25901-cov-11.156078_pt1 | contig 25901 bp, 21 predicted proteins | sample MGYA00380287_ERZ894206 | MGnify/ENA primary metagenome ERZ894206 (study PRJEB32331, sample SAMN06328483) | human gut metagenome | biome: human gut microbiome; feature: stool | host: Homo sapiens | collected 2013-04-12 ...
AGAAGAATTATCCCGGTCTTGATTTTGTTCCTGTCATTGGAGATGTCCGCGTGAAAGAACGTCTCCGTATGGTCTTCGAAACTTATCAGCCTCAGATCATCTTTCATGCCGCTGCTTATAAGCATGTTCCGTTAATGGAAGAGAATCCCTGTGAAGCTGTGCTGGTCAACGTTGTCGGTTCTCGCCAGGTTGCCGATATGGCAGTTGAATACGGAGCCGAGAAGATGATCATGGTTTCTACCGATAAGGCGGTGAATCCTACCAATGTCATGGGATGCTCGAAACGATTAGCAGAAATCTATGTACAGAGCTTGGGCTGTGCCATCCGTGAGGGAAAAGTAAAAGGTCATACCAAATTTATCACTACCCGTTTTGGTAACGTCTTGGGTAGTAACGGTTCTGTAATTCCCCGCTTTAAAGAACAGATTGAGAATGGCGGTCCTGTCACAGTGACTCACCCCGATATCATTCGTTTCTTTATGACTATCCCCGAAGCTTGTCGCCTGGTAATGGAAGCTGCTACGATGGGTGAAGGCAATGAGATATTTGTCTTTGAGATGGGAAAGGCTGTGAAGATTGTCGATCTGGCTACCCGTATGATCGAACTTGCCGGTTATCGTCCCGGTGAAGATATTGAGATAGAGTTTACGGGACTTCGTCCGGGTGAGAAGCTTTATGAAGAAGTATTGAGTGATAAGGAGAATACAATTCCTACAGAAAATAAGAAGATAATGATAGCGAAGGTACGTCATTATGAATATACTGATATCCTTGAAACTTATGGAGAGTTTGAGAAGTTATCCCGTACGGTAAAGATCATGGACACAGTGAAACTAATGAAGAGAGTGGTACCTGAATTTAAATCCAAGAACTCGCCGAAGTTTGAGGTCTTGGATAGATAACTAGAATAATTCTGAACACTAACATAAATCAACAATGGATACAAAAGAATTGAAGATTGCTGTTGCAGGTACCGGCTATGTTGGTCTTAGCATAGCAACGCTTTTGTCGCAACATCATCAGGTGACGGCAGTCGATGTGATTCCTGAGAAAGTAGATATGCTTAATCGTAAACAATCGCCTATTCAGGATGAGTATATAGAGAAATATTTGTCTGAAAAGTCATTGAATCTAACGGCTACGCTTGACGGCGCCGAGGCCTACAGTGATGCTGATTTTGTGGTTATAGCGGCTCCTACTAACTATGATCCGGTGAAAAACTATTTTGATACTCATCATATAGAGGATGTCATTGACTTGGTTTTAAGTGTCAATCCTGATGCTGTGATGGTAATTAAGTCTACTATTCCAGTAGGATATTGTCGTGGACTTTATTTGAAGTATGCCCGCAAGGGAGTCAGGAAGCTTAACTTGCTTTTTTCTCCTGAGTTTCTTCGTGAGAGCATGGCCCTTTATGATAACCTTTATCCAAGTCGTATCATTGTTGGTTATCCAAAGTTGATTGATAGCGAGCAATTTGACGAGGAAAACGAAGCTATTAAGTCTGTTGCGGATATTCCTGCCCTAGAGAAGGCTGCACATACTTTTGCCGCATTGCTTCAGGAAGGTGCAATCAAAAAAGATATTCCTACGCTTTTTATGGGTATCAAGGAGGCAGAGGCTGTTAAGCTGTTTGCTAACACCTATCTTGCTTTGCGTGTCAGTTATTTTAATGAACTTGATACTTATGCGGAGATGAAAGGTCTGGATTCTCAGTCGATAATACAGGGTGTTGGTCTTGATCCTCGTATTGGTACACATTATAATAATCCATCCTTTGGTTATGGCGGTTATTGTTTGCCTAAAGACACGAAACAACTCTTGGCTAATTATCAGGATGTTCCTCAGAACATGATGACTGCTATTGTCGAAAGTAACCGTACAAGAAAAGACTTTATAGCAGATCAAGTCTTGCGTAAAGCTGGTTATTATACTGCCTCCTGCTCATGGGATGCCCAGAAAGAACGAAAAATAACCATTGGTGTATATCGTTTGACCATGAAGTCCAATTCTGACAACTTCCGTCAAAGTGCCATTCAAGGGATTATGAAACGTATCAAGGCGAAGGGTGCTACTATTGTGATTTTTGAGCCCACTATGCAAGATGGTGAAACTTTCTTTGGGAGTCAAGTGATCAATAATCTGGTCGAGTTTAAGGAAATAAGTCAGGCCATAATTGCCAACCGTTACGACGCATGCCTTGACGATGTGAAGGATAAGGTATATACTCGTGACATTTTCCAAAGGGATTAATTTTATGGTAACATACAACGTTAGTCTGGAGAATAAAGTGGTTTTAGTGACCGGTGCAGCCGGTTTTATTGGAGCCAATCTGGTGAAACGTTTGCTGGCTGAGTTTGACAGCATAAAGGTCATCGGTATTGATAGTATAACCGAATACTATGATGTACGTTTAAAGTATGAACGCTTGGAGGAGTTGTCGGTTTATGGTGACAGATTTGTTTTCATAAAAGACAATATTGCCAAGAAAGAAATCGTAGAGTCAGCCTTCACTAATTACCGTCCGCAAGTAGTGGTGAACCTTGCTGCACAAGCTGGTGTACGCTATAGTATCACTAACCCTGATGCCTATATTGAAAGTAATCTTATTGGTTTTTATAACATTCTAGAGGCTTGTCGTCATTATGGTGTGGAGCACTTAGTATATGCTTCTTCAAGCAGTGTATATGGAAGCAATAAGAAAGTGCCTTATAGCACTGATGATAAGGTAGACAATCCTGTATCACTTTACGCTGCTACTAAAAAAAGCAATGAGTTAATGGCTCATGCATACAGTAAGCTCTACAATATACCAAGTACTGGTTTGCGATTTTTCACTGTCTATGGTCCCTGTGGACGTCCCGATATGGCTTACTTTAGTTTTACTAACAAACTGTTGAAGGGCGAGACCATTCAGGTTTTCAATTATGGTAATTGTAAACGTGATTTTACCTATTTGGATGACATTGTAGAGGGCGTTGTCCGTATCATGCAGCATGCTCCTGAAAAGAAAAATGGTGATGATGGATTGCCAATTCCTCCTTATAAAGTATATAATATCGGCAATAATTCTCCAGAAAATCTTTTAGACTTTGTAACAATCCTTCAAGATGAACTTATTCGTGCAGGTGTACTTCCCAACGACTATGACTTTGAATCCCACAAAAAACTAGTACCGATGCAACCCGGAGATGTACCTGTGACATATGCTGATACGACTCCTTTGGAACAAGATTTTGGATTTAAACCGTCAACATCACTACGTGTGGGATTGAGAAAGTTTGCAGAGTGGTATGCTAAGTATTATGGTACATTTAAATACCAACTATAAATCGATAATATAAAAATAAAAAGATAAAATCATTATGAGCATTTTTGCAGGTAAAACCCTTATGATTACTGGTGGAACAGGTTCCTTCGGCAATGCAGTTTTGAATCGTTTCCTCCGTACCGACATCGGCGAAATCCGTATTTTTTCACGGGATGAGAAGAAGCAGGATGATATGCGTCACGAATATCAGGTAAAGTATCCTGATGTGGCGCACAAAATCAAGTTCTTTATTGGTGATGTACGTAATTTGCAGTCATGTAAGAACGCAATGCCTGGAGTTGACTATATCTTTCATGCTGCGGCTTTGAAACAGGTTCCAAGTTGTGAGTTCTTCCCTATGGAAGCGGTGAAAACCAATGTAATCGGTACTGATAACGTTTTGACAGCTGCTATCGAGGCTGGCGTCGGTGCTGTGATATGTCTATCTACGGATAAGGCTGCCTATCCTATCAATGCTATGGGTATCACGAAAGCTGTTGAGGAGAAGATTGCTGTAGCTAAGAGCCGCTACTCTGGCAACACCAAGATTTGCTGTACGCGTTATGGCAATGTGATGTGTTCTCGCGGTTCTGTAATCCCTCTGTGGATAGAGCAAATTCGCAGTGGCAATCCTGTTACTTTGACTGAGCCTACGATGACGCGCTTTATCATGTCGCTGGAAGAAGCCGTAGATCTTGTATTGTTTGCATTCGAACATGGACAGAATGGTGATATTCTTGTTCAAAAAGCTCCGGCTTGCACCATCCGGACTCAGGCAGAGGCTGTTTGTGAACTTTTTGGTGGCAAGAAAGAGGACATCAAGATTATCGGTATTCGTCATGGTGAGAAGATGTATGAGACATTGCTCACCAATGAAGAATGTGCCAAGGCAGAAGATATGGGCAATTTCTATCGTGTACCGGCAGATAACCGTGGATTGAATTATGACAAATATTTCAAAGAGGGTGAGACAGAGCGTAACACGCTTACAGAGTTCAATTCAAACAATACGCGAATCCTTAACGTGGAAGAAACCAAAGCCAAGATTGCAGCTTTGGACTATATAAAGAAGGAGTTAAGTGGTGAGGGCAACTTCGTACAGTAATAAAATTATGAAGATATTAGTAACCGGTGCCAAAGGTTTTGTAGGGAAGAATCTTTGTGCCCAACTTAATAACATCAAGGACGGTAAGGCTCGTTGTTATGGTGAACTGAAGATTAGTGACGTATTCGAATACGATCTTGACTCTACTTCGGAACAACTGGATGATTGGTGCAAAGAGGCCGATTTTGTATTCAATCTTGCCGGGGTGAACCGCCCTAAAGACAATGATGAATTCATGAAAGGTAACTTCGGTTTTGCAAATACATTGCTTGATACCTTGAAGAAATATCATAACACTTGTCCCGTCATGCTTTCCTCCAGTGCGCAAGCCTCGTTGACCGGTCGCTTTGGTGACAGTGAATATGGTCGTAGCAAAAAGGCGGGTGAAGATCTTTTTCTACAATACGGCAAAGAAACAGGAGCTAAGGTTTTGGTCTATCGCTTTCCGAACCTTTACGGTAAATGGTGCCGTCCAAACTATAACAGTGCCGTAGCCACTTTCTGCAATAATATTGCCAATGACTTGCCTATACAGGTCAACGATCCGAGTGTAGAACTTGAGTTGCTCTACATTGATGACCTTGTGGACGAAATGATTCATGCCCTGAAAGGGGAGGAACATCATTGCGAGTTCGAAGGGCTTGACGTACAACCGAAGACTGACGGCAGATATTGCTATTGTCCTGTCACCCATAAGGTAACGCTTGGTGAAATCGTAGACTTATTACATCAATTCGCGGAAATGCCTAAGACACTGATGATTCCGGAAATCCCGGCTGATTCATTTGCCAAACGTCTGTACAGTACCTTTTTGAGCTACTTACCAAAAGAAAAAGCGATCTTCGACTTGAAAATGAATGTAGATCAACGTGGCAGTTTCACAGAACTTGTACATACCTTAAACTGCGGCCAGGTAAGCGTTAATATCTCCAAACCGGGCGTTACCAAAGGTGAACATTGGCACAATACGAAGTGGGAACAGTTCATTGTGGTTAGCGGACATGGACTCATCCAACTCCGCAAGGAGGGAACAAATGAAATATTGAATTATGAGGTGAGCGGTGACAAAATACAAGCCGTTATCATGCTTCCCGGCTATACCCATAATATCATCAATCTTTCCGATACGGAAGATCTGGTAACAGTTATGTACTGTAATGAGATATTCAATCCGGATAGATCTGATACGTACTTTGATAAAGTAGAAAAATAATATGGAAAAACAACCCAAACTTGATTATTCGGATATAAAATTCAAGGACAACGGTAAGTTGAAATTGATAATCGTTGTCGGTACACGTCCCGAGATTATCCGTTTGGCTGCTGTCATCACCAAATGTCGTCAGTATTTCGATGTGATTCTTGCCCATACTGGTCAGAATTACGACTACAATCTCAACGGCATATTCTTCAAGGACTTGAAATTAGCAGAGCCGGAAGTTTATATGGACGCTGTAGGTGATGATTTGGGAGCTACTTGCGGTAATATCATTAACTGTTCCTATAAACTCTTCGTACAGACCAAGCCTGATGGGGTTCTTGTACTCGGTGATACCAACTCATGTCTGAGCGTTATTGGAGCTAAGCGTCTCCACATACCTATTTTTCATATGGAAGCTGGAAACCGTTGTAAAGATGAATGTCTTCCGGAAGAGACCAACCGTCGTATCGTTGATATCATCAGTGATGTGAATATGGCATACTCGGAACATGCGAGAAGATACCTTGCCGATTGCGGTTTGCCCAAGGAACGTACTTATGTCACGGGATCACCTATGGCGGAAGTACTTCACAACAATCTCGCAGAAATAGAAGCGAGCGATGTGCATCGGCGTCTGTGTTTAGAAAAAGGTAAATATATTCTGCTTTCTGCCCATCGTGAAGAGAATATCGACACCGAGAAGAACTTCCTTTCGCTTTTTACAGCTATCAATAAGATGGCAGAGAAGTATGATATGCCGATTCTCTATTCATGTCACCCGCGTTCTCGTAATCGTCTTGCAATATCTGGTTTCCAGTTTGATTCACGTGTCATCCAACACGAACCTCTCGGTTTCCACGACTACAACTGCCTTCAGATGAACGCTTTTGCTGTAGTTAGTGATAGTGGCACACTTCCTGAAGAGTCTAGTTTCTTCACAAGTGTTGGTCATCCATTTCCTGCTGTCTGTATTCGAACCTCTACTGAGCGTCCGGAAGCAATTGATAAAGGTGATTTTATCATTGCAGGTATTGATGAGAAGAGTCTTTTGCAAGCTGTAGATACTGCAGTTGAACTGTGTAAAGATGATCAACACGGTATTCCTGTACCCGACTATGTGGACGAGAATGTTTCAACTAAAGTTGTGAAGATTGTACAGTCATATGTGGGTATTGTCAATAAAATGGTTTGGAGAAAATGTTAACTCATTATAAAAAGCTAAATATGAAGACTATAATGCTCGTTTTCGGAACTCGTCCAGAGGCAATCAAAATGTGCCCGTTAGTGAAGGAGTTGCAAAAGCATGCTGATATGTTCAATACCATAGTGTGCGTGACAGGTCAGCACCGTGAAATGCTTGACCAAGTTTTAAAAATATTTAATGTAGAGCCTGACTATGACCTCAACATCATGAAGCAGGGACAAGACTTATATGATGTGACGGCACGTGTGCTTACAGGTATGCGTGATGTGTTTAAGGAATGTAAGCCCGATGTGATATTGGTGCATGGTGATACCACTACTTCAATGGCCGCCGCTCTTGCTGCTTTCTATCAACAGATACCTGTGGGGCATGTGGAGGCAGGACTCCGTACACATAATATATATAGTCCTTGGCCAGAGGAAATGAATCGTCAAATAACGGGACGTATTGCAGAATATAACTTTGCTCCAACTCCATTGTCTGCAAAGAACTTGCAAGAGGAAAAAGCGCATGGTAATATCTATGTAACAGGTAATACCGTGATTGATGCACTCCATATGGTAGTTGGGAAACTTAGAACAGATACAGCGCTTTCCAAAGAACAAGATGAGATTCTTCTTCAAGCAGGTTATGATGTTACTCGACTTCAAGCAAATAAGAGACTTGTGTTGATTACAGGTCATCGTCGTGAGAACTTCGGTGATGGTTTCATTCGCATGGTGACAGCCATGAAGGACCTTTCAGAAAAATATCCTAATGTGGATTTCGTTTATCCGATGCATCTCAACCCGAATGTGCGCAAGCCTATTCGTGAGGTGTTTGGTGAAGATTTGACTCGTCCAAACTTTTTCTTCATTGAACCGCTGCAATATTTGGAGTTTGTTCATCTCATGTCAAAAGCTACAATTGTTCTTACCGATTCAGGAGGCATACAGGAAGAAGCGCCAGGCCTTGGTAAGCCCGTTCTCGTGATGCGTGACACAACGGAGCGTCCTGAAGCTTTAGTAAGCGGAACTGTTCATCTTGTGGGTACGGATTACGACAAGATTATGAATGAGGTAAGCATATTGCTTGATGATACAGAGGTATATGAAAAAATGAGTAAGGCTATAAACCCTTATGGTGATGGGAATGCGTGTCATCGTATTACAGATATTCTAGCAGGTAAGGAGACTAACTATTACGATAAATAGACATTGCAGGTTGCATTGTTGTGGGTTGCTAGTCTAATGTTGTACTGTCAAGTTGTCTCACGGTGGTCACAATGAATGCATATTTCGGTCGGATGTATGTTTACTCCGACCGAGATAGGATGATTAAAATACCTTTTTCAGTACATCAGCAATGCCGTTTTCAGCAAAAGGAGATGGGTTACCAAAATATAGAAGCATTCTAAAAGTCGAGCCAAATGTATCCAAAAGCATGAGGAAAGCAGTTTTCATATATTCTTAAGTAGGTGTTCAGAATTATTTTAATATATGAAATATTCTAATTAATGACAGATAATTCAGCAAATAACAAACGAATAGCAATTAATACAATCTTGCTGTATATTCGTATGCTTTTCACAATGGTAATATCACTTTATACTTCAAGAGTTATATTGCAGGTGTTAGGAGCAGATGATTTTGGAATCTATAATGTAGTAGGTGGAGTTGTTGTTTTGTTTTCGTTCTTAACGAACGCAATGACATCATCCACCCAAAGATTTCTTAACTATAACTTCGGTTTAAAGAATGAAAGTAAAGTTTCACATATTTTCAATGTGTCGATATTGACGCACTTTACAATATTTTTGTTGGTACTTTTATTATCAGAAACTGTAGGGTTATGGTTTGTTATGACACAACTTAACATTCCTGTAGGAAGAGAAACTGCTACTATGTGGGTCTATCAAATGTCTGTTGTTACCACATTGATTGGCATTATGGTCATCCCTTATAGAGCCTCTATAATTGCAGCAGAGAGAATGTCTATTTTTGCGTATGTGTCAATCCTTGAGGTCGCTCTCAAACTTGTGGTTGTGCTCGTACTTTCATATATGTCGTTTGACAACCTTGTGATGTATTCCATTCTCCTAACTTTAGTAGCTCTATTAAATTTTTTCATCTACCAAATAGAATGTAGGCGAAAGTTATCGTTTACAAAATACCATTTTGTTTGGGATAAAAGCCAGTACAAGGAAATGATGTCCTTTTCCAGTTGGTATCTTTTTGGAGGAATGGCAATGGTGGGCGCAAAGCAGGGTATAAATATTTTGATTAACATTTTCTATAATGTAGCAGTCAATGCTGCAGTTGGAGTTGCCAATCAGGTTCGTAATGCCGTTTTTGGTTTTATAACAAGTTTTCAAACAGCCTTTAATCCACAGATTGTTAAACTTTATGCTGCAAAAGATACAGAGCAACTACTTGCATTGATTTATAGATCTTCGAAGTTTTCATATTATTTGTTGTTTATAATCTCTTTTCCAATACTGCTTTTCTGCAAAGAGATTCTTTCCATTTGGTTAGTTAATGTTCCAGATTATGCAGTTGTATTCACTCAACTTGTAATTATAGCATCATTTACCGAAGCACTATCGGCTCCTTTATGGACAGCCATTGGTGCAACTGGTAAGGTTCAGAAATATCAAATATTAGTTAGTCTAATTGTATTTTTGGACGTGCCATTAGTGTATGTTGCCTTCAAATTAGGAATGCATCCAACGACAGCATTTGTTATAACTTTGATTATCGGTGTACTTGCTTATCTATATCGTTTGTTTTATATCAGAAAATTTGTTCCATATCATATAAGCCAATATATCAAAAAGGTTGTTTTGCCATGTTGTGTGGTAACAGTTCTTTCTATTCCTGTTCCATATATCCTTTATGGATATGGTACGTCCACTATTAATACAATATTGCTTGCTATTGGAACAACTGCCATATCAACAGTAATCACATTGTTTATTGGATTGGACAAGAGTGAAAAAAAATTTGTAAAATCAATATTTAATAAAATGCTTAAGAAGATTTCATGAAAATAGGAATTTTAACATATCATTTCGTTTCCAATTTTGGAGCAAATCTTCAGACACTATCAACTTTTGGATATTTCCAAAATGTAGGGCATGACCCCATTATAATAAACTGGGTTCCAGAAGATTTGGAAAAGTATTATGAAAAGGTCGTTCCTATAGAACAGAATGTAGCTTTTCATCAGTTTGCTAAAGACAGATATTCGAGTATAACGAAAGTTTGTCGTAATAGTTTGGATATTGCAAGGGTGATAGAAGATGAAAACATTGAACTTGTAGTGATTGGAAGTGATGCAGTTTTGACATACATACCAATTGTTTGTCGTTTCCATCTTACAAGGCGAGGTCTTGTTTATAAAAAGCCATGTATAGATTCCGATTTTCCAAATGCCTTTTGGGGGGATTTCGTTGAATATCTCGGCAAATCAGTGAAACTTGTCGTTATGTCTGGTTCAGCCCAGAATACAAATTATCCAAAGATACTGTTCAAAAAGTCTCAGTTTAAGGAAGCAATAGATAGATTCTCATACATCTCAGTGCGTGATGTGTGGACACAGAGTATGATACAGAAGTTGAGCAATGGGAAGTTGACTCCAGTTATAACCCCAGATCCTGTTTTTGCGTTTAATCAAAATGTAAAGTCACAGTTTTCCAAGAAATATATCATGGAGAAATTTGGACTTGATGAGAATTATGTATTGGTTTCTGTTGATCATGAATCAATATCTGCAGAGTGGGAAAAACAAGTTGAAGCTGAATTCGCTAAAAGAAACTTTACTGTTTATAGACTGCCTCAAGCAAATAAGCCAGTAAAGCATGTATTGTCTCATAGGATTAAATTCCCTATTGACCCTATGGAGTGGTATTGCTTGATAAAATTTTCCAAAGGATATGTTGGCGAACTTATGCATCCTGTTTTGTGTTCTTTGCATAATTCTATTCCATTATATGTAATTGACACTTATGGGTTTGCCAAGAAAGGAGAAACTTATGGCATTAACCCTTTATCGAGTAAGACTTACCAGATTATCAGTAGATTCGGATTGTTGGATAACTATTGCAATGTTAATCTTCCTTCAAGTATTGCTACACCAGTTGAAGTAGTATCCAGTGTGTTAGGTTTTAATAAAGACAAGTGTACTCTAAAAGCAAATCAAATGCTTCGTGATTATAATAGCATGATGAATAATATACTTATGGTATAATTGTATGAAAAGAATACTATATATAGCACCTCACTCTTTTCCTATAAAGAGCTCAGAATCTATTTGTAACTCGAAGGTCGCTTATGTGTTGGCATCTATGGGTTATCAGGTTGATGTTTTTGCTTGTTCAGATTCTTCTACATATCCTAAGGATTCAAAGATAGATCAGTTTCTGCAGGAAGCTCCCAATATGAGAATTTTTACAGTAAGGCCATCGAAAAAGAACTTTTATAGAGCAGCATCTATCACCTCCAATCTTAAATGTGTTCCGCATAACCTCAAAGTATTTTTTGAAACAGGCTTTTACTATAATGGCATCTCAACTCCTTTTGCGGTTTTACAAGCTATTGAGAATTTCATTAAGAGTGAAGGCGGATTTCATTATGATGTTATGATTACAAGGGGGTTTCTGACAGATGTTGTAGGTATAACTTTGAAGAAGAAATATGGTGTCACATGGATTGCAAACTGGAACGATCCATTCCCTTTGAAACGTTTCCCTGCTCCATACGGTCAAGGTTATGATGCTAAGTTATCATTCTTTGAGAATAAGGTTTATGAAGCTATTCAAAAATATGCGGATATACATACGTTTCCAAGTTTCCGGCTCAGAGATTATATGCTCAAGTGTTTTACCCATGTTAAGATGGAGAATACAAGAGTCATCCATCACATGGCACATTCAGAGCTAACGCAATTCTTTAATCGAAAAAATGCCAGTGAATCTATTCTTAAAATTGTAAGTTGTGGAAGTGTAGGTGCACCAAGAAAGCCAGAGGTGTTTTTAAAAGCCTTATCAATAGCATTAAAAGAACTTGATGTGAAATTAAAGCTATTTTTTGTTGGCTTTTATAGTGACAGTTTGAAAAGTCTTTCCAAAGAGTTGAGACTTTCAGATATTGTTGAGTTTATACCTCCAAAGAGATACTCCGAATGTATGGACTTAATATCCTCTTGCGATGTTTCTTTGATTATTGAAACTACTTGTGAAGAGGGTATATACCTTCCTACTAAGTGTGTTGATGCCTTTCAATGTGGAAAACCTATCTTCTGCGTAAGTCCAAAAATTGGAACACTGAGGGATATTGTTGAAAAATTTCACGTGGGTTATATCTCTGATATTGATGACATTGATGATGTGGTTTTCCAAACAAAAAGGATGTTAAATGACCATTTGCTGCATCAATTGCCTGTTGCAAATAAAGAGATAGCTCCAGTCTTTTTTGAAGAGTATATAGCTGAACAATTTGCAAAATTGTTGAAATAATTGTAATACATTTGGTCCGATTTTATGCAGTCATTAAGGTTCGTATTATTCATATTCCTATTAATAGGATTGTTTTATTTGGAGGCATCAAGAATGTTTGTTGTTGAAACATCTATCCACTTTTCCATTCTGTATCCTATAGGTGTGTTCTTATGTTCTTTATTTATTGTTAAATCAGGAAGTGGTTTCTTAGATAGAAACAATAGAGGAATACTATTACTTGTAGTTTGGTTATATATCATAACCTTATTACATAGTGCTTTTACTCCATTGCCGGCAAAGTATTATTATGTTACATTGATTTTACCTTCTATCTGTTTGTACTTACCACAAAAATTGTTAAATAGTAACTTTAATCAGAAATATTTTGATAGGGGTAATATTATAGTCTTTGCATTGTTGTTGTTCTATTATTTCTATAATTATCAAAACAATATTTTTATTGATATAGATAGTCAAAATAACTCTGCTTACACAGTGCTGTTTTTTGCTCCAATCTTATTATGCATCAACAATAAGTATATCAGGTATATTGTTTTGTTTTTGACAGGTATCGCATTGCTCTTTTCGCTTAAGCGTTCTGGTATTGCTGCTTTTGCTCTTGGTCTTGTTGCCTTTTTATATTTTACGATTAAAACTTCAATTACTCAAAAGAACAAGTTTATTTATTTAATTATTATCTGCATTTGTTTGTATAGCTCTTTAGCTCTTTCACAGAACATTTTAGGAGATAGATCTGATTTGTTGTCGAATAGATTTACTCAATTAGGTGATAGTGGTTCTGGACGTGACGAAATTTATAAAGCAACTTGGAAATTGATAGGAGAAAACGGCATTATGGATTTTGTCATAGGTCATGGCTATGGAGGGGTATTAAAAAATTCGCCTTTAGCTTGTTCTGCACATAATGATTATTTGGAGTTCTTGTATGATTATGGTGTGATAGGACTGGCTTTATTATTCTCTTTTATGCTAAAGTTTGGACGATTAGTTATTGGTTTAATACGAAAAAAATCAAACTATGCAGCTCCTGCAGCTTTTACATTTGTAGTTGTTTTGATAAATTCTTGCTTTTCACACGTTTTTTACTACGAGTGGTATTTGTTGCTTATTGCAATATTTTGGGGATATTTAAATTGGAATATAAAAAAAGAAAGTGTAGATGGTCAATAGAAATTGTCTAATATTCAATTGAAAATTTGCTGTCTAATGTCTATTGCTTAAATATTTTCCTAATAAAAGGTTTTTGTTTTTCTCATATTTCTAAATACGATGAGTAATCGGTTACTTATATTTAATCGTCGGTATTGTCCAGGTGAAGCTTGGACCAATCGTGTGTTGGCTTATGCAAAGGGATTTGCAGAATTAGGAATGGATGTGACTATCTATTACCAAATAAGTGATAGAAACAGAACTAGACCTAGTATCAATATACCAAGAGTAAAGGTTGTAAACCTATGGGAGAATGATGGTTGGTTTGCAAGAAAGTTTAGAACTATATCATTCGTCAAGAATCTATTCCGATTTAAGAAGGAAGTGAAAGTTGGTGATTGGGTATATCAGTATGGCATTAGGGATTATCAGTTGTGGCTTGTAAATAAACTGAAGTCTCGGGCTAAGATTTTTTGCGAAGTAACTGAACACCCTAATTTCAATGGTGGTAGCAATTTTTATAGCGAAAGAAAACGTATGAAAATATTGCGCTCTTTGGATGCTTTATTCGTTATTTCAAATCAGTTGAAGTCATTATATATTGATATGGGCCTTGATGAGGATCGTATTCATATTGTGAATATGTTTGTTGATACGACTCGATTTGAAGGTTTAAAAAAAACGTCTAAGGAGAATTATATTGCATATTGCGGCGCAGTATCTTTTGATAAAGATGGTGTTAATATTCTTGTTGAAGCCTTTTCGAAATTTTATTTGAACCACAAGGATTACAAACTTTATATCGTAGGTAAGGGAGTTGAATCAAATGTTATAGAGAAGCTGAAAGACTTGGCTAAAAAGAGAGGAGTTGCAGAAGCGGTTGTGTTTACTGGCCCTATTTCGCCAACAGAAATGCCACAGATGTTATACAATGCTAAGATCCTTGCATTGGCTCGACCTGACAATTTACAAGCTCAGAATGGTTTTCCCACCAAGTTAGGGGAATATCTTGCAACTGGCAACCCTGTAGTTGTTACTCATGTAGGAGAAATTCCGTTGTTTGTCAAGGACGGCGAAAATGGTTTTCTATCTGATGCTAATCCAAACGATTTTGCTGATAGGCTTTCTTTTGTTGCAGATCATTATGAAGTAGCAATAAATGTCGGTTTGGCAGGAAAGAATCTTTCATGTAATGCATTCAGTTACCTTACTCAAAGTAAAGTTGTGTTTGACATTATGAAAGGATTCTATAAAGAATTAACCTCAAATGGGAGGATTTTTAGAGGAAATCTCAAAGGACTTTTCTTTATAATCTGCTATAGAATTGCGCATTTTTTTACTCGTAATAAAATATTGTATATTATAGGATCTCCGATATGGTTATTATATAGATTTTTATTCAGATGGTTACTTGGGATTGATGTTCCAGAACGTGTGATATTAGGGTCGAACTGTAGAGTGTGCCACGGAATAGGACTCATCATCCATCCTGGAGTTGTAATTGGTGATAATGTGAAACTTCATCAAAATACGACTATCGGAAAAACAGGAAACGGCAGACCACCAAGAATAGGAAGCAATGTTGTTATTGGAGCGAATAGTGTGATTATCGGTGATATAAAGATAGGCGATGGAGCACTGATTGGTGCAGGTGCTGTGATAACAAAAGATGTTCCACAGAATGCTGTGGTTGTTGGTAATCCAGGCAAGATAATCAAGTATAGAAATTATAATTAATTACAAATGTATAAAATTGGTATTTGGGGGCAATATGGAGATGGCGGTAAAATAGCTGATGGGCAAGCTGTAAGAACTACCATTATTACTCAAGAATTGCAAAGGAAATATAGTGTTGAGAATGTTGGCATCGTAAATACAAATAATTGGAGAAAACATCCAGTAAAGTTCCTTTGGAAGAGTTTTCGTCTTGTGGCAAACTCAAAGAAGGTTGCTGTTGCGCCTGCGGACAATGGGTTCAAGGTGTTTGTTCCCATCTTGATATTCTTTAATTTTTTTTATAGAAGGCCTCTTATAGACATTGTAATAGGTGGATATCTTCCAGCTCTCTTAGATCAGAAACCTTATTATAAGAAATTGGTTAATAAGTTTGATGCTCTTTTTGTTCAGACGGAGAATATCAAGAAAGATCTTGAAGACAGAGGAGTTAAGAACATTCATATGTTGACTAACCTTAAACGTTTAAAAACTCGCAAGCCTACGGATATAGTGTTGAATGAAAAAAAAGAACTTAGGTTGTGTGTGTTCTCACGAATAGATAAGACGAAAGGCGTAGAAGATGCAATAGAGGCTGTAAAAATAGCTAATAAAAATCTTGGGGGACTTTATTTTAAACTTGACTTCTATGGCTTGCTTCCTATATCATACAAGAAAAGATTTAATGAGTTATTAGTGGAGAATAACGAGATTTTGAAATACAATGGTATTGTTGATTTTGATAAGACTGTCGAAACTTTGACTCCATATTTTGCAATGCTATTTCCAACCTATTATCATGGTGAGGGATTTCCGGGAAACTTTGTAGATGCTTTCAATACAGGCTTGCCTGTGATTGCTACTGATTGGTTGTACAATAAGGATTTGATAAAGGATGGTGTGAATGGACTCCTTGTTCCAATTAAGAATCCAAAGGCACTTTCAGAGGCTATTTTGAAACTTTATAACAACAGAAGTCTTCATCATACCCTTTCGATTAATAATTTAGAAAAGTCAAAACTATATAGTCCTGATGCTGTAATGGAAGATTTCTATAATTTCGTTGAACAATAAATAATTAACATAATATGAAACTTTTATTCATGCTTAACAGTGGTTTTGATACTTATGGACCATCATTACATCTTTACAAAGCTTTGTTTGAAGATTTACTCAAAGCTGGGCATATGATTCATTTGCTTGAAAGTGTATCTACCCGTAAAGATCCGGTTATTCCTGATAGTATTGATAAACACCCAAATTTCTCTTATGAACTGATTCCTCTCACTATAGCGAAGAAGAACCAGTTTGTGAAGCGTTATCTGTCAGGAGTTCTATATAGCTTTAGAGCGAAAAAGTACTTGAAACGTTGTAAAGGAAAGTTCGATGTTGTTCATGTTCAATCATGTCCTTGGGCTCCTTTCTTGGTGTCAATAGTGAAGAACATTCTTAAGATTCCTACAGTGTTCAATGTACAGGATATGTTCCCCGGGAGTTCTATCGCAAGTGGTGTGATGCCTCAGAAATGGATGCAGCAGTTCTTTTATAGATTCCAAAGAGTGGCTTATAAGAATGCTGATATTATTACAGTAATTTCAGATGATATGAAGACTAGAGTTGTTACTCAAGGTGTACCGGAAAATAAGGTGCGAGTGATTGTAAATTGGTATGATGATAGTTTTGTTAAAGAAATTCCTTGGGAGGAGAATGAATTTGTTAAGAAATATAATATGAGTCCGGATATATTTTATGTACAGTATGCCGGAACCATGGGGTTTGTCTTTGACTATAAAATGGTACTCAAGGTAGCTGAGAACTTGAAAGAATATAAGGATGTTATATTTCAAATGATAGGTTTTGGCAGCCAGTATGATCAGTTCATTGCGGAGGCAAAGGAGCGGAGACTTGATAATATTGTGTTCTATCCGTTAGAACCTCAACCTATGGTACCACACGTATATAGTGCTTGTTCTATTTGTTTTATCCCATTGAAACGAGATATTATTGGAAATTCAGTTCCAAGTAAGGCTGGACTTTTAATGTCTTGTCGTCGTGTGATTGTCAATTCAGTAGATGAATGGTCGGATTACTATAAGATGTTTGAGCGTGAGGATATGGGGATTTCAGCATCTAATCTTGATTCAGATGCAGTAACTGCTGCTATCCTCAAACTCTACAACAATAGAACCCTTATTGAACACTTTGCTAATAACGCACAGTCTTATGGAAAGGCATATTATTCAAGAACAGTAAATACAAAACTCTATAATGACTTATATGTGGAAATGGGAAATTGGGGAAAATGAAAAAAGTAATTACATACGGTACATATGATCTTCTTCATGAGGGGCATCTCAATCTTCTCCATCGTGCAAAGGAACTTGGAGATTATCTAATAGTAGGTGTTACCAGCGACAGTTTTGACAGAGGGCGAGGTAAACTAAACGTGCGCAACAATGTATTGGAACGTGTAGAAGCAGTTAAGGCGACTGGATATGCTGATGAGGTAATCATTGAGGATTATCTTGGGCAGAAGATTGACGATATTCAGCGTTATAATGTGGATATTTTTGCTATTGGTTCAGATTGGGTAGGGAAGTTTGATTATTTAAATGAGTATTGCAAGGTGATCTATCTTCCTAGAACCGAAGGCATATCTTCTACTATGCTTCGTGAGCAGACCGAGGAGGTCTATCGCATTGGTATCGTTGGCTCTGGACGTATTGCAAGACGATTTATGCCTGAGACAAAGGTGGTTAATAGCGTGAAAGCGACTGCGGTCTTTGATCCGAATAAGGAGAGTGCTGATGCATTTGCTGCACAATTTGGAGTGAAGGCTTATTTTGATAAGTATGAGGAGTTTTTAGAAAATGTCGATGCTGTGTATGTAGCATCTCCACACTTGACTCATTACGATTACACAAAGCAGTCGCTTTATGCAGGTAAGCATGTACTCTGTGAAATCCCTTTCATGTTGTCTGCTGCTCAGGCTTATGAACTTTATGATTATGCTGAAATTAATAATCTTGTGCTCCTTGAGGCCAGCAAAACTGCTTTTTGTCCTTCATTCAATCATCTTGTGACTCTCGTGAAGAGTGGTGTGATTGGAGATGTAGTAGATGTGAAGACTTCTCTCTCCAAAATGGTTTCTGCACCTACTCGTGAATTGGATGTAGTCCAGGCGGGTGGAGCTATGAATGAGCATGCTCCTCTTGCTTTGATGGCAATTATTAAACTTCTCGGAAAAGAGTACTCTGATTTTGATTTCCATTCAAAGGTTGAAAATGGGGTAGATGTATATACGAAGGTTGTATTGAATTATCCACATGCTACATCCTCTGCAACATTGGGTATCGGTGTGAAGACAGAGGGCAACATGGTGATTTCGGGAACCAAGGGTTATGTGTATGTTCCTGCTCCATGGTGGTTGACTTCTTTCTTTGAGGTTCGTTATGAGGATCAGGCTAAGAACAAGAAGTTTTTCTATAGCTATGACGGTGATGGTCTCCGTTATGAAATACAGGAATTCATGTCAATGATTGTGAACCATCGTAAGAGTTCGTATAAGCTTCGTAGGAGGGATAGTGTGACTGTTGCTGAGATAATTGAGAAGTTTAATCTAAGAGAAAATTATAAGGAGATATGACAATGAAATATGCAGTAGTGACTGGTGGTACTTCTGGGATGGGATTGGGAGTCGCTAAAATGCTCCTTAGTAAAGGATATTATGTATTTGCAACTTACGTAGGTTCTGATTTTACAGAGAAAATTGAAAACTTTGAAGCTCTTAAAATCGACCAGACAAATCGAATAGAGGTGTATAAGTTTATTGATTATGTAAAGAGTAAGACTGACCATTTAGATTGTTTGCACTGCAATGCGGGTATATCTATTCGTAAGTCTTTCACGGAGTACGAGGATAAAGATTGGGATGCGATGATGGAAGTAGCTGTAAATTCTCATTATATTATATGTCGTGAATTTTTTCCAATCATTCCTCCAGGAAGCCGTATTCTCTTTACTGGTTCACAAATGGGAGTTGACCCTCATGCAATGGTGTTGGCTTATGGTGTTACCAAGTCTGCGGTTCACGCTCTTTGCAAGAATCTTGTGAAGGAATTTGAAGGTACAGGAACTACGATTAACACTGTTGTTCCTGGATTTGTGGAAACTCCTTGGCAAAAGGAAAAGCCAGAAGATATCAAACAGAATATTTACAAGAAAACAGCCATACATCGTTTTGCTACTATTGATGAGATTGTAGATGCATTCCGTTTTTGTATTGACAATCCTTTTGTAAATGGTAGTTTAATCGAAGTGAATGGTGGGTATAACTATAAGTAATTCGATATGGCGGAACAAAAAATGCATGGCTTCCGTGCAAGATTAGACTATATATTAAAGCATAATTATGCTATAAATCGTATATTTAATTGGACGGCTAGTTCTTTTATGAAAGTATGGGGATATTTTATACCTTTGGATGATGAGATGGTAATTTTCAGTGGACACACAAGAAGGTATAATGATAGTCCTCGTACTCTTTACGAATATATGTTAGCTCATCCGGAAAAGTTTGGTCGATATAAGTGTGTGTGGGCTCTTGAAGATCCGGAGAATGTAGATATCCCGGGGAATCCAATTAAAGTAAAATCTGATACTCCTAAGTATTTTAAATATACTTTGAAAGCAAAATATTGGGTGACATGCGTAAATATAGAACGAAGTCTTTACTACAAGAAGAGAAAATGTCGGTATCTCAATACATGGCATGGGACTGCATTTAAGCATATAGGTAATGATGCTGGTGTTAGAAAGGATTTTGACTTTAGCAGTGTAGATTATTTTTGCTACGCCAGCGAGTATGAAAAAAAAATATATATGAATGCTTTCAGGACTCGAGAAGATGCAATGATACCAACCGGACTTCCTCGTAATGATGAACTTTATCATGTAACTCCTAATGAAATAGGCAGTCTTAAAGATAAGTTGGGATTGCCACGAGACAAAAAGATAATATTGTATGCACCAACATGGCGTGAGAGTACAGATAACGGGAAGACCTGTGCTATCAAACCACCTATTAATACAAAGAAATGGGAAACAGAGTTAAAAGATAATTATATAATTCTTTTCCGTATGCATGCTTATACTAATCAATTATTGGGGCTTGAATTTAATGATACTATTCGTGATTATTCAGCATATCCTAATGTGAACGATTTATTCAAAGTTGCGGATATTCTTATATCTGACTATTCCGCATCAATGTCTGACTATGCTATTTTAGAACGTCCGGTTCTCTGCTTTACTTACGATTATGAACAGTATCGCGATGAAAGGGGGCTTTATCTGGATTTCGATAAAGATATGCCAAGTGGGATATTGAGAACTGAAGATGATGTGTTGAAATATATCAAGAATATGGATTACGAAAAAGAGTGTGAAAAGACTCGTATAATGATTAAAGAAAAACTGATACATTTGGGAGGGCATGCTACTGAGATGTGTTTGGTGAAATTGTTTGAAAAGTAAATGGAAGAATTATTATTTACGGGTGGTACAGGGTTCTTGGGTAAGAACATAGGGCCAGTTCTGGATAAAATGTATAATGTTACCACATGTGGTATTACTCCACATGATGATATAAAAGCTAATTTGGCTAAAGATGTACCTGATTTACCCCATCATTATGATGTAGTGTTACATGCTTGTGGTAAGGCTCATGTGGTGCCTAAAACTGAAGCTGAGAAACAGCTATTCTTTGATATAAACTATATCGGTACAATTCATTTGTGTAATGCACTAGAAAAGGTGGGTACACCTAAGGCTCTTGTTTTTATTAGTACTGTGGCCGTATATGGTTGTGAATTTGGTGAACTGATCACCGAAGAACATTCACTGGATGGTGATACTCCATATGCTAAAAGTAAGATTTTGGCCGAGGAATATCTGACTAAATGGTGTAAGATGCATAATGTTATTCTCGGAATCCTTCGTCCTTCACTTCTTGCAGGTAAAGGTGCTCCAGGTAATTTGGGTGCTATGGTAAATGGTGTGAAGAAAGGGTATTATCTGAATATTGCCGGAGGCAGGGCCGTGAAAAGTATTTTAATGGCAGAAGATATTGCTCATATCATGCCTGCTTTGGTTAAGAAAGGTGGTGTATATAATGTATGTGATACATTTCAGCCAACATTTGGCCAAATTAGTGAATCGGTAGCAAATCAATTGGGTAAGAGGAAACCTATGAGTATTCCGATGTGGATGGCTAAATGTATGGCTTTTGTCGGTGATTTTTTAGGTCCTAAAGTTCCTATCAATAGCTATAAATTAGAAAAGATGACCAAGAACCTTACATTTAGTAATGAAAAGGCACGTAAAGAGCTTGGATGGGAACCATTGGATGTACTAACGAATTATAAAATTTGAAGTGGAAGAAGAAACGAATCATTAGGTCTTATCAGATATATTCAGACAAAGCTAATTCATATGATAATATATATTATTATTTTTGTTCTGCTTCTCATTGCAGAACTCCTCTATTTTCGTATTGCGAATAAGTGTAATATCATAGACAAACCCAATGAACGCTCATCACATTCTACTATTGTATTGCGCGGTGGAGGTATAATCTTCTTGATCGGTGTATGGATCTGGAGTGCTTTCTTCGGATTTCAATATCCTTGGTTTCTGGTAGGCTTGACACTTGTAGCAGGCATTAGTTTTGTAGATGACATCCATTCATTACCAGACTCTGTAAGATTAGTTGCTCAATTTTCAGCTGCCGCAATGGCGTTTTATCAGCTCGGTATATTACATTGGGCAATGTGGTGGATAATACTGTTGGCACTAATAGTATATGTTGGTGCCACGAATGTAATAAACTTCATGGATGGAATCAATGGCATCACAGCGGGATACTCTTTGGTTGTATTGGTTTCGTTGGCTCTAGTGAATATGAATGGTATTTTTGTAGAACAGAGTTTGATCATATCAACGATTCTAGCTTCATTGGTGTTTTGTATTTTCAATTTCCGTCCGAAGGGTAAAGCGAAATGTTTTGCAGGGGATGTCGGCTCTATCGGCATTGCTTTTATCATACTGTTTTTGTTAGGAAATGTGATGATCAGGACAACGGATATTACTTGGCTGGTATTCTTGTTAGTATATGGTGTGGATGGCTGTCTGACTATCGTACATCGTATTATGTTGCACGAGAACTTGGGTGAGGCCCATCGTAAGCATGCTTATCAGATTATGGCTAATGAATTAAAGATTGGACATGTAAAGGTGACATCTCTGTATATGATTATGCAGTTGTTGATTTCTCTTGGATTTATCTATCTCTGTCCCAATACAGTGCTTGCTCATTGGCTGTATATGGTTACTACATTGGTTGTATTGGCTATTATTTACATCTTGTTTATGAAAAAATACTACCATTTACATGAGGAATATCTCTCATCATTGAAAAAATAATAGTTATGGATTTTGATAAAGAATTTTTAGGGAAATTATTAGAACAGGCTATGGAGAATCCACGTTTACGTCAGAACTTCGACTTGCGTACTTCATCTGCCGATACTAGCCAACGTATGCTCAACGCTTTGCAGCCAGGAACAGAGGTGCCTATTCATCGACATGAAAAGACGGCAGAAACTGTAATATGTCTTGTTGGTAAATTAGAAGAAATCATCTATGAAGAAGTGAATGGATACCTTCATGAGGCAACTTCCTGTTGTGATGATGTGATAAGACAAAAAAACTTTAAAGAGGTTTCACGTCAAATACTATCTCCTGCAGAAGGTAAATTTGGTATCCAAATACCTGCAGGGGCATGGCATACAATAAATGTTATAGAACCTTCTGTCATATTTGAAGCAAAAGATGGGGCATATAGGAGAGATAATCGATAAAAATGATTAAATTTTAATGAAGATAGAATAAAAAACAATAGAAAGAAATATATGAAGAAAATGAAACAACTAGGATATTACGTATTGGCAGCATTTTTGTTGACAGCTTGCCAGTCTTACAAAAAAGTGCCTTACCTGCAGGATGCTGAGGTGGTATTGTACAATACCCAAGATGCAGAACTTTATGATGCAAAGATTATGCCAAAAGACTTATTGACTATTGTAGTATCATGTACCAGTCCTGAATTGGCAGCACCTTTCAACTTGACAGTGGCTACGCAGAATAATGCTGCTTTGAGTTATATAACCACTCAGCCTGTCCTTCAACAGTACCTAGTTGATAACGACGGTAATATTAACTTCCCCGTATTGGGTGAACTGCATGTTGGTGGCCTAACCAAGAAGGCAACCGAACAAATGATCGTTGAAAAGTTGAAACCTTATATTACTGAAACTCCTATTGTAACAGTACGTATGGTAAATTATAAGATTTCTGTGATCGGAGAAGTTGCCCGTCCCGGTACATTCACGATTTCCAATGAAAAAGTGAACATTCTGGAAGCTTTGGCTATGGCAGGTGATATGACCGTATATGGTTTGCGTGATGATGTAAAACTAATACGGGAGAATGCTAATGGCAAGCAGGAAATAATTCCATTGGATCTGAATAAGGCTGAGACTATTCTTTCCCCTTATTACTATCTGCAGCAGAATGATATCATATACGTTACTCCGAATAAGGCGAAAGCACGAAACTCAGATATCGGAAATAGTACAAGCTTATGGTTCTCTGCTACTTCCATACTTGTTTCTATTGCCAGCTTGTTGTTTAACATCTTGAAATAAAAAGAAAGAGTCATGAAAGAAGAAAATCAAAACGGGAAGGAACGCCAAATGGCTGAAGAACAAATAGATTTCCGGACATTGCTTTTTAAATATATTATTCATTGGCCTTGGTTTGTTGGGGCAGTGTTGCTTTGTCTTGTTGGTGCATGGCTCTATCTGCATTGGGCTACCCCCATTTATAATATTTCAGCCACCGTTCTAATAAAAGATGAGAAGAAGGGAGGAGGTTCGGGAGTTTCTTCGGAATTGGAGGATATGGGATTAAGTGGTCTGATGACTTCTTCTAAGAATATTGATAACGAATTGGAAGTCCTACGCTCAAAAACGCTTGTAAAAGAAGTTGTTAATCAATTAAATCTGTATATAACTTATAAAGACGAGGATGAGTTTCCGGCTAAAAGTTTATACAAGACATCTCCGGTACAAGTAAGTTTGACACCTCAGGAGGCTGAGAAACTAAGTTCTCCGATGGTAGTGGAAATGATACTGCAGCCTAAAGGAAGTATAGATGTGAATGTGACTGTTGGTGAGAAAAGATATCAGAAGTATTTTGAGAAACTGCCTGCTATCTTCCCGACTGATGAAGGTACATTGGCTTTCTTTCAAGATGTTGACTCGGTAACTTTGCAGGATGGCACGAAAGTACCTCGGTTAGAGAAGAACGTACGTCATATAACTGCGACTATCAACAAACCGATGAGAGTGGCAAAGGGGTATTGCAACAGCTTGTCTATTGCGCCAACCTCCAAGACTACTTCTGTGGCTGTGATATCATTAAAAAATTCCAGTTTGCAGTGTGGACAGGATTTTATCAACCAATTACTGGAGATGTATAATCGCAATACGAATAATGATAAAAACGAAATCGCCCAGAAGACTGCTGAGTTTATTGATGAACGTATTAGTATTATTTCAAAAGAACTGGGAAGTACAGAAGCGGATTTGGAAACCTTTAAGCGTGACGCGGGTATCACGGACTTGACGAGTGAAGCTCAGATAGCCTTAGCCGGTAATGCTGAATATGAAAAGAAGAGTGTGGAGAACCGTACTCAAATCAGTCTGGTGAATGACTTGCGTAAATACTTGAAAGGTAATGAATATGAAGTATTACCAAGTAATGTTGGTTTACAGGATGCTGCCTTGATTGGTGCGATTGAACGTTATAATGAAATGCTGGTGGAACGTAAACGTCTGCTACGTACATCAACAGAGAATAACCCGGCTATTGTGAATCTGGATACGAGTATCCGTGCTATGAAAGCTAATGTACAGGCTACTCTTGAGGGAACCTTGCAGGGATTGATGATCACTAAATCAAACCTTGACCGTGAGGCGAGCCGCTACTCTCGTCGTATCAGTAATGCTCCGGGACAGGAACGTGCTTATGTAAGCATTGCCCGCCAGCAGGAAATTAAAGCAGGGTTGTATCTGATGTTGTTGCAGAAACGTGAAGAGAATGCAATTGCTCTTGCTGCTACTGCAAATAATGCGAAGATTATTGATGAAGCGATAGCTGATGATACTCCGGTAGCTCCCAAACGCTCTATGATTTATTTAATTTCATTGGTGTTGGGTGTTGGGATTCCTGTTGGCATCATTTACCTGATTGAACTGACGAAATTCAAGATAGAAGGTCGTGCCGACGTAGAAAAACTGACGAGTGTTCCTATTATAGGTGATATTCCATTGACTGACGAAAAGAATGATAAGAATGGCTCTATTGCTGTCTTCGAGAACAAGAATAATCTGATGAGTGAAACCTTCCGTAATATTCGTACCAATCTTCAGTTTATGCTCGATAATGATCAGAAGGTGATCCTTGTGACTTCGACTGTCAGTGGTGAAGGAAAATCATTCGTCTCGTCGAATTTGGCTATCAGTCTTTCTCTTTTGGGAAAGAAGGTGGTGATTGTCGGACTCGATATTCGTAAGCCGGGGTTGAATAAAGTATTCCAGC
>ERZ894206.639-NODE-639-length-25676-cov-20.064361_pt1 | contig 25676 bp, 28 predicted proteins | sample MGYA00380287_ERZ894206 | MGnify/ENA primary metagenome ERZ894206 (study PRJEB32331, sample SAMN06328483) | human gut metagenome | biome: human gut microbiome; feature: stool | host: Homo sapiens | collected 2013-04-12 ...
GTCCGGCAGCGGAGTTCGCCATCCGGCACGGCCTTACGGATATCATGCCCGCCCTATGCAATGTGGACTATGCCTCCATGGAGCTGCTCCACGCAAGACTGGTGCGGACGACCACCTGCGTGGACGGCTGCCGATGCGACTATACCATCTGCGGCGATAAAGACCCGTATCTGAAGGCGCATCCCGAATACCGGGACGAGGCGGGATTCAGGAGAAACAAATAATACTGCAACGCAAAGGCGGTGAGACGAATGGAAACCTTTATTGGAATCATGATCCCTTTCCTGGGAACAGCACTGGGCTCGGCCTGCGTGTTCTTCATGAAAAAATCCCTTGGCGATCTGGTATAGCGCGCCCTTGCGGGCTTTGCCGCCGGAGTGATGGTGGCGGCGTCCATCTGGAGCCTGCTGATCCCTGCCATTGAGCAGTCGGAGGGCATGGGCAAGCTGTCTTTTCTCCCCGCCTTTATCGGCTTCTGGGTCGGCGTGCTGTTTTTGCTCCTGCTTGACCATCTGATTCCCCACCTTCATGTGGGAAGCAATCAGTCGGAGGGCCCGAAAAGCAGACTGGGCCGCAGCACCATGATGGTGTTGGCAGTGACCCTGCATAACATTCCGGAGGGAATGGCGGTGGGCGTGATGTACGCGGGCTTCCTTGCGGGGAACGCGCAGATCACGGCGGCCAGCGCGCTTGTCCTGTCCCTTGGCATCGCCATTCAGAATTTTCCCGAGGGGGCGATCATCTCCATGCCCCTGCGGGCGGAGGGCGAGAGCAAGGGCAAGGCATTTCTCGGCGGCGTACTCTCCGGCGTGGTGGAGCCCATCGGCGCGGTGCTGACGCTTCTTGCGGCGCAGCTTGTGATCCCGGCGCTGCCGTATCTGCTGAGCTTTGCGGCGGGCGCCATGCTCTATGTGGTGGTGGAGGAGCTGATCCCCGAAATGTCACAGGGAAAGCACTCCAACATCGGCACGATTTTCTTTGCCGCTGGATTTAGCGTCATGATGACGCTGGATGTGGCGCTGGGATAGGCGCGGAGGTGCCGTTGCTTTTGCGACAGCGACGACCGCTGAGATTTTTGCATGAAGACCGTTAGAAAAGAAAGGAGTCCCAAGAATGAAGCCTGACTACAAAAACTGGATCCCCAAGGGAATGCTGTTTTCGCTCATCGCGGGAACGGTGCTGTCGCTTGCGCTGCTGCTGGTTTTCGGCGTATTCGGCCTCGGTGTGAGCGGAAAGCTGCGCGTCGTGCTGGGCGTGGTATTCGGCATCGCCTTTGTCGTTTGTGCAAAGTACAGCGAGTGGTGTGTGTATGCCTATCGGAGCTTTTCCTATGACGGCGAGCGCAAGCTCTCAAAGCAGATCATTGAAGGAACGGCGGAGCATATCACCCTGCCGGAGGGCGGCGTGGGGCTGGATATCGGCTGCGGCAGCGGCGCGCTTGCCATTGCCTGCGCAAAGCGTAATCCGCAGGGAAAAATGATCGGCATTGACCGCTGGGGCAAGGAATACGCCTCCTTCAGTCTGCCGCTGTGCGAAAAAAACGCTGCTGCGGAGGGCGTGAAGAACGCTTCGTTCAGGCGCGGGAACGCCGTGAAGCTGGATTTTCCCGACGAGAGCTTCGACGCGGTGACCAGCAACTATGTCTATCATAATATCACAGGGGCAGACAAGCAGGCGCTTCTGATGGAAACACTGCGGGTGCTGAAAAAGGGTGGAACGTTTGCCATCCACGACCTGATGTCGCCCGGTAGATACGGCGATATGCAGGCATTTGTCCAAAAGCTCAGGGACATGGGCTATGAGCGCGTGGAGCTGATCGACACGACCGACGGCAGCTTCATGACACCGAAGGAAGCCAAACGTCTGATGCTTCGCGGCTCAACATTGCTGCTGGGAATAAAGTAAAGCATCGACGACATCAGCAATGCCGGTCTGCATCCGAGGCTTACTTGGCAGAGAACCATGACGCCCGTTCACGGCGGCAGTCGGTGATCTTTGAAGAGCCGCCTTCGGGCTGCTTCTCAAGGGCTATATGGTTAGAGTATGCTAACCGGCAAACATTCAAAGGAGACGAGAGCGGAGAGTTCCCGCATGAGGTAGGGCTGTTTCTCAGCTACCCGCCGGAGGATGTGAAGGGCTTCATCGACCACCGTGCGAGCGGCTTTAAATGCGCCGGACTCTGGAAGGTCTACGGCGACGAGGGAAAAGTGCGCTCGCTATTCGAGAAATACAGAAAATGCACGGAGATCTACTGCACACTTTGGCAAAGCGGCTTGAAGCTGGAGCAGCTTGCCGTTGCAGTTTGATCATATAAAATCATTAAAAGAAAGGAACTTACAAACATGAAAACTGCTGTTGTTTACTGGAGCGGTACGGGCAATACGGAGGCAATGGCGCAGGCCGTTGCCGAGGGCATGACCGCCGCGGGCGCAGAGGCTGTGCTACTCACGCCCGCCGAGGTCGCACCCGGCGATCTGAACGCCTACGCCGCCATCGCCTTCGGCTGCCCCGCCATGGGCGCAGAGGTGCTGGAGGAAATGGAGTTCCAGCCCATGTTCGATGCCTGCAAGCACAGCCTCGGCGGCAAGCGTGTGGCACTGTTCGGCTCCTACGGCTGGGGTGATGGCGAGTGGATGCGTACTTGGGAGAGCGACTGCGACAGTGCAGGAGTGAACCTCGTTTGCGAAAGTGTGATCTGCACGGAGACGCCCGACGACGCGGCGCTTGAAGCCTGCCGCGCCCTGGGCAAGGCATTGGCGGAGTGAGAAATGATGCCCGCCGCTGACGGTAACTTCAGCGGCAGCTTGCGCGGTTTGCATTTGCCAAACAGCCTATCCGAAAAGGCAGGGACACCTCTTGCGGTGTTCCTGCCTTGCGCTGTATAGCGAGTATTGAAAAAGAATATGCGCAAGCATCCAAGACAGGTGAACAGAGAGACACTGTGTTGAGTAGACGTAAAGCCGAATAAGAAACCGTGTTTGAATTGATTGAATCTTTCGCTGAAAGTACTGAAGGCTTCCCTCTCGGCACACGGATGACATTGGGCAAACGGAAAATTCGCAGGAAAAGCAGGGATGCCTGGTGTTCTACATTGAAATCCCCGCGCGCTTATGGTACAATATTTTTCACAGGCGCTGTGCCGTCGGATTTGAGGCAAACTGCGTACAGGCAGCCTGCCTTTTCTTTCATCCGTCGGTTAGAGTAGGCTAACCTGTGCGCAGAACTGGAAAGGTGGAATGGACCAATTTGCATAAAAGTGTCTAATCATGTGTCGGAGGAGGTGGCCTGGTATGCAAGAAGCACAATATGATTTTCTTCATGGGCAAACGGATCGCAGCGACTTTTTCTCCCCCGCAATGCAGCAACTTTGTGGTATTATGAAAGACAATCAGGTTGCTTTGCCAAGCGATATTGGAGAAGGATATTTCCGCTATATTTCACCGTGCCCCAATATCGAGATGTATATCTGCGATGTAATGTTTTACAGGGACACAGTGTTGCGGGAGCAGGTGTACAAGGATTCTTTTTCCGTCATTTTCTCTCTTTCCGATGCGTTGGAGTGGAAGGCTTCGGGCAGAAACCAAAAAACGTTGTTGGAACAGGGAAATTGCTGCGTATACGGCAGCGGTCTGTTTGATGCGGAAAATATCTATGAGGCAGGACAGAGATATATAGGCGTCGGGCTGAACCTGCATCCCTGTCGGTTTCGGTCTGTGATGGATGGCTTGCAGAAGAAAAAGGCTTGCACCGCCTTTAACGGGGGAAAAAACCCGCCAAAACATAGAATCACCGCTACCATAGAAGCTACAATACGCCAGATATTGCAGTGTAACTACAATGACTGTGCAAAGTCATTGTATCAAGAAGGAAAGATACTGGAACTTGTTGCCGCCTTTGCGAACGAGATGATGGATCAGAATTCTGTTGCTGTGAAGGGTGAATTGAGCCGGACGGATAGCGAGACGTTACTTCGGGTCAGGCGACAGATAGATGAGGGATTTCTGGAACCCGTGACCATCGCGGAGCTCTCCAAACAGCACTTTATGTGTGAATCCAAACTCCGTGAGATATTTCGAAAGCACTATGGAATCACCATATATCAATATATGTTAAATCGCCGCATGGAGCATGCCTGCGAACTGTTGTCCGCGCCCGATGCTCAGGTGAAAGACATAGCAGGGTTGGTGGGGTACAGCAACATCAGCCATTTCAGCGACGCCTTCCGAAAAAAGTTTGGATGCACTCCGAGCGAATATAAGCGGAGCTTACCATTCTGAAACATAAAAGCAAAGACACAGGTGTGTTCTTTTGCGGTTACTTGGATGGAAATTACAAAGATTGCATCTTCCCTTGAAAAACCAGAATAGTAGGCAGCACATTTCGAGGAAGATCTTGCCCAGTGGAAACTATATCATTTGAAATGTGAGTTGCTCAGCAGCGGCATACACATTGATGTTAGTGCTGGGCGGAATTAACCATTCGCGCGGGGCTGCAAAACGAGCCTACGCACAAGTAAAACTTCGACCGCTGAAAAAGCAGAGCGGCGGGACAGATAGAGTCTGTCCCGCCGCTCGTGTTTTAAGGGCATATTGGCTTGATGAACCGGAAGTTACAGCGCCGCCTTTTTCCATTTTCTGATCTTAGTTCTAAACGCTCCGAAAGGAGCAACAGTATTAACGTGAATGAACCTGTATACTTCCCATACAGCTGCTTTTGTAGCATCATCAGCCCATTTTCTCATATGCGGCTTAAATAATTCATCCGCACTGAGCGAATCAATCATTGCGCAGATAGACTTGACATTTTCGTTCAGTTCGGCTTTCAACTCTTGAAGAGACAAATGAGCGTAGGTATCCGTGAACCACTGATACAGCTCGCCAAGTTGGTTCCATTTGAATTCGTCCGACGGCGTCTTTACTTGAAGCCCCTTCCTTTCATCTTCCTCCCATTTAAGAACCAATGTTGTCCAACCCACCTGATAGGCAAGGTTTTCTGCTGGGGTCCGGTCAACCTCATCAACCCTTTTATCTTTTAAGGCTTCTGGTATGCAATCAAACTCCGAAATATATTTATCAAATGTTTTATTGATTTCAGCTTTGAGTTCTTCTTTACTTTTGTATACTCGCAAAAAAACACCTCCATAAATTTCGGTTTGTCTATTGAGCAATGATTCTTATTATAGCATAGCTTTATGAATTATTCTATTACTGCACTGAGCATCATGGCGCTTTAGGGGAAAGACATGGCGTTTTCGGGGGGATTTTTCCTTTCGCCGACTGTATAATGGTAGGCGGTTAGAAAAGGTTGACCCCACACGGTTAAAAGACTCAGCTGTTCTGTTATTTCGCTATGCGCGCCCGTTGGTTAGCTTGCTCTAACTAAAGATTTATTACTCAGGAGGTCATCAGAATGAAAAAATTCGCAATGCTCATGTTGTACCTTGTGCTTGTGTTTGCTCTTGCAGCCTGTGCTGGAACGGATACCACGCCGCAGGGATCGGTCTCGGATACCGTCACGGTAACGGATATGAAGGGCGAGGTTGCCATCCCGGCAAATCCACAGCGCATCGTTGATGTAGCTGGCTTGACAGAGGAACTTCTTATTCTGGATATGAAGGTAATTGCCTCGGCTAATACCAGCATGTTCGATGGGGTGTCTGTCCCCAAACATCTGGCAACGCTTTTTGCCGAAAGAGGTATTGAGGTTGTCGGCAATTACTCCGGGTCTTCTTCTACCGGAGACCTGAACCTCGAAAAGATCGCGGAGTTAAAGCCTGATCTGATCATTATGAATATTCGCCACGAGAAGGTTTATGAACAACTCGCGGCTATTGCTCCCACGGTCATGATCGACGATGACATAAGCTATGTTAACTGGCGCGGAAGATTTAAGCAACTGGGGCAGTGGTTTGATAAGGAAGCAGCCGTAGAAAAATGGCTTGCCGACTACGACGCCAAAGCTGCGGAGCTTGCGGCGAGAATCAGGGATATGATTGGGGACGAAACCTTTGCTGTATTGGAGGCCAATTCCGTTCATTTTGGTTCCTATTACATCTATCGCAGCGGCGGGCCGGGTGAGCTTGTCTACGATGAGCTGAAACTCACACCATCAGCCGGAGTACCGGAGAATGTCTGGGGTGAAGTGGTCGATGCGGAATACTTTTCCCTGATTGATGCAGATCACATCTTCTTTTTTAGCGACGACGGCAGAGCTGGAGACACGGGGGACCTTGCCGTGTGGAAGAATATGAAAGCGGTCAAAGCCGGCAACGTTTACTTTGGTATCAATGAGGATCAGTATAATATGGCTTTTACGGCGATGGGGAAGGAACTCTATTTGGAAAAACTCGCGAACGCGATTCTGAACCATGGGGACGTTGAGTAAGGAAACAGGCGCGGTTGCGGGAATATCGCAGAGACAAGAGAGATACAAACGCTCCGCGCCAGCTTTTCTGATTATTCTTGCCGCATTGGTGCTGCTGCTTGGGTTCTCAATGGTTCTCTCCGTCTGCACCGGCATTGCTGGCGGTAGCTTCAAGGCCTTTGCGGAAACGGTTATGTTCCCCGCTAAGGCTTCTGGTGTTGGAATGATTATGTTGGAAATGCGTATGCCCAGGGCGCTGGCTGCCGGGCTGACAGGAATGGCCTTCGCTCTCTCCGGCGCTGTGATGCAGGGAATTACCAGAAACCCCCTGTCGGACGCCGGCCTTCTGGGGATCAATGCGGGAGCCGGTTTCTTTGTTGCACTGTCCGCAATTCTGTTTCCCGCCGCACCAGACATCGTGAAAACATGCGCCGCCTTTGCCGGAGCCGCTCTTGCGGTATTCATGGTCTATGGTTTCGGCGCCGGCAAACATAGATCCGAATCTTTCCGGTTCATTCTGGCAGGCGCTGCTGTATCAGCCTTGCTTACTGCATTGAGTCAGGCGGTTTCTCTGGCGTTTGGAATCGTGAAATCCCTTTCTTTCTGGAGCGCGGGCAGTTTGTCCGGTGTGACATGGCAAAGCTTGAAAATGCTATCCCCGGTGATTCTCTCAGCCGGTGCGCTTGGTTTGCTTTTATCGAGCCGGCTATCAGCTCTGGCACTGGGAGAAGATAGCGCCGCCAGCTTGGGCGTAAATGTCCGCACGGTCAGGCTTTTCGGTATGCTTGTGGTGTTGCTGCTTGCGGGAGCCAGTGTATCGCTCGTGGGAGGCATCGCATTTATCGGTCTTATCGTACCGCATATATCCCGACTTCTTGTGGGAGGTGATTACCGCAGGCTGGTTCCCGTGTCTGCGCTCATGGGCGGCGTTGTGCTGGTGCTGTCGGATATTGCGGCGCGCATGATAAACGCCCCTTTTGATACGCCTGTCGGCGCACTGGTATCCATCCTCGGCGTGCCCGTCTTTTTTGCGCTTACTTTCAGGAAGGAGGGCATGGTCTTATGAAAAAGAAAACCAGGCAAATCCTTATCCTCAACGGTCTTCTTATCCTGATTGTAGCTGCGGCTATCTTATCCGTTAACAGTGGTTACGCAAGAATTCCCTTCTCGACTGCGGTTCACAGCATATTCCAACCACATACGGATGGAGCCTCCGTAGTCGTAGCGCAGTTTCGCGTTCCGAGAATCGTCCTCGCCGTTCTATGTGGGATAGGTCTGGCACTTGCCGGATGCGTTATGCAGACTGTCACGGGGAATCCGCTGGCCGATCCGGGGATATTGGGCATAAACGCAGGGGCGGGATTTGCCGTTATGCTGTTCCTGACATTTTTCCCTGCACTGCATATACGTACCATGGCATACCAGCCGATATTTGCCATAGCGGGCGGGCTTTGCACAACGGGACTGCTGTATCTTTTTGCAAAGAGGAACGGAAAACTCCTCCCAATATATTTTCTGTTGGGCGGCATCGGTCTTGCGTCCCTATTTTCTTCTTTTATGCTGATCATGGCCGCGAACATGGACAACAGCAGCTATCAGCTCGTGGCAAGATGGCTTGCAGGAAATATTTGGGGAACGAGCTGGCATCAGGTTCTTGCCCTGTTGCCATATATGCTCATACTGGTTCCTTTTCTTCTTACAAAGTCGAACATACTGGATATTCTCCTCTTAGGAGAGAATACGGCCATTTCTCTGGGGATAGCCGTAGAGAGGGAGTTGAGACTGCTCCTGATTGCATCGGTGGCTCTTACCTCTGCCTGCGTTTCCGTCAGCGGAGGGATCGGTTTTGTGGGACTGGTAGCGCCGCATATGGCACGAAGGCTGATCGGAGGCAGACACCACGCCCTTATGCCTGCCTCCATGCTGCTGGGGGCGCTGCTGTTGCTTTTGGCAGACACGTTGGGACGGTCTGCCTTTCAGCCGAGGGAGATCCCGGTTGGTATCGTGATCTCCGTGCTTTCGGCTCCGTATTTTCTGTTCCTGCTCCGCAGGTATTTTTAAGGGAGGATGTCTATGCTTTCACATATGCAGGCAAAGGGTTTGTCTGCCGGATATAACGGGGAGGCCGTCTTCAGGGGGCTTGACTTAAAAATCACGGAAGGCAGCATAACCACCTTGATAGGTTCCAACGGCTCTGGAAAATCCACCATACTGAAGACACTGTGCCGGATCATTTCCCCGGATTCCGGCGCAGTATACCTTGATGGCGAAGCGATCCACAGAATGCCGACAAAGCGTGTTGCCCAGAGACTTGCGCTGCTGCCGCAGGGAGCACAAGCCCCTGCCGGCATCACAGTCGGCGACCTTGTGGAATACGGGCGTTTTCCTTACAGGTCGGCGCTAAGCGGTCTCGGCGAAAAGGATCGGGAGATCATCCAGTGGGCTCTTGCCAGTACAGGCATGAGTTCTCTTGAACATAGAGAAATGGAGAGGCTTTCGGGAGGTCAACAACAGCGGGCATGGATCGCCATGGCGTTGGCGCAGAAAACAGGATTGCTGTTTCTGGATGAACCCACGACCTATTTGGACATCTCGCACCAACTGGATATATTGTACCTTCTGCGCCGCCTCAACCGGGAAAATGGTGTTACCATCGTAATGGTTCTTCATGATTTAAATCATGCCATCATGTTTTCCGACTATTTGGTGGCGATCAAAGACGGGACACTGCACAGCGCAGGTACGCCGCAAGAGATTATTACCCAGCAGGCGTTGCGGGAAATCTTTGATGTAGAAGCGGAGGTCATTACACATCCGGTATTAAATGTTCCGGTATGCCTGCCCTTCAGGATAACGGAGCAGAACAAAAAAACAGGAGGTTCAAACACATGAAAAAAGGGCTGCAATCAGTGGTGTTCTCAGTGTTGGTGGGTGCGCTGCTGCTGTGCGCCGGATGCGGCAAATCGGGAGACATCTACACGGCGGGCGTTTATACGGCTTCCGCTGAAGGTTATTCCGGTCCGGTTACCGTAGAGGTAGAGTTTGACGGGAGCAGCATATTGTCTGTACATGTCCTATCTCACAGCGAAACAGTAAAGATCTCAGACCGCGCAATAGATGAGATCCCTTCCCAAATCGTGGAGGCGCAGACCTGGGATGTGGATGCCGTTTCATCTGCAACATTTACCAGCGATGCCATTCGTGAAGCGGTCAGAGATTGCCTCGCGCAGGCGGCACTCCGATGAACCATTTGCGTTGCAAAGGGTATTTTGCGGTGATAGAATGGGTGAGATGAAGGGCAAGTCAAAAAATCAGCCATAGCTGCTGTTTTAAGTGCTTTTCCAGCGAAGTGCCGCAGGCATTTCGCTGGAGATTCCATATATGGCTGTATGAACTCCCTTCTATGCGCAAAAGAATATCGCGAATCCTCCAAGCAAAGGTATATGTGTTTAGTATAAAATGTGTCACTCCCATTGACAAACCCAATATGCTCGGTTATAATATACCAGTAGTATATACTGGCGGTATATTTGGAGGATGGCAATGGAACGTGCGGTAACCCAAAAGAAGATCCTCGAAGTTGGAAAAAAAGAATTCCTGGAAAAAGGTTTTAAGGACGCATCTCTGAACCAAATTGTCGCGGAGGCAGGCTTCACAAAGGGTGCCTTCTACGGCTACTACCCGGATAAGACCGCTCTGTTTGAAGACCTTGTGGGCGAGACCGCAAGCGAGCTGCTCACTCGCTTCAAGGCGGCACAGGACGCTTATTTTGACCTTGTCCCGGAGGGGAGAGCAAAAGACAGTCTGGAGCTTTCTACCCAACACCTGCACGAGCTTGTCGCGTTCATGTACGACCATTTTGACGAATTCAAGCTGCTCCTCTGCCAGGCGGAGGGAACGGGCTATGCGGATTTCATCGAGGTGCTGGTGGATCTGGAGGTCGATCGATCCGAAGAATACTACGCCCTCCTCAGAAAAAACGGTATGCTCTCCGGGAGCATGACTCGTCAGCTTCATCACATGATCACAAGGGCCTACTTTACCGCAGTGTGTGAAACCATCGTCCACGATATGCCAAGAGAGGAAGCCATGAAATACGTTGATGAACTGGCTATCTTTTTCCACTCCGGCTGGAGCGGACTTTTAAGGCTCGAATGAGCCTTAAAAAAATAACTGTCGGTTAGTCATCTCTAACTGGCGCGGCGCATCCTCCAACAAACCTATATGTTTTAAGAAAGGAACACGGAATATGAGCAAACAGAAAAAGGAAAAGCAGCCGCCGGTGCTGGGCAGGCTGCTGACATATGCCGGAGGGCATAAGTGGCTGTCCGTCTTGGGCTGCGGGCTGTCCGGCGTTTCGGCGGTGGCCGGCATTTTCCCGTTCGTTTTTGTCTGGTACGCGGCCAGAGGCATTTTGACGCCGGGAGGCGGCGTTCCGGCAGGGCTTGCCCGCTACGGCTGGTATGCGCTGGCGGCGGCGCTTCTGAGCGCGGCGATCTATTTCGCCGGGCTCATGTGTACCCACCTTGCGGCCTTCCGGGTGGCGACAAATATGCGAAAGGCGGCGGTCACCCATCTCATTGACCTGCCGCTGGGGTACTTTAACGCCAACCTCACGGGGCGGCTTCGCAAGCAGATCGACGACAACGCAGCGCTGACAGAAACGCTCCTTGCCCACACCATCCCCGACGCGGTGGGCGGGATCGTAACGCCGGTACTGGCGGTTGGACTGCTCTTCGTCTTTGACTGGCGCATGGGGATTGCCTGCCTGATCCCCATGATCATCGGGCTTGTCTGCCTGATGAGCATGATGACCGGGACGGGCATGAAGTTCTTTGAGGAATACCAGCGGGCAGGAGAGCGCATTTCCGCCGAGGCCACGGAGTATGTCCGGGGCATCCCGGTGGTGAAGGTATTCCAGCAGACGGTTTACTCCTTCAAGAGCTTTCATGCCGCCATCCTCAGCTACCGCGACCTTGCCAGCGGCTACGCCATGATGTGCCGTATGCCCTACACCCTGCTTACAGTGGTGCTGAACGCCATGTTCCTGCTTCTCATGCCCTTGGGAATGGTTCTCATCGGCGGCGCGGCAGACGGCTGGGCGGTGCTGGCCGATCTGGTGTTTTACATCTTCTTCGCGCCCCAGCTTGCCTTTATGATGGAGCGGCTGATGTACGCGGTCAACGCACAGATGGAGGCCGCCGAGGCAGTGAACAAGCTGGAGGCGATATTGAAGGAGTCGCCCCTTCCCGAGCCTGCGGCGGACAGCGGAAGCAGGCCCGCAGACAGCGGCATTTCCTTTGAGAATGTCACCTTTTCCTATGACGGCGCGGACAGGCCGGCGCTCACAAATGTCAGCTTCCGCCTGCCGCAGGGGGAGGCGTGGGCGTTGGTGGGTCCCTCCGGCGGCGGCAAGACCACCATCGCCCGGCTGATCCCGCGCTTTTTCGATGTGCAGGCAGGGGCGGTGCTCTTGGGCGGACGGGATGTGCGCAGCATCCCCACCGCGGAGCTGATGGAGCAGATCTCCTTCGTCTTTCAGGAGGTGCGCCTGTTTAAGAAGAGTATCCGAGACAACATCCGCGCCGCTCGGCCGGACGCAACGGAGGCGGAGATATTACACGCGGCGCAGCTTGCCCAGTGCAGCGATATTCTGGAAAAGACGCCGGGCGGGCTGGACGCCGTGATCGGTGCCAAGGGCGTGTACCTCTCCGGCGGCGAGATGCAGCGCATCGCGCTGGCCCGGGCGATTTTAAAGGATGCGCCCATCGTGGTGCTGGATGAGGCCAGCTCCTTTGCAGACCCCGAGAACGAGGCGAAGATACAAAAGGCCTTCGAGGCGCTGATGAAGGGCAAAACCGTATTGATGATCGCCCACCGCCTGTCCACAGTGCGGAACATGGACCGCATCCTCGTCATCCGGGACGGCGAGATCGCCGAGGAAGGAAAGCACGACGAGCTTCTCCAAAAGGGCGGCGTATACGCCGCCATGTGGGAGGAATACCAAAAGGCCGCGCAGTGGAAGGTGGGAGGTGCCGCATGATCGAACGCATCCGCAAAAAATACGCCATGACGGAGAAGGGCGCAAAAGACTATGTGGCCGCCGTGTTCTGGTCCGTACTGGTCAACATCAGCAAAATGCTGCCGGTGGGCGTGCTGGCCGCGGCGCTCTCCGGCATCGTAGAGGCACTGACAAACGGCACCGACCCAAGGGCGGGTCTTACGCGCTTTCTGGTCGCGGGCGTCCTTGCCCTCGCCGCGCTCTTTGTGACCTTTCTGATCCAGTACAAGGCCCTATACGAAGCCACCTACCGGGAGAGTGCCAACCGCCGCATCCGGCTGGCGGAGGTGCTGCGCCAGCTCCCACTGTCCTTCTTTGGAAACCGTGACCTGACTGACCTGACCACCACCATCATGGGGGATACGGAGACGCTGGAAAAGGCCTTCTCCCACTTTTACCCCGCCATGCACGGCGCGCTCATCTCCACGGCGCTGATTTCCGCAGGCATGCTGCTTTACGACTGGCGGATGGCGCTGGCTCTTTTGTGGGTGGTGCCTGCGTCGCTGCTGATGGTCTATCTCTCCCGGCGCATGGAAAAGCGGCATATAAAGAAGGGCCTCGTCACCCGCCGCGCGGCCACCGACGCCATGCAGGAGGTGCTGGAGTGCGCGCCGGAGATCAAGGCGTGCAACCAGAAAGCGCGGTATATCGCCGACCTGAACCGCAGACTGGACGAGGCGGAGCGGGACACCATCCGGGGCGAGCTGTTTACAGGCTCCGTAGTCACGGCGGCGCAGTCCTTCCTGAAGCTGGGCATCGCCACCACCGTCCTCACGGGGGTGCTGCTCATGAGCCGCGGCGACCTGGCGCTGATCCCGTTTCTGATGTTCCTCATCGCCGCCACCCGGGTATACGACCCCATCGGCTCCATGTTTGCCAACATGGCCGCGGTGTTCGCCTGCGAGGTGCGCATCGAGCGTATGCAGGAGATCGAGAGCGAAAAGCGCATGACCGGACTGACCGAATATGATCCAGATGGCTACGACATCCACTTTGAGCATGTGACCTTTGCCTACCGGGAAAAAGAGGACGTGCTAAGAGACGTTTCCTTTACGGCAAAGCAGGGGCAGGTGACGGCGCTGGTAGGCCCCTCCGGCGGCGGCAAATCCACGGCGGCCAAGCTGGCAGCCCGCTTCTGGGATCCGGCGGAGGGAACGGTGCGGCTGGGCGGCGTGGATGTATCCACGGTGGACGGCGAGGCACTGCTGAAAAACTACGCCATCGTATTTCAGGATGTGGTGCTGTTTGCGGATACCGTGATGGAAAACATCCGCCTCGGCAAGCGGGACGCCACCGATGCGGAGGTGCTGGCGGCGGCGAAGGCGGCGCAGTGCGACGCCTTTGTATCCAAGCTGCCGGACGGCTACCATACCCTGATCGGGGAAAACGGCTCCCGTCTCTCCGGCGGTGAGCGGCAGCGCATCTCCATTGCCCGCGCCATCTTGAAGGACGCGCCGGTGATTTTGCTGGATGAGGCCACGGCCTCGCTGGACGTGGAAAATGAAACGGCGGTGCAGGCGGCGCTGTCTGGATTGATCAAGGATAAGACGGTGCTCATCATCGCGCACCGTATGCGTACCGTCATGAACGCCGATCAGATCGTCCTGCTCTCCGGCGGCCGCGTGGTTGAGATGGGTTCTCCGGCCGAGCTGCTGAAAAAGAACGGCCTGTTCCGCCACATGGCGCAGCTCCAGAGCGAGAGCCTGGAGTGGACGGCGTAGAAAAACCTGAAGGAAACAGGATTCTGAGTACAATATTGGAAAACAAAGTGTCGAAAACAAGGAGGCGTTTATGAAAGAAACAAATAAATGGTCTGTCAGGGATGTGATCACCACAGTGCTGCTTTCGGCGGTGCTGATCGTGATCCAGCTCGTTGTCAATATGGTCTGCATGGCCAACGACTTTGTCAGCATGGTGCTGTCGGTGGGGATCACCATGTTCCTCTGCGCGCCGGTCTATATGCTCATGGTCAGCCGGATCGGAAAGCGTTTTGTGACGCTGATCTATATGACGATCCTCGGCGTGATTTTCCTGCTGATGGGCAACTGGTTCTTGCTTCCTTATTACGTTCTCGTGGGAATCCTCTGCGAGGCGATTCTCTGGAAGGAAGGCTCCTGCCAAAAGCCGAAACGGCTGACCGCCGCCTGGACGGTGGCGAGCCTGCTGTACAACGGGGTCAATCTGCTGCCCATCTGGTTCTTCTGGGACACCTACTACGATTTTGCGCTGGCAAGCGGTATGGAGCAGAGCTACATCGATTCCTATGTGCGTTACTACACCTCTCCCGGCTGGCTGGCCTTTATTCTGCTGTTTACGACGCTGATGGGCGTTTTAGGCTGCATGGTGGGCAGTCGGCTGATCCGCAGGCATTTTCAGAAGGCCGGCGTTCTATGAGAGCGGACGCATCCTTTGCGGTGCCGGTCAAGCTGTGGGCGCTGCTGTGCGTCTTTGCCGGAGTAACCATCGGCGGGAATGTGCTGCTCACCTGCATCCTGACCGGCGGGGCTCTTCTTTATCTCGTCTTACAGCGGAACTTCCGCCTTGCCGCGTCTTATGGCTGCTTTTATCTGCTGCTGGCGCTGCTGCTGTACGGCATCCGCTTCCACGGGCTGCACATGCCGGTCTTTTCGGAATTTTATGTTCTGATGTTCTGGAATCTGTCACCGATCTTTCTGGTGTCATGGGATCTGATCACCACGCCGCCGGGAATGCTCTCCGCGTTCTTATCCCGCCTCCGTATGCCCACCCCGTTCATTCTCGGGCTTCTTGTGGTCTTTCGCTTCTTCCCCACCATGCGGGCGGAGCTAAAGGGTGTAGGCAGGTCCATGAAAAACCGCGGGCTGACCGCGGCGGGGCAGCTGCTCACGCATCCCGTGCAGAGCATGGAGTATGTGCTGATTCCGTTTCTCCTTCGGGTATTGCAGCTTGCCGATCAGCTTTCCGTTTCCGCTGTTGCAAGAGGCGCGGAGCGTCCGGGCGTGCGCGGCAGCTATTATGAGCAAAAGGCCGGGGCGCGGGATCACATTGCGGCAGCCGCATGTGCGATAGTCACGGCTTCCTATTTGGTTTTGGAAAGGAGCATGGCATGATCGAGCTTACACGCGCTTCTTTTCAATACGAAAACTCAGACAGAGGCGTGCAGGACATTTCCCTTTCGGTAAAAAGCGGCGAATGCGTCGTGCTGACGGGGCTTTCCGGCTGCGGCAAGACCACCGTGACAAGGCTTGTCAACGGGCTTGCACCGTCCTATTACCCCGGAGCCTTCAGCGGAAGCGTGAGGATAGACGGCAAGGACATATCAAGGCTTTCCACATGGGAGATCGGGCGTTTGGTGGGAAGCGTTTTTCAGGACCCCAAAAGCCAGTTCTTTTCCTCCGAGCTTGCCGGAGAGGTCGCCTTTCCCTGCGAGAATTACGGCCTGTCCGCCAGGGAGATACGGGAGAGAACGGACGCCGCCATAGAGGCGTTGCAGCTGTCCCATTTGAAAGACAGGGCAGTTGACATCCTCTCAAGCGGAGAAAAGCAGCGGGCGGCCATTGCGTCCGTATATGCCATGAAGCCAAAGGTCTTTGTGTGCGACGAGCCGACGGCCAACCTCGATGCCGCCGGGACGCGGCAGCTTGCGCAGACCCTTCGGCAGCTCAAGGCACAGGGCTTTACCCTGCTCATCGCGGAGCATCGGATCGACTGGCTGATGGGGATCGCAGACCGCTTTTTGTATCTGCGGGACGGCAGAATAGCGGCCGAGTATACACCGGAGGATTTGCTCCTTCTGCCAGAAGCAGACATCTTAGGCATGGGTCTGCGCTCTCCGCACGAGGGAAAGAGCCTTCCCGCTCCCTCCGTATTGGACGAAAGCCCTGCCGTCTTGAAGACAGCAGGGCTCTCGAAAAGAATACGCAAAGAAGTTATTTTTGAGGATATTTCGCTGTCCGTTCCAGAGGGCAGTGTAACCGCCATAACGGGGCAAAACGGCGCGGGGAAAACCACCCTTGCGCAGATCCTCTGCGGGCTGACAAAGCAGACAAGGGGACATATTTTAATAGACGGGAAAAAAGCAAGAGCGGCCGTCCGGCGCAAGGAGATCTATTACTGCGGCAACGACACGTCAACACAGTTTTTTACGGCAAGCGTGGCGGAGGAGCTGCTGCTGAATACCGAATTGACAGAAGAAAACAAAGACCGTGCCAGACACTTGCTGAAGGAATTTGGCCTTTACGAATACAGGGCTGCGCACCCGTCCGCCCTGTCCGGTGGGCAGAAGCAGCGGCTTGCCATTGCCTGCGCCATCTTTTCCGGCCGCAGGATATTGATACTCGATGAGCCCACCAGCGGCCTTGACGGGCAGAATATGCGCCTCGTTGCGGAAAGGCTGAGAAGCGAAGCACGGAACGGCAGAACCATTCTCGTGATCACCCACGACAGGGAACTGATCGAGAGCTGCTGCGATAACGTTGTGGAGGTCGGTACAAAGCCCAGCGAGGTACAGTGAACACCTTTTGCCATTGAGCCAAAGCGGGGCAAATGCACGAATGTTACTTTGCGTTGCTTGCCGCAACGGTGTTGTTACTGCTATACTGTGTGTGCAATCTTTTAGGGAAGGAGGGATCTCCATGTTTCAAGAAAACCTTCGACTGAAACGCAGGGAGCGAGGTCTTTCGCAGGAGGAATTGGCATCACGTCTCCATGTCGTCCGGCAGACCATTTCAAAATGGGAGAAAGGTCAGTCGGTTCCCGATGCTGAGCAGTTGATAAAAATTGCTGTCATTCTTAAAACGACCGTAAGTGAGCTTCTTGGAACCCAAGTGGAAAACGAAGAGGAATCAAACCAGTTGGCAAAAGAGCTGTCCCGCATCAATACACAGCTTGCCATCAGAAACCATCGGACGCGGCGCGTGCTGAAAATCATCGCTGTTGCTTTGCTCGCGTTTGCAGCTTTGGCTTTTGCCATCATGGCGTTGAATTATGCGCCAATGCCGCTGTCCAAATGACACACTTACATAAGGAGTAAACCATGAAAAAGCTAATATGCGTTATGGCTCTCGTGTGTATCGGAATGCTTCTGGTGTCGTGTGGGTCAAAACGCCTTGACAATCCCAAGGCACAGTTTATTCGGGATTTTGGCTTGCATATTGATAAGAAAGACTGTGTGATTGAAGAACTCTTCAATAACTACGAAGGGTTTCCTTATGAGGGGATAGCACTATATAAGCTGACCGTTGGGGAGGACGTGCGTCAGGCGTTCCTGCAATGGGAACGCTTTCCCTTCTCCGAAGAGGCTGAGCACTTTTTAGAGAGCCTTTCCGCCTATGTGGAGCTGCCCTCGATCGCGGACGGCTACTGGAAAATGGTAGATCGAAACCCGGGAACGAGCGCATACACAAATGTTTCCCTGTGCGTATACGATGAGGCAACGGGTGCCGCATACCTCTTGACAATGGACATCTAACGATAAGCGGCAGTCCCCCGGACAACGAAACGTCCGGGGGACTGCTGCTTATATCGTAATCGAAACGCGGCACGGAATTTCCGGTTGATACAGCCCACGCTGCCTCAGCTCACAAACGATGCGTTTCCCAGCCGGTAGTACCGGCAGCCATCCTCCTCGTACCATTCAAACGTACCCACCACGGTGATCTCCGCCCCCAGCTCCGGATACTCATCGGGATAGACATGCCTTCCGGTGAGGGCAAACTCCAGCCCCTGTGCGCAGCAGGCGGTGGCATCGGCGATCATGCAGGCGAAGAACATTTTGTCCGGGATAAAAGCACCGTTTTCGTCAGTGGCCTGGTATATGGTGAACTGCCCCTGCATTTTGACGGTTTTTCCGATGTAGTTATCTGGGAAGGAGATCATGCTGTTGACCTCGGAATAGACCATGATGCCACTGAGTGCGGTCAGGTCAATGTCGACCGCGGCGGTGCCTTCTGCATCTTCCGCAGGGGGCTTTTTTGCGGTGTCCTCATGGCCGCAGGCGGCGAGAGTGCAGAGCAGCAGGGCTGCCAACAGCACGCAAAATAGTTTTTTCATCTGCGAACACCTCCCAATACCGTGCCTGCCAGCCATGACAGACCGAAAGCGCCGATCTGAACGGCGACGATGGTGGAGCCTACCGGCGTACCGGCGAGAATGGACGCCAGAATACCGAGCAGCGCACAGAAAACCGAAAGGACTGCCGCGCAGACGGTCACGCTGCGAAAGCTCTTGAACATCCGCATGGCGGACAGTGCCGGGAAGATCACCAGTGCGGAGATCAGCAGGGAACCCACAAGGTTCATCGCCAGCACGATGATGACCGCAACGACGACGGCGATCAGCAGATTGTAAAGCCCCGCCCTCGTGCCGGTCGCCCTTGCAAAGCTCTCGTCAAAGGTCACGGCGAAGATCTTATTGTAAAACAGGATGAACACCGCCACGACCAGCACCGACATTCCCACGCACAGCCATACCTCTGCGGGGGACAGCGTCAGAATGGAGGTGGAGCCGAACAGTGTGCTGCACACATCACCCGAAAGGTTGGACGAGGTGGAAAAGATGTTCATCAGAAGATACCCGATAGCAAGTGCTCCCACCGAGATCATGGCGATGGCGGCGTCGCCCTTGATTTTCGTGTTCTGCCCGGTGTGCAGGAGCAGCACGGCGCTGAGGATGGTAATGACCATTACAAGGGGCATTTTGTTGGTGATCTGCAGCACGGCGGCAATCGCCATTGCACCGAACGCCACATGGGACAGACCGTCACCAATGAAGGAAAACCGCTTCAGCACCAGCGTCACGCCCAGCAGGGAGGAGCAAAGCGCGATCAGCACACCGACAATGAGCGCATAGCGGACAAAGGGATATGCCCAATAGAGAGTCAGCTTTTCCAAGATAGCGGTCATTGGCTGTCACCGCCCTTCTTCACATCAAACAGCCGCCCTTGCGGGCTTTGGAGATAGTCCGCCCTTGTCCCAAAGAAAACGGTGTCGCCAATATGCAGAATATGGCTGGCGTATCGGACGGCGGCAGCCACATCGTGAGAAATCATGATCACAGTGATGCCGTCCTCACGGTTGAGCTTTTCGATGAGCGCATACATTTCAGCCGTCACCTTGGGGTCAAGCCCGGAAACAGGCTCATCAAGAAGCAGCATTTTTTGCGTGGCGCACAGCGCGCGGGCAAGCAGCACCCGCTGCTGCTGTCCGCCGGACAGCTCCCGATAGCACCGCCTTGCGAGCCGGGTGATCTGCATTTTCTCCATGGCGTCCACCGCAAGATTCTTTTCTTCTTTGTTATAAAAAGGACGGCTGCCGCAGCGTCCCTGGCATCCGGAGAGAACGATCTCTCTCACGGATGCCGGGAAGTCCTTTTGTACCACTGTCTGCTGCGGCAGATAGCCGATCTCGTTTTTCCTCAGCCCATCGCCCGTCAAAATTCTGCCGCTGATGGGGGCCTGCAAGCCGAGGATCGTTTTCATAAGGGTACTCTTGCCGGAGCCGTTTTCCCCTACGATGCAGAGATAGTCGCCTGCCAGGAGCTCAAAGTTGAGGTCCTGGAGAACGGGTCGTCCATCGTAGCCGGCACAGAGATTTTGACAAGTGAGCTGAGCCATAGACCTACCTCCTTACCCCAACGCTTCCTTCAGCACGGAGAGATTCTTCTCCATAACGGAAAGGTAGGTGGCACCGTTTGCCACGTCCTTGGAGGTGGTGGACTGCATGGAATCCATGGTCAGCACCTTCTGATTCTTCCCGGCGGTGTTCTGGACGATGGTTTCCGCGATCCTGTGCTGTGCGCCCTCGATGGTCAGCACGCAGGGAAGTCCCAGCTCATCCACCTTCTTAGCAAGGAACGAAACGGTTTCAAAGCTGGCCTCGGTCTCGGCGGAGCAGCCCGCAAAGGCGGCATAGTAGCGCAGACCGTAATCATCCACCAGATAACGGAACGGGAAACGATCGCCAAACAAAACGGTCTTATGGGCCGCACCGTCCACGGCCGCCTTATAGTCTGCGTCAAGAGCAGCCAGCTTGTCCCTATACGCCGCGGCGTTGGCGATATAGGTGTTCTTGTTGTCCGGGTCGATGGCACACAGCGCGTCCGCAAGCGTCACGCAGAGTGCTTGGGCGTTCTTCAGGGACAGCCAGACGTGCTCGTCCTTTTCCTCCCCATGGTCATGCCCCATCAGCTCGTCAAGGATGTCCTCTGCGGAAAGCGCGTCCTTCACAAAAAACGGATTGGTCTTGCCGCTCATCAGCGCATCAAAGCCGTCGTTGCCGAAGTAGATATGGAAATGCTCCGCCTCGCCCGGCTCGTGACCGTGGTCGTTGAACTGCACATATTTGGGCGCATCGGCACTGGTGGTTTCAAACTGATAACGGACGCTGCGGATATTGCCCTCGTCATCCAGCTTCGGCTGATAACCGGCATAGGTGTATTCGGCGGAAACGGTTTTTCCGTCTCCATAAGTGAATGTGATCGTGTTCCCGTTGATAGAAATCTTCTCGGCGTCGCATTGCCACGAAGCCTTAAACTTCTCCAAATAGGTGTCCTTTGTGGTCGAGCTGTCCCCGTCTTTCTCCGCCCTGTGCTCGCAGAATTTGTCCAGGTCGCCGTTCAGCAGATAGGGGTGCAGGGACTTCCACGCACCGGCGAAATCCGAGAGGGAGCGATCCCTGATGTCATCCTCCGTGAGCTGTTCATCGTGACTGTGACCGTGACCGTGGTCGTCCTCCTGCATGCCCTCAACGGTCTCCTCCGTTTTCACGGAATCACCCAGCACCTCCAGCAGATTGATGACCTTCATATTCCTGTTGGCGGCGTTTTTCAGGGCATTTTCCACCCAGCCATCGGACTCGCCGCCCACATAGACGAAGAGGTCGCAATCGGAGATCCTGACAATATCATCGGCGGTGGGCTGATAGCTGTGCAGGTCAACGCCATTATCCAGCAGCATGGTGACCTCGGCGTTATCCGCCTTGTCGCCCAGGATCGCCCTGACCCAATCGTATGCGGGAAAGATGGTCGTGACGACCTTCAATTTGCCGGCTTTTCCGGTATCCTTCGGCTTTCCGCAGCCGGCAAGGACGCCAGCCAGCATCATTAGCGCAAGCAGCAGCGCAGTTATCTTTTTCATAGGCTATATGTACCTCCAAATTATGATAAGAACGTAAAAATGGGCGCAAAAATACAAGGGTGACGGCAACGCCGCGAAAGCCTATCCGAAAACGGATAGACTACACCCTTGTAAATAGTTCTTATTTAATCTGAAAGCTTGACCTTGAGTGAAACCAGAGTAAACGTGCGGACAACCTCCGCGCAGGAGGGAATGACGCTGCACGGGGCATACCCGACCGCCGCGGCGAAAACCGCAGCAGCACCGGCAAGCCCAATGCTCTTGAGCAGATTTTCGCAGACCTGCAGCTGGTGGCAAATGGCGCAGTCCTCGCCGGAGCAGTTATGGTTGGCTTCGACCGCAATATAGACAGCGGAGGACAGCATGACAGCCGCCAGCACGGCTGCCAGCAAGCCTGTGATCAAACGAGATTTCTTTGTCATAGCCTGTCCTCCTTCCAAATACTATTCTTCCCGGCAATCCGCGCAGGTGCCATAGAGAACCGTGTCGGCGGCGTCCAGCGTGAATTGCTCACTCTGCGCCAGGTGCTTTGCAAACAGGGCGGCGTTGCCGCTTGCCATGTGAAAGGTTCTGCCGCATTTTACACAGCTCATGTGCAGCGCACCCTTGCAGCTTTCGGCGTCAAGGTACTGATAGTAGACCTCCCGCGTGCCGCTCTTGCTGCTGCGCCGCACTTTTTCTTCCGCCTCTAACTGTGCAAGGTTCCGATATACGGCGCTGAGGCTGATTTTTTCATCCGCCAGCGCGTCCGCAATTTGCCGTGCGGACAGCAGCTCATCCGGGTGCCGGCTCAAATAGGCAAGCAGAGCCTTCCTCTGCCGCGTGCTGTAACTGGACAAGTCACCACGCCTCCAATTTGCAATTCATTTGCAATTCAGCATAACATGATTCCGCCCCGATGTCAATATGCAAATTCGTCGCAAATCAGCCGTCAGCGCGGATAGCGCCCGCTCCGCTGAAATGGGCTGCGGCAGAGCTGAATGATCCGCGCTCCGTTTTCGGCGGCGAAAAGGCAGCGGCAAATGCCAGGTGAAAAAGCGGTAGAAAAACCTGAAAAGATATGCTTCACACTTATCAAACCCCAAAAGCTCTTTCAGAGCAAAAGGCTTTCATTACGAACAGCAGCTGACCCTCCGTATGTACTGAAGCATACGGAGGGTCAGTTGGCTTGTGTGGTCTGCTCAGTCGAGCGGAGGTTTTCTTTTCTGCTGCGTCAACATATCCGTGCCCGGCCTATCCCTCAAACAAATTCAGGAGGTATCCGTAGCCCTCGGCCTCCATCCTCGCGTAAGGCACGAAGCGGAGGGCGGCGCTGTTGATGCAGTAGCGCACACCGTTGGGCGACTCCGGGTCGCCGGTGAACACATGACCCAAATGGGAGTCACCGGCGCGGCTTCTGACCTCCGTGCGGCGCATTCCGTGGCTCAAATCCTCTTTTTCCACCACAGCAGGGCCCTCGATGGGCTTTGTAAAGGCGGGCCAGCCGCAGCCGCTTTCAAACTTATCCGTAGAGGAGAACAGCGGCTCGCCGGTGACGATGTCCACATAGATGCCCTTTTCAAACTTGTCCCAGAGCTCTCCGGTAAAGGCGCGCTCCGTGCCGCTCTCCTGTGTGACGCGGTACTGCTCCGCCGTCAGCGTGTCCCGGATGGTCTCCGCCGCGGGCTTCCGGTAGTCGCCCGGATCGATGCGCAGCCTGGAGAACAGCTCCATCTCCACCCGGGGGATGTGGCAGTAGCCGTTGGGGTTCTTTTCCAGATAGTTTTGGTGATATTCCTCGGCGGGATAGTAATTCCTCAGCGGGCCGAGTTCCACAAAGAATTTCTCGCTGCGGCCCCGCTCGATGTCCGCGATGCGCTTCACTGTTTCTCTTGCGCTTTCGTTGGTGTAGTACACGCCGGTCTGGTACTGGCTGCCCCGGTCGTTGCCCTGCCGGTTCTGCACCGTGGGGTCGATGACATAGAAGTAAGCCAGCAGCAGGGCATCCAGGCTCACCTGCTCAGGGTCATACTCCACCCGAACGGTCTCCCGGAAGCCGGTGTCGCCCTTGCAGACGGTCTGGTAGGTGGCATCCGCCTCGCAGGTGCCGTTGGCGTAGCCGCTCTGGGCGTCGATGACGCCGGGGATGGACTGCATCAGCTGCTCCATGCCCCAGAAGCAGCCGCCTGCCAGATAGATGACATTTTCCGTGGTGTCCATATACATACCCTTCTCGCCGGACATATCCGAGGACTGTCCGGCCATGTCCGTTCCCTGCGTGTCCTTTTCCCGCGGTATACGCTGCCGTTCTGCGGCGCAGCCGCTGAGCAGCAGTACCGAGGCGAAAAGAAGAGCCAATACGCTTCGATACATGGCGTTTCCTCCTTTCAGGGGGAGCAAGGGTCACTCCGCCCCGTCGCTGTCCTGTCTCTTGCCGCGGCCGGGCCGCAGGACGGTATACAGCAGCGACCCAAGGACGTAGCCGAAGCCGGTGGAGAGCCACGGGCTGGATGTAACGGCGCAGGTGCCGGTGGCGCAGCCCACATAGCGGTAGTACAGAAACCCTCCGGCACTGCCCACCAGGGGCAGGGCAATGGCGCGCAGAATGCTCGTCAGCTTACAGTTCTTTTTCTTCATAATAGCCTCCCTTTGAAGATATTGGATCAGCCCATATCGGCAGCCAGTGCCTTGTCGATCTGGGCTTGCAGTGCATCGGCCTGCGCCTTGCTGGTGATAGCCCCCACAATGGGATCACCCACGATGCGGCCGCTGCGGTTGACTACATAGGTGGTGGGATAGGCGTAGATGCTCTCCACAAACTTGCCCGCCTCGCTGCCGGAATCGAAGTACACGTTCTGGTAGGTGGCACCGCTCTGGGTCAGCACATCCTTGGCGTCAGAGATAGCCGCCTCGTTGCCGTCCAGCGTAAAGGCATTGATGCCGATCAGCGCACCGCCCTTGCCGGAAAGCTCCTTGTTCAGCGCGTCCAGATCGCCCAACTCGCCCACGCAGGGACCGCAGGTGGTGAACCAGAAATTCACCACGGTGACGGCCTTGCCGGAGAACAGATCACTGCTCTTTACCGTATTCCCGTCCAGATCCTTGCCCTCAAAGGCAGGGAACTTCGGCAGGCTGCTGTCATCCGTCTTGCTGCCCGTGCTGCCGCTATCGGTCTTATTGCCTGTGTTTCCGCTGTCGGTTTTATTGTCCGTACTGCCGCTGTCGGTTTTGTTGTCCTTATTGCCGCTGTCGGGCATCGTGTCCATATCCTTGTCCGTCGGCATATTCATATCGCTGTCCAGAGATTTTTGCACGATCTCGGGATACGTTTCCTCCAGTGCAGCCAGCTTGTTTCCGATGTCGCGAATCTTCTCCGCCTCGCCCTGAAGCAGCTTCAGCTCGTCTGCCGAAAACTGATCTTTGGCGGCGTTGATGGTTTCCAGCAGAAAGTCGCCATAGTTTTTGCCGTCCTCCATCATGATCTTACCCTTGTCCGCTGCCATAAAGACCTTTTCCCAAAGTGCTGTGTTCTCTGCCAGAATAGCAGCCTCCTGCGCTGTCAGTTCCTTGTGCATGGCGGCCGCCTCCTCGGCGTTCTTCGGCTCGTTGTCCATGCCGTCCATGTGATCACCGCCCTTTGCGCCGCAGGCGGCCAGAGAGAGCACCAGCACGACTGCCAACAGCAATGTCATTAGTTTCTTCGTGTTCATGTTCGTTCCTCCTTGCTCTTTGTCGTCGTCCTTCTGCGGCGTTTCTGCCGCAAGGACTGTTTATTTTTACTGTCTCCACGGCCGCAGCGGAAGAGGGCGGTGCTGGTGGGACAGACACGCTGCATTCTATTACCATAATAAAGTGAATGGGTTAAAATCCTTGTTAAGAACGGGGATTTAATGGAAATATATCTCATATTCACTGGAGATAAAGCGATTATGGCAAAAAGACAGGGGCAGCAAGAAGAGAGTACCCGCGGAATGATTCAAACCTAAAAGCTGCGCGGCTGCGGAGAGCGTTCTCCCCGCAGCCGCGCAGCCGTTTGTAAAGTTCTCTGCTTTTAATGCAAGACCTGCATCTCCGGGTTCTTCTCTCCGAATTTCTCCCGCAGCGCGCTGCAGATATCCTCCCGGGACTTGCCCTGCTTCTCACCGTTTTTAATGAGCTTGT
>ERZ894206.684-NODE-684-length-24219-cov-12.448022_pt1 | contig 24219 bp, 21 predicted proteins | sample MGYA00380287_ERZ894206 | MGnify/ENA primary metagenome ERZ894206 (study PRJEB32331, sample SAMN06328483) | human gut metagenome | biome: human gut microbiome; feature: stool | host: Homo sapiens | collected 2013-04-12 ...
GAACTGATGAAGAACCAGCGAACTGAGCATCTGAGTGCATACGGCCCATCGTGTCGGTCATAATATGGTATTACTGTGGGTAGGCTTTTAATCCCTATTATTTTTTCTTTTATAACTCCACTAGAAGAGTTTATATATCAATGGTATAACTTCAATTAGTGTTTTATAATTCTGATGCTGTTGGTTAATAATAAAATTGTTTATATATCAAATGGTTGTGAATAGCTTGTGATATGGCTTGTTTGCTCTTTATTTTATTGTAATCAAATGAAGCATCTAACAAGCAGTATACCAAGAAAGGCACAGCAACCAAGGGTATAGCGAGGGCTATTCTTAACTGTGTATATTAAGTTCTTTGAAATCAATAATCCATTTATTCTCTATTAAAAAGTCAGTACCCAGTAATCCATGTACTTGTATTCCACTGTCTTCTGCAATTTCTTTAAAAGCATCTGATAGTTGCTGTACACAGAACTTTGGCTTATAGGTATAACCTTCAAAGTTGAAAGGTAGAATAACCACATCTACCTTATGCTTAGTTCCATCTATTCCGCTGATGCAGTAATCCCCAATAGGCTCTACTATATTCTTGAAATATTCTACTACATTACTATCAATCAAACAACATGTACTCCCAGTATCTAAGATGAAACAAAGGTGCTTATCCTCTATCTCAATCACTATAATAGGTAGTTTGGTTTGATTAAGTCCATGATATAAGGAATGCCATATATTCATCTATATTTTGACTCTTACAATATCACTTTCTCCCTCCTTCTCTAATGTAAGAAGTATGGCTTGTTTCATATCAACAATCTCTCCTACAGTTATATTAGAACCTTTATCAAGTGGGATATATGTACATCTACCACCTAGTTTCATTGTAAATTCTACTGAATTGCCATATTGAGAGGGTACTACAATAGCATGACTAACTTCATCTATCTCTTCTTGAGTAAAATACCTCTCAGATTTCAAACTCCACTCAGAAGTAGTTCTATGCTCTTTTACATTATTATCTTCAATTCGAATGTTGGTTCTACTATTAAACATCTTTTCTTTAGTATTACTTGATTGTTTTGTATTATAAGACTTTAAAAGGAAGTATGCTGTGATAAGTATTAATACTCTAGGTAGTATCTCATATATATCAAAGTATTGTATTCCTGGTATTGAAAATAGAAATAATATAAGGAATATATAACCTAATATCCTTCTTGTCTTGTACCACCAAGATAAGCCGTTATTAGAGTTCTGCTGTTTCTTTAATAACAATATGGATAACCCCATAAATACAAAGAAGCCAGCTATTCCTGACTGAAATACAGTAGTAGCTACTTCAATTTTAGAACTGCTGTAACCATATATTCCAACTCCTATGGTGAGCAATAACAATATAGTACTTATTATGGCAAGTATCCAGCCAATTATCTTTCTAATCATGATAAATAGAGTTTAAAACATTTATAATTTTGGTGTATTATCAAGCCATTTCTTACCATATACATATACAAAAAATACAATCCATGCCACTACTGGTAAGCTTAGGATGAAACTACCTATACTTACTTCACCACTATCTTTAGGACTTATACTGTCAATGGATACCACTAGAAGAGATATTGAAATAGTTACTAATAGTAAAGGTACTACAGTCATTAATAGAGCTTTTCTCAATAAATAATGGTCTGAAATATTAGAATAGATACCTATTTTCTTTAGCAGAGGATAAAGAACTATATCTTCACTCTGTACTTCTTTCTTTCTCCAAATGAGATAGAGGTAATACACTCCTATAATTAAATAGAAAGGGTAATAGAATAAGCAATTCAATTCATAATACAACTCTTCCATTTGTACACATATAGCAAAGCTACCTCCTATTATAACCAAGGATAATAATAGTTTCTTACCTACCTTCCATAGCTTCTTCTTAATATCAGTTTTAAGCATTCTATCTTGTTTTAGGTATGCTGGTTTATAGGGTATATCAATAGCTTCTTCACTAATTGGGGGAGCTATGGTTACTTGTTTATTTTTCTTTGTTCTAATAATATACCCAAGAAAACAACAACCAAATATAAGCTCAAGAATGACTTTCCATACTGTTATAATTCCAAGTTCTAAACCTTCTTTTATTGCTTCATCTTTAGATATGTTGCCTGTATTGGAAGTATGATGTTGCTTCATCCATCTAAATGAATTTCTAGCTTTAACCAAGTCTTTCATCCATATATCTTGCTCTGCTTCTCTAAAAGCCATAGTAAATCTGACATACTCATCATAGTTGAAAATGGTATAGATAGCAACAATTACTGGTGATGCTCCATTGTTTCCCTGCCTTCTATATATGATTTTGGTAGCAGGAGAATTGGCAATAGTCATGGTATCATTGGATATGATATTTATTAATGGTGTTTTCGTATTCTCACAATCTTGCTGAATTGCAATCATTCCATTAATGAAATACTCTTCATTCAATTCTAACTTATCACCACTACAAGGAACATGCTCATCTTCACAAGTATAATAGTCTATTAATATTCTACAGTATTTGGTCTTATATTCATGCTTATTAGTTGATAAGCCAACTTGTTGAAATATAACTCTATTATTACTTGTAGATGTTACTTGAAAGCCTATAATGTTTCCTTGAATATCATTTAGTAGTTGAGTATAGGTATCATTTTCTCTTCTTAATTCTATTGTTGAAGGCACTGAAACAGAATATTTATCTTTATATTGATAAGTATTCCACTCATGGGCTATTACTTGAAGAGTTGATAGTAATAATAGTACACTGATAATGTATTTCATAGGCATATTCTTTTGTAGTCATACCATGAAAGAAGGTGTGGTATCTTCCCTTATCAACTCTCAGGCATCGCCAAACACCCATAGCTACAACAAGGAAAGCCCACACCTCATGGTATGAACATTCACTTATTCACTTTTGTAGCTATTCTTAAAATTGGCGATTTTGAGAGTTACAAGTAAAAAGTAAACACTTCTTTTCTAATATGTCTTGATTAAATTTCTATTTCATTAGCAATCATTAAATTGTTTATGTTGCAAAGTTAGGACTTTCCACAAATAAACAATTATTTGAAAGCTACTTTTAATAGGTCTCAATCCATATTACTACCATAGGTATGGGCTATGTTCTTGTATTACAAAGTTAATCTTTATTTCTTAGTATCTCTGTCTAACCATAGGTATATTGCCAAGCCTACTATACTAAAAACAACCCATTTCATCATTAAATAAAATTCTGTCATAACTCAATCAATTTAAAAAGCCCCAACCTATTATAGGCTGAGGCTTGAACAACAATAAACTACAATACAATAAGGCTTTAACCACAATGTAAATCTATGAATACTCCTTTATCTAATCACTTTTCATTTTAACCACTTGAAGTGGATTAGTTTAATGAGGTAACTATTAATCTACCTCCAAACCTCACTCTTATAGTTCATATTCAGAGCTAAGAGGCTATTGTGTACATCTAACTTCCAGTATATAATCTAAATTTCAGAAGATACATGTACACTTTTCTCAGGTTAGCCTGAGGCACTTGAAGGTGTTAGGTTATTGAATGTATTCACTTCTATTGTTTTTTATAGGAAAAGTGAATACAAACACCTATTTCTCACTTACCTCCATATTATAAATAAGGATGTAAATGAGGCTAACAAGAATTTCCTAACATAATGGATATAAGAAGTAGGATTAGGGTGGAGTTGGAGAAGTAGTGCTAATTATAACTGATTATTGGATAAACCAGCTGTATTCATTAGTGCCATACATAGCCTTATTTAGTCCTTCTGTAAGTTGTGTGGCATTAAGTGACCTATCCAAGAAATTGTCTATATAGCTGCTTTTATTAGCCCCAGTGAGTAAATTATATACATTCCACATGGATATAGCACTTTGATTCTCAGGAAGAGCAAAGTTGTCATCACTATAATATGATTTAGCAACTAAGCCTATCTGAGTATCAGTCATCAGCATTTGAGGAAGTCTTTTCTTCTGTTCAACTGGAAGATATTGATATAATCTACTTTTACCTAAGAACTGTGCAAACTGACTTTCAGTCATATAACTATCCTTGTAAGCACTCATGTAGTATAGGTGCTTGGCTATATTGTATTCTTGAAATAGCCTCATCACTGAACTAAATAAATCAGCAGTACTCATCACCTTTAGTTCAGACTTGTAACCATCAGTTGAGACACACATATTACAGCAAACTAAGTTCTTAAAGCCTATAAATACCTTGAATTTTTCTACACCTTTCTTACTATACAAGTTTTCATGATTATATGCCCTTACTCCACCAATAGTAAGATTCAGTCTATTGCCTTCAATATCTTCATGGATAGTGGGAATTTCAAAGCAGAACATCATTCTTTCATAGTAAATGGTCTTGTCAGATTCTAACAACTGATTTACTGGTTTATGGATAGCTTCAGGGATTCTTCCTTTAATCACATGACTAACCCTCATTGAAGGTTCTTCAATCCTTTCATTGGGAAATACCTGATTTGCAGCTTCCCATACAGTTTCAATAAATGAAGGGTGACTGATAGTAATCTCATTATCCTTACTGAACACAGGTACTACACAATCATTTCTTAGATGTTCAATAGTGACTTCTTTAGTATTAGCCTCAATGAATGGTAATTTGTTTACCCTTCTAGTATTAGTAGGTTCACTCTCCAATACCTCAATAGGTGTTATTGTTTCAATATTAGTTCTTTGGTTAGTCAATACAGACATATTAGTTCTGTGTACTGGCATTAACTGCATTGCTTCCATAATGTATAAAATTAGGATTATAGTTAATAATAGGTTTATTGTTCTCTTCCTGCAACTGCATCTTCTTTTGCATGAAATCTGATGTAAGTTGTTGATACCACTCAGGGTATTGGTGATAGATAGAGGTAAGTTCTTCAATGGTTTTAGCTTGATTTATCTTCTGTTTTATCATATCCAAGTTTATCCCATTATTACACCAATCTAGTATTATTTGTCCAGTAGTGGGTGTAATAGTAAAGTCTGTCTTACCCATGAATAGACTTGTTCTATCCTTTGAAGCAATGGCTTGATGCTTCATGTTAATATCAAGGACTATGGTAAATTCATAGTCTATTCCATCTCTCATGACTGCTTTTAACCCCACTTTCTCAGGGATCATCTTACCATTTCTCTCACTAAGTACATAATCCTGCTTACATCTCATTGTGCAAACAACATGGCTTGGAGATTGTAGAATCTTCTGCATGAAGGCATTAATTCTTGGTGTAATCTTCTGCCAGTTAGTGAATGAATTGCCTTGTAGATTAGCATGATACTCCAGAAGGTTATCCCAACATTGGGAAATACTATCAATGATTATCACCTCCATTTTAGCCTCTTCACATATCTTTATAGCTTCAATATAGGTTTCAGGTGTGAAGTTGTCTTGAAGGGGTAATACATTGTAATTTCCCAAGTGTGCATATAAATCAGCACTTCCATTTTCACTGTCAATGATGGCAATTTTGGTCCAGTCACCACAAAGCCCATAGGCTAATAACAAGGCTGAATAGGTCTTTCCTGAGCCTGCACAGCCTTGTAGAGCAAGCTTTATCTTAGCTTGCTTCTTTGATGATACTCTTAAATTCAACATATTGTAATCTATTAATTGTTGATGGTTAGTGTATAAAGAAAAAAGAGTAGCCAATCTTTCAACTGAACTACTCTTCTAGTGGGGAGTATAACCTTTATAAAGTTGCCAAGGTCATACAATCACCTTCACCCTTCTGATGGAGCATGTAGAACATATCACCAGTATCAGGTGAGCATACTTGTGAAATAACTGGATTGGTGATTTCTCCATTAATAAACTTGTCACTCACTGCACCAGTTTCACAGCCATATACAAAGAAGCATTTACCAGTGTGTGGATTCTGCTTCACTTCAATAGCTTTAACTTCCTTCTGAGACTTGAACTCATTGATAGTCATTGTCTCTAAAAACTTTAACTTTTCCATAATTCTGTAATTTAATTGTTGTACTTAATGAGGTAATTCCATCATTGACTACCTTCAAGTGCATAGGGGGAAGTAATGAGCAGTGTTGTTTGTATTAGTGTAATGAGCATCCTATTTTAGTTCATTATCCAATTTACTTTAGCTTCATCCCCACAAACATGATAGGGGGAGTAGCCCAATATTGCAAGATTAGGGGGCTGTTGATGCTAATAGGATGGTACATAGACCTATAAAAAATAAAATAAAAATTGGAGAATACTTGAAGTAGAGGGTAAATATAGTTATGTATTGCTAATGTTAATATACAGTAGCTTATAGTAACTATAGATAAAAACTATGATTTATTAATGGTTCTCATGCAGACCTATGTAAATTGTAATTGCAATGTTCTTCTAATGTTGGTTTGTGTTTGGATATTACATCTTGATAACTAATATGTCCTATATATGGATACATAAGAATGTAGTCTTCTGGTTTTTCTGTCCATGTTAGAGCAGTGGGAGCTTGTTTAGCTATACATAATATTCCTTTCTCCATCAGTTGGTTTCTATACTTCTTGAATGTGTTCTTAGATATTCCCCAGTAATTATAGATGTATTTATCAGACAATCCACATGCAAAAGTATTGTTTACACACATACAGTATAAACCAATAACAATCCCTTTCTCTTCATCTGTGAGGGTATTATCTGTAAATAAGCCTGCCTTGATAACTTTATAATTGGATTTAGGATTAGGCAAGTAATAAGTATTTCTTTTCTTGTACCCTGCTTGTTGAGTTTCACATCTAATATAGCCATCTATCTTTAGTTTAGGAATGAAGTAAGACCTAATATACTCAACTTTTACTCCAGTAGTTGCTGCTAATTGGTCAAATGTAGTATCTGTTACCATGTATTCTCCATCTCTTTCATAAGGGGCATTAATATATAATCCTGCTAATAAATAGAGGTCTTTACCTTTAAAATGTTTACATGCCTCATTAGGGATGATGGTATATCTTTTCACTGTTGGTCTCATATCTTGTATATTATAGGGTCAAAAAGGCCCCTATACTAATTACCTACCTCCCTATACAGTTAAATAAAGATGGTAGGTAATTAGTATAGAGTGGTTTTTGACCACTGGTTTATTCTCTATATTAAGGATTATAAGGAAAGTGGAATTACTCTCCTTTACTTGATATAAAGATATGAAAAATAAATGACATGTGCAAGTTATTTCAAGTGTAATATGTTGATAATCAAGAATTAAATCATAAAAAATACTAATAGATTATTATCCTCATAGGGTATTCTATTTCCATGTACCTTCAAGTGATAGGGATTCTCACCAATAATCTGATACTTATTCACTCCTTTATTCTTTGTTCTCTTGACTTCATAGAAGGCATTTAATAGGTTAACAGCTTTGTGTTTACTGATAGTCTTGTGAGTATGGTACTTAATGATGGGGGCAATCACATCCATATGTAGTTCATCACTGGAATACAGCTTTGACTTGTCTTGGAAAGCATTATTAAGACTTTGCTTTAAAGGATGATTATCTACCAATGCCCAAAATACCACAGCATTATTAATAGTTTTGAAAGCCTTATTATTCATGTTCCTAATCTCCCAAAGCAAATATAAAAGACTGTCTATATCCACATATTTATATAGTTTCATAACTCTTTCATAGAAGGTTCTTTTATGCTTTTTATATCCTCTACATTTAGTTGTAAGAGTACTTTCATTCAACTGATGAATGGAATTTAATTGCCTAATTTCAGCAATAGCTTCTTGTATATCCTCTTCCTCCCAAACTTTCAAAACAGCCTTATTATTAGCCTCATTTTCTATTTGGTTATCAGTCTTAATGTAGGATAATGATATACTATCAATAACCTTGCAGTTAGCTTGTTCCACTTCTTTCTTGATATTCTCAGTTGAGGTATATACATGCTGATATAGAAAGTACTTCTCTTGTAAATAGTCAATGTTAAGATATGCAGGAACATATTGATTGTCTATGTTCTTTCTTGTCAATTCAATAGGTGCTTCTCCTATGGATTTTTGTTTTGCATGGTCTTTTATAGCCTCTTTGACTATATCAAATAGTTCTCTCAAATCACTGTCATTGTTGCTAAGTTTATCTGCTGAATCAATCAAATTCAATACCTTCTTAGCCTTGTGTATTAAGTATTTGCTGTAATTCTCATGTTTGCTTCTCTTTTTAAGCTCATCAAAGATGGTCTTGGCTTCTTTCTTCTTGAAAGTACTATATACTAACGTTTCACTGAGTACCCCCTTACTTATTCTACACCTTCCATGTATCTGTGTCATTCTATCAATGGATAAGATGGAATGTGAATGCCTTGTATCTGAAACTGAGATTAAATGATATTCATCCTCTATATCTATGCCAGTAAAATAGCAGCAAGTAGCAAAATTTATTCTATTGGGTAATTTCTCTTTGCCATCTTCACCTTTCTTTAATTTAGGTGCATAGTAAGAACCTGCTTCTTTAATGGATGCTTCACTACATAGAATAGTACAATCCTTTCTAATTTCCTCTTCAAGTTCTAAAATGATTTCCCTTATATGCACTATGGAATTATAGGCAATGAATATCTTCTCATTAGGATGTTTGAGTATTTCTTCTACCACTGCCATAGTGATATTATCTGTATGTAACAGCATTACTTCTCTAGGAGCATTACATATCCAAGGTAGATTAAATTTGCATTCATGCTCTAGTTGAGGATTGGAGAAGGCTCTCATGGTTGCAGTCACCATACATCTGTTCTTTGGTGGAAATCTTAAATAGTAATCAATAACATCTTCTAGTTGAGGTCTGTAGTTATTGTCAAATTGAAGTACATCTACTTCATCTATCATTAGGAAATACTTGTCATAATTCTCTTCCTTGATTAGTGCCAATACTCTCTTTAAGCTGTCAGCTACTACAAGTAGTTTCTTGTGACTTTCTGTATTAAGATAGTGTTGAATCTCAGCATTTGATGTCCTTTTCCTCTCTTCAATACCACTTCCAACATATAGAGTATTATGATGCTTTAGGTGCTTGGAATAGGCTAATGCTTTAGTAGGAAATACTATAATAGAGTTTCTTTTAGAATTGATTTCAAGAGTTGTAGCTCCAATACCAGGTATTCTCTTGTCTACAATACCATGTGGCATCTTATCTAAGTAGTCAGATAGCATGTGCTTCTTTCCAGTAAATACAGAACTGCCTTCTATATATCCCTTTTGACCTATGGGAAAACCTGAGAGGTCTTTGATAATAGTAGTAGGGGTTATCTCTATATTATTATCCTTCAAGTCTCTTATGGTTTGGCATTCCTTTTCTGTCAGACTGTTCCAATCTATTATATCTGCATAAGTATTATAGATAGTCTTATCATTCAATGCACCTTTCATCTCACTTAGATTTGATATATTATTAATAAAGTAAGTGAGCAAATGTAATAAAGAATCTCCATAGTGCAACCAACTACAGAGATTCTTTTCATTATATACTATTCTAGTGTCACATCATCATAGGTATCCATCAATTTATCCATTTCTTCACCAATGTACTTATCTACAATTTTAGCATAGTGAGATGTCATTCTTGTATTGGTGTGTCCCATCATCTTACTTACTACTTCAAGTGATATTCTATTAGTGATAGTAACAGTTGTTGCAAATGTGAACCTTGCTGTATGATAGCTAATCCTCTTATTGATGCCACATAAATCAGCAATCTCCTTCAAGTAAGAGTCAGTAGAAGAAATATCAATAATAGGTAGTAGCTTATCCCCACCTTTGTACTTCTCTAATATTAACTTTGGGATGGGTAGGAGAGGTATTCTTGATAAGACACCTGTCTTTACTCTATGTTTCTTAATCCAGATTCTACCTTCTTCATCTTTGATGAAATGAGATTCATTCAAGGTTTTTACATCACTGTATGATAACCCAGTGAAGCAGCTAAAGATGAAAATATCCCTAACCCTTTCAAGTCTTGGCAGTGAGAAATCCTTGTTGATAATAGCTCTTAATTCCTCCTCTGTTAAGAACTCCTTTTCTACTTTCTCTCTTTCTACCTTGTAATTGAGGAAAGGGTCTATTTGCAGATATTTGTTTGCTAAGGCAATATTAACTACTCTTTTCAAACACTTCACGTGTTTGACTGTGGTGTTCTTCTTCTGCTTGTATTCAGTCTTTAGGAACATATCAAAGTCTGCCATGAATGAATAGTTGAGTTCCAATAGAAACATATCCTCTCTTTTGAACTTCTTTTTCATGTATTCTTTCAGGAGTTCAAATGTTCTGCTGTAACTGTAGTAGGTTGCTTCTGATGTACCCTTGCCTACTACCTTGTTGAGGCTATCTAAGAACTCCTGATAGATTTGATTGAGGGTTTTAGTCTGAATGGCATCTATTTTATCTTGGTAGGCATCTCTCAGTAGGTCTGCTGTCAGGATATAGCCTCTTTCCAGTAACTCTACTTCCTTCTTATATATCTTGTTTTTGATTTGAAGAAGGGATTCATTAATCAGCTTTGCTGTCTCATTAGTACCTTTTACTCTCTGTCTTGTGGCATCCCAATCACTGGGATTCACCTTTTTGTTTGAAGAGAATGAGGCTCTATTACCATTAAGGGTAATAGTCGCATTGATAGGGGCAGTACCATTTTTTCTAGCATTACTTGGACTAACCCAAAAGTTAATTGTGTATGTATGTCTTTCCATACTGTAAATGATGTTTTATACAGCATAGAATGATAAGTGTAAATTGTTGTATTCTAGATTGATATATACCAATTCACAACCACTTTTAGTTTTTAGGTAAAACAGTTGTGATTTAGTTGTGAATAGCTCTGTTTTTACTCTTATAAGCCATCTCTAACACTCCTCCAACTTCTCTCTTTCTATTGGTTAAAAACAGGAGAAATATGAAGTTTACTGAGTTGTCAAATCTGCTAATAATGGAAGACAAAAGAGAAGAATAAGGTAGTTTGTTTTAGTAATAAAAGACTATTTGACTTAAAATGAAAACCCCCATAACCTTGTCAGTTACAGGGATTTAATATGTCGTAATCGTTATAATTACTTGCTCAAAGCCTGAGCTACGTCAACAGCACAAGCCACTGTACAACCTACCATAGGGTTGTTACCGATACCCAGGAATCCCATCATTTCTACGTGAGCAGGAACTGATGAAGAACCAGCGAACTGAGCGTCTGAGTGCATACGGCCCATAGTATCGGTCATAATATGGTATTACTATTGGTTGGCTCTAAATACCTATTACTTTTTCTTTTATATTCCTACTAAAATGACTTATATATCAATGATATAACTTTAATTGGTGTCTCATAATTTCAATGCTATTGGTTAATAATTAAATTGTTTATTTATCAAATGGCTGTGAATAGCTTGTGATTAGATTCAGCTACCTCTTAAAAGTAGGCTAAATTTCTATTTCTTGTTCATTGACCATCTACTTGTTATTCTGCATTAAAGCTACTCCAGAAGGTAGAGCCTAAAATAGCATAGTCCTCTTCAACACTCTTATCAATAAAGAATAGTTCAGAGTAAGGATGTCCCTCATATTCAAAATTGAATTTGACTGCCTTACACTCTCTAAACTTATTATCACTGCACCAAACAACTTTCTTCCCAACATAATGGAATGTATCTTCCAGTGAAATACTATCTACATAAGAAAGAAGAAAAGGAAAGGAGTTATTATATTCAGGTTTTATATTTACTTCTCCTATATCATTATTCAAAAGAGAATCCCTCTGCTTACCTATTTTGAAGAAAGCCAAGAAAGTAGGGCTAATCAAATTGTGTTTCATCCTTTTGTCAAGAAGGAATGTAAAGCCTACATCTTTTACTTGAATAAGTATCTTTGCCTTATTTTTCATTATCGAGCAAACATTTCTTGTGGAAGTTTATAATAATTAGATGGATATCCTGTACTTGCCTTATAATTATCATATTTGATTTCAAGTACACAGAAATCCTCTAAAACTCCATCTACTTCTGCAATTCTAACCTCTCCTTTATCTGTTTTTAGGATGGCTAACTTTGTTTTAGGAAGTGAATAAGAATCTCCCATCTTCTCAATACTCCAATATCTACCAGACAATATTTTGTGAGTAATATAGCAGTCAGTTCCCACTATGATTTTGTTGCCTTGCTTTTTGGCTGTAATTTGGTCTATTTCATATTTCTGTGGAGGTGAATAATTATAATCAACAAGATATGGTTTCATTATTTCATCTTTACAAATATATGTAATACCATCCCTCAAAAAAGGCTCTATCACATATGCTGTATCTCTTTTCACTATATTTTCCTGCTCTTTATTTTGTTTAGTCTGAACAGAGCATCCTATCATGCAAACAGACAATAAAAGTATAAAATAGCTATTTTTCTTCATTTGTAACCCTCATTTGTTCAAAATCAATAATCCATTTATTCTCTATCAAAAATTGTACCCCAAGTACCCCATGAATCTGTATCCCAGTTTCATCCTGCACTTGTTTTATAGCCTCAGAAGCATCCAAAACAGAAAAGGTGGAAGTATAATCCCTCCCTTCAAAATTGAATGTAGCTTCAATGATAGGGGTTTCTTTATAGTGTCCCTCTATCCCCATTGTTCTATATGTCCCTTCAAGTAGCTTAAACTCACTCTTAAAATGTTCATATACAAAGTCAAATAGGGTGTTATGAGTAGCACCAGTATCAATCAAGAAACAAAGGTTGTTTGTTTTTCCTGACATCAATATCAGTGGTAAACCTGCCTTTTGTAGACCAAATGTTAGTGGAAATTCCATTTTCTTCATTTAAAATCCTTTTATTATTTCTCCATCTGTATCAATTATACATTTGTAAGTGTATCTGGAACTTGTAATTATCTCTATAATGCTATCAAATATTTCTTTAGATTTTGCTTTTTCTATACTTGATGGTAGTATATTTTGCCATTGTTGAGGTAGCCAATCCATTTTTTCTCCTAACACACAAACTTTAGGAAATAAGGGATTTGAATCATCATACATAATAGCTCTATCTGATGCTCTAAAGATACAATTTTCACTAATTGGAATAGTTTGATGCTTATTATGTACATCATGATACTGAATCCATATTGATAAGTCATAATTCATTCCTATATAGTATGTCTTATCATTTTCATGTATTTCAAGTCCATATTTATAAGATGCATTTTTAGGTATAGGTAAATATTCATTGGTGAAATCATAAGAAATAGTCCCATTGTTGTCTTCAAAAAAGGAGTGATTAATAAATTCAAATCTATCCAATATACAGTTTATTTTTATTTCATTCTGAAAACAGTCTAAGTGTAATATATGAAATAATAACTGTCTCTGCAAAACATGGATAGGAAATCCCAAGTCTGCGTAATTAAGATAAATTTGTTCACCATTCAAATTTCTTATTGACAAAGAAATAGTATCTCCTTCTATCACACAAATAGGTCCTTCTAAAATATCTTCTCCATCTTTTTTCTGTATAGTAATTCTTTTAATACTATTACATTTAAAGTACATTGGAAATGAGTATATCATTTCATCTTTGAAAGATTCAATATATTTTATTACATCTGTTTTAAATGATATGAGATTCTTATTTTCCATATACTCCTTTTTGTAGCCATACTACAAAAAAGAAAGTGTGGTACTTTCCTGCTGAGTCCAAGGTATCACCACAACACCTACAATCACAAACAAGGAAAGCCCACACCTGATGGTATGAGCATTCACTCCCTTACTGCTGTGATTGTTAGTCTTCAAAGTGGTGATTTTAGGACTTCACAAGTAAGAAGCAAACACTTCTTTATCTAATATGTCTTGTTAAACTTCTATTTCATTAGCAATCATTTGATTGTTTCTGTTGCAAAGTTAAGACTTTCCACAAATAAACAATCATTTGAAGGCTACTTTTAATAGGTTTCAATCCATATTAGTACCATAGGCATGAGCTTATTCTCTTATCTGTCATTAAGGCTCTTGAAGTGGAAAAGTAATAATATACCTTCATATCCACCAGTGGCAAATGTACCATTAATTCCATTACATATCTCTGATTCTCATATATTTTCAAAATAAAAGCCCCAATTCCTTACAAGAACCGAGGCTTACAACAATAATAAACACAATACAAAGGCTGTTCACCTTTATCTCTCTTTAGCCATTATACACATGAATATCAATCCAATAGTGATATTCAAAATGCCTTTTACCATTATCTCCATGTTATAATCAGTTCAAATACCTTAATACCCAACTACAGCCAGCTACTCCAGAAGGAATAACAAGAAAAAGATGGAGGACATTTCATATCCAATCTTTCTTTCAAACCACCTTCTGGAGCTTGTTTTCCAGTTTTCCATTCAGCCACCATAGAAAATACCCCTTGCTCACTTACTTCCTATATAAATATAACCAAGTAAGTGTGAAGTGTCGAATTTTTATTTTTATTCCTATAAGGTACATTACAGTTTTTTTCGACACTACAGAATTTCCTAACATAATGGATAAATGGGAGCAGATACTCCAGAAGGAAATAAGAATTATAGGATTATTGTATAAACCATGAATATTCATTTTCTCCATACAGAGCCTTATTTAGCCCTTCTGTAAGCTGTGTGGCATTGAGTGACCTATCCAAGAAGTTATCTATATAGCTGCTTTTATTGGCTCCAGTGAGTAAATTATATACATTCCACATAGATATGGCACTCTGATTCTCAGGAAGGGCAAAATTATCATCATTATAATATGATTTGGCTACAAGTCCTATCTGAGTATCTGTCATCAGCATTTGAGGAAGCCTTTTCTTCTGTTCAATTGGGAGATATTGGTATAATCTGCTCTTTCCCAAGAACTGGGCAAATTGGCTTTCAGTCATATAACTATCTTTATATGCACTCATGTAGTAGAGGTGTTTGGCTATGTTGTATTCTTGAAATAGCCTCATCACTGAACTAAACAAATCAGCAGTACTCATCACCTTTAATTCTGACTTATAGCCATCACTTGATACACACATATTACAGCAAACCATGTTCTTGAAGCCTATAAATACCTTGAACTTTTCTACACCTTTCTTGCTATATAGATTCTCATGGTTATATGCCCTTACCCCACCAATAGTAAGATTCAACCTATTGCCTTCAATATCTTCATGGATAGTGGGTATTTCAAAACAGAACATCATTCTCTCATAATAGATGGTCTTATCTTCATCCAACAAGTCTTTCACTGGCTTGTGAATAGCTTCTGGTGTCCTTCCTTTAATAACATGGCTTGTTCTAATTAAAGGCTCTTCAATCCTTTCATTGGGAAACACTTGATTAGCAGCCTCCCAAACAGTTTCAATAAATGAAGGGTGACTGATAGTAATCTCATTGTCTTTACTGAACACAGGTACTACACAGTCCTCCTTTAAATGTAGCAAAGTAGCTTCTTTGGTATTGGCTTCTATAAAAGGCAATCTTTTATTTTCCCTTCTGGAGTCTATAATTTCAGCTTCAACAGTTTCAACAGGTAATTCTATCTCAAACTTTGGTTGATTAAATGGTTGAATCTGTATATTAGTTCTGTGCACTGGCATTAATTGCAGGGTTTGAATTGCTTCCATATCTTACAAAATTAGGTGAATAATTGATTATTGGTTTATTGGCTTCTTCCTGTAGTAGCATCTTCTTTTGCATGAAGTCAGAAGTAAGTTGCTGATACCATTCAGGGTATTGATGATAGATAGAGGTAAGTTCTTCAATAGTTTTAGCTTGATTTATCTTCTGCTTTATCACATCTAAGTTTACTCCATTGTTACACCAATCAAGTATTATTTGCCCTGTAGTTGGTGTAATTGTAAAGTCTGGTTTACCTGCAAATAGATTGGTTCTATCCTTACTTACTAAAGCTTGGTGCTTCATATTTACATCAAATACTATAGTAAATTCATAATCTATTCCATCTCTCATCACAGCTTTTAACCCTACTTTCTCAGGAATCATCTTACCATTTTTCTCACTTAATACATAATCCTGCTTACACCTCATTGTGCAAATAACATGGCTTTGGGATTGTAGAATCTTCTGCATGAAGGCATTCATTCTTGGTGTAATCTTCTGCCAGTTGGTGAATGAATTGCCTTGTAGGTTAGCATGATACTCCAGAAGGCAGTCCCAACATTGAGAGATTGAATCAATAATGATTACCTGCATACCTGCACTCTCACAAACTTGTATTGCTTCAATATAAGTTTCTGGTGTAAAGTTCTCCAGAAGAGGTAACACATTATAGTTTCCCAAGTGGGAATATAGGTCAGCACTCCCATTTTCACTGTCTATGACTGCTATTTTAGTCCAGTCATTAGTCAGACCATAGGCTAATAATAAGGCTGAATAGGTCTTTCCTGAGCCTGCACAGCCTTGTAGAGCAAGCTTTATCTTAGCCTGCTTCTTTGATGATACTCTTAAATTTAACATGACTATATTCTATTAATGATTAACTACTTAGAAAATAAAAAAGGCAGTCAGACTATTAATCCAACTGCCCTTCTGGAGCATTTTCATTAGTTCCTATAGAGTTGCCAGTGTAGTAGCCCCTCCTTCTCCTTTCTGATGTAACAGAAGAAATATATCTCCAGTTTCAGCAGAGCATACTTCTGAAATGACTGGTATTGTCAGCTCTCCAGTCTCCACCTTTCTTGAACAAGCTCCAGTTTCAAAGCCATAGACAAAGAAACACTTGCCAGTGTGTTCATTTCTTTTCACTTCAATCTTTTCCACATTGTGCTGTGCTTTAAATTCAGCCACACTCATTGTCTTTAAGAACTTCAAGTTTCTTTCCATAATTGTAAATTTATTATTGTTGTAGGGGGACTATCCCCACCTGAGTGATGGGGAGGGTGATATGGCTGGAGTATATAGTACTCATGGAAATAAAAAAAAATAAAATTATTAGGAAAAAATACATATCTTCGCATTGAATTAAGCAATCAACATTATGAGCGTAGAAAATGAACTAGCAAAGTTTGACATATATCCTTTTGAGTATATAGAAACAGAGATAGGCACTAAAGAGGTTGCTATTACAAAAGCTAAAAATGTGTTTGGCAATTTCACTTTTTATGGTGAGAGAAACAATGATAATAGTAACTTTAAAGAAGTGATTAAGATACCTAATCAGATAGAAAACAATAGTGTACAATATACAGTAGTGAAGATTAATCATAGTGTTTTTGACCATTGTGAAAGGCTTGAAAAGTTAATAGTTTCTCCAAGTGTCAGAAAAATAGATTGGGGTTTTTGGAAGTGTTTTAATCTGGCTTCAATTGAAGTAGACAAAGATAATCCTCATTATTGTAGTTGTGATGGTGTTCTTTTTGATAAGAATAGGAAAACTCTTATAGCATACCCCAATGCAAAAGGGAGCAAATATAAAATTCCAGATAGAGTTAGAAAGCTTAATAATAAAAGTTTTAAAGGCTGTATTGATTTGCAAGAACTTACTCTTCCAGATACAATTACTCATATTGGGGCTAATGCTTTCTATGGATGCATGAAACTTAAAGAGGTAATATTACCTGATTCTTTACAGAAATTTGGAGGGTATAAAGGCGAACTATCTTATTTGCCTCCAACAATCTTTAAATATAAGGGAAAGGATTATAAAATAAATGAGTTAGCTGAGATTTTTGGTAATCAGGAAACTAGAAAAAAACAGTAAAAACAGTTATCTATTGCAGATGTACATTTGCTAATATCCCCTATCTTCAGTAATAAAAACAGGGGATTATTAGTTGATGTAAGTTTATGCAGATTTATACATATCAAGAAAAATCACCTTTTCATTTTCATCAGGTTCATAAGATTCAAGTATATCTAAATAAGTAACATATCCCAAATGTGGATACATAAGTATTGTACCATGAAAAAAATTAAAATTGATTAAAGCTATGTATGATTCTCCAAGTGTTTTTAAAATACCTTTGCTAATCAGACTATTTTTATACTTAGTATATGTGTTCTTCACCATACCTAAAGTCTCATAAATAGTTTTATCAGGCAAGTTTAATCTAAATGCATTATTTACACAGATACAATATAGCCCAATCATAAAGCCTTTCTCTTCTGGAGACAGAGAATTATCACTGAATAATTCAGTCCAAATAACTCTGTAGTTTTCAGATGGATTAGGCAAATAATATCTATTCCTTTTAATTTTATAACTTTCTTGTATAGTGTCAACTCTATATCCTTTCTCCTTTAGTTTAGGGATAAATGAATCCTTTATATAATCAATGCTTACTCCAGTTGTATCAGATAACTGTCTAAATGTAGTATCAGTAATCATATATTCAGCTCCTATCTTATAGGGAGCATTAATATATAGACCTGCTAAAAGATAGAGGTCTTTAAGTTTGAATTGTTCACAAGCTTCTATTGGAATAATAGTATATTGTTTCAATGATTTCATATCCTTGTTTTTTTATATGGTCAAAAATCACCCTATACTAACTACCTACTATAATAATTTAATGATAGGATTGAGTAGGTAATTAGTATGGGGTGAATTTTGACCATGGGGTTAGAAATAAAAGCAGCTTCAAAGAGAGATAACTATATCTCTTTGATTTTCAGGTATAAAGATATGAAAAAATATAGATAAAAGCAAATATTTTAACACTTTATTTAATTGATAATCAGCGACTAAACTATAAAATAACTTAACAAATTATTATCTTCTGGAGCAATTCTATCCTTATGCTCTTTTAATTGTAGGGGATTTTCCCCTCTAATAACATATTGATTCCTTGGTCTATCAGTCTTATACATGCTTTTAAAGAGGCTTATATACTTTCTAGGCATTAGTACCTTGTGCAGATGATATTTGACTATAGGGACTAATATAGTTTGTATTTCAGGGGAAGATAATGTTTGATTTACAGAAAAAGACTCCCTTATAGCTTTTTTGAAAGGGTGTTCTTCTGCTAAAGCCCAATACATTACAGCATTATTGAGATTTTTAAAGGCTGCATCATTGTCAGTTCTAATCTCCCAAAGTTGGTTTAATAGGCTATCCAAATCAACATATTTATATAGCCTACTGAATCTCTCAAGAAATATTCTCTTATTTCTTTTACTCTGCCTAATACATGTCTTTAAAGTATTATCATTTAAACTACCTATTGCATCCAATGTATTAATTTCAGTAATAGCCTCTTGTATGTAACTATCTGCAAGTTCTCCTTGTATGGCTTTGTTTTCATCTTCAAGAGCCATTTGTTGCTGGCTTATATCATAATTTATAGAGTTGTATTGGGCTATGTTGGCACATTTATCTAAAACTTCTTTCATCTTCTCAGGTAGGAAATATAGCCCTCTATATAACTCCATTCTCTCAACTAAATAATCTATATTCAGATAGGCAGGCACATACTCACCATATATGTTTCTCCTAATTAAATTTATAGGTTCATCATTGCTTATCCTCTCTTGTGCTTTATCCTTTATAGCCTCTTTTACAATAGAGAATAGGTTTGTAAGTGTATAGTCTCCTTGGCTAATGTCATCAGCAGCAGTAATAAGCCTTAAAACTTTATTAGCTTTTCTTACAAGAGAATCTGGATAAGTTCTCATATCTTCTACCAATGCATAATCTTTAGTATTATAAACAATAGTGTCACTTAGTATCTTATACTCACCTCTACATCTTCCATATATTTGTGTCATTCTATCTAAGGTTAACATAGAATAGTCTCTTCTGGAGTCTGATACTGTTATTAGATGATAATTGTCTGATATGTCTATTCCAGTAAAGTAGCAACAAGTGGCAAAATTAATTCTATTTGGCAATACATCATTACTATCTAATTTGGCTGCATAATATTCTCTAGCTTCTTTAATAGATGCCTCACTGCATAGTATTGCACATTCCTTTTTCACTTCTTCTTCAAGAGAAGATATGATATTTTGAATCTGTAGGATGGAGTTATATGCAATGAATATTTTCTCATTTGGGTGAGATTTAATTTCATTTACCACTACTTGGATAATGTTATTGGTATGAAGTAGTTTAATGTTCCTTTTCTTTTCCCATTGCCATGAGATAGGGAATAGACATTCCTTCTTTAAAAGGGGATTGGTAAACTCTTTCATGGTAGCTGTAACCATGCACCTATTCTTAGGAGGGAACAATAGATAATAATCAATCACATCTTCCAGTTGAGGTCTGTAGTTACTATCAGATTGAAGGACATCTATTTCATCAATCATTAGAAAGTAGTCTTTATAATTCTCCTCTTTTATTAATTTCAGTAACCTACCTAAACTATCTGCTACTACCAACAGCTTCTTATATCCTTCCTTCTGGAGATACTCTATTATCTCTTGGTCTGTTGTCCTTTCCTTTTCATCCTTTATTTCACTTCCTATATATAAAGTATTGGGGTGCTTTTTACATTTGGAGAAAGCCAGTGCTTTTGTAGGAAGGACTATAATTGAATTTCTATTTGCATTTATTTCAAGGGTAGTAGCACCTACTCCCGGAATCTGTTTGTTTACTATGCCATGTGGCATCTTATCAATGTAAAAAGATAGATTAAAGTTACATTGAACCTCTTTACACTTTGAGAAATTCCCATATAATAATCCTTCAAGACTATCAATTCTTGTATCTGGTGATATTTCTTTTGACTGTCCATTATCCGAATATATAATCTGTGGAGTGTCATATAAGTCCCCATAAGTATTATATGATAGGGTAGTATTTTCCATATCTCACTTAGTTTAAGTTTATAATACAATAACAAAGTGAGCAAAAATAGTAAAGAATCTCCATAGTCCAATAAACTACAGAGATTCTTTAGCAGTATATGCCACTATTCAATTGTTACATCATCATAGGCATTCATCAACTTATCCATTTCCTCACCTATATACTTATCTACAATTTTTGCATAGTGAGATGTCATTCTTGTATTGGTGTGTCCCATCATCTTACTTACTACTTCAAGTGATATTCTATTAGTGATAGTAACAGTTGTTGCAAATGTGAACCTTGCTGTATGGTAGCTGATTCTTTTATTGATACCACATAAATCTGCTATCTCCTTCAAGTAAGAATCTGTAGAAGAAATATCAATGACTGGGAGTAGCTTATCTCCACCTTTATACTTCTCTAATATTAGCTTGGGGATAGGTAGGAGAGGTATTCTTGACAACACACCTGTCTTAACTCTATGCTTCTTAATCCACACTCTGCCTTCTTCATCTTTGATGAAATGAGACTCATTAAGGGTCTTAACATCACTGTACGATAGACCTGTGAAACAGCTAAAAATGAAAATATCTCTAACTCTCTCTAGCCTTGGTAGTGAGAAATCCTTGTTGATGATGGCTCTTAATTCTTCCTCAGTCAAAAACTCCTTTTCTACCTTCTCTCTTTCTACCTTGTAGTTGAGAAATGGGTCTACTTGCAAGTACTTGTTTGCTAGAGCTATGTTTACTACCCTTTTCAAACACTTCAAGTGTTTGACTGTGGTGTTCTTCTTCTGCTTGTATTCAGTCTTTAGGAACACATCAAAGTCTGCCATGAATGAATAGTTGAGTTCTAATAGAAACATATCCTCTCTTTTGAACTTCTTCTTCATGTATTCTTTCAGAAGTTCAAATGTTCTGCTGTAACTGTAGTAGGTTGCTTCTGATGTACCCTTGCCTACTACCTTGTTGAGGCTATCTAAGAACTCCTGATAGATTTGATTAAGGGTTTTAGTTTGAATGGCATCTATCTTATCTTGGTAGGCATCTCTTAGTAGGTCTGCTGTCAGAATATAACCTCTTTCCAGTAACTCTACTTCCTTCTTGTATATCTTGTTTTTGATTTGAAGAAGGGATTCATTAATCAGCTTTGCTGTTTCATTAGTACCTTTTACTCTTTGTCTTGTGGTGTCCCAATCATTGGGTGCTATCATTTTATTGGATGATAATGAGGCTCTCTGACCATTTAGGGTGATGGTAATGTTGATAGGTGCTTTACCATTTTTCCTTGCTTTACTTGGGCTAACCCAGAAGTTGATAGCATAAGTTCTTCTTTCCATACTTCTAAATTGTTTAATAGCATAGAATTATGAGCTGTAAATTGGTTATTGCATTGATATGTGGAATGTTATGTTTCAAATCACAGCCATTTTTGATTTTAGAGCCTAATGGCTGTGATTTGGCTGTGAATGGCTGTGATTTTAACAATTTAAGCCATCTCTAACACTCCTCCAACTTCTCTCTTTCTATTGGTTGAAACAGAAGAAATTTGAAGTTTAATGAGTGATTAAACTAGCTAATCTTGGAAGACAAAAGAGAAGAATAGGAGAGTTGGTTTTAGTAATTTAAGTACTACTTGACTGAAAATAAAAATCCCCATAACCTTATCAGTTACAGGGACTTATTTATAGTTGAGTAATTATTTACTTACCTAATACCTGAGCTACGTCAACAGCTACAGCTACAGTACAACCTACCATTGGGTTGTTACCAATACCTAAGAATCCCATCATTTCTACGTGAGCAGGAACTGATGAAGAACCAGCGAACTGAGCATCTGAGTGCATACGGCCCATCGTGTCTGTCATGCCATAAGAAGCCGGACCGGCTGCCATGTTATCCGGGTGAAGAGTACGACCTGTACCACCACCGGAAGCAACTGAGAAATAAGGCTTACCAGCAAGCATGCGCTCTTTCTTGTAAGTACCTGCAACCGGGTGTTGGAAACGAGTCGGGTTAGTAGAGTTACCAGTGATAGATACGTCTACGCCTTCTTTCCACATAACAGCTACACCTTCACGAACGTCGTCGCAACCGTAGCATTTTACTTTGGCACGTTCACCGTCAGAGTAAGCGATTTCGCGAACAACTTTCAGTTCAGAAGTATAGTAGTCGAATTGAGTTTGTACATAAGTAAAGCCATTGATACGAGAGATGATCTGTGCAGCATCCTTACCCAAACCGTTCAGGATACAACGCAGAGGTTCTTTACGTACCTTGTCTGCTTTAGCAGCAATTTTGATAGCGCCTTCTGCAGCAGCAAATGACTCGTGACCTGCCAAGAAAGCAAAACACTTAGTCTCTTCGCGTAGCAACATAGCTGCCAGGTTACCATGACCGATACCAACCTTACGGTCGTCGGCTACAGAACCCGGGATACAGAAAGCTTGCAGACCGATACCGATAGCTTCGGCAGCGTCAGCAGCATTCTTGCAGCCTTTCTTGATAGCGATAGCTGCACCTACTACGTAAGCCCACTTTGCATTTTCGAAACAGATCGGCTGAGTTTCTTCACACGTTTTATAAGGATCAAGTCCGGCAGCGTCGCAGATGGCGTTAGCTTCCTCGATGTCTTTGATGCCGTTAGCGTTCAAGGCTTCAATGATGCCTTTGATACGACGGTCTTGACTTTCAAATTTTACTTCTCTAATCATAATTTCTTTCCTCCTTATATTATTCGTGACGTGGATCAATATGTTTAACTGCTCCCTGCTCAGGTGTTACGCGACCGTAAGTACCGGTAACTTTCTTCAATGCTTCGTTAGCATCTGTACCCTTCTTGATTTCATCCATGAATTTACCCATGTGAATGAATTCGTATCCGCAGATCTCGTCATTCTTATCCAAGAAGATATTCTTGATGTAACCTTCGGCCATTTCCAGGTAACGAGGACCTTTTGCCAAAGTACCGTACAGTGTACCTACCTGGCTACGCAGACCTTTACCCAAGTCTTCCAAACCTGCACCGATGATCAAACCACCTTCAGAGAAAGCGGATTGAGTACGTCCGTAAACGATTTGCAGGAAAAGTTCGCGCATTGCTGTATTGATAGCGTCGCAAACAAGGTCAGTATTCAATGCTTCGAGTAATGTCTTACCCGGAAGGATTTCGGCAGCCATAGCAGCTGAGTGAGTCATACCAGAGCAGCCGATTGTTTCAACCAATGCTTCCTGAATGATACCTTCTTTTACGTTCAAAGTCAGTTTACAAGCACCTTGTTGAGGAGCACACCAACCTACACCATGTGTTAAACCTGAAATATCAACTATTTCTTTTGATTTTACCCATTTGCCTTCTTCGGGTATGGGAGCCGGTCCGTGGTTAGGACCCT
>ERZ894206.715-NODE-715-length-23510-cov-9.647708_pt1 | contig 23510 bp, 19 predicted proteins | sample MGYA00380287_ERZ894206 | MGnify/ENA primary metagenome ERZ894206 (study PRJEB32331, sample SAMN06328483) | human gut metagenome | biome: human gut microbiome; feature: stool | host: Homo sapiens | collected 2013-04-12 ...
TTTGGGGAGTCGCTTCTTCGGGTTCTTACATTTATGTTCCTTTGAATATTATAGATATTGAAAAAATATGAAAACATTTATTTTCCTTATAGAAAAGTTGGGCTACAAATTTAAAGTTGAAGCCAATTGTGGAGGTGAAGCATTGTACAAGTTAATGCAAGAGAATCCGACACATGAAGTCTTTAATGACTGCATTGAAGGTAGTCCGGTAGGCTTTAATCTTACGGTATTAATGAGAGGTGAAGAGGTCAAAGCTAAGATTAGAGAGTTTGAAGTAACACTCTCAGAGAAAGGTTTCAGTTCTTCTGTATCCGGCTTTGAAGATATTTGCAGCCATATTTCAGATGAACTTCTGTATCCTGTTTCGGTATTGTCACCAATAAAAGAGGTTGCTATAAATTCAGATCAGGATGCCCAAAGAGCTAAGGCTGAAATCCGAAATTGTGTGTATAGCTTAGTAGATAAACTTCAAAATTATGAAGGGTTAGTTTATGAATTAAAAGATTTCTAAAAATCCCGTCCTACCATCACTGGCTGGGCGGGATAAACACTATATGGCCTTAAAGACCAATTTGCTTACAAAGGTAGTATTAATAATTTAAAATAGAGTGTAGAATGAAAGGAATAGATGAATTATTTATTGTGGCCTGGATGCTTTTCGGTATCCTGTTGACGCCGCTTTTCTTTATAGCTTTCGATTTATGGGCTGGAATCAGAAAAGCCAAACAACGTAGTGAGAAGATTTCGAGCGACGGATGGAAACGTACAGTGAATAAGGTTGCGAGATATTACAATGCTTTGCTTGCGTTGGTCGTAGTTGATTGTATGCAGATGGCTGGTGTCTGGTATCTGGATAATTACTATGATTACCATATACCTATTTTCCCGTTTATTACTTTGCTGGGAGCTTTCGGTGTGGCAGCCATAGAGGTTAAATCCATCTATGAGAAAGCAGATGAGAAGGAACGCAAAGAGATGAAACAAGTAGCTGCATTGGCTACCGAGATAGCGAAGCACAAGGCTGACCCGGCAGAGATAGCACAGGCGGTAGTGGAATATATGAATAAAAGTAAGGAGGAAAAGAAATGAAAGTATTGATTGACAACGGTCACGGGGAAAATACTCCGGGCAAGCGCTCACCGGACGGAAGATTGAGAGAGTGGGCCTATACAAGAGAAATTGCCGATATGGTTATTTTCGGCTTACGTAAAAAAGGTGTTGATGCTGAACGGATCGTGAAAGAAGATACGGACGCTCCTTTATCTGAACGATGCAGGCGGGCGAATGACATCTATAAAGAGACAGGAAAAAAAGCTATACTTGTTTCTATCCATTGCAATGCGGCCGGTTCCGGTACTAATTGGATGAACGCAAAGGGATGGAGTGTGTTTGTATCGAATAATGCTTCAAGTAATAGTAACAGGTTAGCTGAATGCCTGGGACAAATAGCAGAATGTATTCCAGTTCCCGTCCGTAAACCAATGCCCAACCAATTGTATTGGCAGCAGAACCTTGCCATTTGCCGGGACACGAATTGTCCGGCTGTGCTCACTGAGAATTTCTTTCAGGATAACAAGGAAGATGTAGAATACCTTTTGTCCCAAGAAGGTAAACAGACGGTTACGCAGATACATATTGATGGTATCGTTAAATATCTGAGCTTATGAAGAAGCTGTCTTGGATATTAGTCATATTGCTGGCGGTGGCTTGTATGGTTGCTTGGTTCCGCCCGCATGAGCCTCTCCCGGTAGAAATACATACCGAGACAAAGGTAAAGACTGTTGTAAAGGTTGAAACATTGCTTATATCGCCACCTATGGCGCCTCTGTTAGTCTTCCAGTTAACAGATACTATGCGCATCGGTGACACTGTTGTACATCGTGAGCAGGCTTATTACGAAGATAGCCTTTATCGGGCATGGGTGAGCGGGTATCGTCCGAAACTTGATAGTTTGCAGATATTTCCAAGAATTGTATATCAAACGGTGACAAATGATATCTATCATACTATTGTGCCCAAGAAGAAAAGTTGGGGATTGGGTTTGCAAGCCGGATATGGTTACTCAAATGGATGGTATATAGGAATTGGAATAAGTTACAACCTATTTATGTGGTGATATTGTTCTCAATATTTTCCTATAATAAATAATTATATCTATTATTTATTTGGAAAGTAAAATCATATTCTATACATTTGAAGACACCATTAGAATTGTAATTATGTCATTTATTCAATAAATAATCTTATGATTGGAAAATGTTTAATATGTAATCAGAAGGATGCAAATCAAACCAATTCGCATCTAATACCAAGTTTTTTAGTAGCAATGACTACAAGCTATGATGGAAGTTACAAAAGAGGTAAGGAACTTATGTTTACAATAGGTCCTTATCAAAGGAGAGTTTATACTGGAGCCTTACCTGATACAAAACTCGGAGAGATTTTTGATCCAATATCAGATGATCGTATAGAAAATGAACTATCTAAAAACACTGTTGCATTAGATTATATTTTTTGTTCCGGTTGTGAGCAAAATTTGTCTAAATATTTAGAAACGCCCTATTCTGCCAATTTATTGAGAAATCAAAAAGTAGATAATGAGATACCTTTATTATTTTGGATTTCTGTAGTTTGGAGAATGTCAATAGGTGGAAACAATGGATTTAAGTTACCTGTAAATATTGAAAACACCTTACATGGATACTTAAAACAATATTTTGCTATAAAAAAAGGAGAATATGACATATCTTTTACTGATTTCATTAAAGAGGTGAAATTCTACTATAAGATTTTGCATTGTAAAGACTATAGTAAAGATAATGCAGGAATGATCTATTGTCAATATGATGAGTCTAACAATATATTAACAATGTTTCTTGGTGATATTTGTATCTGTTTTATGTTTGACTCGGATAATCTACCTGAAAATTATAAATTCTATGGATTAGAATCTTATATAAGGAATGCTGAAATAAATTCAGGAAATGATAAAGAAAAGAGGCAAGATATAAACATTGAAACTTATAAAAAAGCAATTGAATTATTTGTAAAACAAAGCACAAGGATATTAGTAAGTGGAGATCTTCAGATAATGGATAAACTATGGATAGAATCTGGCAGATTGAGATATATGCCATTAAGAATGAAAATGACTTTTCTTAGACTTTTGCATGATGATAGTATAAAGTTAGGAGAAGTAAACACTCCACAACGTTATGTCGATATATTTAATACTCTGAATGATAATATACTTTTATGGTATTTGAATTGTTTATAAACAAAAGATACAACTGATAACTCTTTGAATTGTTTAACAGTATTAAAGCAGCTTTTAGACTGCCTTAATGCTGTTTTAAGTTATCAAGTATTTTCCTGATAGCTTTATCTGCATGATCTCGCATAATTCGTAAATAGTTAAAGATAGGTCTATTCTTCTTCATACTTTGCCCTATGCAGTATTCCAATATTTCCAAAGAAATACCCAGTTCAAAACCATGCTGAACAAATGATTTTCTGGCAGAATAATATGTAACCTTACTCTTTATGTGTAGGGATTGAGCCAGGGATTTTATACTTCGGTTCATGTATCGGGAAAAGTTAGAGTATGAGAAATTATATCCAAAGTCTAATTTTCCTGTATTCCGGTTTATCCATCGTTTTATTATCGGTTCCGCTTCTGGAGGTATGGTAAGAGATATCCGTTTGTCTCCCATCTTTGTATTTCGGCTTTTTGTTCTTATGTATTCAAAGCGAGAAGCATTCCGGAAGTCATAAGAAAGTAGGTCTATGAGATTTACTCCACCCAGATAATAGGAGAGCATAAAGAGATCACGAGCAGCAACAAGTTTCCTTATGCCTGGTGTTGAATCCCGGATCGTTTTGATCTCCTGGACAGTGATGTCAAGTTCTCGCTCTGGAGGAGCTTGTATCTTATGAACGGAGATAGGATCAACATCATAGTGCACAAGATTATGCCTTTTGGCTCGGTTTATGATTGTCCTGGTCCGGCTGATAAACATGTCTATTGTCGTATCATTCATCCGGTAGTTCTTTTTAAGATAGCGAACATAGTTCTGGATTATATAAGGAGTTATAGATGAAAGAAGGATATCACCCTTACAGAAGGTGGTGAAGTATCTGCTGTTCCTTTCCAGAAGAGTAGCATAATTATCTCGCTTATCTTGTTTGAGTTCCTCTATGTATTCAGTGGCCACCGATTGAAAAGTGAGCGGTCTATCAGTATTCGCCCCATTGTGGAGCAGTTCTTTTAATTGGGTGCATGAATAGAGGTGAAGAGAAGATATATTATATAATCTCTCTTCGTAGTCATTCAGTAGATTTCGGAGCTTTATGTTTAAAGTATGAGCTTCTGAATGATTAATAACTTGTCCATCTCTAAATTGTGTTAGAGAATCAACCTTATAGCGTGTTGGTATGTATCGCGTTTCTCTACGGTGATTTATAGCGATACGAATTCTATGTGTTCCGTCTTTCAGAACAGCATGGGGTAATATTACTAATTTGATTGTTGCCATGATTTCGGTTTAAAAAAGTGAAAACAAGTTTTCAACAAGTCATCCGGTCCAAATTTGGCCCAAAAACTCTTTTTTTTAAACCTTCAATGAGGTAGGAGAAAAAGAAAGAGAGCTCAAAACACTGTAATTGTCAGTATATTAGCTCTCTTTTCAAAGTGATTCCGTTGCGATTCGAACGCAAGACCCACGCCTTAGAAGGGCGTTGCTCTATCCAGCTGAGCTACGGAACCATCCTTAATTGCGGTGCAAAGGTACGCTTTTCTGTGAAATTTGCAAAGATTTTACGCAGAAAATATTTTGTAAATAGATGCTTTTATATCCGATTAGATGTTATAATCCTAATGGTAAACCAGTTACATACCATAAAATAAATAACAAAGTCCAGGCTAATAATATATATAGAGAGTATCTCCATGTATATTTCAGTAATGAACCATAGGTCGCTTGCTTATCATATTGCTGCATGTAAGTAAGGATAAGAGGCATGTAGAACATGAAAGGAGTGATGGCATTGGTGGCACTGTCGCCAATACGAAAAGCGCATTGCACCATATCCGGAGAAATCCCCATATTGGCAAAGAACGGAACAAAGATGAAGGACATGAAAGTCCACTTGGCAGTGGCAGAGACCATAATAAGGTTCACAAGTGCTGTAAAGAGAATAAATAGAATGAGTATCCATAAACTCCCAAGATGGATGGACGAAAGCATGTCCGCTCCCATAATAGCTATACATTTATCCAAATGAGAATACTCGAAACACGCAAACATCTGAGCAGCAAAGAAAGCGATAACAAAGTAAACACCCAACAATTTCATAGGTTGAGTAAGCCCCTCAATCACATCTCCATCTGTACGATAACGGCCGGAAGCAAAGCCATAAACCATCCCCATAAGCCCGATACCAAAAGAAAGCAGAAACAGAATGCCCTCTATAAAAGGAGAACGGATCAGACCACCATTCACACTACGCAAAATACCCCATGAAGAGAAAGTAGCCCAAAGAATCACGGTTGTATAAATCACCCCAATAGATACTGCACCTATCATAGCACGACGCTCTTTGCGGGATAATTGCTTATAACCATTGAAACGAATATGACCGGCATATTCCCCCAAAGCCGGAAGAAGATTACGACGGGTTACCTGATAAATAATAAAAGCCAGCAAAAAAGTAGATGCAAACAAGAAATAGTAATTGCATAAAGGCCCGGTATTTCCAGGTGATACATTTGCCATATCCGCAGCTTCCTGGGTAGTGGCAGCAAGCATAGGATCCAAAGTACTCAGCATCAGGTTAGCACTATACCCACACGAAACAGAAACGTATGCCGTAATAATACCTGCAACCGGATGCAACCCGACCGAATGGAATAAAGTTGCTGCAATCGGTAAAAGAATTATGTATCCGGCATCACCTACTACATTGGAAAGCAATCCCAAGAAAATAACCAGTATCACCATGCGCCATGGATTATGCTTACGACGTGCCCCACCGCGGATACAAGCATCTATAAAACCTGAATGTTGTGCCACCCCGATACCAAACATAGCCACAATTACCAAGCCCAGCGGAGCAAACCCCGTGAAATTAGTAACCACATGCCGCAACAGCCAACGAACACCTTCCGGACTAAGCAAACTTTGTACCCGTATCTCCTCCCCTGTTTGCGGTTGAAACACGCTCAGGCCGTAAATGTCAAATATCCATGATAAGACAATGACAGCCAGCGTCAACAAGAGAAACATTGTTGCCGGATGCGGTAAACGCCATTTGCTATTCATCATCTGCTTCCAGATTATCTATATCAAGAATACGGAGTTCCAAAGCACGCACAACCAGACGGGTTGCATTCACTCCTACCCGCTCTCCTTGTGGAAACAGACGGTTTACCAAATCATTCTGACGCTTTTCCAGAGATTTAACTCCAAAAGGCATGCCTTTCAGGTTAGCAATCATATCTTTGGTATACCCCAATGCCAGATGGCGTAGGAAACGTTCGTCATACTCATCAATATCATAACTAATAACCGCTTCCTGACGTTTGGCATCATTCGCAACAGATTGCTTGAAACGGTCTACAATTTTTTCCAGAATAGGATAATTAAAAACCAGCTTCTTTCCATCCATTACTGCCTGTACATCTGTTTTCGTAAGCAGTTCACCTGTTTTCAAAATAATACCGTCAGCACCCGCATTCAGAACATCCACCCAAAGCTTTTCATTCAGAATTTCTCCGGTAAATATGAGTACGTGTACTCCCGGATAGCGCTTAAATATATTCCGGCAGATATCCACACCAATAGTAGTAGAACCACCCAGCCCTAAATCCAGCAATACCAAGTCAGGAACTCCGGCTTCTATCAATGTCCAGAATTCGCTTTCGGTCATGGCCGTACCGATAACTTCTGCGTTGGGTATTTCATGGCGGAAGATTTCTTCCGTTCCTTTCAGTTCAAGCTTGACGTCTTCTACAATAATTACTTTGAATTTCTTGTCTTCCATATTCTTTAATTTTATTTTCTTCTCGGTATCGTGAAATAAACTGTAAATCCACCATTCTCAGCCGGTTCAGCATTGATGCGACAGCCACGTTTTCCGGCAAACTCGTCATGGTCGCGAATAATCTGCTTGCAGACGAGATACTCCGTACCTCGCAACTCTCCTTTTTCTCCTGTTGCCGTCATACGTTCCAGGTTTGGATAGAAAAGTTGATTTAATTCCTCACGGGTTTTCGTCCTTCGCATATCAGTGAAAAGGAAACGAATATATTCTCCGTCTACTGCTGCTGCCAAATGTATTTCTCCACCCAGAGGAACAGACAAAGCTTCATCTATCAGATTCTCCAATAAGAAGCGGAGTTGGATAAAATCTCCGACCACTCTTTCATCAATAGCTCTTGTAGAGAAAGATACAGCAACCCCTTTTCCCTTATTTGCTTTACGGAAATACTTTTCTGCCAGAGCAAACAATTCCGGTACAGAAATTATCCCGCGACGGAACGTAACTTCTTCCAACTGTCGCGATGCGCACGAACTCAATATGGTAAATATACCTTTATAATATTCTATCAATTCGCTGATAGCTGAAACCGTCTCTTTTTCTTCCGTTTCTGAGAGAATACCTGAACGGAGTTTACCAATGAGTTGCTTGATCTTATTCGGATAATAAATTGTCTCATGCTTGATGGTGGAAAGACAATTATCAAGCACCATATTCTGCACATGCAACATACCGTCCTCCCATGACGCCCGGTGTGCTTCTTCATGCGCAGCTTCGATGTCGCGGTATTTTGTTGCCAGTTTCACAACTGCATTGAAGACCACAATCGCTATATACCGCGCAATCAATTCCAGCAATAGATGAGCCGTCTCCTGATCGACATTCTCTTGCCGTTCAAGATATAACACACCCACACAGCGCGAATCACCCGCAGCATCCACCACCAAAGGCAAAGCTTCAAATCCTGGTGCGGACAGTTGAGTATGCTGTTCAAAACAGCGTTGAACTACTTCCTTCCAAAGTTCATCTTCTGTCGTAGATGTTCCATTATCTCCCGCAGAGGACAAGTCATTTTCTATAGAATTTGACGCATATTCCAGTCGATGTGTCGTTTCATTATAAACGGCGATTCCCAACCGATCAATACTTAGCAACTCATTTACGGCATCAAAGCCTTCGTCAACGATACGTTGAGGAATAGCTTTCAGGGTATCTTCTTCCCGTTGCAATGCCTCTTCTGTTTCGGGAACTTGTATCAGGGAGGCAGCAAATATCTGTCTATTGATTTCCAAAACCTGTTCCAGATTCCAACGGTTTACAAGACGTTTGCGAATATACAGGATGTAATATCCCAAGAGCAACATAGCTATAAGTCCGATAAACAGGATAACCCCCACCATCTTATTATTGGTGGAACGTTCCAGTTGACGACAATATTCCTCCAAAGACTGATCTTCACCCAGCAATTTGTACAAAGTCGTATAAGCGGCATTATTATAACTGTATGCATCCCATTGTTTCAACGCAAGAAAAGCGACAGCCGCCTCATTCCGGATATCCAGAATGACATGAAAGTCCGAATTGAAAAGATCATTCCACCAGGATAACTCCCCCGGCTCCCCTTCTCCTCTCAATGACATATAGCGCTGCGGCTCCTGGGCATACCTTTTATAATGCGCATTCAGGCAAGACATGGCAGAGTCTACATATTCCAAAGCCTGTTCAAAATTTCCTTCCACATTACTATAATAGGCATCATTAGCATAGTCTGACGCCTCATTCAACAGAGCTTCAAACTCATTTTCCGCAGCTAATGACAAAGAATCCTGAGCCGTTTGCGCATAGATTTCATCCGGTTGCATCACCGCTTCCTCCACTGCTTTATTGCACGAACTCATGCCTATAGAAAAGAATATGCACAAAAATACCATCAAAGTTTTACGCACTCCTGTAGGCAAACGGAAATAAAAACGACTGCCCTTCCCTAAAGTACTTTCTACATTGAACAAACAGACTCTGAATACTTCGTTCGTCTTCCGGTATTTCTCAATGATACCTTTACAATTCATCAGACCGAAGCCGCTCCCTTTATTTTTCAGCAGTTCTTCCCGGTCGGCAGCATCTAGTATGCCTATTTCCTGCGAATTATACAATTTCTCACCGACAATACGCGTCACATCTTCTTCAGAAAGACCATAACCGGTATCTTCTACTGAGATTTCCACATATTCTTCTGTCGGATTTGCATAGACCTTTACCTTACCTCCCTTTGGAGTATATTTACGGGCATTTTCGGCAAGCGTATTTATCATAAACAGCGTCAACGCCTTGTCAGCTTTCACATAGGTATCCGTTGGCGTCACTTCCAGCTGTTGCTGTTTCATTTCGAAGGCACGGCTTCCTTTCCGTATCAGATCGAAAAGCTCGTTCAACCCGAATGTTTCTATATTCAAGCTCAGGCTACCCTGCTTCATTTTAATCCATAAAGCAAGGATATCATTGTATTCATTGATGGTTGTCACCAATTCGTCCATATATTGATACTTCTCGGCTTTGATGTGTTCGTCATGGATAAAACCCTTTTCCGTCAGTTTATGCACTTCATTAATAATACGGTCTATGTACGGATGAATACCGTTCACAATGGCCATACACGCTTTCTTTATAAGATTCTGACGTTTATTCCCGGCTATATGCTGTTCGTACACATACCGTTCTTTCTCCAACCGGCGTCGTTCGTCACCCAGCGAAATGGAAGTCATGCCATTATCAAGCGCCCATGTAATATAAGGAGCAATCACATGTAGTATTGCTTTCTCATCCTTCGTAAGACGTTTGGGTAATACCAACTGCCCATCTTCTATCCGGATGTCTTTTACATTGAAAAGTTCCTCTATATCTGTCTGCACAGCAGACAGAATGGCATCTACAATCTCTTCTTCCGTCTGCGCGTCCGTGGGAATAGAAGCGGTTATTTTCTGACAAATGTCCAACATCTGCCTTAAACGGTGCAAATGGACATGATTACGTTCTTTAGACCGCTTATTGAATATCCAAAAGAATAAAACCACCAGTATAAAACCGACAATCACGAAGAAGAGTAAAATATTGAGTTGCCGGGCTTCACTTTCCAAAGCCTGATAACGGCTTTCCAACTCCTTATCCTGCCGGGTATCTTCCAGAATATCCAGATAAATATTGCGATTATAATCAGAGTGTTGCTTCATTTCCAGTCCGGCATACGTAACACTCAGTTGTTCGCGAATACGTGAAATCCATTCCGGAACGGTTCGTAACTTACGCTCTATCCATGCTTTTTCTGAAGAAATGGTATCCCGTATATCATAGGTTTTCAACCAGTCCAGGCTATCGTGGCAATCATAAAAACGGCGATGATGACTGTTCACGCACTCCAAGGCAAGCGTCAATGTATCCAATGCTTCGGCGTAGTTATCATGCGCATTCAAATATTTACCAATAGAAACATAGGCACCGGCAATCTGATACACATCATTATATTGCTTGAATTTCTTCAAAGCCAATTGTCCTAAACGCATGGGCAACAAAGAATCCACGGGAACATCAAACTGTTTCAATGCATGAGAACGCCTGACCTGGAAAAAGTCATAATTATCGGGAGATGCCATCAGGTTAGCAAGCCCCTGTACTCCATTACCTTCAAAATACAAGTATCCTCCGCGGGATGCCATTTTCCAAGTTGTATACAGTTCGTCGAATTCACGCAAACGACGTTCATCCGCCGTTTCACCATCACAAAGTGCTGCCGATCCTTTTATATAATGATAATACAGTAACTGGTTCGTATCCGCTGCAAGTTCTTCCTGCGGATATATTTCGTTGATGGAAGCCACCGCTTCCGGACGTTGTTGCAGATAGTAGTAATAAACTGCGGAAACGATATAAAATTCGGAGCGTGCATAGTTCAGTCTCAACCGTTCGTGCTTATCTACGAAAAGCTTGTTATCTTCATCTATTCGTTTCATGCGGCGGAGGGCACTGTTCCGATAGTCATAAAATTCTTTGTTCATGGCCGTCCGCTGATAGATTTTCATCAATCCGATATCGGCAACCAGCAATTCCAGTTCATTTTTCGTGAGACTATACACATCTTTATGAAACTTCTCCGCTTTCTCAAAATCCATGCGCATAAAAGCACAAAAACCCAGATTATTGGATGCTTCCGCTTTCCCTTGACTATACAGATTCACTTTTCCATAAGCTTGTGTGGCAGCATGACAAGAAGAGTCCAGGTCTTTATACCGATAAGAATAAGCCACTTGGTTGAGCGAATCGATAAGATGTACTTCCTTGGTGGGAGCAGTACCCACACAAGAAATCATTACTATGCAAAAACACAGTAAGCCCACCAATCGTATATGAGGAAACCGTTTCACTTAGCAAAGCTACAAATAAATCCGGGAAAGAAAAAAGATTTTTCTACAATAAGTCTTGTAGAATGTAGCGGGAAATTCATAACTTTGCAGCCGTATTAAACAAATAGGTAACATCTATTACAAAATGAGCGAAAAAGCACCCGTAATGGTATTCTCCGGAACTAACTCGAGATACCTTGCAGAGAAAATCTGCGCAAGCCTTGATTGCCCTCTGGGAAAGATGAACATCACCCACTTTGCTGATGGTGAGTTTGCTGTTTCCTATGAAGAGTCAATTCGTGGCGCACATGTATTCCTGGTTCAATCCACCTTCCCTAATTCCGACAATTTAATGGAACTTCTGCTGATGATCGACGCTGCTAAAAGAGCGTCTGCTAAAAGCGTTGTTGCAGTCATTCCATATTTCGGTTGGGCACGACAGGACAGAAAAGACAAACCTCGCGTTTCTATCGGCGCAAAGTTAGTAGCCGATTTACTTTCAGTAGCAGGTATCGATCGTTTGATTACGATGGATCTCCATGCTGATCAAATCCAAGGTTTCTTCAACATTCCGGTAGATCACTTGTATGCTTCGGCAGTGTTCCTCCCCTATATTGAGTCCTTGAAATTGAAAGATCTTGTAATCGCTACGCCGGATGTGGGTGGTTCCAAACGTGCCAGCACATTCTCAAAGTATTTGGGAGTTCCCCTGGTATTGTGCAACAAATCACGTGAGAAAGCAAACGAAGTTGCATCCATGCAGATTATCGGTGATGTAACCGATAAGAATGTAGTATTGGTAGATGACATCGTAGATACAGCCGGCACTATCACCAAAGCAGCTAACATTATGTTGGATGCTGGTGCTAAATCAGTACGCGCTATTGCAAGCCACTGTGTAATGTCCGACCCGGCGTCTTTCCGTGTACAGGAATCCAGTCTGACCGAAATCGTATTTACCGATAGTATCCCCTACTCTAAGAAATGCGCGAAAGTAAAACAACTCAGTATTGCTGATATGTTTGCAGAAACCATCAAGAGAGTGGTGAATAATGAGTCTATCAGTTCACAATACATTATCTAAATTGCCTTTGGCAATTTAGAAATTAAAAATTAATAATTAAAAATTAAAGGCTGCGCGATGTTACATTAACTGCGCAGCCTTTAATTTTTAATTATTAATTTTTAATTTAATTCCAGTCTTCCCATTTTATACGTGCCCTTTTTTATTACTTTTCCGTTTTTATCTGTTTCAACAAAAGGACCGTGTTTTTTGCCTTGCTTGAAGAAGCCTTCGTAACGATTACCGTTTTTATCCTCCTGTATACCGTTACCTTCTTCCATACCATTCACAAAACCACCTTTATACTTAGTTCCGTCTGTCATAATCAGGGTTCCCTGACCATTGAACTGGTTGTTTTTCCATTCGCCTTCGTAGGAATCACCTACATTCCATTTATACGTTCCGCGGCCGTCACGTTGGTTGTCTTTCCAGTCGCCGTCATAGACTGCACCATTTGCCCAGGTGAATACACCTTTTCCATGTTGCATGCCGTCTTTGAAGTTTCCTACATATTTATTGCCGTTGGCGTGATAATAAATACCGGCACCGGTACGTTCACCCTGCACATACGCACCTTCATAGCGGTCGCCGGTGTGGAAGAAGTAAATACCTTTGCCATGTTGCATATCATCTTTCCAGTCGCCTACATATTTATCTCCATTGGCATATTCGAAAGTTCCTTTTCCATCACGCACATCGTTCTTCCAGTCACCTTCGTATTTACAGCCGTCATTCCAGACAAAAGTACCTTTACCCTCTTTCTTATCATTCTTCCAGGAACCTTCATATTTGGAACCGTTTTTCCAGGTGTATGTACCTTGACCTTCACGTTTATCATTTACCCAGTCTCCTTCGTAAATGTCACCGGTATAGTAGTACATTGTACCTTTGCCTTGCTGATAATCCTGAAACCACATGCCGTCATAACGGTTGTTGTTCATGAAATAGTAGATACCCTTACCGTGTTGCTGATCCTGAAACCATTGTCCTTCGTACTTTTCGCCGTCAGGAAATGTATAAGTACCATATCCTTCACGCTTTCCTTTCACATATTCACCTTCGTAGACATTGCCATTCTTGAAAACCGTCTTACCCTTTCCGTTGGGTTTACGTCCTTTCATTTCACCCGTATATACGGAGCCATCTTTAAAGGTATGAGTTCCTATCTTTATTTCAGAAGAGAAAGTTGTTTTTACTTTGTCGAAGAAACCGGATTTCTTTTCCTGGGCCGTCGCCCCGCCTTGGGACATGAATACCAGAATGAGTGCAGTATATAGATATTTCATTGAAAATTATAAATTAGCGATTTTAATAAAAAGACGTGTAAACGCAGCAACTTGTTACACGCCTTATATAGTATTTGCACAAAGATACAATTAATCTGCTAAAAGGAAGGGGTATCACACCTTTTTTATGACATTTTTTTGCCGGATACGATTTCTTTTAATGTCTCTTTGCACAAATAGCGTGAGGCAAGTTCGCGTATCTCGACAGGAGTAATTGTCTTCACTGCTTCTACGGCATCCCTTACATACGAATCGGGGAGGCCGGAAGTATGAATAAAGATCCAAGCGTCCGCCAGTGAGAAGGCAGACTCATAGCTGCGACACATATCACCCAACATATAGTTTTTCACCATAGCAAGTTCTTCGGCAGGTACGAGGTCATTTTGCAGGCAGTCTATTTCATGGTAAACTTCTTTGATAAGCGGTTTTACAAATTCATTGGCTGTCTCTGCATTGACAACCAACAGTCCACTATCGGGATAAGGCATGATGCCGGCAGATATACCATACGTATATCCTTTATCTTCACGAATATTAGACATCAAACGGCTACCGAAATACCCTCCGAACAAGGTAACCAGAACGCGGACTTTCAAATAGTCAGGATGACGTCGGTCCAAAGAAAGCATTCCCATGCGAACAGCACTTTGCATTGCATCGGCACGCTCGGCAAAAATACGTTTCTCAGAAGAAGTTACCGGAACATAGGACAGTTTTTCCGGCTTCCGGAAATCTTTACCGAAAGGTTCACTTCCAAAAAGAGTTTCAATACGACGGATAGCGTCTTCGCTAACCTTCCCCGCAAGATAGATACTGCAATTTCCGGAATGATAATATCGGTCGTAAAAAGATTGCAAGACAGAAGGGTTGATCAAATGATAATCTTCCTTCTGCACTAATTGCCCGCACGGATGCGTATCACCATATACGGCATTTATCAAAGTGCGATGGGCCAGAAAATCCACCTTGGAGCTGTTTACAAGAAATTGTTGGATATTGCTGTCAATAATCACTCCCAACTCTTTTTCAGGGAAAAGAGGTTCTTTTACGATAGATTCAAAAATATCTAAAGTTTCCGGCAGATATTTATTTAAAGAATAAAGGGTAATATAAGCATACTCGGACGAGCTGGAAAGTTCCAACCAGGCACCATAGTAATCCAACTTTTCGGCAATGGCCGCGGCCGAATAACGTCGGGTACCTTCGCGCAGCATCCGGTTGGTAAACAAAGCCTGCAAGCGTTGATTCTGTTGCCAGCGTCCACCTTCTATCAACAGGTCAATTCGGACTACTTCATTATCCCCGGCATTGAGTATATATAAAGGTATACCATTTTTCATCACCCGACATTCAGGAGATGGCACTGCCAGTTGTTCCGGCTCACAAATAAGGGGCTGGATAGTTCTGTCTAACATATTTTCAAAAATTCTTCAGCCTTTTCCAAATCCTGGGGAGTATCAATGCCAATGGTCTCTACTTCGGTAATACCGGCTTTAATGGTATAGCCATTCTCCAGCCAACGAAGTTGTTCCAGCGATTCTGCCAGTTCCAGCGAAGATTGCGGCAATGAAGTAATCTCTTTTAAAACTTCAGCACGATAAGCATATAATCCTATATGCTTATAATAAGTGTGATTTTTCAGCCAATCTTGTTTTTCCGCATTTCGCTGATAAGGAATAATGGAGCGGCTGAAATAGAGTGCATTCATATTCTTATTCAGCACTACTTTCGGAGAATTGATATTCTCCAAAGCTTCAAATCCATTCTCAGGAGTAAAAGGTTTCACCAGTGTAGCAATCTGGGTCGTAATATCGTCGAAGCAAGCTTTTACAGTTTCCAGTTGGGAGGGTTGAATAAAAGGTTCATCACCCTGAATATTGACTACGACATCAAAATCTCCCCCTATTTTAGTATATGCTTCATAGCAACGATCCGTGCCGCTTTTATGATTCACAGAAGTCATCACTACTTTACCTCCGAAAGCTTTTACAGCTTCTTCGATCCGTTCATCATCTGTGGCCACATAAGCATCGTCCAGAATACCTGCCACTTGTTCATATACTCGCTGTATTACAGTTTTACCTCCCAGCATGGCCAACGGTTTTGCAGGAAAACGCGTGGATGCATAACGGGCGGGAATGATTCCTAAAAACTTCAACATGTTTATATTTACGATTTAATAGATACGCGTACCCATTTATAATTACTCTATTATAATTACTCTATCTCTTTCAATCCCCGGCAAATATAGTCCCTTTTTAAATCGTCGGGTTTATAGACTGTATCATCACATGATAATAAGTCCAGATCCAACCGGACTATTTCTTGCTTTTTCTCTTCAGGCATCCGCCCCGCTTCCCGTTCAATAGCTTTCAAACAAGAAGTTATTTCCGCCGCATCGTTACTGGAAATAAAACGTGCCACCTGATTGGAAAATAAAGATGAACGCCGGAAATAAAGCGGTTTAGTCTCTTCTTCCGTAGAAAAACGAATACTAGGAAACAGTTCTTTCAACCGCTTCCGCGCCAACGAAAGATTCTCTTTCTGTTGCTCGTTACTACCGATGCTGATTGTATAAACCACTTTCGAAATCAAGAATTTAGACCGATACTTGAACTTTAATCAAAGAAATCATCCAAACCAGTTTCTGATACCGATTCAAAATTAACGTCCCCATTATCCTTACAAGGATCGAAACCTTCCGGAAGTTGGAATGTCTCATTTTCATCATATCCCAGTGTCTTGTCTCCAAGTACTTTTACCATATATTTAGACCAGATAGGCAATGCCATAGAAGCACCTTGCCCATGCAGCATAGTATCGAAATGAATATCGCGCTCTTCTCCACCAACCCAACATCCGGATACCAGTGAAGGAGTAAAGCCCATAAACCAACCGTCTGCATTATAGTTAGTTGTTCCGGTCTTACCACCCATATCAGCTTTCACACCTAAACGACGAACACGTCCACCTGTTCCCTCATTAATAACGGCACGAAGCATAACCAACATCTTATAAGCACTGGAAACACTGATAACTTCTTCCATTTCCGGAGAGAACGTAGCTAATACATTTCCGTCATTATCTTCAATGCGAGTTACAAACAGTGGAGCTACGCGGATACCTTTATTGGGGAATGCCGTATAAGCACTGACCATTTCTCCTACCGAAATTTCACAAGGGCCAAGACACAAAGAAACTGACGGCACAATTTCACGATTACGCACACCAAAGCTTTCAATCAAACGCTTCAGAGAATATGGATTGAGCTTACTCATCAGATACGCTGTGATCCAGTTGTCAGAGTTAGCCAATCCCCACTTAACAGTTACCATCTCTCCATAACGTTTGGTATTGGCATTACGGGGTGTCCACGGTTTACCGTTTTCGTCAATTAAAGTATATTCCACATGACGCGCTTCATCACAAGGAGAATAGCCATTCTCCATAGCCAATGTGTAGACATAAGGTTTGATAGTAGAACCTACCTGACGGCGACCTACCATTGCCATATCATATTTAAAATAATGATGATTAGGCCCTCCAACATATGCTTTCACATGCCCATTATGCGGATTCATAGACATAAAACCTGCACGGAGGAAGTGTTTGTAATAGCGGATAGAATCCATAGGTGTCATGATTGTATCCTTTTCACCATTCCAGGTAAATACCGACATTTCTTCAGGTGTATTGAAAGCTTTTTCTATTTGGGCATCCGATGCCCCGGCTTTCTTCATGATACGATAACGGTCGGACTGTTTCATGGTGCGGGTAAGAATTTCATCTACCTGTTCCTGTGTAATTCTGTTACTGTAAGGCGCTTTTTTACGTCCTTTCTTTTCTTTGAAGAAATAGCCTTGCAATTCTTTCAGGTGCTCTTCTACTGCCTCCTCTGCATATTGCTGCATACGGGAGTCAATAGTGGTATAAATTTTCAGACCGTCTGTATAAAGATTATATTTAGACCCATCTTTCTTAGTGTTCTTTTCACACCAACCAAATAAAGGATTATTTTCCCAGTCAAGAGAATCTTCATAGAATTTTTGCATCTGCCAACCACGATAATCTCCCTTTACAGGTTTCTTTGCATTCAATACACCACGCAGATATTCGCGGAAATAAGTTGCCATTCCTTCATTATGGTCAACGCGAGTATATTTCAGAACAAGCGGAAGAGCCTGCAAAGAGTCACATTCTTCCGCTGTGATATATCCGGCTTTACGCATCTGATCAAGCACCACGTTACGACGCCCGCGTGAACGTTCATTATATCGTACTGGATTAAAATAAGATGGATTCTTGCACATTCCTACAAGCATAGCGGCTTCTTCTATTTTTAAATCATTTGGATCGCAACCGAAATAAGTATTGGCAGCAGTTTTAATACCTACTGCATTGTTCAAGAAATCAAATTTATTAAGATACATGGTAAGTATCTCTTCTTTAGTGTAATAACGTTCCAGTTTCACGGCAATCACCCACTCGATAGGTTTCTGAAACAAACGTTCCATTACATTATCCGCACTGGGTGAATAAAGCTGTTTGGATAATTGTTGTGTAATCGTACTACCTCCGCCTGCATTCGTCTGGAATAGCAAACCACGCTTCACGATAGCGCGAAACAATGCGATGGCATCAATTCCGGAGTGTTTGGCAAAACGCACATCTTCCGTTGCAATCAAAGCATTGATAATATTGGGAGACAGATCATTATAGCCTACATACACACGATTCTCTTTACTAAATGAATAAGTTCCGAGCACCTTTCCGTCTTCTGAGAAAATTTGTGTAGCAAACTTATAATTGGGGTTTTCCAGATCTTCGACAGGAGGCATATAGCCTATCCAACCTTTTGCAATGGAGAAGAAAACAGTGACGCAAGCCAATACTATGACGGCTAAGAATATCCAAAGGATTTTTATGATGTTCTTTATCATGTTTATTACTGTAAATTCACTAAATCAATAAAATAGATTACCTGTAAAAATAACAAGGCAAAGGTACGGAATTATATTGGAACACCCTTATAAATTCTATAGAAAACTCTTAAAACGCCACACTTTATCATCGGAAATGCCACATCTTAATGGGTAAAACGCCACACTTCAGCAAGCACAAAGTGTGGCATTTCGGAGAATGAAATGTGGCATTTCCGATGATAAAGTGTGGCGTTTGGGGTGATGAAACCTGGCATTTTGGAGGCGTTTTTTGTTTAGGAAACGGCCGATTCCAAGCTGTTTTTTGCAAAAAAATGCATTTTTTTGCTTAGGAACAAAGTGTGATCAAGAATGGCAAAATGCTATTATTCAACACTTTCACTAAAACAGACAATGCATTTTTCTTTCTTATTATATTCTTTATATAACAACAACAGCAGAAAAGAAAAAGAAAAGCTACTGCTGATGCTGGTAATGATCCAAACAAATTCCGGCATTCATCTCACCGCATAAAAAACTTCATCCCGTAAGATTGTTTTTTCGCCCCACGAGATATTTTTTCAGCTCATAGGGCAAAACTCTTTGTCCCATAAACTGAAGATCACCGTCTATGGAGACGAAAAAAACTTCTAAATTTTCTCCCGTCTTTCTTCCGTACTCCGCATCTTTTCCGTACCTTTGAACTCTCGAAAAGAAATAAAATAACGAACGATATGGAAAACAGAAGTTTAGTCACCATTGCCGAGCATAGCAAGGAAAAAATCCTCTACATGATCGAGATGGCGAAGCAGTTTGAAGCCCATCCCAACCGTAGGCTGCTGGAAGGGAAAGTGGTTGCTACCCTCTTTTTCGAGCCGTCTACCCGCACAAGACTCAGTTTTGAGACAGCAGCCAACCGCTTGGGAGCCCGTGTAATCGGGTTTAGTGACCCCAAAGCAACGAGTTCTTCGAAAGGCGAAACCCTGAAAGATACCATCAAAATGGTGAGCAACTACGCCGATATCATCGTAATGCGGCATCATCTGGAAGGAGCCGCCCGCTATGCCAGCGAAGTAACCACAGTGCCTATCGTCAATGCCGGAGACGGAGCCAACCAGCATCCTTCACAAACGATGCTCGACCTCTACTCCATCTACAAGACCCAGGGTACACTGGAGAACCTGAATATTTTCCTCGTTGGTGACCTCAAATATGGCCGCACCGTACACTCACTGCTGATGGCAATGCGCCACTTCAACCCGACTTTCCACTTCATAGCTCCTGATGAATTGAGAATGCCCGAAGAATACAAAATTTACTGCCGCGATCATGGCATCAAATACGTGGAACATACGGACTTTACGGAAGAAACCATAGCAGATGCCGACATCCTCTACATGACTCGTGTGCAGCGTGAACGCTTCACTGACCTCATGGAGTACGAACGGGTGAAGAACGTCTACATCCTGCGCAACAAGATGCTGGAACATACCCGTCCCAATTTGTGCATTCTGCATCCCCTGCCCCGCGTCAATGAAATCGCTTATGACGTAGACGATAATCCGAAAGCTTACTACTTCCAACAGGCACAAAATGGTCTGTATGCCCGTGAGGCTATTCTCTGCGACGTATTAGGCATCACACTGGATGATGTGAAAGAATGATTTGACAAGTTTACAATTGAAGTTACATCAGAAAACTATGAGCGAAAAAAAACAAGAATTACAAGTTGCCGCATTAGAAAACGGTACAGTTATCGACCATATCCCCTCTGAAAATCTGTTCACTGTAGTCTCTTTGCTGGGACTTGAACACATGAATAACAATATCACCATTGGCTTTAATCTCAAAAGCGGAAAGCTGGGTACTAAAGGCATTATTAAAATTGCGGATAAATTTTTCTGCGATGACGAAATTAATCGTATCGCCGTGGTAGCACCTAATGTGAAGCTGAATATTATCCGGGATTATGAAGTGGTGGAAAAACGTGAAGTTAGCCTTCCTGAAGAACTTCGCGGCATTGTAAAGTGTGCTAACCCCAAATGTATTACGAACAACGAGCCCATGGCGACGTTATTCCATGTAGTGGATAAGGAGAATTGTGTGATCCGATGCCATTATTGCGAGAAAGAACAAAACAGAAGCGATATTGAAATAATATAAGAGCTACGAGCTACAAAAGGAGCTACAAGCTACAAGTGCTGCGCAATGCTCGCTTTATAGTTTGCAGTTCCCATCCGAAAGGCACTCGTAGCTGGTAGCTTGTAGCTCGTAACTTATGTAATCCGTAACTTTTTAGTCATGAAACAAGACTGGAAGCCCGGAACAATGGTTTACCCGCTTCCTGCCGTATTGGTAAGCTGCGGAAGTACTCCGGAAGAATATAACATATTAACAATTGCATGGACGGGAACGATTTGTACGAACCCGCCCATGTGCTATATTTCAGTACGTCCCGAACGCCACTCCTACGAAATCCTGAAACGGAATATGGAGTTTGTCATCAATCTCACTACCAAAGATATGGCGCGTGCAACGGATTGGTGTGGCGTACGTTCCGGGAAAGACTACAATAAGTTTGAAGAAATGCATCTGACACCGGGAAAAAGCACTGTGGTCAATGCCCCTCTTATTGAAGAATCCCCTTTGTGTATAGAATGCCGTGTAAAGGAAATCATGTCACTTGGCTCGCATGATATGTTTATTGCCGATGTGGTAAACGTGCGTGCCGACGACCGGAACCTAAACCCGGAAACCGGAAAACTGGAGCTGGCGGAAGCTAATCCACTGGTTTACGTACATGGAGGATACTATGAATTGGGTGAAAAGATCGGTAAATTTGGCTGGTCTGTTGAGAAGAAAAGATAGTGATTAACGGTTAGTGATAAGTGATGAACAAAGTTTTGAAAATATTTATCCTGTGCCTTTTGTTTTTCCCCGCTACAACGTGGGGGCAATCTCATCTTGTGCCCGGTACAGCGGTTGAAGAACCACTGAAGAAACATCACCATGACCGTCCGGTGAACTTCGGTATTAAAGGTGGGTTCACCTCTTCCCTCTTCCTTGTATCTAATCTTACATTAAACGGAATCACCATAGATGAGGTGCAGAATAACTACAAGATAGGCTATTTCGGCTCTGTCTTTATGCGTATCAACTTTGAACGTCATTTCCTGCAACCGGAAATATCCTACAATATCAACCGCTGCAATATTACTTTCGAAAAACCTGCCGCAGAGGATGCTCCTTTGGAAATGGCATCTATAACTTCTGAAATCCACAGTGTAGACATTCCTGTGATCTACGGATATAATGTTATTAAGGAGGGTCCCTACAGTCTGGCTGTATTCGGAGGTCCTAAATTTCGTTATATCTGGAATAAAAAGAGCGAAGTTACTTTTGAGAATTTCGACCAACAGGGAATCAAAGAAAGGCTGCGTCCGCTGAACCTCAGCTTCACCCTTGGAGTAGCCGTTACTATCTCCCGCATTTTCTTCGATTTCCGCTATGACATAGGAGTACATAATATATCCCGCAAAGTGACTTATGATGACGGCGTCGCCGAAGGTGATCCACCCGCCGACGAAATACGTTTCCACCGGCGAGACAATGTTCTCAGCTTTTCCTTTGGAGTATTCTTTTAGAAAGTAAATTTCTGTCTTTTCTGACAGTTTATTCATTTTTTTACCGTAAATTTGTGCGCTTAATAAGAGAACACAGATTTATCAAACTTATCTAAGTAAGCAAAATGAAAAGAGACGATTTAATTTTCGATATCATCGAAAAAGAACATCAACGTCAGCTCAAAGGTATTGAACTGATTGCATCAGAGAATTTTGTAAGTGACCAAGTAATGGAGGCAATGGGCTCCTGTCTCACTAACAAGTATGCAGAAGGTTATCCCGGCAAACGTTACTACGGAGGTTGCGAAGTAGTAGACCAGAGCGAACAAATTGCTATCGACCGCATAAAGGAAATCTTTGGTGCAGAATGGGCTAACGTGCAACCCCACTCAGGCGCACAGGCTAATGCAGCTGTATTCCTTGCTGTATTGAATCCGGGTGACAAATTCATGGGATTGAATCTGGCTCACGGTGGTCACCTCTCACACGGTTCTTTAGTAAATACTTCCGGTATCATCTATACTCCCTGTGAATATAATCTGAATAAGGAAACCGGTCGTGTAGACTATGACCAGATGGAAGAAGTTGCTTTGCGCGAAAAACCAAAGATGATCATCGGTGGTGGTTCAGCATATTCCCGCGAATGGGACTACAAGCGTATGCGCGAAATCGCAGACAAAGTAGGTGCTATCCTGATGATCGATATGGCTCACCCTGCCGGACTGATTGCAGCCGGATTGCTGGAAAACCCTGTGAAGTATGCTCATATCGTTACTTCTACCACACATAAGACTTTGCGTGGTCCTCGCGGAGGTATCATCCTGATTGGCAAAGACTTCCCTAATCCTTGGGGCAAAACAACACCGAAGGGTGAAATCAAGATGATGTCTCAGTTGATCGACTCAGCCGTATTCCCGGGTATCCAAGGTGGTCCGTTGGAACACGTCATTGCATCAAAGGCTGTTGCATTCGGTGAAATTCTGCAACCCGAATTCAAAGAATATGCTGCCCAGGTGAAGAAAAATGCGGCCGTACTGGCACAAGCATTAATCGACCGTGGCTTTACAATCGTTTCCGGTGGTACGGATAATCACTCTATGCTGGTCGACCTGCGTAGCAAATATCCTGATCTCACAGGTAAAATTGCTGAAAAAGCATTGGTATCTGCCGATATCACTGTAAACAAG
>ERZ894206.731-NODE-731-length-23127-cov-9.047677_pt1 | contig 23127 bp, 15 predicted proteins | sample MGYA00380287_ERZ894206 | MGnify/ENA primary metagenome ERZ894206 (study PRJEB32331, sample SAMN06328483) | human gut metagenome | biome: human gut microbiome; feature: stool | host: Homo sapiens | collected 2013-04-12 ...
CTTTCACTGCGCCCTCGCCTCACGCTGCAAACGCCGCTCCGCCAGATATTCGTAACCCTTGGCGGAGGCGTGAATATCAGCGATAATAGTCACGCGATTGGGGTCATACCGTCCGAAGTTGCGAATCAGGCAACCGCCGCCGCCCACAATCCACAGCCGCATCGTCTTGGGGTCGTATTCATGCTCGCGCAGCTTGCGCATGATTTCCGCCGCATAGTCCGCCGCGGCTTCGCGGATGACCTGCACATATTCGGGCGCAACATCAGCCGTGCCCTCGCGCATCACCTGCTCGATGGTCACGTCCGGCACGGTTCGCCCGCAGAGCCGCGTCAAGGCCTCCCGCGCCTTCAGCACGCACTGGTATGTGCCGTACTTCTCCGTGAAGCACTGCTCCAGCACCGGCTTGCGGTCGTTAATCGCCATGACAATCATGGTGCCGTTGCCAATATCGCACAGCATATTCGCCCCGGTGAATTTCCGCAGTTCGGGAATGACGGCGGAATACCCCTGCGCGTACACGTCCACGCCGACCAAATCAACATGGTAGTCAATGCCGCGCCAGTTGAAATCCACATGCTGATTTTGCGACAGATAGGCACGGAACTGCTCGCGCTGGTCGCCGACCCACGTCAGCGGCAGTCCGACCGCCAGATGAACAGCCGCCGTGGTCAGCTGATTGCACCACAGCTCCTGCCCGATGCCCGCCAGCGTCAGCAGGTAGTGATCCTGATTGCCGACCTTATCCAGCGTGAACTCCCGATGCCCCGCGCCGATGACGTAATACTTGCCATCGTACACCAGCACGTCCTGCGCGTGCGCCGGTTCAGCCTCGCAGCAAGTAACGCTCGCCGGAAAAATGCCGTTCGCCGTCTTGATGTTCCCGTAGCCGTTATCCAGCCCGATGATGTTGATTTTGCCAAATACCCTCATATACTTCTCACTTTCTCCGCTTTTGCGGCAACAAAATAGACAGGCTGCGAGTGCAGTCTGCCTGCGAAAATTGGGGTCAGTCTGTGGCAATCAAGGCGACCGCCTCCTTTCAAAATGCGCAGCAGGTACAGAAAAAGGCAGTCAGCATGACGCTGATTGCCTCGGTCGGTGGCTGCGGTCTCCCGACGATACTATCATAGCACAGGTTTATTTGCTGAAGCGTGCTATTTTGTGCTGTTTCGTCTTGTTTTGTGCTGTTCGCTGCTAATTTGTCCTGTTGGGTGCTATGTGCTGCTGGTTGTGGGTGCAGCGGGGGATGTGTTATCAAGTAGGTGGGCTGGTGGTGGGAGTGCTTGATAACACGATATAGTATAGCACAGATTTTTTTCTCAAACTTTCTCAAAGCTTCTCATTTCTTCTCAAACGTTCTCAAAGCTTCTCAACTTTTTGAGGGGGTGGCGTTTTGAAGCTACGGATGACTGTTTCTGTAATTGTGGGGAACTTGGTTCATCATGTCTGGACAGTGCGTAATCGTTGAGATACTCAATTTTATGTTGCGGAAATAAAATATCTATGGTATACTGGAATAAGGTTTCAACCTTGTCATGGAGGTGTCTTTATGGCGATTTGCTATAAAAAGCTCTGGAAAATGCTGATTAACCGCGACATGCAGAAGAAAGACCTTCGCATGGCCGCTGGACTCAGCACCAATGGCATCGCCAAGCTCGGCAAGAATCAGAACGTTTTAACAGGAGTTCTCGGCAAAATCTGCAAAGCTCTGAACTGTGGCATCACAGATATTATGGAATTTGTAGATGCAGAGCCAGAGCAAGAAGCACATCACGCATAAGAAAGCAGGTACCGCTTATGGCAAGGCTTGAAGAACTATCAAACGGCAGTATCGTTGAAGGTTTGCTTTCGGGCGAAGCGGTGACGGTCGTGTCAACAAAGTGGTATGGTTCGTCCAGCATGGAGGTGTTCTACAAGACGAATCGAGGGTCAACGGGGTCGCAGATTCTTTATCGGGAGGATGAACCTTCCCTAACGGTTCTGGAAAAGAGCCTGCCGTGGAGTTTCGATGTTGGCGGCGATAAGCTGCGTCTCGTCTCAGAAGCCTATCGGATTCACCTCGCGCACCTGTTTGACCCATACCTTGCTGTGCATACATCAGCCATCGAGCCGCTGCCGCACCAGATTTCCGCTGTCTATGAAGAAATGCTGCCGCGGCTTCCGCTGCGGTATGTGCTGGCTGATGACCCTGGTGCTGGCAAAACCATCATGACAGGTTTGCTGCTGAAGGAACTGATTATCCGCGGGGATTTGAAGCGCTGCATGATTGTCTCGCCCGGAAATCTGGCAGAACAGTGGCAGGATGAGCTTTTTCAGAAGTTTCATCTGCGTTTTGAAATTCTCACGAATGATCGGCTGGAATCAGCAGTTACCGGGAATGTATTTACAGAAATGAACTTCTGTATTGCACGCCTTGACAAGCTGGCGCGAAATACGGAGTTACAGGAAAAGCTCAAAGTTACAGACTGGGACTTGATTGTCTGCGACGAGGCGCACAAGATGTCAGCCACCATGTGGGGCGGCGAAGTCAAGTACACCAAGCGCTACCAGTTGGGACGACTGCTTTCCAGCATCACGCGGCATTTTCTGCTGCTGACGGCGACGCCGCACAATGGCAAGGAAGAGGACTTCCAGCTGTTCATGTCGCTGGTTGACCCAGATCGCTTTGAGGGCGCTTGCCGGACAAGCAATCAGTCGATTGACGTCAACGATGTGATGCGCAGGCTGGTCAAGGAAGACCTGCTGAAATTCGACGGAACGCCGCTGTTCCCAGAGCGCATTGCGTACACAGTCAATTATGACCTATCCCCTATGGAGGCGCAGCTGTATACGAACGTAACAACTTACGTTCAGGAGGAGTTCAACCGCGCAGACCATCTGGACGGCACGCACAGAAGTTCCGTTGGCTTTGCCTTGACCATCTTGCAGCGCCGATTGGCTTCATCCCCGGAAGCCATCTACCAATCGCTGCATCGCAGACGTGAGCGACTTGAAACCCGATTGGCAGAGGAAAAGCTCGGAAAACGGGCGGCGGAGCTTCCTTGGCAGTTTGACTTGCCGGAAGATCCGGATGATCTGGACGAAATTCCTGCTGCTGACCTTGAAGCGGAGGAAGAACAGATTGCGGATCAGGCTTCCGCTTCCAAGACAATTACGGAACTGGAAGCCGAAATTACCACGCTGAAACGGCTGGAAGCAATGGCGAATGCCGTGCGCACGAGCGGAGCCGACAGGAAGTGGGATGAACTTTCCGCCATTCTGCAAGATGATGCGCTGATGTTTGACGGCAACGGTCAGCGGGAAAAGCTGATTATCTTCACCGAGCATCGCGACACGCTGAATTACCTCTGCTCGAAGATTCGGACGCTGCTGGGCAGCGAAGAAGCAGTCGTGACGATTCATGGCGGAATGCTGCGGGACGAGCGTCGAAAGGTGGAAACGCTGTTCAAGCAGGACAAGGATGTCCGCATTCTGATTGCGACAGACGCGGCGGGCGAAGGCATCAACCTCCAGCGCGCACACCTGATGGTCAATTACGACCTGCCGTGGAATCCCAATCGGCTGGAACAGCGATTCGGGCGCATCCACCGCATCGGGCAGACTGAGGTGTGTCATCTGTGGAATCTGGTTTCCAAGGAAACACGCGAGGGCGCTGTTTTCCAGCGGCTGTTTGAAAAGCTGGAAGAGGAACGCGCTGCGCTGGGTGGCAAGGTGTTCGACATTCTGGGCAAGACGAATTTCGACAACCGCTCACTTCGGGAACTGCTGATTGAGGCCATCCGCTACGGCAATGCGCCGGAAACCCGCGCAAAGCTGTATCAGGTGGTGGACAAGGCGCTGGACAAGGATGCGCTGCGGAAGCTGCTGGAAGAACGCGCATTGACCGAGGACACGATGGACGTCCACAAGGTAATGGCGATTCGCGAAGAAATGGAGCGCATGGAAGCGCACAAGCTGCAGCCGCACTTCATCGAAGCGTTCTTTATCGAAGCATTCACCGTCTTGGGCGGCATCATCCGCAAGCGCGAACCCGGCCGCTACGAAATCATCAGCGTTCCGTACAGGATTCGCTCCCGCGACCAGCTGATTGGCTTCGGCGTGCCGGTGGCATCCAAGTACGAGCGTGTCTGCTTTGACAAGCAATACTGCAACATGCAGGGGCTGCCCATTGCCGACCAGATTTGTCCGGGGCATCCGCTGCTGGAAGCGGTGATTGACCTCATCCGCGAACAGAATGCCGATGTGCTGAAACGCGGTGCGGTGCTGGTGGATGAAAACGACCCCAGCGAGAAAATCCGCCTGCTGTTCTACATTGAGGATGCCATCCAGGATGGACACGTCCTGCCCGACGGCAGCCGCCGGGTCATCAGCAAAACACTGCAATTTGTGGAAATGGACGAATCAGGGCAGGCGCGGAATGCAGGCTACGCACCGTATCTGGATTACTGCCCGGTGACGGAAGAAGAACAAGACGCGGTGCTGGCGTATGCGCACAAGCAGCCGTGGCTGGCGCAGAATCTCGAAGACATGGCGGTAGGCTATGCGGTGGCGAACATTGTGCCGAAGCATTACAGCGAGGTCAAGGCGCACCGCGTGAAGATGGCAGACAGAACTGCCCGCGCCGTCAAGGATCGTTTGACCTGCGAGATTCAGTATTGGGATTTGCGGGCAGCTGACTTGAAGGAAAAGGAAGCCGCCGGCAAAGGAAACGCCAAGCTGAACTCGACCAACGCCCAGCGCCGCGCGGATGACTTGCAGGCGCGAATGCAGCGCCGCTTGGCGGAGCTTGCACAGGAGAAGATGGTGTCGCCCTGTCCGCCGGTCATCGTTGGCGGCGCGCTGATTGTGCCGATTGGACTGCTGAACCGGCTGATGGGCAGACCGAACGAGGGCAGCCTGTTCAGCGCAAACCGGGATGCCATCGAGCGCGCTGCCATGCAAGCGGTGATGCAGCGGGAAACGCAGCGCGGATATGCGCCGCGAGATGTGTCTGCGGAGAATGTCGGGTATGACATCGAATCCGTGATTCCGGAGAACCAACGCCACGGCGGGCCTTGCCTGCGCTTCCTTGAAGTCAAAGGAAGACAGAAAGGCGCAACGACTGTCACCGTGACCCGCAACGAGATTCTAACGGCGCTCAACAAGCCGGATGAGTTCATTCTGGCGCTGGTCGAAGTGGACGGCGCGCAAACAACAACCACCTACATCCGCAAGCCCTTCCGCAGCGCACCCGATGCGGGCGCTTGCAGTGTGAATTATGAAATTGCCGATTTGATGCGAAACGGCGAAATAGAAAAGTGAGGAAGCACAAGATGCCCACGATAAAGAAACTCATCGAGGTTGCCCTTCCGCTGGAAGCTATCAACGCGGAATCCGCGCGGGAAAAATCCATCCGCCACGGTCATCCCAGCACGCTGCACTTGTGGTGGGCGCGTCGTCCGCTGGCGACGGCGCGCGCGGTCATTTGGTCGTCGCTGGTGGATGACCCGTCCAGCCATCCGGAGCAGTTCCCCACCGAGGAAGCCCAGCAGCAGGAGCGCGAGCGGCTGTTTGGCATTCTGACGCGGCTGGTGAAATGGGAAAACAGTAATGACGAGGGCATTCTGGCGGAAGCCAAGGCTGAGATCATGAAATCCACGAACAACAACCCTCCGGCCCTGCTGGATCCCTTCGCGGGCGGCGGCGCGATTCCGCTGGAAGCCCAGCGCCTCGGTCTGGAAGCACACGCACACGACCTGAACCCCGTGGCGGTGATGATTAACAAGGCGATGATTGAGATTCCGCCGAAGTTTGCCGGACGTTCGCCTGTGAACCCGGAAGCACAGCGGCAGGGCGCTGCCAATCAGGGCTGGAAGGGCGCGGCAGGGCTGGCGGAGGATGTGCGCTATTACGGCGAATGGATGAAACAGGAAGCCTGCAAGCGCATCGGGCATTTGTACCCCAAGGCGAAGCTGGAAGATGGCAGCGAAGCCACCGTGATTGCGTGGATTTGGGCAAGAACGGTCAAATGCCCGAACCCGGCGTGTGGGTGTACGGTTCCGCTTATTAAATCAGCTGATATTTGCACCAAAAAAGGGTATGAACACTCAATTGAAGTTAAATTTTTAGATGGCAGCCCACAATATTATATAGTAAAAAGCGCCGCAAAGTGGAAAGGAACCATCACGCGGAGTGGTGCGCAGTGTCCTTGTTGTAGCACTTCGATTGATTTTTCTTATATTCGTAAGGAGGGTACTGAAAAACGACTAGGAGCACATCTCGTCACTGTAATTGCGGATGGAAAAAAAGGACGTATTTATCTTCCAGTGGATGCAAATCAGCGTAGTGCAGCATATATTAATCGTCCTGATAATTATCCAAGTGGCGTTCTGTCAGGAAAAGCCAAAGTAAATGTTGGTCTCTATGGAATACAGGAAACTGGTGACCTTTTTACAAATCGGCAACTCACAACGTTATCTGTTTTCAGCGCATTGGTCAAGGAAGCTCAAAAAAAAGCTGAAGATGATGCGATGACTGCTGGTATGTATAATGATCATATTAATTTATCGGAAGGTGGCATTTCTGCACAAGCGTATGGTGAAGCAGTAGGCGTTTATCTTGCATTTGCAGTAGACAAAATTGCAGACCGCTCGTCAAGTTTATGTCGTTGGGACACTGGTTTTCAGAAAATCGGGAATACTTTTGGACGTCAAGCATTACCAATGGTATGGCTTTATGCAGAAAGCAATCCAATTGGAAATTCAACAGGAAGTTTTTCTGGCGCCGTTGATAATGTTGCTGAATGCTTAGAGATGTTGCCCTGCAATAATTATGGAATAGCAAAACAATTTGATGCACAAAGCGATAATGGGCTTCGTTCGATAATGATTTCAACAGATCCGCCGTACTATGATAATATAGATTATGCGGATTTGTCAGATTACTTCTATGTATGGATGCGCTATGCGCTAAAGGATACCTATCCTAAGCTCTTCCGAACTATGTTAGTGCCAAAGTCCGAAGAACTTGTCGCAACTCCATACCGTTTTGACGGTAATAAAGAAGCTGCAAAGGCATTTTTTGAACAAGGCATGGCTCAAACCTGTTCATTGCTTCATACATACGCCATCGAAAATATTCCTGTAACGATTTACTATGCCTTTAAACAAAGCGAGGCAGAATTAGATCATACGAAAAAAGAAGCAATAGCATCTACGGGTTGGGAAACAATGCTATCGGCAATAATTAAAGCTGGCTTTTCGCTGGTTGGGACTTGGCCAATGCGAACAGAGTTGACAACTGCGCTAAAATCCACACAAAATGTTCTCGCATCCAGCATCGTCCTCGTTTGCCGCAAGCGCGCCGAAACCGCGGGCAGCGCCACCCGCCGCGAGTTCATCAATGCCCTCCACCGGGAAATGCGCCCGGCACTGGAAAAGCTGCAATCCGCCAACATTGCCCCGGTGGACTTGGCGCAGTCCGCCATCGGCCCCGGCATTGGCGTGTTCAGCCGCTACAAGAGCGTGCTGGAAGCCGACGGCAAGCCCATGAGCGTGCGCGCTGCATTGCAAATCATCAATCAGGAGCTGGATGCCTTCTACAACGAGCAGGAAGGCGAACTCGACCGCGAAAGCCGCTTCTGCGTGGAGCTGTTCAGCCAGTATGCGTTCAACAACATCAAGTTCGGCGATGCGGACATTCTCGCCCGCGCCAAGAACACCAGTGTGCAGGCGCTGGCGGAACACGGCGTGCTGATGGCAGCAAAGGGACAGGTGCGCCTGAAAACCCGCGACGAACTGCCTGAAAGCGTTGATACGCATGAATCCTGCACTTGGCTGCTAACCCAGCAGCTCGCCCGCGCGATGGAAGTCGGCGGCGTGAAGGCGTGCGCTGCCATTGTGCTGAACATTTTCGGCAGCAACGCTGAGGAAGCCAAGGCGCTGGCGTATCGCCTGTACACCATCTGCGAGCGCAAGAACTGGGCGCAGGAGGGCTACGCCTACAACAATCTGGTCGTGGCGTGGCCGGACATCCAGTCCGCGGCGGCGCAGATGCAGGCGGAAATCCCCGTGCAGATAAAGATGGAGCTACTGTAAGGATACGGAGGAGTAAAGTATGTCGAATCACGAAATCATCAGTCAGGCGCTGGGCATCATGCGCGAAACGCTGTCTGGCTATGTTTTACAGCAATTGCAGAGCATCCCGGAATACCGAATCAATGACGCATGGTGGCAGTCGGGCGTCTTGCAATATATCCGCGATTCCCGCGATTATGAGCGTCTTGCCTATTTGGCAGACTATGCTGATCGTCAGGATGCGCTGGATGTGTCCAACTGTCTGAGCTTGATTATCAGCCACTGGCAAAACCTATTCAAATATCGCCTGCCGAACACGGCGCGCTCTTGGGTCAGCGAGATTCTGGATGTTCGGAACAAATGGGCGCATTTCACCGGCACGGACTTCACAGACAAGGAAACTGCCCGCGCACTGGACACCATGTCGCTGTTGATGGGCAGCATTGATCAGGAGTCGCAGCAGAAATTGCAAGAGCTGTATCGCATGGTGGCATATGGCTCTGCGCAGGGGTCGATGGCATCCACTTCCAATGGTATGGATGCCGGCGCTGGCAAAAAGTCACTGGGTGTCATGCAGACTACGCCGATGGCTGGTCTCCCCTGCTGGCGCGATGTGATTGAGCCGCACCCCGACGTGGCGCAGGGGCGATACAAGAATGCCGAATTTGCCGCTGATTTGGCGCAAGTGGCTCGCGGAGAGGGCGCTTATGAGTACCGCGACCCGGTGGAGTTCTTCTCCCGCACCTATCTAACCGAAGGCATGAAAGGACTGCTGGTGCAAGCTATTCGCCGCGTCACCGGGAAGGACGGCGAGCCTGTCATTCAGCTGAAAACGGCGTTTGGCGGCGGCAAAACGCACAGTATGCTGGCGCTGTATCACTTGCTGCGCGGGCGCGCGTCCATCGTCAAGCTGCCTAACTTAAAACCCGTGCTGGAAGAAGCAGAAGTGGACAGTCTGCCGATTTGCCGTGTTGCCGTGCTGGTTGGTACAGCCCTTGAACCTGCCAAGAGCAAGCGTCCGGTGGATTTGCCTGGCGGCACCGTCAACACGCTCTGGGGCGAAATGGCGTATCAGCTTGCCAAAGAAGCCGGCAACATGAAGCTCTACGATTATGTGAAGGAATCCGACAAAAAGGGCGTATCTCCCGGCAGCGAAACGCTCAAGAATCTGTTCGATAAATGCGGCCCCTGCGTCGTGCTGATTGATGAGCTTGTGGCATATGCGCGAAAGATTCGCGATCGGACGGATTTGCCCGCTGGTACTTTCGATGACTTGGTTGTCTTCGTGCAGGAAATCACGGAAGCAGCACGCGCATCCCAAAATACGCTTGTTGTTGCGTCTATTCCCGAATCCGATTATGAAATCACAGGCGAGGAAAGCCGCGAAGCCAGTTTTGGACAGCGAGCCTTGGCTGCCATTGAACATACGTTTGGGCGCATGGAATCCATCTGGAAGCCTGTTGCGGCAAACGAAGGCTTCGAGATTGTTCGCCGCCGTCTGTTCCTCAACTGCAAGGACGAAACAGCACGCGACAACGTCTGCCGTGAATTTAGCCGGATGTATCAGGAGAATGCCGCTGATTTCCCGACTGAAGCCAAGGAAGTGGACTACTATGAACGGATGCGTTCCTGCTATCCGATTCACCCGGAAATCTTCGACCGTCTCTATGAAGACTGGGCAACCATTGAGAAATTCCAGAAAACGCGCGGCGTTTTGCGCCTGATGGCCGCGGTCGTCCATGAACTTTGGATGCACCAAGACGGCGGACTTCTCATCATGCCCAGCTCGATTCCGCTGGATGTACCCAACATTCGTGACGAGCTAACCCGCCATGTGGGCGACAACTGGAATGCCATCGTTGACCATGAAGTGGACGGCAAAAACTCCATTCCATATCAAAAGGATGTGGAAGTTCCGCGCTTTTCCAAGGATATGGTTGCCCGCCGTGTTGCGCGTACCATTATGTTGGGCAGTGCCCCCAGCACTCGCAGCGACAGCATTCGCGGTCTGGAAACCTCTCGCATTCGCCTTGGTGCTGTGCAGCCGGGACAGAACATCGCTATCTTCAACGATGCCCTGAACACGCTTCAATCCTCTCTGACGTACCTTTACAGCAATCCTTCCAACGACCGCTTCTGGTTTGATACTCGTCCGACCTTGCGCAAGACGGTTGAAGACCGCGCCAGTCAGCGCTCCAACGAAGAAGTGGAAATGGAGATTGAACGTCGCCTCAAAACGATTCGCAAGGAGCGTCCGTTCGGTCGCTTGCACATTTGCCCGGAAACCTCCATGGATGTCAGCGACGAACAAGATGTGGGGCTTGTCATTCTGAAATACAACCAGACCTACAAGAGCAACAATCCCGCAGATTTAGCCATTCAGGCCGCCGAGAACATTCTGAATACGCGTGGTACATCTCCGCGCATCTATCGGAATATGCTGGCGTTCATCGCTCCTGACCAAAACACAATGAGTGCGCTTCGCGAAGAGGTCAAGCGCTTCCTCGCGTGGAAGTCCATTAAGGAAGACAGTATTGACTTGAACCTTGATGCAGCACAGAATCGAGAAACGGAAAACAACCTGAATCGAAGCAATCAGACGGTTGAATCTCGCATTATGGAAACGTACTGCCATCTGCTTGTTCCTTATATTGACCGAGCAATCGACTTGAAGACCATCATCTGGGATGAAATCAGCATTCGCGGCGGCAGTGACAGCATTGTTTCAAAGGCCGTCAGGAAGATGCAGCAGAATGAGCAGCTTATTACCCAATGGGCGCCTGCTTTGCTGAACATGCAGATGGAGAATCTTCTGTGGCAAAACCGCAATGAAATCAATGTTGGTGATCTGTGGAAGCTGCTCTGCACCTATTGCTATCTGCCGCGCCTTGCTTCCTTTGAGGTACTTCAGAATGCAATTCAGGCAGGTGTCAACTCCGAAGAATACTTTGCCTATGCGGACAGTGTGAGTGATGGCAAATACACTGCGTTGAAATACAACCAGTATGTAGGCTTTGTGGATCGCTCCGGCTATTTGGTAAAGCAGCTTGCTGCACTCAAACAAAAGGCGTCGGAGACACATGCTGCACAGCCGGTTTTATCGCAGTCATCGGTCATTGCTGACAATTTCGCCAACAGTGATGATGGGCAAAGCACACCTGCAAGCACCACGCAGACAGCAACAGCTGCGCCCGTTCAGCCGCCAAAGCCGCAGAATTGCCATTTCGAAATGCTGACGACACTTGATGCAACCCGTGTTGTCAAGAATGTAGGAAGCCTCATGGATGAGGTAATCAACCATCTGCTGCAAGTCGATGGGGCCACCGTTGAAATCAAGCTGTTAGTCGATGCTACCATGCCGGATGGAACACCCGTCACGACCGTTAGAACAGTCAATGAAAACTGCAAAACGCTTAAGGTTGAGAAATTTGGGTTTAATGATTGAGAAAATATCCGTTGAAATTGACGTCTGATAGAGTTTCGCTGCTGTTTGTTTAGTAAATAGCTATACATTTTGCAGATTATTATGGAAAGTAGGTGATTTCTATGGCAAGTGCAGCTGATATTCGAAAGATTAGTTGTTATGCAGTCCTAAGAAGTGGGCTATCAACGTATGACTATCTTGAGGCACACATGAGGCTTGTTTTACTTTTGATCTACAGAAAACAATACAGAACGATAGAGATACCTGATTTAGTCGATGATTTTGAATCCGAATTTGGATACAAAATTAATTATTATGCAATGCGTAGCATACTTGGCATTGCCCTATCAAAAGAGTACTTAACAAAAAAGAATTATTTCGGACGTTATCGCCCAACCAGCAAAATTCATGAATTCGCAAGCATGGAAGAAGAGATAATTGGCAGCGAGTCCAAGTATGCGCAGCTTGTTAGTGCATTTAAAGAATTTGTTCAAAGGAAAGGAGTCAATTATGATGATAAGAAAGCAAGTTCTATAATCATTGCTTATGTGGACGCTCAAAAGCTGGAGCATTTTTCTGGGCATATTGAAGCGCAGAATGCAGACGGAAAAATCGATTATTTATTCGGTTCATTTATCTTGTCTCTCAAGGAAAGCAAATCTCCACTTCTTGAGTATGTCACAGCTATTGTAACTGGCAGTATCCTTGCTGATTGTTTGACATTTCATGAAAACGAATTAACAACACTTCACTCTTTGGAAGAGGTCACTATTGTTTTTGATGCTCCACCGGTTTTTCTGATGCTCGGTATTGACACGGCAGGTAGAACGCAATATTACCAATCGCTTCTTGAAAGTACAAAACAAAAAGGTGCAAAATGTGCAATTTTCAAACATACATACGATGAAATGGCACATATTATTTCAAGTGCTGCCAAATGGATGGAAAATCCAGAATATGATCGTGCGAAGTCGTCAGAAACAATAGAATATTTCAGGAACCAGGGTGCAAGCCGGGATGATGTTGAAGAATATGGATACAACTTGAAGCAAAAAATAACCAATCTCGGTATTGATATTATTGACGCTGAATACTCTAAGGATAACTTTCGTTTCGTCATTGATGAAGGTGCAGTATATGATGCCATTACTAAATATTATCGCGAAACAAATCCATATTTTGATGAGGTGCTTCAACGAGCTACTATTGAAATTGATGTGAAGTCAATTTCTAAGATACACATATTACGTGCAGGGCAGCGTCCTGTTTATATTCCGGATTGCAATTACATTTTTGTGTCATCTAATTGTGCACTGTGCAAAATTGCGAATGAATACTATTCAAAGATAGACTATAAGAATACAACAATTCCATGCTTAATGACCGATGCTTTTTTCGGAACGTACTTGTGGCTCAGTGATCCGATACAAATTGTAAAAATGAATCAGGAGCAGATTATTTCAAATGCTATGCTTGCTTTTCAACCTAATACAAAGGTGTTGCACAAACTTAGCGCTACAATAAACAAACTAAGGGAAAGCGGAGAAATAACAAGTGAACAATGCTATGCTCTAAAGGGAAGTCGTCTTGTATCGGAAAAACTAATGGAAAAAACATTAGGGGATCCCGAGGCAATCTCTGATGCTACGCCATTAGAAATCCTTCAAGCAATACGCAATGATGGTAAGACTGAAGGCATCGCTGAGGGCGAGTCTCGGTTAGCAGATTTTAAGTTGAAAGCCGAGGCTGAAGCTGTATTATACAGAGAACAATATGAGCGAGAGAAGGCGACTATTAAGCAGAATGCAATAGAAGAGAAAATAAGGTTAATTAATATTACTTTGCCGGACAAAGTACGCCGAAGAGATGAACTATTGTTCAAACGGACTAAAGCAGAGCAAAGTCAAATACATGTTAGAAACTTGATAGTAATGTTAATGATTGGAATTACCGTAGTGTTTTTAGGCGGACTTTTGAGTCAAATTTTCGGACGCGACAATTCTACAGTTAGTCTATTTGCGAATGTATGCACCATTGTTCCTATTGTAATCTTTTTAATCAACCTTGCATTATCAATGATTACAACTCATTCATTTGATTTAAGCAGCTGGTTAAAATCTTTTCCTGAAAAATATTATAAGCACAAATGTACCAAGTTGGGTTTTACTAATGATGAATTGGTGAAACTAAATTCTGAAATTGAACAGTTAGAAGATGAGCTGAATAAGTATACAGAGCTATAAACGAGCAAATCTGAATAAATGCACAAAAACCGCGATTCTGCTGTAGCCTTTGGGTTATAAAAAAACGTGATAAATTGCGATTCGTGACCGAACAATTTTCTTATTTCGATGTGCCTTGTGCAGTTTTCACTATTTGCTCATTTATAGTACAGAGCAAAAGGCGGAATAGTGATTAGACCATAAATGCTTTTTAGTAGATCTCTATGCATATTATTCTATTATACTATTTCCGGATGAAAAGGCGCAAGCAGATGGCTCAGGTCAATCCGAAAATAGTATTAAACTATAAGCGAGCAGATTCCAAAAGGCAACCCAAAAAATAGAGGAATTTCCTCATGGCGGTAATAGAATGAAGATACTAACACCACTCAATTCTCCCCCACGAAAGGAGATGTCACATGAGTACATTGTAAAACGATTGGAAAAAATTTGTAATAGCCTCAACCAGCTTCGATTCAGAAAAATTCTTTCCGATGTTTACTTGGAGCACATAACGGCAACCATCCATTCGGTTTTCATGCCCGGCTATCATGGAAAGTTTTGGCGCAGAAAGGTTCCGAGACTATTGGTGCACTGCACACCTACCGCATCATCTATCCCAACCAGATTCGACAGCAGGCAAAAGCATTTGCCACTGTCATCCGCAAAGGTGATCCGAATGTCAGCCTCGCGACTGTTGGTCATCGCGTTTCTATGCGTATCGCCATGAGGGCAAAGTGAGCAACTGCGAAAAAGCGGTTGTTTTGCTGTGCTATTCGAAAAAGCCCTTTGGAAATCCCGATACACGGCGAGTATTCATCTCGACGCAGACGAATTTTTCCAAGCAGGAAATTCTTGAAATGTATGCAAAGCACTGGAGTATTGAGGCGTTTTTCAGAAGCTGCAAGCAGAAACTTGCCTTTGATAAATGCTAGCTTCAGAAACAGCGAGACATCGAACAAATGTGGCTGATTCTTTCTGTTGTGCATTTCCTTTGCTACACTCTTCCGGATTACAGGGGCACTTTTGAAAAAGGCTTTTTCTATTTTGGAGAGCGCTTGCTGCGAGGGTAGGTGCCTGTGGCGGTGTTCAAAGAAAATCTTTGGACGAGTTCTGGAATTTGCTCATTCATAACATAGAACAAAATCAGCGTGTGCCGCCCAAATGCGCATGAAGACAAGTGCCAATGTCTCTACCGTGCCAACAGTGGCAGATATGGTCATAAGCACTTTTGCCTTTGGCAGATGTTCTGATTTTTTTCGGGTGAGCTATGCGCTACAACCGCAGAACCTGTTCTGCATTAGCGGGGCTTGGGGCATTAGGGGCAAAATAATTCTGCTCGCCAATGCAACTTGCACGGATGATGCTATGCTACTATCATCCGCTGAATCTCTTCCAGCACTCAGAAAGAAGTCCATTGTGGCAAAAACGTTAGTTTCTTTCCTTTTCCTATAACAATCGTGCACTCTGTTTGCAAGGTGCAATAATTCCCAAATTCCTGAGATCTACCGCCTTTGTAACATTACCTATCGAATCTTCGATTATAGAAGATTCGAGATTAAGTCAAGGAAGCGTCGGAATGAGCACGTTTTTCAGATAGTCCAGAAAACGTTCGCCACTTGTTCCGCCGGGATACATGGTGTAGGTGATTTGACCGTTCAATCGGACAGGTGCCGGAACAGTTTGACTTGTCGGCACATTCAGCGGTGCGCTACCATGCACGTGCGCTTTCCCGATGGCTCGTCCGTACCTACATGTCATCCCGATGTTCACGCCACTTTCGTCCAGAAACACAAGTCTCCAATGTTCAATCGTCAATTTTAACTCTTTCCACCTGATACGTTTTGCCTGCACATCGGGGATGCTCCCGTTCTGTCGCCGAATGGCCGACTTTTTTCACGCGAAATCCCAATGCACAAACCACTCGACTCATAGTCGAAATGCTGACTTTCAATCCCAACTGCGCGCAGTTCTTCTAAACTGATGGTGCGATTTTTCGTAATGCATTGCGCAAGGCGTGCTTTATCCGCACTATTCAGCAGAGCTTTTCGACCGCGCTGCCACGTTTGCAGGTTAACGCTTCCTGTACTCTGTTTCTGTTCTTCCAAATAGTAAACTGTGTACTTGTTGACGTGGAATATCTTCGCAATTGCTTCCGCGTTGTGTGTCGCTTCGTAACCTTCTACCAACAGTTTCCGTGCTTCATTGTGCAGCATTGTTTATCATCTCCCACGACTATTATATACTCGATGTAAAGAAGTGACGGTTTTCGAAGGAATTTCCGTATATGAAATGATTTAAAAAATACCGTGTGAACTCCTGAAGTTCAGTTTGTCCACACGGTCAATGTACTTACTGTAGCTTTTCCGAAGTCTCATCCGCGCTCATTCCGCAGTCGGTAGTGTTTTGCCACCTTTCGTTCTGAACATTGTAGATGGTTTCCTAGAAGTTTATGTTCGTATAACACTGTGAGCTCTTATGGTAATTACAGCTTAGATATCCTGAACTGCTTCCAAACTTTCTGGCCAATAATCATTTAATTCTGGAATCTGTTTTTCAGCTGCCAAAATCATCTGTAACGCCAAGCACTCGATAAGTGTGTACCCACCATTGCCCGATCTGTTAAAAATAGGTATAAGTATGGAAGAACCTACATCAATATGAGCTCCTCTTTTATCTGACAAGTGCTTTATAAAATTATAAAGATTTAAGGAATTATATCCTGCTTTCTCCATTAAAGCATAAACATTACTTTTTTCAGTGTCACATGAAACAACATATCCCTGATAGACATTTCCATTATCTGTCCTATTGCTTTGTTGCATTTGATTTACAAAATATTTTTTCTCGTCTCCCCTTAAAGCATTACATACAGCATCATACACATGAATCGACATCCAGCCAGAGAATTCCTCTTCAGTCCTGTCGAAATACGCAACCGTTTGAGTTTTCCATTCTTCTATGGAAAGCCATTTTTCTCGAGGCATAAAACCCAAGGGCGGCAGAACAGCATGCATTCCATCGTTCAACACTGTATCCTGCCCAACAAGAGGAAACATCTTAAAGTCAGGACAAACCTTTAGCAAAACAGAATTTTTCTCACACAGCAGCTTTCTGAGAGGCATAATAATTATACGATCAAGCATCTCGCGAGCCAATAGCTTATGTTCATTCATATTGCCAAAGCAAAATCTAATAATATCGAACTCTGTTTTGATTTCACGGATCATGCCATTCCGTGACAAATCGACTTCCTCTATAAAATTCAGTTCAATTTCTACTGCATTGTCAGACATATAATATTCCTTCCTTTCAAAAAAAGACTTCGTTATAATTTACATTCTTAGCCGATCACAAATCGTTGCCTACCGCTTAGCACGAAGAGGTGTGCAACGTTCCGAGCAGCGTAAGGAGCAATTACTCCCACAACTCTCAGGTGCTTTCCTCTATGCTATACACATGGAGGCGTAACTCTCATGAAAAATGAATTATAGCAGCTTTCGAAAATCTGGTCAATAACTGTCAGCAGCAAATCAACCTATGCAGTCATTAAGGGATACGAGACCAAGCACCTTAACGACCATATGCGGCGAAAGTGCGGTAATTGGCAGCCCAGATTCCTCAAAATAGCATTCATCTTCGAGCACATCATTTCATCGGGTTCAAATCCGGGTTGTATGGCGGCAGGTATAGCAGAATCACACCTACGCGCATAGCGCTTCTTTTACGCCCTTGACATGATTTAACCGCATGTTGTCCACGATAACAATGTTGCTCCGATGAAGCGTCGGAGTCAGCACGTTTTTCAGATAGTCGAGGAAACGAACCATGGTTGTACCATCTGAATACATGGTGTATGTTGCTTAAACGGTCAAGTGGATAGAAGCCAGAATGGTCTGGGTTGGCGGTGTGTTCAGCGGTGTTCTGCCCTGCACCCGCACCTTACCAATCGCACGCCCGTATCTGCGGGTCATGTCAATGTTCACGCCGCTTTCATCCAGCAACACAAGGCTACTGTACTCAACTTTCCAGTTTAATTATTCCACTTAACTGTGTGCGGAGTTCTTCCAAGCTAATCGTGAGATTTTCCGTAATGCACTTAGCCGCTGCTCAGCAAGGTTTTCCGCCCGCACTGCCACGTTTGGAGGTTTACACTCCCTGTCTTCTGTTGCATTTCTTCAAATGGTAAACGGTATACTTGGTGACGTGGAAAGTCTTCGCAATTTTTTTCGCGTCATGCGTCGCTTCGTACTCCTCTATCAACAGTTTCCACACTTTATCGAGCAGTATTTTATCATCTCCCAAGGCTATTATACCCCTTTTTTTGATGTAAAGAAATGATGATCTTGGTGAAAATTGCTATAAATCGAAAATGTCCTCAAGATACAGCTTTTCTTCCGGATCATAACGAGCAATGTCGCGCTTGTAGAGGGTGATGATGGAACGCTGAATACGCAGCACTTCCTGCAAATTGTTTGTTTCCAGATAGCGCATCACGGCAGCCGGCATACCGCCAACAATGAGATACAGGCGGAACCTCTCCATCATTTTCTCGTGAATTACAGCATCGACGGGTGTTTTGTCCTGAAAAGATTTGCGGAGTGCGTCGATAATCTTCGGAGAAATCTTGTTGGCACACGCAAATTCCTCAAAATCGAGCGGATACATTTCAAGCACATCCATGTACCCAACCGGAACAGAGCGCGCGTCCTTCAAGTCTACGCCCAGCAGGGAACCGCTAAGAATATACTAATAGCCGCCTTCCTCAACCAGAAATTTGATAGCCGTTACAATCTCTTTGCATTCCTGCACTTCGTCCAGAAAAGCCAGTGTTTTACCGGGAATCAGCAGTGCATTGGCGACTGGGACAGGCGCAGCAGGAAGTCGCTGCTGCTCTGCGCATTCTCAAACAGCGACTGTGCAGCTTTGTTTTCATAAAAGTTGATTTCAACAAAAGACTCATATTGCTTGCCAAATTCGCAAATGATAAAGGTTTTGCCAACCTGACGTGCGCCAGTAATCGGCAGTGCCTTTTTTCGTGAGCATCATGGAAGTGCTGCAATTCCTTTTCGATCTTTCTTGCAATCATCTGAAAGCCTCCTTGCCCTGTTTTCCATGATGATTATATCATAGATTGTCCGACTTTTCAATGGCTTATCTGCATCACTTGTCCGATTTTCCAATGGACGATTGCTGGATATGACCCCTTTTTCATGGTAACGATTCTGCTGCAAAAAAGCGGTTTATAGTTCGTGATTTACCTGCTGTTCCAGCATAAGGAAACAGTCAAAATCACTTTCGTACAGCCTATCCTGAATAATCCGATACTTTTTATATTCCGTCTCCGCATGGAGCTTGGCCTGCTCCGCGCTAATCTTGCCTGGGCCTGTCAGCAGCTCGTTTCCGTTAAACTCCAAAAAGCCGTCCAGACGTTTCGCCCAGTCCTCCATGCTCATGGGAATCTTGCGCTCCGCCTGCAATTCCGCATAGTCCAGATAAAGGGAGACAATGCGCTCCAGATAGTGCATTTCCTGTTCGCTTAAATAGTTCTTGGCCACCGTCACGTCTGTTTTCAGGATCTTGCCATCCGGCGCATTCTCCCATGTGGTCAATCCCATATGCTCCTTGTTGGCATCCGAGCGCTCCACGATGAGCTCCGCAACCGTGTGCCTGTGGACGGCAAAGTGCATCTTATTCTGCACTGTCTGAAAGAACAGGCTTGTCGTCTTTGCATCCTTATCGTAATCAAACGCCGTTGCGTATAGATCTGTGACCTTCTGATAGAACTTTCGCTTACTCAAGCGTATTTCCCGAATCTGCTCAAGCTGGCGCTTGAAGTATTTGTCCGTGAACATATGCCCCTTTTTCAGGCGCTCTACATCCATTGTCCAGCCCTGAATCGTATGGTCTTTCACGATTTGACCCGCCCATTTGCGGAACTGCACGGCACGCTGATTATTGACCTTGAAGCCGACGGCAATAATGGCTTGTAGGTTATAGTGCTTGGTGTTGTAGCTTTTTCCATCCGCGACAGTTATTAAGGATACCCCTCATAATTGCGCCAAAGCCAGCCGTGTCATCTTCGGTGAGTATTCCGCGCGAGATTGCGCAGCACGACCGCTCAAATTGAGCATCCATTCCGGCGGAATTGAGCACGCTTGCCGCCGTCGTTGAGCACTGCGGTAAAATGTAGATATGCATCGCATTTTGCGGTGTAAATATCTACAAGGAGGTCACCTGTATGACCAATTACCGTGAGATTCTCAGACTCCATAGTCTGGGACTCAACAAGACCGAGATCGCGTCAAGCTGCCAGTGCGCTCGGAACACTGTGGCAGCAACCCTGCAACGGGCAGCAAACTGCGGCCTGCAATGGCCACTGCCGGAGGAAATGTCGGATAAGCAGCTCTCAGAGCGTCTGTTTCCGACCAGCCCCTCGAAGCCTGTCTACAAGATGCCGGACTACGCCTATGTCCACAAGGAACTCCAGCGCAGCGGTATCACCATGAATCTGCTGTGGCTGGAATACTGCGACCAGTGTCGGGCGGCGGGTGAGATTCCATACCAGTCCACCCAGTTCAACAAGTACTATGCGGACTATCTGACAAAGGTAAACGCCACCATGCACCTGAACCACAAGCCCGGCGAGGTTATGCAGGTGGACTGGGCCGGCGATACTGCCGCTGTTATTGACACAGACACCGGTGAAATTATCCCGGCCTATGTGTTCGTGGCAACCCTGCCCTACAGTGGCTACAGCTACGTAGAAGCCTTTTTCTCCATGAACCAGGACTCATGGACCACTGGCCATGTGAATGCCTACAAATACTTTGGCGGCGTTACACGGATCATCCAGTGCGACAATCTGAAAACCGGCGTGCAAAAGCATGGGAAGGATGAGGTTGTTCTCAATAAATCGTACCAGGAGCTGGCAGAGCATTATGGCACGGCAATTCTGCCTGCCAGAGTCCGCGCTCCCAAGGATAAAGCTGCTGTTGAGGGTACTGTCGGTATCATCTCTACCTTCATACTGGCCGCTCTGCGGAACCGCCAGTTTTTGTCCCTATTGGAACTGAACGAGGCGATTTGGGACCGTCTGGAGGCGTTCAACCATAAACCTTTCCAGAAGCGGGAAGGCAGCCGGGCCAGCAGCTTTGCAGAAGAGAGGCCCTTCCTGCGCCCTCTGCCGCCCAGACCTTTTGAATTGGCCATCTGGAAAGTGGCACGGTGGGACCAAATTACCACATTTCCGTGGAGCGCATGAACTATTCTGTTCCCTTTGAGTACATCAAGCAGAAAGTAGATGTCCGGCTCACCAGATCCACGGTAGAGGTTTTCTACGGTGGAAACCGAATCTGTTCCCATCCCAGGCTGTACGGACGGTTTAACCAATACAGCACGATCCAGGCGCATATGCCGCCAGAGCACCAGAAGTATGTCCAGTGGAACGGTGAACGGTTCATTCACTGGGCCGGTAAGGTCGGCAGCAACACGCAGGTCGTTGTCCGGGCTATTCTCGGCAGCTACAAAGTAGAACAGCAGGGCTACAAGTCCTGCATGGGTCTGCTGAAGCTGGCAGATACACTCCGGAACGGCTGGAGAATGCTTGCAAACGGGCATTGGAATACACACCCCGCCCTTCTCTCAAGAATATTCAGGCTATTCTGGCATCCGGCCAGGATAAAGCCATTCCTGAGCAGAGTACGGCTACTGCGTCCTCTTCCCAGTACGGTTTCACCCGTGGGGCTGACTACTACGGAAGGGGGAATAAGTGATGCTGACTGAAACAACGGTATCCAAGCTGCGTGAAATGCGGCTGAGTGTTATGGCCAATGCCCTGAAGGATCAACTTGCCGATCCGCAGTTCCAAAACATGACCTTTGAGGACCGGCTCGGTCTTTTGGTGGATGCGGAATGGAATGCCCGAAAGAATAACCATCTGAACAAGCTGATCCGGCAGGCAACCTTCTCGGATCCGGGAGCTTGTCTGGAAAATGTGGAGTATCTGCCCGACAGAGGACTGAAGCAGGAGGAACTGCTGCGGTTCAGCACCTGCAACTACATTCAGGAGCACCACAACATCATCCTGCTGGGAGCTACCGGCAGCGGCAAAACCTATCTCGCCTGCGCTCTGGGCATGGCTGCCGCAAGACGGTTTTATGCGGTGAAGTACATCCGGCTCCCGGATCTTCTGGTAGAATTCCAGATTGCCAGGGGCAACGGTACGATTCGCAAGCTCATGGCCCAGTACAAGAAGTACGCATTGCTCATAATTGACGAATGGCTTCTGTACCCTTTGAAAGAAACGGAAGCCAGGGACTTATTGGAAATCGTGGAGTCCCGGGACAAGCGAAACTCCACGATCTTCTGCTCCCAGTTTGACATTCCGGGCTGGCCGGAAAAGTTGTCTGACCCACTGCTGGCTGATGCCATCTGCGACCGAATCGTCCACGATGCTTACACCGTGGTCATTGGAGGCAAGGAATCCATGCGCAAGCGGAAGGGTTTGCAGGACATCTGACTCCGACTATATTTATGATACCTTGACTGATTTGTTCTGTCCATATTCAACCTGAGCGGTGGGGCTGCTCAATCCGGGCGGTCCCATTGCTCAATTCAAGCGGAATCGCTGCTCAATTTCTCCGGTCGAGGTGATTTTGCTCAGCGGTGTACGCAATTCGTTAAACTGCCGAGGTAATCGTTAAACAGCCGAGTTCTGATAATACTCCTTATGAGAAAATCGGCGATGAAGTACGGTCGCTGGCGGATGAGGTACCGTTTGACATCCCCGATTCGTGGGAGTGGGTACGGCTCATTGATGTCTGCGAGTATATCCAGCGCGGAAAGTCTCCGAAGTATTCTCCAATCAAAAAGTACCCCGTTGTTGCCCAGAAATGCAATCAATGGAGCGGTTTTTCGATTGAAAAGGCACAGTTTATTGATCCGGATTCTCTGTCTTCCTATGGGCCTGAACGTCTCTTGCAGGACAATGACCTAATGTGGAACTCTACTGGCCTTGGCACACTGGGACGAATGGCTATTTACAAAACCGCAGCTAATCCGTATGAACTGGCTGTTGCAGACAGTCATGTCACCGTTATACGCCCTCTAAAACAGTTTGTCCTGCCGGAATACTTGTACTACTATTTTGCAAATCCAACCGTACAAAGCGTTATAGAAGATCAGGCAGACGGTACTACGAAGCAGAAGGAACTTGCCACAGCGACCATCAAAGCGTATCTCACACCAATTCCGCCGCTCGATGAGCAACGTCGCATTTTAACGAAACTGTCGGAAGTTCTGCCGGTGGTAAAATGCTATGGAACTGTGTACGATGAAACTGTAGCCATGCAAGAAGCCTTCCCGGAGCGCCTCAAGAAGTCGATACTGCAAGAGGCAGTCCAGGGCAAGCTGGTACCGCAAGACC
>ERZ894206.748-NODE-748-length-22451-cov-34.969995_pt1 | contig 22451 bp, 20 predicted proteins | sample MGYA00380287_ERZ894206 | MGnify/ENA primary metagenome ERZ894206 (study PRJEB32331, sample SAMN06328483) | human gut metagenome | biome: human gut microbiome; feature: stool | host: Homo sapiens | collected 2013-04-12 ...
GCTTATGAAGACATTACTAACATCACGGTGTATTAATCAACGGGGAGCAGGTCAGCGGTTCCTTGAACCGCCTGCGATTTGGCTACGGTATATTTATTGAGATTTTGCAGACCACCATGGCAAGGTCGCCGTCGCCAGCTACGGAAAAGGGAAAGAATCTTGTTCATAAATATTGACTTTGACGATCAGAAGGGAATTGCCAGTATTTCGTTAGAAGGTTGGGCTCAGCCGCTTGTCGAATTACTCTCACAGTATTTTATCATCGACAAAGAAATGCTTTGTCTGAACTACTCCCACCTATCAACTGAGGACCGCAGTCTTGGGGTTATGGCTTGGCAAGATCTGCTAACTGCTCGTGAGCATTTTATGAGCAAATTCAGAGATGCGTCACAGCAGGGGCAGATAGCGCTGACCTTAAAAATTCTCGGACACGGATCCACGGGGATTGAGAATTCGTCCTCTATCTTGGAGCCAAATTCTTACCAGCGCGCTCAGGATACCTTCAGGGATAGCTTACTTAAGGTCGATCCCCCGGGCTTACGTGAAATCATTGTGGCGGAAATCGAGCCACATGCGACTTGGGTGAGTTGGTTGTTAAATGAACGTTCATATTATAAGCGTTATTTTTTGGACGATCAGCAGGTTATGAGGGCGTTGGTGGACAATACGTCCGAGAAAGATTGCATCTATGTACTTCAACTAGTCGACCCTCCTCTGGGGGCGAATAATTGGGCTTTCGATCAACTGGTCCAGCAGCATTGGCAGCGTGTACGCGCATACCTGGAAGAACATATCGACAAGCCGTCGGGCTATCCAAGCTATAGCATGCCTGAGCTCGTCTTCTCTCTTTTTGCGAATTCGCAGACAGTGCAGACGTCCCGGTGGGCTTGCGAACAGGTTTTGGAACGAGCAGATCTGTCAGTCTTTCCTGAGCTAATCCAACATAGCAGCATGATATTGCCAGAGGATGTACGTAATCTGTTCCTGCGCTGGCACAGCTATTCGCATAAAGAGAAGAAAGACAATTTAAAGGGGGGCGTTGCCAAAGCCTTCTCGAAGCTTGCTACATTGTGCGTGGACACCATACCCTCTGACCTCGCGCTTGCGGCGGCTTGGCACGAGTTTGAAGACCCTGTGCGGTCTAGCCAGCAAAACGTCGTAGCCAGTCTCAGAGAATTGCCATCCCTGACGAGTGGTCGAAAAACGCTGTGGACACAACTAGGCCCGGCCGCCCGCGAGGCCTGGCGACAGGATCTGTTCGATCAAGCGAATGAGGAACCTGAATTAGCTCAGGGGCTCCTCAGTTTTGCTTGCCTTTGGCTCGAGCAGACGGCATTTGCCGAAGTCGAGCCAGTGCTTTTGCGATTGATGGATGACGAGCAACATCTGGCGTTTGCGAATCGGCTTGTCGGCACTGATGTAAGGCAACTGCAACTGAGGTGCAAGGGACTACTGCGGTCCAAGCAGGGTGCACTGGACTTAGAGGGGCCGGTAGGCCGGGTCGAGGGAGACACTGCGTTGCCTAGCGTAGGAGCTAAAACTTGGCTGAGCGATCCTTCCGTGGAGCAAGTCATCTTTAGGGCGCTTAGCCAGATTGAGGAAGAATTTTGTCGCGAATATTCGAAGACTTGGGGAGAGGACGAGGAGGCCCATACGGCGCGCCTCCTGACTATGACGAAGGAGGCGATTGGCAACGTGAGCAGCCAGTTGCGCCAACTCTCGGCTACGACGCGGGCGACGTATCCGAGCCTGACAGTGAACGTGCGTCAACCCAGTAAGCGGGAGGAAGGGGCGAACACACAAGCCGGTGCTCCGCTGGGAGCAGACGTGCTGTTCCTGAGCCGTATCGTGGACAAGGGGAAAACAGTGGTCCAGCGTGCGACCCTTATGCAGGTGAAAAAGCGCAAAGGCACTAATTCGGGACAGGCCTTCAGTTCGACGGTAGGCATTAACCTGAAGCAGTGCGAGGACATACTCACGCAGTCAGAACACGCCTACTATCTTTTCGCGACTCCGGCCTCTCCTCGCCCGGTTCTCTGGGTTGCCCCAGCTCGGCTCGTTAGGAATTTGACCCAGTTGGACACGAGCAAAACCTCGGTTTCGGCGATGCGGGTGCGGGACGCCAGTTGCTCCTACGCGGAGTTTTTTCTGCACGAGCTTGTTGGCCTGTGGGCTGGCGACGAGCATGAGGATATCATCGCTGTCGCTAACGGCGATGCTAAGCTTGGGCGAACACCTCGCCACATTGTTGAAATCGAGGTTCGCCGCCAACTTGATTAATACTTGGGGAGAAATTAATGCTCCAACTATAGGCAAGGATCGTCTACCGGGGCGGGGTCAGTCCAGCCTAATTGACCTACACCCCGTTGATTTCCACAGAATGTTCTCATTAGCGTCAGCTCCTGGCACAAAGCTGCCCGTTGGCCAAAAGATACCCTCTTAATTTGCAACCTTCTATTGAGGTCTAAAAGGATTCAATCTAGATGGGTGGGCATGTGAAGGTCAGCTTTGAGCGATAATCCCTTCTTCAAATCGGAATACCCGTTTTAAGATCGAGCTTAAAAGATTCCCAGCCTCCTGGCGGGTCCCACTCTCCCAGGCCAAGCACCGTATCATTCTCTATTGATGTAATGATCACGCCATCAATGGGTAAGCGTCAAGTCACTGCCGCCTGTGATTCCAGTCCCGGGATCGCTAGCTTAGAGCTCCGTCTAATTTAGAAGGAGCTCTGTTTATGGAAAATGCTGCCAACTGGCGAACTGAATCGCGTACCGTCTATTCCAGTGACTTCAAACTTCGGATGGTCGAACTGGCTTCACGACCAGATGCCAACGTCGCACAACTGGCGCGGGAACATGGCGTTGATAATAATCTCATTTTTAAGTGGCTACGCCTCTGGCAGAGAGAGGGGCGAATCTCTCGTCGAATGCCTGCAACTATCGTGGGGCCGGTGGTACCTCAATCTCTTCCGGCTTCTCCGACTCTGTTGTCCGTCGACGTTATCAACGACCCGTTGCCCGCCGCAGAGAATGACACTCTGTGTACGTTCTCCTCCGCTCACGCCAGCGCCACTTCCTGTCATGTTGAGTTCCGCCACGGCAAAATGACGCTGGAGAACCCGTCGTCAGAGTTGCTGACTGTGCTGATCCGCGAATTGACCGGGAGGACACAATGATATCCCTCCCGTCAGGCACCCGCATCTGGCTGGTCGCCGGGGCCACGGATATGCGTAAATCCTTCAACGGGCTGGGCGAACAGATACACCACGTTCTGGATGAGGATCCTTTCTCCGGCCATCTGTTTATCTTCCGGGGACGCCGTGGCGATACCGTGAAAATACTTTGGGCTGATGCTGATGGTCTGTGCCTGTTTATCAAACGCCTGGAAGAGGGACAGTTCGTCTGGCCTGCTGTACGCGACGGCAAAATCGCGATCACCCGCTCACAACTTGCCATGCTCCTTGATAAGCTGGACTGGCGCCAGCCAAAAATATCCCGCCTTAACTCACTGACAATGTTGTAAAAAAATCATGACCGCATTATAAAAGCGGTTATGAATCACGACTATCTCGCCCGTATCGCTGCGCTGGAAGACACGCTTCGCCAGAAAGACAGTCAGCTCAGTCTCGTTGCAGAGACTGAGTCATTCCTGCGTTCTGCACTGGCCCGCGCAGAAGAGAAAATAGAGAACGAAGAGCGCGAGATAGAGCATCTGCGGGCACAGATAGAAAAACTGCGTCGAATGTTGTTCGGTACCCGCTCCGAAAAACTTCGCCGACAGGTTGAAGAAGCCGAAGCCCTGCTGAAACAGCAGGAGCAGCAAAGCGATCGCTACAACGGACGGGAAGACGATCCGCAGGTACCTCGCCAGTTGCGTCAGTCCCGCCATCGTCGCCCGTTACCGGCACACCTTCCCCGCGAGATACATCGGCTGGATCCTGCGGAAACCAGCTGTCCGGAATGCGGCAGCGGTATGGCGTACCTCAGCGAAGTCAGCGTGGAGCAGCTGGAACTGGTCTCCAGCGCCCTGAAAGTGATCCGCACGGTCAGGGTGAAAAAGGCCTGCACCCGATGTGACTGTATCGTTGAAGCACCTGCGCCATCACGTCCCATCGATCGGGGTATCGCCGGGCCGGGTCTGCTGGCCCGCGTGTTAACGGCCAAATACTGCGAACACCTGCCGCTGTATCGCCAGTGCGAAATCTTTGCCCGTCAGGGCGTGGATCTGAGCCGGGCTCTGCTCTCCAACTGGGTGGATGCATGTTGCCGGTTAATGGCCCCGCTGGATGAGGCCCTTTACCACTACGTGATGGACTGCCACAAACTGCATACGGATGACACTCCGGTTCCGGTGCTTGCACCGGGCAGAAAGAAGACGAAAACCGGGCGTATCTGGACGTATGTACGTGACGACAGAAGCGCAGGTTCATCAGATCCGCCAGCGGCATGGTTCGCCTTCTCGCCAGACCGGCAGGGAAAACATCCTCAGCAACACCTTCGCCACTATCATGGTGTGCTGCAGGCGGATGCCTTCGCAGGCTACGATCGGTTGTTCAGTCCGGAACGTGAAGGAGGGCCGCTGACAGAAGCCGCATGTTGGGCCCATGCCCGCCGAAAAATCCATGATGTCTGTATAAGCACTCACACAGCGACAGCAGAAGAAGCCCTGAAACGTATCGGTGAGCTGTACGCGATAGAAGAAGAAATACGCGGCCTCACGACAGAAGAGCGTCTGGCAGCCAGACAATCGCAAAGCAAACCACTGCTGGCATCGCTGCATGAATGGCTGGTAGAAAAAAATGAGACGCTGTCGAAAAAGTCCCGTCTGGGCGAAGCGTTCGCTTATGTCCTGAACCAGTGGGATGCGCTGTGCTACTACTGTGAAGATGGCCTGGCAGAGCCTGATAACAACGCTGCCGAACGAGCCCTTCGTGCCGTCTGTCTTGGGAAAAAGAATTTTATCTTCTTCGGCAGCGACCACGGTGGTGAGCGCGGAGCCCTGCTGTACGGACTGATCGGGACGTGCAGGCTGAATGGTATCGATCCGGAAGCCTACCTTCGCCATATCCTGAGCGTACTGCCGGAGTGGCCCAGCAACAAAGTGGCCGAACTGCTGCCATGGAACGTGGTTCTTACCGATAAATAACCGTCAATACGGCGCTCACTTAACGCTTACATCAATGGCGCACTGCCTGGATTTCCAGAGAATGCCCGCAGCAATATCCATCAGAAAAACGTGGCAGTAAGTGGCGATAAGAACCCGATTATGTAGCTTGTCAGAATGGATGTCAGGAACTGAATAAAGATGGCCAACGTAATCACCTAGTGGATGACTTCTGAACGAGTATGTGGCCATGTCAAAAACATAAAAATGGTCGCCACAAATGATTGCCACCTGGGATTCATTCAGGAGAAAGTCAGAAAAGGCGCTGGAAATAAGCCAGCCATCCTCATCTGCACGTATATATAGCTGTAAAATCAGGATGGGCTCACCGTCGTTACTGATTAGCAGTCGCCGATCCTTTTCTCCATTAGCGCCAAAAGGATTGACGTCGATGATCGAAACACCTTCCTTTTTATCACCGGGCATAGGATGTTCAAGCCAGGTCGCTTGTAATGTCATTGAGTATCCAAAATGTTAACAGCAGAAGAACTCATACTACTTTACAAGCTGATGTCACGACAGCACCTTACGTTGCCGTATTGCGCTGACCAGCCCCCGCAGATAAGTACATTCAGATGTTACAAATGTCCGTTTCTGGCACTAAACGGGCTAAAGCAGACTGATTTGATGAGATAAGGGTTTAGATGAATTCTCCATACCCTTAAACGATTACTTCCCAGTTGATTTGCTTGGTTTCAGTCCTGGGGTATTGCCGGGTGTATCCTTATTATCACGTCTGCGTTGATCGGGTTTTCCTGTTGATTTTGCGATTGGTTTTGGACCAGGTTTAAGCCCCATAATCATACTCCTTAGCCATGTCAGAGGTTATTCCTCAGTGTGGATATAAGGGGAGCGGTAAGAATTATCAAGCTTGGATGGGCGGTGAAAAGTGACTGCTTGACTATTATGTGAGCAATGTCAGATTTTAACACATAGCGGCCAGCCCATTACTGATGTTAGCCAAAAATGAGTCGCGATGAGCCCTCAATAATGAGGGCCACCTCGGAGATTGTTAGGCTGATTTCGCCAATTGCCGATGCAGGACCTGAAGGCTAGTTCCCGCCCCTGCCCATGCAGCAGCCGAGCCGACCACATACAGGTTTTGCTTGGCGCGTGAGACGGCTACATTGATTATGTTTGGTGGGCTTGCCGCCCACTGACGTGCCCTTTGCTGACTCGCTTTCGGCGCACCCAGCAACAGGATTACTGTGTCCGCCTCTCGGCCCTGGAACGTGTGGATTGTGCCTACACGATCACGGCACCATTCATCCAGCTTTACGCCGAACGTTCGCAGCAGATCAGTTTCACTGTCGAGACGCCGACGCATGTTCTGCTCTACGATCTTGAATGGTGTGATGATAAATACGTCCGGATTTGTAATGCCCGATGCTGCCAGCTCTTTGAGCATTCGCACAACCGCTTCGCCCTCGTCGGGACACCACTTCGTCTCAGCATCGCCATTGATATCCACCCAGTGAGATCTCCCCAAAGCCGAGCCGATAGATCCGGGTTTTTTAGGCCCGACAGCATGGACCATCTGCCCGGCATAGGCGATGGAGTTAGAAACATCAAACATTGGGTTCTGGCAACGCCTGTGAACGAGCAATGGCAGCCCGACTTCTCGATCACCTCCGTCCACGACGAAGGTGGATTTGAAGCGCGATGCCTGATCAGCAAGGGTCTGCGTAGATGCTGCGGGGGCAGACCATTCGACTTGGTCAATGTCAAAGAACTTGCAGATTTCGGCGTTCAGCTTTTCAGGAAGTGAAACTACAGGTGGGATTTGCAACGGGTCACCTACCACGATGGAGCGCTTTGCCCGCATGATAGCTCCAACTGCTGCCTGAGGAACGGCTTGGCCCGCTTCATCTACCAGAAGCCAACCAATGCTCTCTGGTGGCAGATCCCCGAACATCGTCCGAACAGAGGCGAATGTCGTGGACACGGTCGGCACAACCACGAAAAGGCTTGACCAAAGGTCGGGGAGAAGTTCACGGTGAGCGGAAGACTGGAAGGCACCAGCTACCATGCCTGACATCAATAACCCAAGGTTGTGTTGCAAGCGGCTGGCCGAAGCATCGATGAACGTTTTATGCACAGTCAGGGCAGCGGCGAAAAGATCCTCCCGCAGGCGATGAACCTCATCGGGAAGCCAGGGTGCAGTGAGGTGGATAGCCTCGTGCTCGCGCTCGAAGAACCTCTCATCAACGACCCTGTCTCCCATACGGTTTCGTGCCTGTGCCTCGGTTGCCTTCAATTTCGAGACAGCCTGACATTTGCTGGAAATTTCCTGGTCGAGTTGCTGTAACTGGGACTCAGTATTGCTCCACTCAGCCCTTGCAAGCTCTAGGGCACCGTCCGTCCCCTGCGCCCGTATGACTGATTGCTGCAAGGTCGCCGAGAGCTTCTGCAGTGTCGATCTCCACGACTTCCAGGCCGCAGTCGCAAACAAACGGGAGAAGAAACCTGGACGGCAAGCAAGATGGCTGTCGAGCATGATCTTGTCCTGCTCGATCTGCGATTTTGCCTTCTCATGCTCTCGTTGGCAGGATTCAGCAGTCTTGTGTGCCTCTTCGACGGCTTCATTCAGACTCGGTCGACGCTGTTCAGCTCTTTGAAGTTCGGTGATCGCTCCCTTGAGCGCCTGGATATCCCGTCGCATCTCTTCGATGCTGGCGATTTCGGCGTCTACCGTCTCCTTAAGTTTAAGAAAGGCGGTTCGCGCTTTCTGCCAGGCCGCAGCAGCATCCGCTTCGTTGGTGCTGGGCCGCTCATTGACAACCACGCTGGGCATCACGCGATCGATGGTTTCGCCAGTTCGCTCGTCCTTGATCTCACGCATGACATTTATGCCGCGAGCTGCTTTCAGGTAGGTAAGGAAACCACCGTCTTCATTCCACCAGAAACCTTGCTGAAACGCGCCTCGGTTGCTGCTCTTGCCGAGAGCTGCGGCGATCAACCCCCAGGTTTCGACAGTGTCGGAGGGGATGTCCCCCTCGGCCTCGGCTTCGAAATAGCCGGCGCGTTTGGGATTCGCAATCAGGTCGCTGATGGACCGGAAGTAGGCGATCTGTTCATGGCGACCATTGGCTTCCTTGAGAGGAAGCTCTTTACTGACGTTTTCGACTGCTTTGTTATTGGAGGAGGCTACGACGATCTCATGGCCCTTCAAGGATGCATGTAACTTGTAGAAGTGCAGGAATGCATTGGAACCGAATGCCAGCTTCTCGCCTGTTGTGGAAAAGGCATCCTGCGGTTTGTTGAAGCCGGACATCGCCGTGGCCCGATCGAGAATGCATCCAACGACGATATCCCGGAGAAGAGTGGTCTTTCCGGTTCCCGGAGGCCCATTGACGCCGATGATACCTGGAGCATCATTCAGCTCAGCACGCGCCGCATTCACGGCAGCCTGTTGAAGCAGCACCAGTGGATGGCCGCCTTTCGAAGGCCAACGAGCCTGCGGCATGAGCGACGGTGCGACGAACGGCTCAACTGCGGAAATGGGCGATAGCACGTCGATTTTCTGGTCAGGTCTTCCAATTCCCATGTAGCGGCGCAAACCGGTTCCGGCTTTGCCCGTCTCGAGCAATTTGGTTGCTTCACCGAGATCTTCAAGATAGAAGGAATTCAGTAACGAAGGTTCAGGCGGCGCCTTAGCCTTGAAATGATGAAACACCTTAATCGCGAATGTGGGTGGCTCAACCAAATGCTCGGGTACACTGAACTGCGATACAAGCCATTTATAAGCGTTATGAACAACATTCAGATCGATCGGTATGGGTTCTCCATCTTTGTTGTGGTGGCGAACCATTCGATCCAGATGCTCGATAATGCGCGGCTCAACATTCGGCCAATTCCCTAAACTCCCAAGCTTCAGATCGAGAGCCGGCTTGAGTGCCCAGGCAAAACTGGACACGGCAACGCCTTTGTCCTCAAGCACAAAGCCTTCTTTGTCGATCAGGATCGAGCCGATGGCCGCTTTCTTACCGTCCGGGCGTGAACGCTCCTCATCCTCGCCAAAAACCTTGACCAGCTCGTCCGTCGCCTTGTCGAGAGCGATGGAGCCGAGGACGACCTCGAAATAAAGCTTATAACTGGGCTTGCTGCGGGCATTTGGTCCCCATGGAACACCTCGCTCCAATAGAGCAACCCTAGAGCGGTCGCCGGTTGCCATATCCTCTGGGCGTTTATAAGCTTGAGGCGACAGCGCTTCGAGGGCTGTCCATGCTGCCAGTATTGCTCGCGCATCATTCGCCTTACCTGATGGAGAAAAAGACGGGATCGGACCAAGGTCGATTTGGTCTTTGTCGAATTGCTCTCGTATGGCAGAGTCTGGGATGGCCTTCAGTTGAAGTTGCTCTTCCGCAGCAGGCGAATTGTGGGGCACAACTCGAGAAGATTGAATGGACACCGAATCGGGATGGTGTGTTGATGGGCTGGAAGCCGACATGGCGACCACGCTGTGGCCGCTAAGTGCAAATAGAGATTGCTCGATTTTAGCCGTCAGCGTCCGCGCCCTGGCAGTGTTGCGAAAGGTCAGCTCGCTCAACAACTGTTCAAGTTCGCTAACATTGTTGCTGGACTGCTCGAAGATTGCTTCCAGATCGAAGATTGATTTTTGCGCATACTGCCGTGTCTTCATTTATTTCTGCGGCTCCATATCACTTCAATTAAGAGATATTATGCTAATTAGTTTGATTTCTAAAACTATTAGCTTTCGCTTGAAATATAAATTCTCATCTGGCCCACTACTAAAGTGGGAACTGTCATTAATTATCCGTCATCCCGTTAAACGCTCTCCCCTCATACCGCCCTCAACCATACTTCCACGATCAGCAGCCATCACAAAATCAGCCCACCACTGCATCATGGGCCGCCGCTGCTCAAGATAATCACTGCGGTTATAGGCACGACGGACCTCATTCTTATCTACATGCGCAAGGGCCGCCTCAATAACATCAGGTGGGAAGCCTTGTTCATTTAGGGCTGTACTGGCGATAGATCTCAGACCGTGTGAAACGAGCACCCCACCAAAACCTGCGCGTTTCAGCGATGCGTTAACTGTCTGGCTGTTCATCGGCTGGTTTGGCTTGATGCGGCTGGGAAAGATAAATTCTCGATTTCCACTTAACGGCTTCATCATCTCCAATATCGCAATCGCTTCATCTGACAATGGAACAGTATGGTCACGGTTCATTTTCATGCGTGCTGCAGGAATCTTCCACTCTCGCGCTTCTATGTCTACCTCTTCCCAGCGAGCTTCAGCCGCTTCAGCAGGGCGGGTAATAGTAAGAAGTTGCCACATGAACAGGCAGCGTGTGGAAAGGATAATGTTGGCTGTTCGCATTGTCTGCATCAGTTGAGGTAGCTGATCCGGTCGAATGCTGGGCATGTTCTTTTTCTGAGGCTTCTCGAAGGCTTTACCGATATTAACGCTGGGAACAGCATCAATCAGGCCTGTATTCTGAGCATATATCATGACTTCATTGATACGTTGGCAAAGGCGACGGACGGTTTCCAGCGCGCCTCTTGCCTGAACCGGTTGCACGGCCTGAACCAGTGTATGAGCTTTAATATCTGTAACGCTAACGTCGCCAATCGCAGGAAAGACATCTCTTTCAAGAGAGCGCCAGATATCTTCCGCATAGTCCTCTGTCACACTGGCCTTCTTCACATTCCACCAACGTTCAGCCACGAGCTGGAAAGTATTGGTTTTGGCTTCCAGCGAACTGCGAAGTTGTTCCTGCTGATGTTGCTGTGGATCGATTTGTTTCGCCAGGAGTGAGCGAGACTTTGCTCTGTAGTTTCTGGCATCGGCAAGGGTAACTGACGGGTAGGGGCCAATGCTCTTCTTCGCTCGTTTCTTAGTGACAGGGCGAATGTAGCGAAACTGCCAGATTTTACTCCCGCTGGATTTGATGAGTAGCTCAAGGCCATCGCCATCATAGAGAACGTAGTCCGCTTCTCTGGGTTTAGCAGATTCGATTTCCTTAACGGATAGAGGTTTGGTTTGTCTTGCCATTGCCGGGTTTCCATAGTTTTAGGCACCTCAAAAACAATATAGCTTTATGAGGTGCCTAACAAGGTGCCTAAAAGGTTCGGATTTAATTAGTTCTCTTCGGACTTCGCGGGACAAATTGAGGGCACAAAAAAGCCCGCAGGGCTTGCGCCGTGCGGGCTCTTAGGACTTCATCGGATGACTCTGGTAATCACCGATGGAGAATTTTGGTGGAGCTGGCGGGAGTTGAACCCGCGTCCGAAATTTCTACATCCTCGGTACTACATGCTTAGTTTGTCTTTACATTCGCACGCCAGCTGCGGACAGACACGCCACTAACGAACTAGCCTGATTAGTTTTAACGCTTCAACCCCAGGCAGGGCTTCCACGCGATCTCTTTTGGGTTTGACCTCTCTTTGATCCCCGTCTTAAGAGCGGAAGCTAGGGAGAGAGGGCTCAGAGCAGGTTATTAAGCTGCTAAAGCGTAGTTTTCGTCGTTTGCGACTATTTTTTTGCGGCTTTTAACGAGGCAAACCGCCCCTCGGCATGCACCTTGGGTTTCGCAAATCCCGTCGAATCCAGAATCAGCCCCAATAGTGTTGAACTCAGTATACCAGATTTCACTTCCTGGATACCAGCCCGGAACGCTAACTTATTGAATAGTACAATAAGTGTGCAGAATCAACGTCCTGCGTTTTTCATAATGCGCGCTTTGTCGAGCTGCCATTCGCGCTCTTTCAGGTCAGTACGTTTGTCGTGCTGTTTTTTACCTTTGGCAACGCCAACTTTTACTTTGCACCAGGCGTTTTTCCAGTACAGCGACAGCGCGACCACGGTAAAGCCCTCTCGGTTAATGCGCCCGTAGAGGGATTCCAGTTCACGCTTGTTCAGCAGCAGCTTACGGGTACGCGTTGGGTCACACACGTAGTGCGAAGAGGCGACGGTCAGCGGCGTAAAGTTGGCACCGAACAGGAAGGCTTCGCCATCTTTCAGGATGACGTAGCTATCGCCGATGTTGGCTTTCCCGGCGCGCAGCGATTTTACTTCCCAGCCCTGCAGGGCAAGGCCAGCTTCAAATTCTTCTTCAATGAAATACTCATGGCGAGCACGCTTGTTGAGCGCAATGGTCGCCGAGCCTGGTTTATGTGCTTTTTTCTTCGTCATAAGTGTCGTAAAGCCGTCGGTAATCTGATTTCAAAAAGTCACCTCATTGCGTCCTGTGAGGTCTAACGCGCTATCTTAGCACGAGATGAGGCTTAGCGTTTTTTTAACAGGTGATAAATGTTATTATTTGTCCGTTGTGTGACCATGGGAAATGCTATGCCTCAGATTAGCCGTACTGCGCTTGTACCTTACAGCGCGGAACAAATGTATCAGTTAGTGAACGATGTTCAGTCTTATCCAGAATTTATCCCTGGGTGTACCGGGAGCCGCGTTCTGGAGTCTGGCCCGACGCAGATGACGGCGGCGGTGGATGTCTCCAAAGCGGGGATCAGCAAGACGTTCACCACCCGCAATACGCTGACGAACAATCAGAGTATTTTGATGCATCTGGTGGATGGTCCATTCAAGACCCTGATGGGAGGCTGGAAGTTTACGCCGCTGAGCGCTGATGCCTGCCGCATCGAGTTCCATCTGGACTTTGAGTTTACCAATAAGCTGATTGAGCTGGCGTTTGGCCGCATCTTCAAAGAGCTGGCGTCCAATATGGTTCAGGCGTTCACGACCCGCGCCAAAGAGGTCTACAGTGTCGCATAAGATAGCTGTGGAAGTGGTCTACGCGTTGCCGGAGAAGCAGTATCTGCAGCGCGTGACGCTGGAAGAGGGTGCAACCGTTGAGGCGGCTATCCGAGCTTCTGGCATTCTGGAGCTTCGTCGCGATATCGATCTGGCAAAAAATAAAGTCGGCATTTACAGCCGCCCGGTGAAACTAGGTGATGTGCTGAAAGAGGGCGACCGGGTGGAGATTTATCGCCCGCTGATTGCCGACCCGAAAGAGCTGCGTCGCCAGCGTGCGGAGAAATCTGGTAAGTAGTGCTTTTCTCCCCCAGTGGCGCTGCGCTTACCGGGGCTACGATCCAGTGCGAAATGTCGATACAAAAAAGGTGCTCATTGAGCACCTTTTTGCATTTCTGACGCCGGATTATTTGGTCAGGGCAGGCTTGTTGTCGATGTTGGTCAACACACCAGCGCTGCTGAAGGTCAGCGTCAGGGTCTGCTGGGTCACATCTTCGTGGCCTGGCTGCTGACGGAATACATAGAACCAGGTGTTGGTGCCGAACGGATCGGACATCATCGGGGTTCCCAGTGCATAAGCGACCTGCTGTTGTGTCATCCCTACACGGATTTTAGACACATCGTTAGGGGTAAGGTAGTTCCCCTGGTTGATGTCAGGACGGTAAACCACTTTCTCCAGAGTGGAACAGCCTGCGGTCAACATCAGAAGAACCGCAGCGGCAGCGGTCAGCGTTTTACAGCGCATAGTGATTTGATTCCTTTTCGGGCCCGAGCAGTACGCGGCTCATATGTAATATGCCGATGATAATAGACCTTGCCCCACTTTGAAACCGGTCTGGCGGCGTTTTTGTTGTTCTGTATGACCCTGAGATCCCGAAAAAGTTTATGCCGCCAGCAGTTCTTTCGCATTCGCGAGCGTATTGCGGGTGACTTCGCTGCCTCCCAGCAGACGAGCCAGCTCCTGCAGGCGCGAGCGTTTATCCAGCGGTTTCATGTGCGTTTCGGTCATTTCACCGTCCGTTTCTTTGCTGACGATAAAGTGATGATGACCACAGCCTGCCACCTGCGGCAGGTGGGTGACGCACATTACTTGGGTCGATTCACCGAGCTGGCGCAGCAGTTTACCCACTACCGCCGCCGTCGGGCCGCTGATCCCCACATCCACTTCATCGAAAATCAGGGCCGGGGTTTCCATTTTACGGGCGGTGATAACCTGGATCGCCAGAGCAATACGGGAGAGCTCACCGCCAGATGCCACTTTGGAAATAGGCTGTAACGGCTGGCCTGGGTTGGTGGTGACACGGAATTCGATGCGATCCGCGCCTTCCGCCGTCAGGGAGTTCTCTTCGAAGCGGACATCAATCGTGAATATGCCGTGTGGCATCGCCAGCGTATGCATGCTGTCGGTGATGTGCTGGCTGAGTTCCTGAGCATAATGCTGACGAACATCATGCAGCTGTTTCGCCGTGGTCAGCGCCTGCTGATGGTGCTGGTTTACCGCCAGAGTCAGCGTTTCCAGTGAATCAGCCTGATCGTCAAGTTGCTGCTGTTCATCAAGGAGAGACTGATAGAACGCAGGCAACTCTTCCGGCGTGACGTGGTGCTTGCGCGCCAAAGAAATCTGACGGGAAATGCGCTGTTCCAGCTCAAACAGGCGATTGGGATCGAGATCCAGACGTTCACAGTAGTGGCGCAGTTCATCACCGGCTTCAGAGATTTGAATCGCCGCCTCTTCCAGCATATCCAGCACGCCGGACAGTTTGCTGTCCATGCCCGCCAGCTCGGTAACAAGCTGACGCACGTTATACAGCTGGCTTTGCAGATTAACGTCTTCGCCATCTGCCAGTAAGGTGAGGGCGTTCTGGCTGGTAGAGAGCAGATGGCCACTGTTGGCCAGACGCTTGTACTCTTCGTCAATGAGTTCGAACTCACCCGCCTGCGGGTTAAACTCGTTCAGCTCTTTGAGCTGATACTCCAGCAGCTCGGCGCGTGCGGCACGCTCCTGGCTTTGCTGCTGATGCTGAGCCAGCTCGCGGCAGCTCTGGTGCCACTGGCGATAGTGTTCTGCCATCAACTGAGTAAGTGCATACTCACCTGCATAGCCATCGAGTAGCGATTTTTGCTGCTCCGGCTTAACCAGCTGCTGATGCGCGTGCTGACCATGTATCTGAATAAGCAACTGACCCAGCTCGCGAAGTTGAGAAAGCGGTACCGCCGTGCCGTTGATAAAACCACGTGACCGACCGTCGCTGCTGATAACGCGGCGAAGTAAACACTCACGTCCATCTTCAAGCTGGTTTTCTTCGAGCCAGCGCAGGGCTGCAGGGGTGTCTTTCAGGGAAAAGCGAGCACAGAGGTCAGCACGGTTGGCGCCCATGCGCACCATGTCACCCTCAGCACGCCCGCCAAGGCACAAGCCGAGGGCATCAATGGCAATGGATTTACCCGCACCGGTTTCCCCGGTGATCGCCGTCATGCCGCTGTGGAAATCGATCTCAAGCTCACGAACAATGGCAAAGTTGCTGATGGTCAGTTGTGCCAGCATAATTGTTTTCCTGTATGAAAAACCATGACTGTGTTTTCATACAGTATAAACTGGTTTTTTATACAGTAAAGTACTGGATGCAAAATCAGAACAATTTTTTTGACCAGCCAAGCTTCGAGCTTAATGTATTGAAATAGCTGTAATCTTTCGGGTGAATAAGGTTCAGGTGATAATCACATCGCCGAATTAGCACATCTTCACCTTCCTGAATAGGCAGCGCGATCTGGCTGTCGCAGCTGATCTCCAGGTCATTACGGCGGTGCGAGAAACGCAGGCGGATGGTGCTGCTGCCGTTAATCACCAGCGGGCGGGCAGAAAGGGTGTGCGGGAACATCGGCACCAGCGTTATGGCATCCAGCGAAGGCGTCAGGATTGGTCCTCCCGCAGAAAGCGAATAGGCGGTCGAGCCCGTCGGCGTGGAGATAATCAGCCCGTCAGAGCGCTGGGAGAACGCGAAGATTTCATCGATATACACTTCGAACTCAATCATATGCGCCACTTTGCCGGGGTGAAGTACCACCTCGTTAATGGCGGTACTGATGCGTTTCTGGCAGTCCTGCTGACACACCTGCGCTTCCAGTAAAAAACGTTTTTCGCTGATGTAATGTCCTTCCAGCACATCGGCCAGCTGCTGCTGCGCGTTGTCCGGGTCGAGGTCGGTCAGAAAACCGAGATTGCCACGGTTAATGCCGATGACTTTTATGTCGTAGCGCGCCAGCGTGCGAGCCGCGCCGAGCATGTTGCCGTCGCCGCCGACCACCACGGCAAGATCCGCCTGCTGTCCAATCTCTGCCAGCGTGCCGGTTTTGACGCTCTTTAGCTGCAGCTCCTGAGCGATCTGCTGCTCAACCATCACTTCATAGCCTTTGCTACACAGCCAGCGATACAACATTTCATGTGTCGTCAATGCCGTAGGGTGACGCGGGTGCCCGACGATCCCAATACACCTGAAATGATTATTCATTTTCTGGAGGTCCTTGTGCCTGATGAATGATGACAATCTCTCTTGTTCCCTTGAATCCAGGAAACTGATCCCCATAATAAGCGAAGTTAGCGAGATGAATGCAGAAAAACGCGGAGAAATTCATGAGTAGTAAAGAACAGAAAACGCCTGAGGGGCAAGCCCCTGAAGAAATTATCACGGAACAGCACGATGAAGTTGAGGCTGTAGAGCCAGACGCATCTGCTGAGCAGGTGGACCCGCGCGATGAAAAAATTGCGAATCTGGAAGCCCAACTGGTAGAAGCACAGAATCGCGAACGCGACAGTGTTCTGCGCATCAAGGCGGAAATGGAAAACCTGCGTCGTCGTACCGAACAGGACGTTGAAAAGGCGCATAAGTTTGCGCTGGAGAAATTCGTCAACGAACTGCTGCCGGTAATCGACAGCCTCGATCGCGCGCTGGAAGTGGCTGATAAAGCGAATCCGGACAACGCGGCAATGATCGAAGGTATCGAACTGACGCTGAAATCCATGCTGGACGTGGTGCGTAAGTTTGGTGTGGAAGTGATTGCCGATACCGACGTCCCGCTGGATCCTAACGTGCACCAGGCAATTGCGATGGTGGAATCAGAAGACGTTGAAGCCGGTAAAGTGCTGGGCGTGATGCAGAAAGGGTATACCCTGAACGGCCGTACCATCCGTGCTGCGATGGTAACCGTGGCGAAAGCGAAAGCGTAATTTGCCGCTCCGTAGTGCCGGGCGGCGGCTTCGCCTTGCCCGGCCTACAACTTTATTCCGCGATACTTTCGCGCAGTGGTTTAACAGGCAGGACCTTCACCTGCTTAATCATATTGTCCTGCACGTCCAGGATATCAATATCATACTGTTCAATGCGCACCCGCGTGCCCGCCGCCGGGATCTCTTCCAGTGCTTCCAGAATCATCCCGTTCATGGTGCGAGCCTCATCTTCCGGCAGATGCCAGTTAAAGGCTTTATTGAGTTCGCGGATGTTCGCGCTGCCGTCAATCAGCACCGAACCGTCGTTTTGCGGTGTGACCTCTTCCGCAAGAGAAGGGGACATGGAGGTGGTAAAGTCTCCAACAATCTCTTCCAGAATATCTTCGACCGTCACCAGCCCCTGAATATCGCCATACTCATCGACCACCAGACCGACTTTCTTTTTGTTACGCTGGAATTTTACCAGCTGCGTGCTGAGCGGCGTTCCTTCCGGCACGTAGTAAATCTCGTCGGCGGCGCGCAGCATCACCTCTTTAGTGAACTCTTTTTTCTCGGTCATCAGGCGATAGGCTTCCCGTACGCGCAGCATACTGATGGCGTCGTCCAGGGAGTCGCGATAAAGCACAATGCGTCCGTGCGGGGAGTGGGTCAGCTGGCGGACGATGGCCTTCCAGTCGTCGTTAATATCAATCCCGACGATTTCGTTACGCGGCACCATAATGTCGTTAACGCTGACCTTTTCCAGATCCAGCACCGACAGGAGCATGTCCTGATTGCGGCGTGAAATCTGCGAGCGGGATTCGTTCACGATGGTGCGCAGCTCGTCTTTGCTGAGTGCACTGCTGATGGCGACGTCGGCTTTGATGCCGACCATGCGCATCAGGATACGGGTGACCATATTCAACAGCCAGACCAGCGGCATCATCAGGATCAGCAGCGGTGCCAGCAGGAAGCTGCTCGGGTAAGCCACTTTTTCCGGGTAAAGCGCAGCGATGGTTTTGGGCAGCACTTCCGCAAACACCAGCACTACAAACGTCAGTACGCCGGTAGCAATCGCGACCCCGGCGTTGCCGTACAGTCGCATCCCGACAATGGTGCCCAGCGCAGAGGCGAGGATATTGACGAGGTTGTTACCGATAAGCACCAGGCTTATCAGGCGATCCGGTTTACGGAGCAGTTTTTCAACGCGACGTGCGGCACGGTTACCCTGTTTAGCACGATGACGTAACCGGTAGCGGTTTAAGGTCATCATGCCGGTTTCCGAGCCAGAGAAATAGGCGGAGATGACCACCATGACGATCAGCGTAACGATCAGCGTGGTGGTAGAGATGTGTTCCAGGGGGAACTCCTTTGTTACTTAGCCAGCAAATTGCTGTATGAAGCGACTTCCGAAATAGGCAAGGGTGAGTATGCCCGCACCCGCGACATTGAACCAGACCACGCGACGACCGCGCCAGCCCTCATGATAATGGCCCCATAACAGCACAATATAGACAAACCACGCGATGATGGAGAGCACCGCTTTGTCGATATTCTCCACGCTGAACAGGTTTTTCATATAAAACAGGCCAGTGCAAAGCGTTAAGGTCAATAATACTACGCCGACCTGGGTGATGTGGAACATCTTACGCTCAATGACCATCAGCGGCGGCATCTCATGGTTAAACGCCAGCTTTTTGTTTTTCAACTGGTAGTCAATCCAGGCGAGCTGCATGGCATAGAGCGCGGCAATGATCAGCGTTGCGTAAGAGAACAGCGACAGGCCGATGTGCACCAGCATGCCCGGCGTGGCTTCCAGATGCGTAATGAACTCATTGGGCATAAAGGTAGCTAAGGCCAGATTGATCAGCGCGAAGGCATAAACAATGGGCAGCAACAGCCAGCCACGATTCTTAGAGGCGACAATGGTCATCACCGTACAGATCATCAGGCTGACCAGCGAACCGACGTTCAGCACGCTCAGGTTTTGCACGCTGCCGTCACCGGGAATGATGCGCGATTCCAGCGCAAAAGCGTGACTAATCAGTGCGATCACCGCCGACAGAATAGCCATGCGCCGCCAGCCGCTGTTTTTTTGCAGCAGTCCGGGAATGATCAGCGCAAGGCTGACAGAGTAGGCAACAAGGGCGATCAGTGCGAAAACAGGCATATAGGCATCGACAGTTGTCTTAATAAGAAAGAGAAGCAGTATAACGTTACGTGACGCCTGCTCCAACCGTTGCATAACAACAAAGGCGCCTTCATGTTATACTCCGGCAAAATTCTGTGTATGTGTCGCTCATGGCGGCCCAACGTTTCTACTCAGGCGAGAGACAATGTTTGATAATTTAACCGATCGTTTGTCGCGCACGCTGCGCAACATCAGCGGCCGCGGACGCCTTACCGAAGACAACATCAAGGAAACGCTGCGCGAAGTGCGCATGGCGCTGCTGGAAGCAGACGTCGCGTTGCCGGTTGTTCGTGATTTTATCAACCGCGTTAAAGAGAAGGCGGTTGGTCATGAAGTTAACAAGAGCCTGACCCCGGGTCAGGAGTTCGTCAAAATCGTTCGTAACGAACTGGTTTCGGCGATGGGCGAAGAGAACCAGGTTCTAAACCTGGCGGCTCAGCCTCCGGCCGTCGTGTTGATGGCGGGTCTGCAGGGTGCGGGTAAAACCACCAGCGTCGGTAAGCTGGGTAAATTCCTGCGCGAGAAGCACAAGAAAAAGGTGCTGGTGGTTTCTGCGGACGTTTATCGCCCGGCGGCGATCAAACAGCTGGAGACCCTGGCGCAGCAGGTTGGGGTCGATTTCTTCCCGTCTGACGTGGCCCAGAAGCCAGTCGACATCGTGAACGCGGCGCTGAAAGAGGCGAAGCTGAAGTTCTACGACGTGCTGCTGGTGGATACCGCCGGTCGTCTGCACGTTGATGAAGCGATGATGGACGAAATCAAACAGGTGCATGCTTCTATCAACCCGGTAGAGACCCTGTTTGTGGTTGACGCCATGACCGGTCAGGATGCGGCAAACACCGCGAAAGCGTTCAACGAAGCGCTGCCGTTAACCGGCGTGGTGCTGACCAAAGTGGACGGTGACGCCCGCGGTGGTGCGGCGCTTTCTATTCGTCATATCACCGGTAAGCCGATCAAATTCCTCGGTGTGGGCGAAAAAACCGAAGCGCTGGAGCCGTTCCACCCGGACCGTATTGCCTCCCGTATCCTCGGCATGGGCGACGTACTGTCGCTGATTGAAGATATCGAGAGCAAAGTTGACCGTGCGCAGGCCGAGAAGCTGGCCAGCAAGCTGAAAAAAGGCGACGGTTTCGATCTGACCGACTTCCTTGAGCAGCTGCGTCAGATGAAAAACATGGGCGGGATGGCAAGCCTGATGGGCAAACTGCCGGGCATGGGCCAGATCCCAGACAACGTAAAAGCGCAGATGGATGACAAGGTGCTGGTGCGTATGGAGGCGATCATCAACTCAATGACCCTCAAAGAGCGTGCTAACCCGGATATCATCAAAGGTTCCCGTAAGCGCCGTATCGCAGCCGGTTGCGGCATGCAGGTGCAGGACGTTAACCGCCTTCTGAAACAGTTCGACGACATGCAGCGCATGATGAAGAAAATGAAGAAAGGCGGCATGGCGAAAATGATGCGTGGCATGAAAGGCATGATGCCACCCGGTTTTCCTGGGCGATAATCGCTTTTGAGATTGCTTTTTGCCCGAAAATGAGTAAAATTTTCGGGCTTTTAATATGACACCCGGGCTCCGTTCCTCGATGGGGCCCGGTTGTTTTATTCACACAAGAGGATGTTATGGTAACTATTCGTTTAGCACGTCACGGCGCTAAAAAGCGTCCGTTCTACCAGGTTGTTGTGACTGACAGCCGTAATGCACGCAACGGTCGCTTCATCGAGCGCGTTGGTTTCTTCAACCCACTGGCCGCTGGCGCAGAAGAAGAAACTCGTCTGGATCTGGATCGTATCGCTCACTGGGTTGGCCAGGGCGCGACTGTTTCCGATCGCGTTGCTACGCTGATCAAAGCAGCAAACAAAGCAGCTTAATCTGTCACGGTGGTCATGATGAGCAATAAAGCACCTGTTGAACCGATTGTATTGGGCAAAATGGGTTCTTGCTACGGTATCCGTGGTTGGCTCAGAGTGTTTTCCTCCACTGAAGACGCTGATAGCATTTTTAATTACCAGCCCTGGTTTATCCAGAAAGGCGGTAAGTGGGAAGAGGTCGAGCTGGAAAGCTGGCGTCACCACAATCAGGACATCATCATCAAGCTGAAAGGCGTTGACGATCGTGATGCCGCGAATGCACTGACTAATTGTGAAATTGTCGTGGATTCGTCGCAGTTGCCGGAGCTTGAAGAAGGCGACTATTACTGGAAAGACCTTATGGGTTGCCAGGTAGTCACTACTGAAGGCTACAGCCTGGGGAAAGTCATCGACATGATGGAAACCGGGTCCAATGACGTTCTCGTCATTAAGGCAAACCTGAAAGATGCATTTGGCATCAAGGAGCGGTTGGTTCCGTTCCTCGATGGACAGGTTATCAAGAAAGTCGATCTCGCTACTCAAACGATTGAAGTAGATTGGGATCCTGGTTTTTAAATTCTCCGGATAAACGGTAAAAGACGGCGCTATGTGGATTGGCATAATTAGCCTGTTTCCTGAAATGTTCCGCGCGATTACCGATTACGGGGTAACTGGCCGGGCAGTAAAGAATGGCCTGCTGAGCATCCAGAGCTGGAGTCCTCGTGACTTCACGCATGACCGGCACCGTACCGTGGACGATCGTCCTTACGGCGGCGGACCGGGGATGTTAATGATGGTGCAACCCTTACGGGACGCCATTCACACAGCAAAAGCCGCGGCAGGTGAAGGCGCAAAGGTGATTTATCTGTCACCTCAGGGACGCAAGCTTGATCAAGCGGGCGTCAGCGAACTGGCGACGAATCAAAAACTGATTCTGGTCTGTGGTCGCTACGAAGGGATAGATGAGCGCGTAATTCAAACCGAGATTGACGAAGAATGGTCTATCGGCGATTACGTTCTCAGCGGTGGTGAGTTACCCGCAATGACGCTGATTGACTCCGTCGCCCGGTTCATTCCGGGAGTACTGGGCCATGAAGCTTCGGCAACGGAAGATTCCTTTGCCGATGGGTTGCTGGACTGTCCACACTATACCCGTCCTGAAGTGTTAGAAGGGATGGAAGTCCCGGCAGTGTTACTGTCAGGAAACCATGCTGAGATACGTCGCTGGCGTTTGAAGCAGTCGCTGGGCCGAACCTGGCTTAGAAGACCTGAACTTCTGGAAAACCTGGCTCTGACTGAAGAGCAAG
>ERZ894206.751-NODE-751-length-22437-cov-61.250558_pt1 | contig 22437 bp, 9 predicted proteins | sample MGYA00380287_ERZ894206 | MGnify/ENA primary metagenome ERZ894206 (study PRJEB32331, sample SAMN06328483) | human gut metagenome | biome: human gut microbiome; feature: stool | host: Homo sapiens | collected 2013-04-12 ...
CTCAGCGTGTAACGACCTTTACCAAATAGTGTAACGGCCTTTACCCAATAGCGTAACGACCTTTACATTAGCATGTAACGGCTTTTACACTATAGCGCAAGCAATCGGTAAATACAATCCATTGAAAATAAACAAACTACATCATCGGTCAGCAAGTTCTATCACCTCCAAATCTTTAAACGTTCCCCCATCAACCGCAAAGCGTACCATCGTACGCACCTTATGGAAACCTTGAATGCCCGCAGCGCCCGGATTGATGTGGAGTACATCCAACGTCTTGTCATACTTCACCTTCAGTATATGCGAGTGCCCGCTGATGAACAGCTTTGGGGGACGCACCAGAATGCTGCCCTTGATGGAAGGGTCGTAGTTGCCGGGATAACCGCCGATATGCTTCATCAGCACCTCCGCCCCATCCACCGTGAAACGGAGAATCTGCGGATAGAGCTGCCGTATCTCCTGCCCGTCAATATTGCCATACACGGCACGGAAGGGACGGAAAGCCGCCAGCTTCTGTGCCACTTCCAGCGAACCGATGTCACCGGCATGCCATATTTCGTCACAGCCCTCAAAATATTGCAGGTACTTTTCATCCCAGTAGCCATGCGTATCCGATAATAAACCAACTTTTGTCATCTTTCCTTTGTTTATTAAGACAAAGGTAATTATATTTGGGAAGAATACAATGTGGTAATGTGCTAATATGCCACATTAACACCTTAACACCATGGACAACAGATATTTCAAACGTGACATCAGCTGGCTTTCCTTCAACTACCGCGTACTGCTGGAAGCGGAAGACGAGACATTGCCGCTATACGAACGCATCAACTTTATTTCTATATACTCTTCCAATCTGGAAGAATTCTACAAGATACGCGTAGCCGACCATAAGGCCATAGCCACCGGAGCCTCGCAAAGCGATGAAGAGACTATGCAGTCTGCCGCCGAACTGGTAGATGAAATCAACCAAGAAGTCAATCGCCAACTGGAGGAACGTATCCGCATCTACGAACAGAAGATACTGCCCGCCCTGCGGAAACATCACATCATATTCTATCAAAGCCGCAACGTAGAACCGTTTCACCGCGACTTTGTGCGCAGCTTCTTCCGCGAAGAGATATTCCCCTATCTGGCCCCGGTGCCCGTAAGCAAGGACAAGGTGATTTCATTCCTGCGCGACAACCGTCTCTATCTAGCCGTACGGCTTCATCTGAAAGGAGCTCCCGCCAGTTCTCCAAACCGCATCCAGTATTTCGTGATGAAACTGCCGTACAGCAAAGTGCCGCGCTTCATCCTGCTGCCCAAGGTGGGGAAAGACTATTATCTGATGTTCATTGAAGACATCATCAAGGCCAATCTGGATACCATCTTCCCCGGTTATGAAGTGGACAGCAGTTATTGCATCAAGATTTCACGCGATGCGGATATTCTGATAGACGATGCCGCCAATACCTCCGAAATCATCGAGCAGGTGAAGAAGAAGGTAAAGAAACGCAAGATAGGCGCCGTGTGCCGTTTTGTATACGACCGCGCCATGCCCCAGGACTTCCTCGACTTTCTGGTAGATGCCTACCGCATAGACCGCCGGGAGCTGGTGCCGGGAGACAAGCACCTCAACATGGAGGATTTGCGGCATCTGCCTAATCCCAACCAAAGCGTACGTCCCATCAAGAAACCCCAGCCCATGAAGCTGACCTGCCTGGACGAACGCGAATCCATCTTCCGCTATGTGGAGAAGAAGGACCTGCTGCTGCATTATCCCTACCACTCCTTCGACCACTTCATCCATTTTCTATATGAAGCCGTCCACGAACCCACCGTGCGTGAAATCATGGTGACCCAGTATCGCGTGGCAGAGAACTCCACCGTCATCAACACCCTAATAGCCGCCGCACAGAACGGAAAGAAAGTCACCGTCTTTGTGGAACTGAAAGCCCGCTTCGACGAAGAAAACAACCTCGCCACCGCCGAGATGATGAAAGCCGCCGGCATCAACATCATTTTCAGCATACCAGGACTAAAGGTACATGCCAAAGTAGCCCTCGTGCTACGCCGCGACAAGGAAGGGCGCAAACTGACAAGCTACGCCTACATCAGCACCGGCAACTTCAACGAAAAGACCGCCACCCTCTATGCGGACAGCGGACTATTCACCTGCAACCCGGTGATTGTAAACGACCTGCACAACTTGTTCCGTACTCTGCAGGGAAAGGAAAATCCAGTGTTCCACCGCCTGCTTGTGGCCCGCTTCAACCTGATTCCTGAACTGAACCGCCTCATCAATCACGAAATAGAACTGACCCGGCAAGGCAAGCAAGGACGGATTATCCTAAAAATGAATGCCCTGCAAGACCCCGCCATGATAGACCGCCTCTACGAAGCCTCGCAAGCCGGTGTAGAGATAGACCTCATTGTCCGCGGCATCTGCTGCCTCATCCCCGGGCAGGAGTACAGCCACAACATCCGCGTGACACGCATCGTGGATACCTTTCTGGAACATGCCCGTGTGTGGTACTTCGGCAACGGCGGCGCACCCAAGCTCTTCCTCGGCTCGCCGGACTGGATGCGGCGTAACTTGTACCGCCGTATCGAAGCTGTCACCCCCATTCTGGACCCGGACTTGAAGCAAGAGCTCATCGATATGCTATCCATACAACTGTCAGACAAACGGAAAGCCTGCTTTGTGGACGACCGGTTGCGAAACCGCTGGAAGTCGTCGCGACCGCAAAAGGAGAAGGTACGGTCGCAATATAGCTTTTACGAATACTTGAGAGAGAAAATATAAACAACTCTGCCCCAATATACCTCCGGCTCAACTGTCTTTTATAGGACACAGACGTACGGCAGTTCCTCCACTACGTGCTTGCCGAATGGTGAGGGTATCACTATAAGTCACTTCGCGCTCTTCTATAAGTATAGCAGCAGGACATGTCTCATAATCGGCCTCAGGAGCATCACGATAAATAGTAGCCAAATATCTTTTATCTGTATCGAGAAAAGACAGACTGATATTAGCCGTTCGTTCCTCATCTCCCGTGATACTGCCTATATACCAGCATCCCTCTCCTTTATCACAACGGGCAATAGTAACATAACTGCCAATGCATGCTTCCGGCACCACTGTTCTGCTCCAATCTGTAGGACAAGATACTATAAAATTAAAAGGTTCCGGATTAGCCTCGTAATTCTCTATTTCATCCGAAGCCATTTGTAACGGTGAATAGAGCACCACAAACAGCGCCAATTGTTTGGCCAGTGTGGTATGTACACGTGTCTGTGGCATTACATCGTTAACAAACCGAAACGTCACCGGTGTAAAGTCCATCGGGCCTGCCAACCCACGAGTGAAAGGCAATATTACGGTATGAGAGGGAGGATTTCCACCATCTACATCCCAAGCGTCCCATTCTTGTCCACGTACTCCCTCTTGTGTCATCAGATTAGGAAAAGTACGCTGCAAACCTGTAGGAATCACCGGTTCATGATTATCAATACAGATACGGTGACGGGCAGCAGCCTCTATTACCTTGCGATAATGAAGTACACCAAACTGACTGCTATGATATTCTTTCCCATCAAGCAAATCGCCCACATAACCCGTTTTTACTTGATGCACACCATATTTCTCATAGAACTTGAAACCATCTTCCATCTGATTTTCATAATTGGAAACATTACCGCCAGTTTCATGATGTCCTATCAAAGCTACTCCTTTGCTACGCCCATAATCAGTAATACGTTGTATATCAAAATCGGTATAAGGTTTTGTGAAACTAAACTTCCAAGTAGCCCAGTCTTCATTCCACCCTTCCACCAGTACACCTCCCAGGTTATTGGCAGCAGCAAAATCGATGTGACGCATTGTATTCTCTGTTGTGGCCCCATGATGGGGACCGGCATGCCAGGTGTTATGCTTCATGTGATAAGTCCACCAAATTCCAATATAGCGCATAGGTTGTATCCAGGAAGTATCGGTTATACGACAAGGTTCATTAAGATTTAACATGAGACGGGAAAGAAGCAAATCACCGGCAGATTCAGCCACTATCATTGTACGCCAAGGAGATACACGGGTATCGGTAACACGTACTTTCTCACCTGTACTCCAAGGTGTAAGAGCCGCACGTAATGTAACCGTTTTATTATCTTCAAGTTGTTCAACCGGCTTCAAGTTCATGGCAGCATAATCTGTAAGATTTGCTTCATGAATAGCCAAATAAAGGCTATCTGTTGTCTCAATCGTCACCGGAGTGCTTACCCATCCCATCTTACTAAGAGTTTTTTTCTCAAATAAGGCCTCGTAAAAACGAACTCCTTTCACTGGAATACTCCAAGCATCATAATCTGCAGGAAAAACGAATTCAGTCACTTCGTCATCAATAAGAAACTCTTGTAGCTGTTGCTGGCGCGGGAACTCATACCGGAATCCCATCCCATCATCAAAAAGACGAAAAATAATATTCAGTTCCCGCTCCAACGATGTTTCTTCCTTGAGGCATACCCTCAATTCATTATAATGATTTACAATTTCAGCCTCTTCCCCCCATACTGGTTGCCACACATCATTATGCGAATCATGCTTAACCTCTTTTAGAACGAAACCAGTCAAAAGATCTGGCGCATCCTTCAAAACCAATCCCAGACGTGAAGGAAGTAAAATATTCTTCCCCGCATGTCTTAAACAATATCGGGGAGCACCTTCTTCATCAAGTGTAAACTCTAAAGAAAGTTTTCCATTTGGAGAGGTCAACTTGATATGTTCCTGCTGGCATGAAATCATCCATAGGCCTAAACATAAAGCAAGTATAATCTGTAGCGTTTTTTTTAGTTTCATAGTCATTACCGAATTTAATTTTATATATCCAATTCTTATTTTATAAGTCTACTGACAAACAGTCCCTTTCCTTCCTCAGCCGGAATAACACAGAAGTTTACGAAACCACAGACAGACTCCGGTTCAAGCAACGTGGCAACCAAATTTCCTAAAGGTTGTGCCAAAGGTACCAACCAACTACCTATTGGAAGTTCTACATTATCTTCATAGACATCCGTTTCTACATTTACCGGATGAATCCCCTCCCATTCCTTCTCTGCACGATACAGACGGGTTACTTTGTAACGCTCAACTTTTGCTTTTTGTACACGGGTAACTTGCTCAATGTGTACACCCAACGCTCGAAGCTTACATACTGCTTCTGTACAGGGAGCATCGAGCAGATAAGCCTTAGGGCGAGTACGCATCAATTGAGGTGTTGCCTGCATGGCATCAAGGGTTGGCAGTTCAGTCTTAAACAGTTCATTGGCCTTATAATCGATAAAAGAGACTACATGACGTACAGTATCCGAAGTGAAAGTAACATATATCGGTTCAGTAGCTTTCAAGGTGCGCTTCCTGGCTTGTTCTATCTTACGTTTAATTGAAGCACGATGTTGCGCAGCAGTAACCAACGTTTGCCGTGCCACCAAGAAACCGCACTCACTACGACGTGCAAAACACTCCGGTCCCAATCCAATACCTCTTATTTCGACAAAAAGCGATACAGCCCCCGTCAATGCTTGAAAAGTAGAACTGGACTGCGGACTTTTGGCACCTTTTACAAGAACAAGGGAACCATCTGCCACACGAGGAGTAAAGTAGAAACCGGAAGCATAACCGGCACTATTTAAAACGACCTCTGCCTCACGACGAAAAAGTTCTTCAGACAGCGTACGTAAAGCTAAAGGCGCATTAAGATGTCCTGTAGGTAAAAAAAGTACATCAGCAGCATTTGCTGTCGGCACTCCACGTAATAAGTTAAACTCACGACGTAAAGGTGTATATTCATGAATATCAAGAGCTACGTCCGGATTCCATTGCTGATAGGACTGCTTCAACAGCAAAGTGACAGCATCCTCTAATTTGCTCTGATCGCGATTCAAATCGTAACCATCGGCTGAACGACGTTGCTGAATGGCATAACCATCAACATTGGCTATAGGAACCAAAGCCACAGCTATATGATTCAGCAATTCACGTCCTTCTTTTTCACAAAGTAAGTAACGGACAAGCATGCATACAGCCTCAGCACCTGCCGGCTCGTTACCATGCAGTGCCGCTTGAATCCATACCCTTACCTTCTTCTTGTCGGGAGTACCCAAATAAAGTACCGGAATGGTACGTCCTTGTTTGGTAACACCAATATTCTCCATATATGCCAAACCCGGAGAACGTACAACCAATTGTTGTAAATAGTCCTTTATCTCATCAACCGATGCCAATCCGCTACCGTAAGGTTTACTTAGAGTAGGTGTCTCACGGTCAAATTTGGGGTCAGGATAGAAACTTGCAGTTACTCCGGCAGGTTGCTTCGACTGATTTCTATTCCATAACACAAGATTAGCTAATACCACTTCTTGTGCTATCCTCTGTAAATAAAGAGCCGTTTCAGACGGTAGACCTGCATAATAATCGCTGCTAAAAGGCTCACCAAAAAAAATTGCATAAAAGACACAAGCCGCCAGATAACTGCCTGCAGGACTAGGGTGGCTGCCATCAGAATTATACAACTGCAAACTTGGACACTCTCTACGTACACGTCTCCATGCCTCACCCACAGGAGCACAATAAGCATCAAGGACATCAGCCATTTCCAAATAGTTTTCCGTAAGTTGCTGCTGCATTCCTTCATAAGTATCATTATTACGCCCCCATGTCATATAACAGACACTTTTTCCTTTTGGGGCATAAAGACGGCGTAAACTATCTAACTGCGCCGCAGGATGGAATACATTCTTCTTTACCCATTCCTTTTCACGAGTAGGTGCCTTGCTCTGTTCCTGCATCACCATATAATCCCATCCTCCTTCACGAATCGCCTCTAATGTTTGCGTATTGGCTGCATGCTGTCTCAAGTACCAACCAGGGTTAGCAACCTGGCGCACTGATATTTTTTTTCCACATGAGGATGCTAACGATTGGACTTGCCATGGCAAACGATTAAAAAAAGTATAGCTGTTACCTATAAAAAGTACCCGTAAAGAATCTGTCGTCAATAATGGCACAGCTTGTTTCCCCATAGGGACAGCCTCATGCCCGATGCCGCACTCTTCTATCTTGCGCCAATGGCATTCCCAACCACGGGATGCAGCCAACTGGTGAATATAAAGCCAGAAACTACGCCCACGCTCCATACGGTTTCGTCCTTGTCGTTCAGCTTCAGGAGTCTTGCGTAGAAAAGACTCACGTATCGTATCTCCCAAAGCCAGCTGTAGTATGATAGGTTTTGACAAGTATTTTTTTATCTGTTCAGATGAAATATAGGGGATACCAGCCGTACCATAAGGATATGTCTGGGCCAAATCAGGAAAAGTATACCAACCGGGAGAACTTATAATAGCTTTTTCCACATAAGGACTATCGTGAAAAAGCATGAAACGCTGTACGAATTGCCCACCAGCAGAATGACCATAAATCATATATCCTTTGCGCATGCTTCCCGTAAATTGACGCACATATTCAAATAGTTTATCAACCAACACTGGTGTAATTTTTTCGGGAGCATTAGCTACTGTATGGGCAGCATTCATCACCCCCACCTCCTGATAGTCTGCCAAAGGATAAGATTTCAAATCAAAGTGAGGTATAAAAAGCATAAAACCCTTTCTCTCCGCTTCTTCTTTCCAACCGTCCAAAAGATAACGATAGCCGCGGTCTCCTCCTTCAAAGACAAATACAATAGGCATTTGTTTAATATCCCCCTGGGAAGGTATATAATAATGTACATCTACCGGGCGATCGGCAAAAGGAGGGTATTGACTATAAGTGAAGAAATGTTCACCTCTTGGCCTTTCCAAAGTCTGTTTCGCTATTGCAGATAAACAAATACAGAGGAATCCAATATAAAATATAATCAGCTTCTTCATAATTCGTACCTTCCCTTCTTTACTATTGTACCATCTTGCATTACAAATTTACCACGGGCAATGACATCTGTAAGCTGCAAATCTTCCGCCAAAAAACACAAGTCTGCATCTGCTCCTTGTGCCACAATACCTTTAGCTCGTAATTTCAGATTACGAGCCGGATTGGATGTTATCAATGTAATCGCCTGTTCCAATGGTACCCCCTCCTCATTGACTAATGCAACTACCTCCTTGAAATTTAAATTCAAAGGAGCAGGACGATAAGTTATTTCTCCAGTTTCAGGATTCACTCTGCGTACGCCACCATGGCCATCACTAGAAAAAGTAATGCGATCAAGGGGGACACCAGCTCGCAATGCACGTATCACACAACGATGGGGAGTATCAAACTTTGAGCCACCAGTCGAAAAATCAATCATTCCACCTAATTTACCAAATTCTACAGCCTGCATAAAAAGAGCTTCAGTACGTATCAGATGAGTAGGAGACAGATAAGATATCAGTGTAGGATAGTGACGAGCAATATTGAGTAAGGGCTCAATACCTTCCGGAAGTGCTCCCAAATGAATGTGGAGAATTCCTCCTTTACCAGATGTAAATCCCCCTAAACGTACCTGATGTATAATACGTAATATCTCTTGCTCTGTCGGAAACGGACTACGGTCATCACTCATCGCCAGCTTACAGCCAATAACTTTATCTATGAAGATAAGATCGTCAGCCACACTATTCATCAATGTTTTGGTAGGCAATCCGTAATAACTTGTCAGCATATAAGCCGACAATCCGTCATCGTCAATAGCTTTGGCCTTGGCATAAAGCGTAGTAAGTTCTTTGGCAAATCCATCAGTACCAAGCATACCCAATACAGTAGTAGTACCACATGCCACCAGTTCGCTCATAGTCACCTCGGGGACTAATGAGGCATAACCTTGTTGCCCTCCTCCACCAGTAATATGTACATGCTGATCTATAAATCCCGGAGTAACAATTTTACCTTGCACGTCAATAGTATGGCAAAATGATTCATTCAGTTCAATTGTCTTTGAAATATGCGCAATCTTTTCTCCGCATAGCAAAATGTCTGTTTTACCAAGATAGGCAGGAGCATATAAATTTGCATTCTTTATCAATGTAAACATAGCTGTCGATTAATTTTAGAAAGTGATAAGATGATAAAGTATCAAGAAAACAATTCCTCCTATTAAAGGAAATGTATTACGCCTTGCCAACTCCACTGATGACACACCGGCTACCCCGGCAATGGCAACAATGACTCCGGCAATAGGAGATGCGGCACGTCCCATGCTTGCCGCCAACTGCAAAGGAAGTATCAATGAAAAAATCGGCAAACCAAGCTGAGTGGCTATACCCGGCAATAAAGGACCAAATGAAAAAAAGGCTGCATTGCCACTTCCCATCAGCATGGCAGCTCCAAAAATAATGAGAGTAAAGATTGCGGCAATAGCTAATCCCGAAAGTCCGATATGAGAGGAATAACCCACCAATGAATCAATAAATCCCAAACCAATCAGTCCTTTAGAGAAAACTTCTGAAGCTACAATCAATGTTACAACTGAAGTAAACACATTTCCCATGCCTTTCCAAAAACTTGCAAAAACGTTAAAAGTAGTACGCACACTACGAGTATGAAACAACACAAATACCAATGATAAGAACAGAGAAAAAAGCATAGCAGTAGTGGTACCCAATGTTACAGTAGGCTGAAACAGTCCCACAAAAGGTGAAAAGAAAATGAGAAGAGCCAAAGGTAATACCGGGAGTAGCGCAAAAGCCAATGGAACATCCGGTTTTTCTACTAATGAGGTTGCAGTCACATTTGACACCTGCAATATGCCATCCTGCTGTTTCTTTGCATCTTTTTTATCAAAATAACGGTTATTGAAATAGAAGAGTACCATTACAACCAAGGAAGTAGGAATTACTAAAGGAAGTTGATGAGTGATGAAATATTCCACATTGGATTGTCCTATCAATTCGGCAGCCATAGCAGTATTTGCCGACCCCGGTCCCTGATCAAATAGAGTAGCAGCGGCAATGACTGACAATGCTGTAAGTTGGCTTACTCCCAAACTAATTAAAACAGGATAAACCGAAGCCACAAGCAACAATCCTAATCCGGCAGCTGAAGGAGTAGTAATAAAAAGTAATTGTCCAATAGGAACAACTATAGTAGCCGCCAAATAAGGATAACGTCGAAAAAGACCTAATGGCTTCATGGAAATATAGACCAATGCATTAGTAGCCTTTATGTTATTCATGAAAGCTACATAACCGCCAATTGTCATTATCATAAACCCTGCACGCGCCAAATTAGAAAGAAAAACTTCCTCTATCATCCTTACCAAATCAAACACCACCATTCCCGTAGCTTCACTAGGTACTACCGAATGCACTTGCATGAAAAAAGCAGCTGTAAGCATTAATAAACCGGAAAGCATCAAAAGACCTTGAGGATTGAGCTTACGATAAAGACCTACCGCTGTAATCCCTACCATAAGAAGACTAAAAATGAAAGCCAATTCGGACATGATGTATCAAGATATTAAGTTTTTGTTTTCTTTTGAATATATGAATCTAAATCAGATATAAACACCGATATATACAAAGCCGTTTATATGCGGTATTTATATCTGACTATTATCTATCAATACCCCGGATTATTTTCCAAAGGATTACCAGTATTGGCATCAATGAATGATTGCGGCAGCGGGAAAAGGACAGGAGTTTCATATTCATCCATACCACGTCCTGCAATACCAGCTATCTCATTGAGTTCACGCATGCGACGTTTGAAATAGTTATTGGTATCACGTTCGTCACCACCATTTTCTTGGCAAACACGTACCAATGTATGACGACGTTCTTCCTCCGTAAGCAGTTCACGGCTGCGTTCATCAAGAATGAAATCCATACCACCGATTCTAAGATCATCTTCAGTAATACTTACAGCATTGGAACGATTACGTACTTTATTTATCCATTTAATGGCCTCGCCTACTTGATTACTCTTGTAAAGAGCCTCTGCATAAAGTAAATATGTATCTGCCAAACGTAAATAAACAATGTCCGCATAGTGTCCATCATTAGCTGCATTAGCCAAAATAGGTGGAGTATAATCCCATTTACGAGTAGTAGGCCAATCATATTTTTTAATGGAAGTAGAAGTTAGCATGGCTGCATTAACCGTAGTATCAATAAGTGCAGTACCACCTAAATCAAATACCTTGGTTACATTGCCGGCAGCATCTACATCATTAATACTCCATACGATAGCATTGGCAGATACACGGTCATCTTGTTCTCCCATTCCTTTATAATTGTACAAACGAAGTGCTCCTCTGGAAGGAACTACACGTCCGGCTCCCTTACCACCATTAGCTTGCCAAAAGACTTGTGCAAATGAACCTTCACCACCGTTATTGATATAGTCCGGATTATGCTGGTTTGTCTTTTTACAATCGCCATCATTAGCATAATAGTTCTTATAAGTTGTAGTCATATAGACATTTGCAGTACCATAGGCACTATTCTCCTCTTCTGTGTTAATGAAAGCCAGTAACACCTCCGTATTTCCATCAGCATACATAGGAGTATAAAATACGTCAATAAAAGGACATCCATCATTGGAAGCATTACTACCAAAGCGTTGATTTATAAGGGAATATTCTCCACTTTCCACTAATGGTTTCAGTACTGAAACTGCTTTTTCAGCATTACCTTCTGCCAAATAAAGTTCACCCAAATAGTGACGTGCCACAGCACCAGAGACTTTACTATTATTAGAAGTACGCAAAGGAAGGTTATCGACTGCAAACTGGAAATCTTCTGCCATCACTTCGCGAATACTACTCAAGGAAGCACGGTCCCAATCATCACGATAATTCAATCCTGTAATTTCTTGTGTTGAAAGGGGCACTGCACCAAATGAATAGGTAAGGTGACGGTAAGCCCAAGCACGGAAAAAGCGAGCTTCGGCCAACACCTCATTTTTACGATTTTCAGCATCAGCACCACTTCCCCAGTTAATGCCATCATTGTCAGCTCTTGAGATAACCATATTGGCAGTGTTGATGATACGATATCCCCACTGGAAAATATTATTCCAAATAGCAAGATCAGTGTAAGTTATCTCTTTGGGATTGTAGAGGAACTTCATTTCCGCATGACTATTATTGGCCCATGAATTATCTACCCCTCCACCCCAGGCAGAATGCAGACAGAGCGCAATACTTCCTCCCATTGCATCAGCACGGCGATACTCTGCACGCATAAGACCATAAAGAGGCGTTATCATCGATTTAAACCCATTGTAATCTACAAGTAAATTTTCAGGATAAAGTGCATCACGAGGATCTTCCTTAAGAAACTTATCCTCATTACAGCCGCCCATAGTGAGCAATAATACTGTAAACACTAAGACATTGAAATATGTTATTTTTTTCATATGTGCAATTTCATTTTAGCTTTTTATGATATATTACTCTCATCAAATATCTAACTTTAGTCCAAAAGTGAACGAACGTACTGGAGGAGCAGCCAATTGATCATTGAGAAATTCCGGATCCATACCTGTCCAGCCAGTTATTGTAGCCAAATTCTTAATGTTCATGTAAAGATTGAGCCGTTTGATGAAAGTACGACGCAACCATTGTTGTGGGAAATTATAACCCAATGTAATGTCGGAAATACGTAAGAAATCTGTCTTTTCATAGAAACTGGCTCCCTCTGGATTCACATCACTATTCAAACTATTTTTCGGATAGCTATTCGTAGGATTCTCTGGAGTCCAAAAATCCACCAAAAAACGGTTCTGGCGATATGAATTATGGCTTGTATCATACAAGGCATTCAGATGGGTTTGTCCTAACTGAGCCGTTAAGAACACACTCAGAGTGAAGTTTTTGTACTCAAAAGTGTTCATCAAACTCATATTTACTTTAGGAATAGCCGACCCTATAATAGTCTTATCAGCCGTTGTAATATCGTTACCATCTACATCAAGGTATTTCACATATCCAGGATACGAATTACGATAGTTAGGATCTTGCTGCCCTGTCGGGTTAGACGGATCAGCAATCTGCCATACACCGATAATTTTATAATCATAGTTCACATTGATAGGTTCACCAATAAACCACTTGGAAGCCACATCATCAACCGGCTTTCCATTAGCATCATACAAACCAACATCTACAATCTCCGAACGATAGTGTGAGAGGTTGAAAGAGGTGCTCCAGCTAAAACTCTTATGTGTAATGTTATTAGAAGTTATCTGGAATTCAAAACCACGATTACGGGTCTGTCCACGATTCTCAGTAATAGAGCCAGTACCATTAATGGTAGGAATAGAACGGGAAAGCAGCAAATCTTTGGTTTTAGACCAATAAATATCAAATGAACTCTGAATACGTCCATTCCAAAGTGCAATATCAAAGCCAGTATTAATAGATGTAGTAGTTTCCCAACCTAAACCGGGCGAAGCTAACTTCGACGGATAGAAACCAAACTGTGCAGTATGATCATCATTCAGATAATTGTAAGTTGAAAGATTAGGTAGTGTACTATAAGCACTGATAGCCTCATTGCCATTTTTACCCCATGACAAGCGATATTTCAGATTGCTAATGGTTTCACTTATAGGCTTGTCTTTAAAAAAAGATTCATTGGAAATATTCCATCCAATAGCGGCTGAAGGAAAAACGCCGAATTTAGAACTTTCACCAAAAGCGGAGTAACCATCACGACGAGCAGTAAGAGTCAACAAGTAACGATCATCATAAGTATAATTCAAACGCCCCATTTGTGAAATATGATTTTCTTTATAATAATTGGAATTACCAGACATTGTGGCAGCTTTAGAAATCTGGTAATAATACATCACATCATTGGGAAAATTCTTACCTTCCATTGTATTCTGTTCATATTCCTTGCTTTGAGCAGAATATAATCCTGTGAAAAATATACGATGTTTGCCAAATTCACGTTGATAAGAAATAATATTCTCCAAAATCCATTCTTCTGAATGCCAGTCATCAGTATTCAATACGCCATTAGCACTAGCTCCTTCGTAGGTATCCAAACCTTGATAATTCTTATAGGAGCTGTTTTGGTAAGTGAAGCCTGTATTCAATTTATAGCTCAGCCCTTTAATAAAGGGAAACTTTACCTCAAGCACATTATTAGTGATAACCTTTGCACGAATATCTTTTGTCTTATTATTAAGAGATCCCAACGGATTAATGCTGAAAGCTGAAGAGGAGTCCTCAGTAGCAGAAAGTGTAAGTGAACCATCCTCGTTATAAGCACGTCCCAACGGAACTTGTTTTATAGCCCGCCAAAAAGAAGCACTGCTACCACTACGATCGTAGCGACCTAACTGTGTAGTAGTAGAAAATTTCAACCAACTATTAAACTCCTGATCAAGATTGAAACGTACATTATAACGCTTGAACTCATTGCCTACCGCAGTTCCTTTCACATCCGTATAGTTCAATGAAATGAAATAGCTGGTTTTGTTAGCTCCACCACGGAAAGAAAGGTTATGCTGTTGTTTTATACCGGTCTGTGTTGCCAACTTCATCCAATCAGTACTCTGACCGGCAGCATACATAGCTAATTCAGTAGGAGTAAAGTTATCTAACCAAGGTTCAGGATTCTCTTCTGTAGGAGGAGTAGTATTGGTAGCCTTGAAAGCTTCAGATTTATACTTATAGAATTCTTTGCCATTCATCATACGAGGTAAATTGATAGGCTGGTCAATAGTAACATAAGTATCGTATGATACCGTCAATCTGTCTTTCTTACCGCGCTTAGAAGTAATAAGGATTACACCGTTAGAACCGCGAGCACCATAAATGGCTGCTGAAGAGGCATCCTTCAATACTTCTATACTCTCTACATCATTGGGATTGATTTCCGACCATGGACCATCAAAAGGTATTCCATCAAGAATAACAAGAGGTTTATTATCGGCCGTAATGGAGTTGTTACCACGAATACGTGTAGTAGTAGACGAACCTTCAGCATTACTACCCGTCACACTAATATTCAATCCTGGAACTGCTCCTTGCAAAGATTGAATCAAATTAGCTTGTGGGCGACTTTCAAGTACATCCGAGTTAACTGAAGCAACCGAACCTGTAAGATCACTTTTGCGCTGTACACCATAACCTACTACTACCACCTCATCCAGTGCCTGGTTATCTTCTTTCAGTACAATCTTTAACGATGATGCGTCTTTCACCTGCAATGTCTTGGATATATACCCAATGAAACTTATCTCCATTACCGCCCCCTTAGTCACTGAAGCGAGTTTAAAGTTTCCTTCTACATCGGTAATGGTGCCCGTACCCGTACCTTGTATCACTACATTGGCACCGATTATCGGTTCTCCTTGTTCATCTGTCACATTTCCGTTAATATTCCATGTCTGTGCATGAAGTGAGCTTGAAAGTGACAGCATCCACATAAGACAGACAAGCAAAATACCACTTGCGTCTCTCGATTTTTGTCTGGTTTTCATAAATTACATTTTTAAGTTAATAGGAACTTGTGTGTAAAAAATCTCGAGAGCAAAATTAGACAATGTAACAACCGATTATATTCACAGGTAGAGGATTTGGTAAATTCACAAAGTTATATATCACTGATTATCTTTCAATTACAGACAGACTCAATAGATTTTCAGTAGTGATTTAAATTAAATCGGTAATCAAAAACATGTATATAGATAATTGCCATTCGATAGTATTAAGCTATTGAATGGCAATTATCTATATACATGTGGGTAAAAAATGAGAGAAACGCTCAGTCTTCAAATTACTTTTTACAAACCTCTTTCACAGCTCGAAGAAATTCCTCCTTACTGAGCGAAGATTTATTTAAAGTTATAGAACGATTATTATATACGGTTTGCAGTGAACAGTGCAAAAATTCTGCAATCTTCTCACTATCCGTTACCCCCATTCGTATCAAAGCATGAATACGAAGTTCTGTATTAAGCCGCCCAGACTTCACTTCAATATGTTCTTCGGGACGTAGCAAACTATTGAAGTGCTCTACAAAATCAGGGTATAAATGTAGAATAATGGAATCAAATTTCTCATAAAAATCCTTCATTTCATCGCTCATGGTAGAAGTAGAACTAATCATCTTCTTTAAATCTTCAAGTTGCCCAGCCTTTAATTTACGGTTTAACTTTTTACGATACTCCTCCATACGGCAAATATAGGATGAACAAAGTTTGAATACCTGACCAATATACTCCTCCTTAATATAATTTGTGTCACGTAGAACCAAATTGAGCTTTTGCAGTTCACTATTAAGACTCTTCAATCTACCATTGGCCACATGTAGCTCAACCAAAGCTTTCCTACGTCTTCTTGTTTGCCTTCTCAAAAAGAAAAGAGCTATCAGCAATACAATAGTGAGAAAACTAATAAATAAAAGGAATAGCTTTAGCTGCTTCTGTTGCATATGATCACGTTCAATGTAGCTTTGATGTATCCTTCTCTGCAACTTCTGCTGATGAAGCAGTCGTACACGGCTCTTAAAAGTTATACCGATATCAGAACAATAAGTACTATAACGATAGGCTCGGTCCAACTGACCTTGTTCATATAAATAGGAAGCCAATGCATACAACGAACCAATATCACGATTCACAGCATATACATCAGCAATACCTGAGAGAATCATATTTTCCAGCCACTTGGTATGGTTGTGTTCTTTTTCATAAAGTAGAGCCAAGTTATAAGCTAAAATAGAATAATTACGACTATTAGGTAGAAGACGTTGTTTTTCCTTTTCCAACTCATCCCTAATGGCAATACGTTGTGCACCGGGAACATCTTGATATTTCCACACACGGCTATAAAGGTAGCGTGGCTCGTCAGGAGTGGCCGTCTGCAATACTGAATCTGAATATAACGCATAAAGTTGACCATAATGCTCATGTAATGCATCATCACCTAATGAATAGAGTTGCAACCGCGAGCAGAGAGTACGCATCTGACCATAATAACGCGAACGTAAGTAGCGAGGCATACTGGAAGAACAGAGTGAATGCATTACTTCAGAGGCTTGACTAAGCAAGCCATTAGCCGTATAAACAAAACCAATACCTAATAAAGATTCAATCTCACGATTCTTATCATGATATTGTCGTGCTAAATCAAGGCTTTGTGTAGTATACTTCATAGCCGAATCTGCATCATACACGCGATATTCTTGATAAATAGCCTGATTAAGTTCATACTGTTTCTCAAATGCCTTAGATTGTCTTAGTGAATGCTTCAACGCCTCTATTCGCTCCTCTTTCTGCAAAATAAGTTTATCAGAATTATCTATCAGACTATCTAATTGAGTAAACAATGCCTCATTTGCCTTAGCAGCACTATCTGAGATATGCTGCTTGCATCCAGCACAAAAAAACAAATATAGTAAGAAGAATAGGTTTAAACAAAAATGGTTTTTCATATTTCTATATTCGTTGGTAGAATTCATTTATTTAATAAATGAATTAAAAAAGTTACATACATCTTTGATTTTTAATATCAAAGTTCTAATTACAATCAATTCTACACACAACTTGTATGCAATATTCGCAAGAATTCTCGACATCTGCAAACAATTAACTAGTAATTTGGCTGCTTAACATAGAAATAACCAAATACGAAACACAAAAGCATCCACTCTTCTATTATACTTATATTGTTACTCTTAAATGCTTAACATTAATGATTATTAGGAGAATAAGAGCAATCGCTCTTAACACAATACCATTCTATTCCAAAACATTTGTAACATTTCTGTAACATGTATGACATTTCCCTGCAACACCAAACTCTTTCCTTTGCAGCCGGAAATAAAATACATGTCTATGGAAACAATTTATCTGGGTATCGTCATCTTTCTGTTCGTACTCGCGATTTTCGACCTCGTGGTAGGTGTCAGTAATGATGCGGTCAATTTTCTTCAGTCGGCTGTCGGAGCAAAGGCAGCATCTTTCAAAACCATACTGTTCATTGCAGGCATTGGCGTCTTCATCGGTGCGGCACTCAGCAATGGCATGATGGACATTGCACGACACGGCATCTATCAACCGGAGCACTTCTACTTTGCCGAAATCATGTGCATTCTGCTTGCCGTCATGTTGACGGACGTCGTGCTATTAGATGTCTTCAACACTATGGGAATGCCTACCTCCACCACTGTATCCATGGTGTTCGAGCTGCTGGGAGGTACGTTCGCACTGGCGCTCATCAAGGTCTATAACAGCGATACATTGGGACTGGGCGACCTCATCAATACAGACAAGGCGCTGTCTGTCATCATGGCCATTTTTGTATCCGTAGCCATTGCCTTCTTCTTCGGTATGCTGGTACAGTGGCTGGCACGTATCGTGTTCACCTTCAACTACAAGAAGAACATGAAATACAGCATCGCGCTGTTCGGTGGTATAGCTGCCACCAGCATCATCTACTTCATGCTGATAAAGGGGCTGAAAGACAGTTCATTCATGACTCCTGAAAATAAGCAATGGATACACGACAATACCGCATTGCTAATAACCGGTTTCTTTGTATTCTTCACCATACTGATGCAGATACTGCATTGGTGCAAGATAAACGTCTTCAAAGTAGTGGTTCTGATGGGTACTTTCGCCCTCGCCCTCGCCTTTGCCGGCAATGACTTGGTGAACTTTATCGGTGTCCCCCTCGCAGGATATTCCTCATTTATTGACTATACAGCCAATGGTACGGCCGCCGGCCCCGACGGATTCCTGATGTCCTCACTCCTCGGTGCAGCCAAAACCCCGTGGTATTTCCTTATCGGTGCAGGCGCCATTATGGTTTATGCACTCTGCACATCCAAGAAAGCCCACAACGTTATCAAGACTTCCGTGGACCTTGCCCGCCAGGATGACGGTGAAGAGAACTTCGGAAGTACCCCGATAGCCCGTACGCTGGTACGCTTCAGCATGACTCTGGCTAACGGAATATCCAAAACGATGCCCGAAAGCAGCAAACGCTGGATTGATACCCGTTTCCAGAAGGATGAAGCCATCATAGCCGACGGCGCCGCTTTTGACTTGGTTCGCGCCTCCGTCAATCTCGTATTGGCCGGTCTGCTCATCGCCTTGGGAACTTCCTTGAAACTTCCCCTTTCCACCACTTACGTCACCTTTATGGTAGCCATGGGTACATCGCTTGCCGACCGTGCCTGGGGACGTGATTCGGCGGTATTCCGCATTACGGGTGTGCTCAGCGTTATCGGCGGTTGGTTCATCACTGCCGGAGCAGCGTTCACCATCTGTTTCTTCGTAGCACTGATTATCCATTTCGGTGGTACGGTTGCCATCCTGGCGCTGATTGGTCTGGCAGTCTTCATGCTGATTCGTAGCCAAGTGATGTACAAAAAGCGCAAGGAGAAAGAAAAAGGCAACGAGACTCTGAAACAATTGATGAAGAGTACGGACAACAACGAAGTCATCGAATTGCTCCGTAAGCATACCCGTGAAGAACTGGTGAAGATTATGGAATTCACAGAAGAGAATTTTGAACGCACCGTCACTTCCTTCCTGCACGAGAACCTGCGCGGACTGCGTCGTGCCATGGGCTCAGTAAAATTCGAGAAACAACTCATCAAGCAGATGAAGCGTACCGGAACACTTGCCATGTGCCGCCTCGACAACAATACCGTACTGGAAAAAGGACTCTATTACTATCAAGGCAACGACTTTGCCAGCGAACTGGTGTACAGCGTAGGTCGTCTTTGCGAACCTTGCTTGGAGCACATAGACAATAACTTCAAGCCGCTGGATGCCATTCAGAAAGGAGAATTTACAGACGTAGCCGAAGACATCTGCTATCTGTTGCAAGTATGCCGCCACAAGCTGGAAACGAACAATTTTGATGAACTGGAAACAGAAATCCGCAAAGCCAACGACCTCAACGGCCAGTTGTCCCACCTGAAACGCGAAGAACTGCAACGCATCCAAAGCCAGAGCGGCAGCATCAAAGTCAGCATGGTATACCTGACTATGATACAAGAAGCCCAGAACGTAGTGACCTACACCATCAACCTGATGAAAGTAAGCCGCAAGTTCCAGGCAGAAAAAGAAGAGTTATGAGTTATAACTCCTTAAGCCCCATCTTCTCCGCCCGTTGCAACATAAATGCACGGGCGGCTTCGTATTCATTGGGAATGATGCCGTCCAAAATGGCATCCTTAATGGCACTCTTCAAGACACCTACCTGCTGGCAAGGAGAAAGGCCGAAAGTCTTCATGATTTCTTCACCACTGACCGGAGGCTGGAAATTACGGATACGGTCGCGTTCCTCCAAATCCTTCAGCTTCTGGCGTACCAACTGAAAATTATTAAGGAAGCGTTTCTTACGCTCCATATTCTTGGAAGTAATGTCGGCTTCGCACAGTGTCATCAGGTCGTCTATATCATCACCTGCCTCAAACAAGAGACGACGCACTGCCGAGTCGGTCACTACATCATCCGCTATCACAATGGGACGCATGTGCAGGCTCACCATTTTCTGCACATATTTCATCTTCTCATTCATAGGGAGCTTCATCTTGCGGAAAATATCGGGTATCATCTTCTCGCCAATGAAATTATGGTTATGGAACGTCCAGCCCGCACGGGGTTCCCAACGCTTGGTGGCAGGCTTGGCTATATCATGCAGAAGAGCCGCCCAGCGTAGCCAAAGGTTGTCGGTCTTCTTGCTGATGTTGTCGAGTACTTCGAGCGTATGGTAGAAATTGTCCTTATGGGCGCGTCCATTGCGCGTCTCCACGCCTTGCAGCCTGACAAGTTCCGGGAATATCAGTTCCAGCAGACCACAGCGGTCCAGCTCAATGAATCCCTTAGACGGAATAGGTGACAAGATGATTTTGTTCAGTTCGTCTGCAATGCGTTCTTTGGAGATGATGGAGATGCGTTCGCGATTACGCTCCAGAGAGTCGAATGTCTCATCGTCAATATAGAATCCCAGCTGGGTGGCAAAACGGACACAGCGCATCATGCGCAAAGGGTCGTCACTGAAAGTTATATCAGGGTCGAGGGGAGTCCGGATGGTCTTTTCCTTCAAGTCTCCAATACCGCCAAAGGGGTCGACCAACTCGCCATAACGCACCCGGTTCAGGCAAACAGCCAGTGCATTGATGGTAAAATCACGGCGGTTCTGGTCATCCTCCAATGTACCGTCCTCTACAATAGGCTTGCGCGAATCGTGTGTATACGATTCTTTTCTGGCGCCCACAAACTCAACTTCCGTACCATGGTACTTCAATTGTGCCGTACCGAAATTCTTGAAAACGGAAACATGCGCCCCACGCCCCAGACGCTTACCCAGCGCCTCGGCCATGGCAATGCCACTGCCTACCACCACCACATCAATATCCTTGGAAGGACGTTGCAGGAAAATATCACGTACATATCCACCGACTACGTAACATTCCAATCCCAATTCATCAGCCGTTTCGGATATCCGCTTGAATATATCATCACTAAAATATTGCTTCAGTTCTTCTGCCGTCAAATCTATCATAAATAATGCACTAATGTAATGAATACGCAAATGTGTTAATGGCCTATTAGCACATTTGCACATTAAAATGCTGCAAAGATAAAGATATTATTTCTATTTTTGTGGACTCTAACTCCAAGAACAACAAATATGAAAAAAGTAATACTCCTTGCATGCCTATGCTGTACACTCTTCTCTTGCGAAGATGTGGAGAAGAAGGCCGGTGAAAAACTACAAGCTGCCCGCGAAGCGTATGAACTCGGCAACTACAATGAAGCGAAGATTCTGATTGACAGTATCAAGGTACTCTATCCCAAAGCGTTCGAGACTCGCCGTGCAGGCATCGGCCTGATGCAGGAAGTGGAACTGAAAGAGCAGGAAAAGAGCCTGGTCTATCTGGACAGCATGCTTCAGGCCAAACAAAAGGATTTCGATGCCGTCAAAGGGAAATACACCTTTGAAAAAGATGCCGAATACCAGAATATCGGCCATTACCTGCACCCTTCCCAAGTGATAGAAAAAAACCTGCACCGCTCTTTCCTTCGCTTCCAGGTAGACGAGAACGGAGTCATGAGCATGACTTCCATTTATTGCGGAGCCCATAATATCCACCATGTGGCCGTCAAAGTCACCGCTCCCGACGGCAGTTTTGCCGAAACACCCGCCGCCAAAGACAGCTACGAAACCACTGACCTCGGTGAAAAGATTGAAAAGGCAGACTTCAAACTGGGAGAAGACGGAAACGTCATGGGGTTCCTTTATCTGAACAAGGACAAGAATATCAAAGTCAACTATCAAGGGGAACGCCCCTATTCCATCACCATGACTGCCGCCGACCGCCAGGCCCTTGCCAGCGTCTACGAACTGGCACAACTGCTGTCATCCATGACGGAAATAAAGAAGAATATGGAAGAAGCCAATCTCAAAATCGAATTTGTAAAAAAGAAGATGGAAGAGAGAAAAG
>ERZ894206.763-NODE-763-length-22129-cov-18.758404_pt1 | contig 22129 bp, 15 predicted proteins | sample MGYA00380287_ERZ894206 | MGnify/ENA primary metagenome ERZ894206 (study PRJEB32331, sample SAMN06328483) | human gut metagenome | biome: human gut microbiome; feature: stool | host: Homo sapiens | collected 2013-04-12 ...
CTTATGCCGTTCAGATTTGGTGGTGACGCCGTACACGTTTATTTGACCATAAACACCCTGGATGCTCAGTACTCAAGAAAGTTTTCAAGAAAACCCACACATCCTTGACCGTTTCCTCAATCTTTTGCCCAATACAGCATATACACATATCCCTCAAAATACGCGCCGCATCGAGACATCCATAAAAATCAGGAAGCACCCTTGAGATGGATATATCTCTCGAGAATAAGCTCTTCTGGTTGGGGACGAGCATGATCTCGCCGTCGGCGATGCCCTTGAGATGCTGGCTGTACGGGCTCTTGCCGTAACGCTCCGCGGACTCCATGAGCTGGTCGCGCGTGATCCAACCGTTCTCGAAGGCGATCTCCTCCACAATCGCAATCGGCAGACCTTGCAACAATAAACGCAAGGCAAGCAGCGCACTACCTCGAATCTATAATGTTTCTTCTTCACCCTTATTAATCAATGTTTTATACTCTTCAATCAGCGTATCCACAATTTTCGGAATGTCCGTTCATGGCGCATAATCCCCGCTAGAGGGTCTGCTGTCTCGTATTCGACGATGTTGCTCACTCATATGCTTTTGTGCATTTTTAGCCGCCGCGGCATACTGCTCGGCTATCGCTTCCTGGCGAATGTGCTTGGGATTATTTCGATTTCGGCTCATGTCAATCAGCCCAAGTCGTTTAGCGAGCTTCTCGCATTCCGAAGTCTGAGTGTATGACAGGGGGCATGACTGCTTGTGATCAATCAGCCACACGTCAAAGCACGGATTGGAGATGATTACTTCGACACCGCTTTGACGTCCTTTGTCTACAGCAGCACGCAGTTTATCACCGTTTTTGCCGAAATCGTCCACATCCGTCACCGCCCACACTACTGCGAACGGATCATATGACTCTTTCTTCGCATCTTTCTTGTCTTCGTGCAACAGCCTTGCCGCGCCCTCTACAAGAGTTTTGGGATCGACTCCGTCTGCTTCCACACGAACCGGATCATCCACTTCGCCGCTTTTAATTCGAAGGTTCTTTACATAGTCTCCGAACAAATGCCGTCTGACATATTGGAAGTATTCCACTTCTGTGACAATGCCTCCACTGTAGATGAGGAACCGTTTGTTTCTCGGCTTTAATTTCCCCCGGTGCCCAGCATTTGGCTTGTGTACCACTATTCCTCCCTTCAGACGTTATTCATTCATCCCGTTGCCAACGCGCAACTATCTATGTGCATTATGCACAACTAAAGAAATCCACATATCAGCGTTGGGATTCTTTTCCGGCGTTTTTAGCATTGTCGAAATGCTCTTTCACGGTCGCATACAGATTCGGTTGTGCAAGACCTCCATATACGCCATGACGGTAGTTCTTCCCAAAATTCTCCTTGGAGTTCGGACTCCAGTCCATCAGCCAATTCAGCGTGGATTCGCCTGTATTGGGGTCTTTCTTTACGATCCATATCTGATCTCGGTCCAATACCCGGTCGTCGGTACCCGACGCACTGATCAACGTCTCGTTATGCGTAGTAAAGATCAGCTGCGAGTTGTTAGGATTCGTTGCCGGATCCTTATACAATTTGATGATTTCAGAGAACAGACTCGTACTGATGCTGACATCCGGCTCATCAAGTAATGTGATCGAAGATCGCTCCAGCGAATCAAGCACCCAGTCGAACAGCAACATCACGTTTTTGGTACCTTGCGATTCCCACTGTTCCGAAAGCTGACGGATCACGCCCCTCCCCTGATGACTGAACAGTACGCGGGGCATAAAAAACTCGGAGGAAGGTGATGAGCTAGAGGACTCGCCCAGTGGCTCATCGCCTGTTGGAACCGAACTTCCTGAGATTCCGCTTTCCGCCAGTTTTCGCAGTTCTTCCAGCAATCCTTCCGGAACGTCTTTTTCTTCGAAATCGACATCGGTTATACCGAGGTCGGCCACTCTGATCAGCTTCGACAGCAACAATGCCCGACTTGGATTCTTGCGGATTCGATGCACAAAAACTCCGAAGGAATTATCAAAATCTACGGCGGGATAACACTGGATGCCATTTGCGATAATGTCATACGCAGGCATCACACTTGTAATGTTCAGTGCCGCCGCGGCCGAAAGGAGAAGCGCGTTCTCCCGAACAAGGTGGGCAATCTTTCCTATGTTGTGGAATTGAGCGCCAATCTTGGTCTTCTTTCCGTCCTCACGTTCGAATATCACAGTGCGCCGATTAGTTTCGGAACGGAACATCCATAGCACTTCCTCCCGCACCTTGTGGGCATCGATACTGAACCAGTATTGGTAGCGGTTTTCGTCTTTGGCGATGAATTCGATATAGAACGTCGATGGCTGTTTTGCGCTTTCGTTGTCCAACAAAAAAGGCTGTGTATTGATGCCTTCGCGAGGTGCGAAACTGTTGCGCACAAAGTTAGAGAAAAAATTCATGCATTTGAGTAGGTTCGACTTGCCGGCAGCATTATCACCATAAATGACGGCAATAGGCGAAATCTTAGTCTGCGCATCTTGCCCATTTTGAGTGCTGTGCTTACCCTTGCGGAGCAAGGTAAATTCCTGCTCGTTCTTAAAACTCAGACAATTTTCAACAGTGAAGTTGAGCAGCATTCATTCCGCTCCTTGTTTCTGATTATTCTCTACCGTAACCATATGGTACACGAAACTCAGCAAATCTCAATCCTCAAGACTCTTTTTGAGCTTTATTATCAAAATTTAGCCTGAAGATATATAAACGCACAGCTACACCACTGCGTATGCCACGCCAGAATAATCCAGTCAAACGACCGAATCCAATCTCGAGCACGTGCCGGTCAATCTATACAACACCTCGGCATGGTTCCATTCCCTAGTTTTCAATCACAGCTCTTAATTTCGCACGACTTCCGCAAAACTAAACCTACAATCCGATTCATTCCATACACCTTTTAAAATGCGCGCTGCGTCAAAACTCCACCGTCCAGCACAATTATCAACGAGGCACCCAAGGAAGCACACGCCCAATACACATAACTGCAGAAAATAGCGACTCACTGGTTGGATGTTACGGACCATTCCGTCACACCCAACCAGTGAGCAGATTTCACTTACGCTTTGGCCCCGCCTGTGCCAATGCCGAAGCAGCCACAGATCTGTTACGTTTACTCGAACGTCCATCACCATCGACCGACGACGCGAATATAGACGCAACATGGCATGGCAGAAATACACGAGCGCTCTGTTCTGAGCTTTTTCGCCACTGACAAGGCCTGTTATGAAATGCGCTTCCGCGGTATGAATAATTTCAATTAGGGTACAGTTTCCACGCTCTTTCACAAGGGGAAAACACACAGCGGGAGATTGATCGAGCGTGTTTTCCCGCCACTTTTGAATTAAAATTTAATAAGCATATATGCATTCCAGAGAAGGAGCTATGCGTTGGGAGAGGTATTCCAGGAGATCATCAGCGGCATCGGCTGGCTATGGGCCCGCGGAACAGTCCTCCCCCAATGATTTATACATCTGGATACTGCTGATTCTGGCGATAGGAGGATGCTGCCTCCTATCATCGCATGCAGATAACCAATCACGATCGAATCTCGAACAGCAAGCCGCCAGCTCTAACGACTCGTCCGATCATCCTGACACCCTGCCGCAGGACGATACCCCGGCATTGAAAACCCATCTCAGGAAATTGAACAATCGGCTGTATCAACATATTTACTGGCCGATACTCATCAGTGGATTGTCGGCGGAATCGCCTGCTGGCTATCATCACCAGCTTGGCTTATGTGGGCGCTGACATTACTGGCCTGGGCACTTGTTTTACTAGTGCTGTTTGTGCTGATATCACATGCCCAGCAGCCTTTGAAGCAATGTGCATCAAAGATTCGATTGTGGATGCAAAAAATATCAGAGCATACGTTTTGGAACATCACGATTTGGTCGATATGCGCTATTGCCCTCTTCTTCATATTTGCCGCTTTCTTCACGGGAGGCGATCTCAATAAACTCACCGATCCCGAATCCAGGCCACGTCTCGTAACAACTGTTATCGCCATGCTAGGCATTATCACCGCCGCTGGTGCTTTGGTAATGAAATACCAGGATGAACAACGCAAGCGTGCCGATGAGGGACGGAAGAAACGTGACGAGCAACGCAATGAACTCTCGGCGGCATTGGAACGTATGGGCAGCAGCGATTCAGCCATGTCTCGACTGGCAGGCGTGCACACCCTAGTAGATGTGGCGGATAAATACGAACAATACCGAGCAGAAGTCGTTCGCATCTTATGCGCCTACCTGCGATCCGATCATTCGAAAGATGATCCAGCTATTGAATCCGCTGTGTTGGAAAGCCTGCAGGATCACTATGCGGTTAATGAGTCATCAGATTGTCAATGGTCCGATTATCCCCTTGATATCCATGGTGTGACTATCCGCAATCCGTTCGTCTTCACTAACTGCAGATTTGAAACCGCCAATTTGGACAATGCATTTTTTAAGCAAAATTTACAACTTACAAACTGCGAATTTGAAGAACTAAAAACGAAGGACATAACCCTCTATCAAGTTACACACTTCAATAATGTCGCAACCCACCAACCATGGCGCATCCAATTGACAGAAAAGACGGATTCACAAGATTCTATTGTAGAAAAATGTAAGATTCAAAAGATGGACATACAAGGAAAAACTAATTTCTTCTTCCTTGTGGACGATAGCAAATTAATATCACCAACGTAAGAAGTGGAAAAATTGATATATTTTGCGTCAACGAGGATAGCAGAATCAATATACTTACTGCAAAGAAAGACATCATTAATATACTCAGCGCAATATCACCCAATGAAACTTATATATACTCAGCGCAGAGATTTACTCACCAAATCTCGACGATCAAGATATTTCAAAGTCAGTATTCAAAATGGGGTATTTTAAGAAATCTCTTGATTCGTTCCACCCAGAATAAATATGGCTTTGAAGACTATTGGGAGCTCACTCTCGAGACCAACTGATGACATCAAAGGCAACAAACAGGCTAGTTTGAAAACACGGTGTCCACTAATAACGGCGGTTTCAGAATTCTGCTGGATTAGGTAGTTCATGGACCAACGCTTACTCATAACCAGCTGTGCCGCATTTTGAATCACAATCTTCGTGTTTAATAGCTAAAATACATGTTTAAGACACGTTGCTGCAAATTCTTAATAGCCATAGACGGGATGGCAATAATGGACCAAATCAGAACTCAGTCGGTCGCACGTGGGGTAGCTGATGCCAGCCCTCTCATCATTGCTGAAACATCTAAAACTCGAATTGTATTCGAACCCAGAATACATGGAACAGGGGTTCGTGGAATTCTTATACGACAAAACAAAAATCAAGAAGGAGCTTGGTCCGATACAAGCGAAATCGATTTCAGGAACGCAGCCCCAGATATAACTGTTTCCATTCCGCTGAAGACCAGCGGATTAAAACACCTGTACGACTTTTTGACGGAACTGTACTTGCTACAAAGCAATGGCGTTGAACGAGGCCAACACGACTATGTGGTTGCCAAAAAAGAAGAAATAGTCATAACCAATCTCGGGTGATTCAGGAGCTGATTGATCAGAATCATTCTGAAGAGTTTTGGAATACCCTCGCCGAACATCAGAAGGATCTTGCTTTAAAACTTGCCGAGTCACAGATTCAGCAAGAACGGAGGAACGTAATCAACCAGTTTGAAAAAGATATGGTTGTATATGGAACCGATGAAGGACATTGGCAAAATGTTTTTTGAGCATCATCCATGGATTTTGCAGTCAGCATTTTCATTTACCACATTCTAACTTCAGGGAGAAACATATCTCGGCGGGAAGAACAGTAAAGGTAGGAATGGGCAAGGCGGCGTAGCCACCGACTTTCTTTTCCAAGACGAGAGCACTCAGAGTTTTGCCGTAATTGACATCAAGACACCTAAAACCGTTCTAATGGCTAGCAGCACTTACCGGGGCGAGAACGGCACACAAAATACAAATCTCGTCTTTCCAACATCTACTGGTTTATCAGGTGGCGTAATTCAAGTTCGCAATCAAATTGCAGTGGCTATTGAAAATTTTGACCGTCAGTTACATGAGGATTATCCAGAACTGAATAGAATCCATCCACACGGAGTGCTTGTTATAGGAACCTACGACTCGTTATCGGACGAACAAAAGAAATCATTTAATTATTTCAGACAAGGCCTTTTCGGACTTACTGTAATTACTTTTGACGAACTATTACACCGTCTTAAACAGTTGTACTGCTTTGACGAAATAGATAACAGCATGGCTGAAACAACCTCTACTGATTTCGAAACCGGTAATCCATGGCAATCGTGGTGAAATTGATGATTAGGCTACAATTAGGAAATCGATAATATACTTTTCCAAAAGTGGGATACGGAACTATCCAATAGACATATTGAGACTTAATCGCTTATTTCAATTTATTTGAAATTTCCATAAACATACGAAAGCTCTCGAATGGAAGCAGTGTGCACTTCATAGCAGCGAAACTCATCAGGATTGAAGAAACAATAATTAGTCCCGTTTTGGACTAATGTACTGTCATATCGCACACCATCGATTCCACGAACCGTCTTCGCATATTCCGCTATGAACTGCGTGGGGACATATTCTATAGGATCGTCATTACTGCGCATCTGCTTTGCCATTTCAGCCGTCATCTCACGCAGAACTTCATGGTTAACTGCGACTGATTCTGTTGAAATAGCATCAGCAAATGGACTAATGCGGGAGAATGCCGACAAATCCGCAACAGTAAGTTGCCTCCGCGGATGGAAACTTCCAAATGTGACAATATCAAACATCCCAGCACGCACTTCATGCAGCGCGGTATCCCTACTATCTGCGAGATACAATTCGCTGATACCTGCAGGATTAATTCTTCCAGCACGCGCGAGCGAATTTGGTGGAGCACCCATCTCTTCAGGGACAAAGCCACTCCCGCCATAACATATTCGCGCTCGATATAAGCTTTCATTCGGAGACACAGACACACATACAGCGCTAAGAAAAGTATCCAACGCCTTACTCTGAAAATAGTCGACGTGATATCGATTCCCACGTTTTATATGTTCTGAAAACTCAGACCAGCTATGCCCGTCAAGAATCGCTAATTCACCGAAATCTTTGCGCTTCACATTTCCAGATAGCAGCTCGGCCATCAAGTTGTCTGGCTGAGGATAGAACGAATGCAGCAGGTCTCCAAGATGATTTTGCAAGTCACAACTCGTAAAATCCCAGTCTTCAATCAACGCTTCGGTAAGTAAGACTCCATCAGAGGCTACCGGCTCATAAAGATCGATAATATCGCGAAGCTCATCCTGCAATTGTTGATTATCTGGAACAATCGGATACACATAAACTTGAACAGCACCGCAGAAATCGCAACAGCCTCTGACCCCACTAGATCTTATCTGCTGTTTTAGAATCTTATCAGTAAAACAATTTTCGCAACAACAAAGACCCTCTTCTCCCATTATTACGATACTTTCTATGCATTTTGCTTATCTAAGTAACGTCCCATGAGCTCCAGATGGTGCATGATGGACCATCGCTTCACCGTGGCTAAGCCAGGAAAGGTTCCATCGTGTGCTTGTTGCACAAGATGTCGCACTCCTTCTGTCTCCTCGATTTGTCCACTTTTAACATCCGGTACTAGTTTGTTCACCGCCTCGCTGAACTTATTCGGAACATCTCGGTAATCCACATTCGTATCAGAAACATAGTGTTTGACGCGCAGCATAGATTGATTCTCATTGAAATACACAATATGAATGGCAACTGCGTAAGGAGCAAAACCTCCTTCGCTAAAGTAATCACCCACAATGGAATAGTCTGAGAAACCACTATCTCCGCGCATCTTGCACTTGCGGTAGTCACGGGAGAACATCTCGTCAGGTTTCTCTGCATAATCAACATTACGTTCACGGCGGTTGAAACGATCCACAATTTGCGCAAAATGCACTTCATCATTAGCGCTCTCGAGAGAGGTCACGGCATCTTCCCTCGCTTCAATATCTGGATAGAAGACAAGCTCTGGAGACAACTCATCTAGACCGGGAATGATGCCCTCCGAATCAAGCTCATAGTCTTGTGGAATAATTGTCGCTAAGCCCAGAGCATCTGTTTCCCATTCTTCCTGCTTGGCAAAGCTCAGAACATCATGAACCTTTGAATTCATTAGCACCATGGGAGACACATGATTCAATTCACGAAGACTCAGCGATGCCTGAATCTGTCCAGCATAATGTTCAGTCACAAACTCGCCATATTCCGGATTGAGCACGATGATGGCCGCATGCCCACTTCGTTGAAATTCTGCCAACACGCTACGGATGGTTGAAGTATCTTTTACCGGTTCAATGATTGGGATGACATATGGACTCAATTTCCCGACAACCATAAGATCCCTCAACGCCAGCAGCTCAGATTGCCTACCACGAAGATACGGAAAATATGATATGCCGTCCATCCTCTTATCTCCTTTTTTGATAGCGCTGCGACAGCAAAGACCGCAACTGATTCTCATCATACCGATTATCGGCAAAATACACCACCGATTGAAGCTCCCGAGGCACTTCAAGCGGGAAATGGTTAGTGGCCCATCGCCGTTCCTTCAACTTGGCCATTGTCAACTGCTGAGCAGTAGTTATCTCGAGTTGTGAAAACCATTCCAAGCAAGCCCTGAACATCTTCACGGGTTGTTCTTTCGGAAGAGAGTGAAATACAGATAAAAGAACATCCTCATATTCGTTCTTGCGCAACAATTTGAATAAGGCTTCATGACTCAATAATCCGTCATATCGTTGGGGATTTCGGCAAATTGAAGAAATAGCATGACGTTTGGTCAGCTTGTACACACCTACACTCGACCCAAAATCAGACATAGCATCGATTACGTCAATAGCACGCTCATACTGTTGTTCCGAAACCACTACTGAAGCGTATGAGAATGCAGAAAGATAACCACAAAGTTGTCCTTCCAAACGTTCGAAATTATCAAGGTCTGACTTGAGTTCATAAGCTTTACCTTCGCCATTAATCATCACAAAATCTGCAATGATTTTGCCAATTCGCATCTGTCTGAATGCGACCGTAGTCCGTGGACTGTGATGCCTGACTAATAAACTACGAAATACCGTGTTCTGATAAAAGTATTCATTGCGTTGATGCTGTTGGAGGTATAGGTAAAGATCCTCAAACACTTCTCCAACAGTTTTCTGCTCACACTTTGGCACATATTTAGTCGCTGCATAATCAAATACATCACTATGCCCCTTGGAAAAGAGATCATCAAGCACTTGCGCACTGAACACGCGGTTGATTACGCGGGAATCATCATGCATGCGATAGCCTCCTTTCCACTTAGAGCAACCAGGCCTTTTACCTCGAAACTCCAACAACACAATCCGCATAGCATAGTATAAACGGCACTCTCTCGATGCGACACTGCAGACTCATCACCAAGGTATATCCGTGAAACCACTACTCTACAGTTGAATATTCGCTCGTTTTGGGACCATCATTTATTGCGCATCAAGGCCACTGGTTATTTCCTTTCACCATGCGCGAGGCATGTGTGGCGAAAGAGGCTCAACATGATAAAGGAAATCAAGACCAAGACGATAACTCCGCCCGAACGGTCAAAGCCTGTCCGCCCGGACAATAGCAGGGTCTCTGTGATATGGCCTGATTTTTGTTCCGCCCTTATAGTGGGGCGGCTTGCGCCGCTTGGTTTGCATAATACTCGGTTTCGGTCTGTTCCGGTGTCCTGTAGCCCAAGGACCGGTGCAGACGCTTCGAGTTCCACCACGAGACCCACCGGAACGTCGCCAATTCCAGGTCCCTCAAATCCTGGAAGGGCTTGCGTCGCCAGACGAGCTCGGTCTTGTACGCGCCGTCGGCGCTCTCGGCCATGGCGTTGTCGTACGAGTCGCCGACCGTGCCGGTCGAGGGAAGCATGCCGAATTCCCCGACCCCGGTGGTGTACACGAGGCTGATGTACTGCGCGCCATGGTCGGAATGGTGCACGAGACCGTCCGTGCCACCATGCGAGGCGGCCCATGATATCGCCTGTTCCAGCGCCTGCAGCGGCAGCTCCCCGGTGTCCATGGTGGTGGCGCACGCCCATCCGACGATCCTGCGGACGAACACGTCGGCGGCGAACGCCGTGTGGCCGAACGAGCCGTTGGCCATGCGCACGTAGGTGATGTCGGCCACGTGCAGCCGGTTCGGCGCCTCCGCCTCGAACCCGCGTTCCACGAGGTCGGGCCTGCCGCCCGCGCCCTTCGCCGGTTTGGTGGTGACGGGCGTCCTGCCGCGGCGCACGCCGCGGATTCCCGATTCCCGCATGACGTTCATCACCTGGTCGCGGCCGATCTCGGCCGGAGCCCAGCCCCGCGCCAACAACCGGGCGTGCGTCTTGCGGTACCCGTACACGGCCATGAAGAAATCGGCATGGATCTCGAGGATGTCGCGGGCCAGCGCCTCGTGCCTGGCGGCCATGCGGCTGACGGGCCTGGATCTGAACATGCGGTAGCCGCGCGGCGTGATGAACCCGCAGTCCAGCGAAGCGGCCAGCACCCTGCAGATCGGCCCGACCCTGAAACGGTCCTTGAATTCGTCGATGTAAGCGACCATCAACGCCGTGTCGGGTCGAGCCGTGCCGCGAAAAAGCCGACGCCGTCGTCAATATCTCGTTCGCCCGCCTCAATCGCGCGACCTCGGCCCGCAAACTCTTCAACTCCGCCATCGCGTCTTCGGCCGACTGCTTGGTCTCCGCCGCGACCGTGGCGTCCGTCTTGTTGCGCCAACGGCGCAGCGTCTCCGGCGCGACCCCCAGATCCTTGGCGACCTGTTCGATCGCCTTGGTCTCCGACGAATACGAGCCGCGCGACTCGGTCAACAGCCTGACGGCCTTCGCCTTGAACTCCGGCGTGTGTCTCGTTCCTTTTGCCATGGTTCCATCATCTCCCATCGAGTTAGGGAAATGCGGAACAAAAATCAGTTCATATCACCTCGGTGACCGACTGGATTGAGAATGCGGTGCCGACCGCTTCGTAACCCGGTTTCGTCTCCGTACCAAGCCAAGGCTCTGCCCATTAAAGCGAAGTGTTGCCTTGACTTTGATTTTCCCAGCATCGTCAAAAGCTTCTCGTCACATGTCCCTTGCACGAAGAAAGGGCCTAACGGTTCCCATGCATTCCAAAGCTTCTATGACAGTACTTTTTCCCCGCGTTGTTGTTCCCGACAAAGTAATTGATTCCAGGCGAGAACTCAAAGACATTGCCTTCACCCCTGAAGGATTTGAAGTTCGCCAATCTTAGCTCTTTCACATACATTCTCATTCTCCTTTGCGAATTTTGATTTCACACCATCAATGTTAGGGGGTGCTGCGAAAGAACACGATGGCCTTCCACAGCATGGATGAATATTCGTTTGTTTCAAAACCACCTGCCGTTAGACCTTTTCCGCCATGCTGGGGATGCGCGACTGAAGAAACGCCAACAAATGGCAGGAAGAATCAAAAAGATAAATGAGAGTCCGTCTTGGTAGCCGAGAACTATCTCAGACACGGAAGATGTCAGATTGCAGGGACCAGTTAGTCGCTAAAGAAATGGCACAGCCGTATTGGCGACAGCACCAACACCAACCTCAACCGCATCATACACGACACGACATGAATAGGCGTCAGCAGTCTAGCGTGGCACAACGGCGTGCACACTCCATACTTGGATCCTATCCAGAGGCGACCAAGTAGGGGGCTGTGGACGTTTGTTTGCGTGCATAAATCTGATCAAGCATCCACCCCTATAGCACTCAAAAGCAATCAAAAAATTTCCTCTTGCGTCTTAATCAAAAGGCGTATAGTACATCAACGCCAACATAGTTCTTTAGACAAGGTGAATGATGAAATATTTCCTACAAGCATGCGAAACCATCTGCGGCCTCTGCTTCATCCTGGCCATTCCTCAAATCTGCACACTCAGCAGTAGGCTCTTCAAAATATCGACAAGCGATTCCATTACCCTCATTCAAACCATGATTGAAGCTTCTACATGCCTCGTGGCCATTTTGGGCGCATATATCGCTTGGAAAGAGTACCAGAATACCCATAGACCGATTCTGTTGCTACGAATAAAGAAAGAAGATCACTACAGATGCGGTCAATTCTATTACGAATCAATATCCTATGTTTTGGCCAACGAGGGCACTATGCCCGCGCAAAATATTACCGTCCGAATTCACCCGGGTATCCCTTGGCCGATGGCTTCCCATCCCGCAGGAGACCCACAACAAGAATTACGCGAACGCAAAGTGACATATCTGAGCCCCAAAGCGGAAGTCACACTACTGTTCACTGGACGAGATGAATACGAAGATATGCTTTCATCAACTCATTGCAGCAATCAGAATGTGGTCATCGAATATTCTCGTCTCGAGCACAAAAAGAGGGAAAAGGTCGAATTTCCGCTCGACCCAATGGACATAGCCTATCTAGAATCCCACATTGTAGTAGACCCTTTTTTAAACGAAAACTTTTAGGAACACAAGCCGATCAGAAAAGCTCCCTAAAAGACTTAAACAGCAACCATTCACGATAAAGCTTTTGAAAGGAACATCATGCGAACACTGTATCTCCTCGGCAATGGTTTTGATCTGGCATGCGGCTTGAAGTCACGTTATGCAGATTATTTTGAATCACGTTTTAAGTGGTACAAGGGATATAACTCTCCTGAATCAAAAGCCATCCCGGCATTATACGAAGAAATACAAGACGGTGGCATAGAGAATATTCCTTCCGCCTGGTTCATTGTTTTTGCCCACGAACACGATAAACCTAGCTATAACAATGAGCGAGTTCTTTGGAAAGACATAGAAGAATATATCGATTTATTCTTATGCGATAAGGCAACCGAAACAGATATATCAATCGGACAATATTCTAGATATCTCTCACAACCAAAATCAAAACATGAAAAACAAGAACACACGCCTTCTCGAGAAGACAACACATACAAACTTTTAAACTTATATTTCCAGAAGAAGAACATCATTACAAACTCAGAGAACCCAGGAAAAACATTAGAAGACTTATCTGACATATTTGATAATGAATTAAACAAACTTGAAATTGATTTTGTTAAATATCTAAGGACAATTGACAAAGATCATAACTATCAAGCTTCAGCACAAAACCTATTTAGAAAAATCCAAAACGCTGAAACCACAAAACAAATTGAAAACACAACCATCGGAACAGTCGGAACCACCATGATTCACATACCCAGAGAAAGTCATGATGAATTCATTATGTCCTTCAACTACACTCGGCCGCTGGACGGCGAATCCAATTACGTCAATCTTCATGGCGAAGAAAGTCAAAATACAGCCCTATTTGGCATCGCCGACGACAACAGCTTTTCCACCAGCACCAGAGACACGCGTACAGATTTAAGCACAGATTACCGTTATCCATTCTTCAAAGACACAAGGCGGCAACAAAAAGAAAGTTTAGATTTAGAATCCACAAGAATCATCAATAATTTAAGCAACCACCATATTGATGAAATTAAATGCTTTGGATGCTCATTCAGCAATGCTGATTTCGACTATTTCAGAAGATATTTTGACCTTGCGCAATTCGATAGCACCGACTCGACATTGGGCATATACTACACGAACGGAGTACAACGGAAATCTGTAATTAAAGACGTTCGAACGGTACTTAACGAGTATGATTCAGTTATCGAATCATCAAAACCACCAATGCCACCCAGCCAGCCGGTGCCGAGCATTCCTTTGGGGGCATACACCTTCCCCTTGTTGACATGCGTATTGCCCTTCACCGGCGTCTTGATTCCCGCGGTATCGAATGCCTGCATGAACGCCAGCCACCGACCGGCTTCAGCAAATGAGATGCTGTCGGTCGCCTCCATGCTCCGCATCGAGAACAGGTACTTGTCCAGCTTGGGAACGTCAGCAATCATTTCCGAAACCGGGGAATAAGGCTTGGCACCCACGTATTCCAAATCGGAAATCTGGAAGAACGGCCGCTCTCCAATCAAGAAGAAGCGGTCTTCCCATTTATCAAGATACCGGTCCACGATATCCATATCGAAATGTTCCGAAGAAAAGATTTCTTTCCACAGCTCGCGCATCCGCTCCTCGTTGATGCCGCCGACACGGTATGCGCGATACAGAATCGCAAGGAACAGTCGGATCAGCGGAAGCTTCTGCTGCGGGATGTCACCCGACAGCTCCTTGATATCCGGAGCATCCGAGAAAACCTGCCGCAACGATATCTCGTCAGGGCGCCCGTTGAGATAGACAACCTGCACCCAAGGCTCGTCCAGCAAGGAAAAGATATTGTCTGTCATCGATTCCCTCCCTATCAGCTTTGACTTCGTCTTTCAACGAAGACAAATGTACAGGAATCTCCCGTGTGAGAGAGCCGAGTTCCTTATTCAGCTTGGACCGGAACAACAGCTGCGCACGAGCCGCGTTCATCACTCCCATAACACCAGCTTCATGCTCATCGAAAACAGGCACTGGAGACTGTTCCAAGTAACTCTGCCCTGCTTCAAGCAACCGATGATGGACCTCATCCTTCCAATCATTGGAATACTCAATGGGATCATTGGATTCGTCGAAGGCCGCCAGCCTGTCCCGGAAAAGTCCGTCAAGATCCGCATACATGCTTTCCCGGATCTGCTCCGCCGTCTCAGTGGACTTGCTTTTATCTCCTGCCGAGGTCCGTAGATTACGGACGAACTGCACCAAAGCCTGCACCGCATTATCGGTGCATTTCACCGCATCCACCACCGCCTCGATGCCGGCATAATCATGGCGGAACATCACCGTATTCAGCGAAAGCGTATCGTCGATTCCGGTTTCAAACACGCTACTTTGTGTTCCATAGGTCATGCCCTGGGCATGGAGCGTCACCAGATTCAGCACGTGGTCTCCGGAATCGAGCATCTCGGTGCGGATTTCCTCCAGCCATCGGACAAGGCCGGGTCTGAAATCACTATCATCCTTCACACAAAGAATGGGTTCCAGTCCACGCCACAACGCCTTGCTCGCATCATGCATAACCGGCATATGCGGAGGAGCGGGAAGCCCCAGCTTCTTCTGCTGCGGGATGCTTTTCCGCCAAGCGGTCATCTTCTCGAAACCATCGGTGTTATATGGAGCCACAACGTCTCCGTAACAGGACACCACACCAACGATCCTCGTACCCTCTTCGTTCGGCACCAGACGGAGACGACGCGACTGCCATGTCATCGCCTGAACAGGTCCGGCAAACGTAGATTGATTATCCAAGTCAGAAGAAGACACCTCGTCTTGTTCCCAAACCGGGATATCCTGTTCGTTGCCGAATAGACGATATCTCTCGGAGTCGTATTTCGTATCGTAGAGAACCCAATTGAGCATCAGTGTTTCAAAGAAGTTCTTCCCCTCCGCATACAATAATACATACCAAACCCTTGAAACCGAAGGCAGGCTCTTCATCAAAAAGATTTAGCCAGTATCCTCGTTTTTGGACATACCGCAAGCGATATAGCCGACAGCAGACGGCACGAGATTTTCATCATTCTGCAGCAGCCTGAAATGCGACGGCGTGCATCCATTTCGCTTATATATGGCAGATCCCAACAAACAAAAGCCGCTTCGGGGGTACATATTCCACAGTCAGAAGGCATATCTCCGCCAACCATCTGCCACATATAAGCGAAATGACATTTTTTATACCAGCCAAATCCGCCATCCATAAGGCAGATAGCACGCTGCACCGTCAGTCGAAACACCCCTTACACATCATCCGTCCCAGAAACTCAGTTCTTTTGGTTGGGGACGAGCATAATCTCGCCGTCGGCAATGCCCTTGAGATGCTGGCCGTAGGGGCTCTTGCCGTAGCGCTCTGCGGACTCCATGAGCTGGTCGCACGTGATCCAGCCGTTCTCGTAGGCGATCTCCTCCACGATCGCGATTGGCAGACCCTGCGCACGCTGCACGGTACGCACGAACTCACCCGCCTCAAACAAAGAATCCATCGTGCCCGTGTCCAACCACGCGTAGCCACGCCCCAGCGTGCGCACGTTCAACATGCCCGCATCCAGGTACATGCGGTTCAGATCCGTGATCTCCAGCTCGCCACGCGGACTCGGCTTCACCTGCTTGGCGTACTCGACCACGTGCTCATCGTAGAAATACAGGCCGGTCACCGCGTAATGCGACTTCGGATGGGCCGGCTTCTCCTCGATGGACATGGCCTTCCTATCCTCATCGAACTCGACCACGCCATACCGCTCCGGATCGTCCACATAGTAGCCGAACACGCTCGCACCTTCGCCGGACTCGGCCTTCGCGACCGCGCCACGCAACGTCGCGCCCAGGCCATTGCCGTAGAAGATGTTGTCACCCAACACCAACGCGCACGGCTCGCCCGCAATGAATTCCTCGCCCAGCAGGAACGCCTGCGCGAGCCCGTCCGGGGACGGCTGAACCTTGTAGGAAAAGCGCACGCCATAATGCGATCCGTCGCCTAGGAGCCGTTCGAAGTTCGGCAGATCCTTCGGCGTGCTGATAATCAGGATGTCGCGGATCCCAGCCATCATCAGCACGCTGAGCGGATAGTAGATCATCGGTTTGTCGTACACCGGCAGCAGCTGCTTCGACGTGACCGTGGTCAGCGGGTACAATCTCGTGCCCGAACCGCCAGCAAGAATAATGCCCTTCATTATAAAAGATTCCCTTCTCTGCGGTTTATAAAAACCTAATTACACAAGTCTCGGGCGGTTTCGCTGAGGAAACCGCCCGAGACAAATCTGTTACTTCTTGAGTTCCTTGGTGACGTATGCCTTCAGGGACTCCTCCCAGTCCGGCACGTCCAGGCCCGTGGCCTCGATCTTGGCCAGGTCCAGCGCGGAATACGTCGGACGCGGGCTGACCGGGGCCTTCGCGTTCGCGAAATACTCCGCGGTCGAGATCGGCTTGATTTTCCCGCCGTTGCCGTTCGTCAGATCGAATACCGTGCGCGCGATGTCCGCCCAACTCTTCACAGCCCCGGAACCGGTCAGGTCGTACGTGCCGTACGCAGCACCACTGTCGAGTAGGTGGAAAATCGCCTCGGCCATGTCCCCGGTGAACGTGAGACGCCCGTACTGGTCGTCCACCACAGTCACCCTCTCCAGTTCACCCTTCGCGACCCGGTCGGACAGGCCCATCATGGTCTTCACGAAGTTGTGTCCTTCGCCGATAACCCAGCTCGAGCGCAGGATGTAATGGCGCGGCGCGTTCGCGACCGCGATGTCGCCCGCGGCCTTCGACTGCCCGTACACGCCCAACGGGGCGAACCCCTCCGACTCGTCATGCAGCTCGCGCGTTCCGTCGAACACGTAGTCCGAGCTCACGTGCACCAGGGTGATGTTGTGCTCGCGCGCCACACGGGCCAGCAAGGCCGGTCCCTGCGCGTTGGCCTTCCACGCCAGGGCGCGCCCCTCCGGGGTCTCCGCCCTGTCGACCGCGGTGTACGCGCCCGCGTTGATGATCGTGCCGTACAGGCTCCAGTCAAACCGGCCGTACTGTGCCGGGTCGGAGAAGTCGAACGTGTCGATGTCGTTGAACTCGAAACCCTCCAAACCATGCGCGTCCACGTAGGCGCGGATCGCGCGGCCCAACTGGCCGTTGCAACCGGTGACCATCGTGCGGCGCGGGGCCATGGGCTTGGCGTCCCTGAGCATCGGGTGGTGCAGGTCCGCCTCGGAGCGTTCGGAGTCCTCCAGCGGGATCGGCCACTGGATGTGCAGGTCCGGGTCCGCGAGGTTCACGAAGGTGTAGGTCTTCTTCTGCTCGAGGCTCCAATGCGCGTTCACGAGATACGTGTACGCGGTGCCATCCTCCAAGGCCTGGAAGCTGTTGCCCACGCCACGCGGCACGTAGATCGCCTTCGATGGATCCAATATGGTCGTGTACACCTGGCCGAAGGATTCGCCCGGACGCAGGTCCACCCACGCGCCGAACACGGAGCCCGTGGCGATCGAGATGTACTTGTCCCACGGCTCCGCGTGGATGCCTCGCGTCACGCCCTTCTTCGCGTTGAAGCTGATGTTATTCTGCACCGGCCCGAAATCAGGCAGGCCCAGGTTCGTCTGCTTCGCGCGCTGCCAGTTCTCCTTGAACCAGCCACGGTTGTCGCCATGCACCGGCAGGTCGAACACGACCAGGCCGGGAATGTTCGTCTCCACGGCCCTCAGATCCTTCTCGAAATCCATCACTCACTCCATCCTCAAAAAACATCAAAACACATACGGAAACCGGCACGCCCGGACACGCGTCCCCCCACGCGGACGGACAAGGAAAGGGAGCATGATCCGATTCCCCCGCCCGTCCACGCGGTCCGGGCCTCACTGGCCCTGCTGCTTGTAACGCTCCTCGGTCGCGGCCTTCGCCGGCTCCCACCACGCACGGTTCTCGGTGTACCATTCGATCGTCTGCGCGAGGCCCGATTCGAAGTCGGTGTGCTTCGGCGTCCAGCCGAGCTCCGTGCGCAGCTTGGTCGAATCGATCGCGTACCGACGGTCATGACCCGGACGGTCCTTCACCCAATCGAACGCGTCCTCATCTTGACCCATCATCCTCAGGATCATGCGCAGCACGGTGATGTTGTTCCTCTCACCGTCCGCGCCGATCAGATACGTCTCACCGATACGGCCCTTCGTCAGGATCGTCCACACGCCCGAGCTGTGGTCCTCGGTGTGGATCCAGTCGCGCACGTTCTCTCCCTTGCCGTACAGCTTCGGACGCTGACCGTCCAGGATGTTCGTGATCTGACGCGGGATGAACTTCTCCACATGCTGGAAAGGCCCATAATTGTTCGAGCAGTTCGAGATCGTCGCGCGGATCCCGTACGTGCGCGTCCACGCGCGCACCAGCATGTCGCTCGCGGCCTTGGTGGAGCTGTACGGGCTGGACGGATGGTACGGCGTATGCTCCGTGAACCTGGCCGGATCATCCAACGCGAGATCCCCGTACACCTCGTCCGTGCTCACGTGGTGGTAGCGGATGTCGTACTTCCTGACCGCCTCGAGCAGACGGAACGTGCCCTCCACATTCGTCCTCAAAAACGGTTCCGGATCCGCGATGGAATTATCGTTATGCGACTCGGCCGCGTAATGCACGATCGCGTCATGACCAGGCACGATCCGGTCCAGCAGATCCGCATCGCAGATATCGCCCACGACCAGTTCCACACGATCCTCGGGCAGACCCGCGATGTTCTCCGGATTACCCGCGTACGTGAGCTTGTCCAAAACGGTCACATGCACGTCCGGATGATGGTCAACCACGTAATGCACGAAATTCGACCCGATGAAACCACAACCACCGGTCACGATAATGTTCTTGGGAATAAACGTCTTTTCAACCATACCCCCGATTTTACAACGACCCATCCACCTCCACCCCATACGGTGTCATGCGTAAATTTTCCGAAAAAAAGAAAACGTTTTATGTATATATTTCATACAACCTTTATCCAATAGCCCCGAACTCACGTTTGCATCCACTGAAAATTTTTGCAAACCACTTTTCAATACTCCCTCACACCACAACTTGCAATCGTTACGCATTCCGCATCCACAAATTGCCATTCAATCGGGGGTTACCCCTGCAAAAACAACGGCAAGTTTTTGCAAAAATCATTGTTATTGCAGCAACGATTTTCATTGACATTCTGCCATTTTCCATTCTTTAGCACTCCGCAAAAGGTATAGAATGTACAGCATACGTTCGCAATAGAGCAAACGTTATCAGGGAAGATAAACCCCCGTCATAAGGGGCCGTCAGTAAGGAACAAAGGAGTCATGAAACATCGGAAACCCGCACCGACCTGGCATAGGCTGGGGCTGAAGATTAGCAAGAAAGTGGTGGTCGGCATCACCGCCGCGGCGACCGCCTTCGGCGGACTGGCAATCGCCAGCACCGCAGCACAGGCCAGCACCGATCGCGACAGCTACGCCGACACCGTTGAAAACACCACGTTCGAACAGGCGCGCAAGCATTACGGACTGGCGCAGCAAATGAGCGAGGGCGCCACCCTGCATGCATGGGAGTGGAGCTTCAAAACCATTGAGGAAAACATCCCCGCTATTGCCGAAGCGGGTTACACCTCCGTGCAGACCGAGCCGATTTCCGCTATTCATAACGGCGGCAAGGGCATGATCTTCACCGAGAACTGGTACTACGTGTATCAGCCGACCGACACCACCATCGGCAACTGGGTGATGGGTACCGAAGATGATCTGAAGAGCCTGTGCAACACGGCTCACAAGTACGGCGTGCGTATCATCGTCGATGTGGTAGCCAACCATATGACCGCGACTTGGGGCGCCATCGCCGATCGTTGGAAGAAGTCCGAGTACTACCACCACGACTGCAATGACGGTGATGTGCAGGATTGGAACAACCGCTATCAGGTGACCCACTGCAAGCTGCTCGGCCTGTATGACATCAACACTGAGAACACCGAAACCGCCAACATGATGCACGATTTCCTCGTGCAAGCGGTCAACGACGGTGTGGACGGGTTCCGTTTCGATGCGGCCAAGCACATCGAACTGCCGGACGAGTATAACGGCTCCCAGTATTGGAACATCATTCTTAACAATGGCGCGCAGTTCCAATACGGCGAAGTGTTGCAGGATTCCATCTCCCGCGATAGCGACTATGCAAAGCTGTTCTCCAGCCACAGCAAGAACGGCGGCGGCGTCACCGCATCCTCCTACGGCAGCAAGCTGCGCGGAGCCCTGAATTCGAAGAACCTGAACGCCGGCACCCTGTCCGATTGGAGCAACTCCGCCAGCCCGAGCAATCTTGTCTCTTGGGTGGAATCGCATGATAACTATTCCAATAGCGATAGGGAATCCACCGGCATGAGCGAGTGGCAGATGACCATGGGCTGGGGCGTCATCGGTTCCCGCTCCCAGACCATGCCGCTGTACTTCGACCGCCCGGTCGGTTCCGGCGGCAGCCAGCCACAGTTCTCCGAGGAGAGCAAACTCGGCGATGCCGGTGCGGATTCTTGGAAGGATGCGCAGGTTGTGGCGGTGAACCACTTCCGCAATACTATGAACAACAACAAGGCTTCGGAGTATCTGCGCAACTGCGGCGCGAATTCCTGCCTCATGGTGGAACGCTACATCAAGGACGGCAACTTCAAGAACGACGGCGTGACCATCACCAACATGGGTGATACGCAAGAGCTGTCCGGCACTGCCACCAACCTTGACGACGGCACCTACAAGGACCAGGTCTCCGGCGGTACCATCACCGTTTCCGGCGGCAAGATCACTTCCGGCTCCGCTCCCGGCGGCAAGATCAGTGTGTTCTTCACCGACAATTCCGGTTCGGTCTCCGCAACCCCGGGCGACAGCTCGTTCAAGACGGACACCACTACCGTTACCCTGAATGCGAACAACGTCACCGATGCCACCTACACCACTTCGGAGGGCAAGTCCGGCTCGTATCAGGATGGCGACACCATCACCATCGGCGCCTCCACGGCAATCGGTGACACCATCACCGTGAAGCTGCAGGGCAAGGATGCGGATGGCCAAACGGTCTCCGCAACATACAAGTACACGAAGAAGGATCCGGCCGCCACCAGCACGGCTTATGCGAAGAAGCCGAGTGCGTGGAGCAACCTGTACGCCTATGTGTATGTAGACGATTCGAGCGCCACCACTTTGAAGGAAAATGCGAAGTGGCCGGGCGAGCCGATGACACAGGTCGCTTCGGGAGACACTTGCGGCAAGGATGACGAGTACAAGTATGAGATTCCCGACGATCTCGAGGGAAGCAATACTCGCATCATCTTCAACGATGGCAATGCCACGAATACCCAGAAGTACCCTGCCGACACCACCGAAGGCGTAGATGCCGCTGGCCTCAAGATCGACGGCAATTACGCTTGGGACGGCAACACTTCGTCCGGCACCTGGGAGGCCCGCAATTGCGTGGTCATCCCGACCAAGTCCGTGAAGATTGATCAGTCGGATTACAGCGTGGACCTGTCCGAGGGCGTGGCCACGAAGC
>ERZ894206.807-NODE-807-length-20908-cov-31.695200_pt1 | contig 20908 bp, 20 predicted proteins | sample MGYA00380287_ERZ894206 | MGnify/ENA primary metagenome ERZ894206 (study PRJEB32331, sample SAMN06328483) | human gut metagenome | biome: human gut microbiome; feature: stool | host: Homo sapiens | collected 2013-04-12 ...
GAAGCGTGACGCCGCCGACACCATCGGCAGCGTCATCAGCCAGACCATGTAGCCCGCAAAAAAGCCGGAGAGGGGCGGGCGATGCTTTCCGCTCCTCTCCCGTCATTTCGGCTTTTGGGTCACGGTTTGGGTCAAGCGAAAAACGCAAAAATGCCGCATCACTTTTCAGGCCATATACGAAAAAAGTTCCTGATTTCTTGCGAAATCAGGAACTTTTTGGTGGAGACTGCTGGACTCGAACCAGTGACCTCCTGCGTGTGAAGAACTGCGTAATGACTGGTGCAGGCGGTCATAGCCGCCGCGTTCCGCATAGGCACAGGTCGTTTGCCCCACCGCAAGGGCTCAAGCTGTACACCGCAACAGCGGTTTACAGCCTAAAAAAGCCCGACACATAACATCATCCAATATTTGGTAAATTTAACTAACACCGCGCAGGGAAGATCATGAGATTTATCGATGCTCTTTATATGCAAAGTTGAGCACTTTTGTTGCCGCACGAAATGTATCGATAGCTTTCCTGGTAAACATTAGCATGAGCCTTATCATATATCATTCGAAAGCCGGTGCACGACGGTGACCGCATAGATATAAACGAAAACAAAGGAGAAAAATTATGGAACTGAAAAACATGAATGGCTTCTGCGAACTGACGCGGGAAGAGGCAATGGAAGTTGATGGAGGGTACAGATTCATATTTGGCGATCCTCAGCCCTATGCAGACCGTTAAGCATTTTAGATGAGAGGATCAAAATGAAGATAAGGTAGGAAAGAAAAAGGTGTATATGACTACTTCTGCTGCTGAAGCAAAAGGATATGAACGGGTAGACAGCTATAACCAGCACTTGGATATTGTGTATCAGACGTATCTACTGCTGGCGTAGTGGACAAGCATTACCGTGTCCGTGACCAAGCGCAGCATCGAGAAGGCCCGTACTTTCTTCGCCCGCGTCGGCACTGACCTGACCGCTGGCCTCGGCCACATGTATTCCGGCATACGGGAAATCACTCTCAACGAGCGTCTGCGCCTGTTCCACGACTTCTTCCGCATGGGGCAAAAATCGGCATTCACCTTCAATCGGCAAACCGCCCAGCGGCAGATGCTCCGACAGGCGAGTATGTGATCGGACAGGGCGGTGTAGCGATCTCGCACCGAACCGGCTTTGAGACAGCCGCAAGGCCGGTGTGGTACACAGATATATAGAGCAGAGGAATTTCCTCTGTCCGGCTTTTTTCATGCGCTCAAATGGTGCTTGCATCGTTTGCCGTCGAAACATAAATCGAAGGACTTGCGGATTGCCGCAGGTCCTTCAAGCTCTCTTTTATATGCTTTGCCTAAGTTCTCCCGTCACAAAGGGTTATTTATGCTTGCCTTGGCACGGGATGGGGACATTACCGCTTGCTTTTCAGAATAACTCACGCTTGATATCCGATTACCTAAAAATCAGGCCGGAGGAACTCTCCGGCCTGATTAAACTGAATTCGCGTTTGTGTATCCCTAGGAGATTCATTTTGAATGCTATGTCACTTCATCAGGAAGCGTTCAATCACATTCCTGTCAACTTTTATCCCAAGCCCAGAGCCATGAGGAATCTTGACTGTGCCGTTTTCAATTTTAATAGTTTTACCAATAAGTGTATCACGGAGAAGATTTTCCGAGAGATCGTACTCTATCATCGGCTCATCAGGGAAAAGTGCAAGTGGTGTGGCAGGGATGTTGGCAATAAACTGCAATCCGGCTGCAACACCGATTCCGGTTCCCCACATATGGGGGACCAGCTGAATCATATACGCCTGCGCAAGGGCCAGGACTTTCTTTCCTTCGGTGAAGCCGCCCATAACGCACAAATCGGGCTGCAGAATATCTACCGACCGAGCTTCGAGCCATTCCTTATAGTGGTACTTGGAATACTCCTGTTCGCCGGCAGCCAAATATGTTTTGGTGAGGTTTTTCAGCTCCGCATATCCGGTTCTGTTTTCAGGTGAAATGGGTTCTTCAAACCAGTATAGATCAGCGTCAGCAGTATCAAAAAGTATACGTTTGGCTTTCGATACATCGTATGCGCAGTTCGCATCCACCATGATCCGGATATCCGGACCTATAGCCTCTCTAACTGCATGTATCAGCTTCACGTCTTCATTCACGCCAAAGCCGATTTTGAATTTCATCGCTTTATAGCCCTGCTTAACATATTGCTTTGCCTGCTCTACCGCTGCATCCGGGTAAACTTCGCCTTCTATGCGGCACGGACCTGAGGCATATGGTTCTACCCCATCCCGGTAAGCGCCGCCCAAAAGCTTATAGATAGGCATATTCAGAGCCTTACCCTTTATATCCCAAAGTGCAACATCAATGGCAGAGAGTGCGATTATTGCAGAGCCGCTTTGACCGTAGGATCGGCTCATGTTGTATAATGTTTCGTAAATTACGTCGTTATCAAATGGGTCTCTGCCGATAAGCTTCGGTGTATACGCATTGTCAACGATCGCTTTTAATATGAGTGGATTTTGCCCGGAGCAGAAGCCTTCGCCCCAACCAGAAATTCCCTCATCCGTAATTACTTCAACGATGAGAGCCATGCGGCGGTCGACTACATCCTGAGAATAGTAGGCGGCTTTTTCAGACATTGAGCAAATAGGATATGTTTTAATATCAATTATTTTCATACAGTATTACCTTTAATATTTTATTCCAATATGATTTATGCCGCCATCAAACTTGGCAGGAGCGTCGCAAGATCAGGGAATATGCATGTAAGAATGACCACTAAGAGAAGCACTAGAACAAACGGAATCGACAACAGACCTAAGCGCATGATGCCGTGCCCACTTATACTGCTGGAAACAAAGAGACATGCGCCGAAAGGAGGAGTGGCCTGACCAATTGCGAGCGTGAATACGAAGATGCAGCCAAACTGTATGGGATCGATACCAAAGCTATCCGCGACAGGGGCAAGCAGCGGGGCAATAATGAGGATAATAGTGGAAACATCCATGAACATTCCAAGGAATACCAGCAGCACGAGTACACCGACCCAAAAGGCAAGTTTTGTGTGGACAATGCTGAGGAGGAACGTGCTGAGCATTGTTGGAATGTTGTTTACCGTAAGCAGCCAACTGAAACAGGTTGCAGACATGACAAGAATCATGATGTTTGCGGTAGTTTGGGTGGTATCCCTCATTGCCTGCTTGTATATGCTCCAGTCAAGTTCTTTATAGAAAAATTTTGTGGCAATTATGCTGTAAAGCGTGGCAACTGCCGCAGATTCTGTGGGAGTGAATAAGCCGGAATAGATTCCGCCCAAAATAATAAGTGGGGTAAGAAGAGCAGGACCAGCTTCCCATGCTACTTTCCAGAATTCCTTACGGTTCATTTTTTCGCCCTTGGGATAGTTGCGCTTTTTTGCAAAGATATAGCACATAACGCTTAAGGCTATACTGCCAAGGATACCAGGAACGACGCCTGAGAATAGCAGTTTACCGACGGAAATATTCAGAGTTGTGCCATAAACAATGAAGGTGACGCTGGGCGGGATGACGATGCCTAGTACTCCGCCGACTGCCGGTAGCGTGGCAGCATAATCATCCGGGTAGCCGTAATCTTTAAGCTCCGGATAAAGCATCCCGCCGATAGCGGCAGTTGTTGCAATGGACGAGCCAGAAATTGCGGCAAAAAAGGTGCAGGCAAGCGTACACACTATGGATGTACCGCCGGTATGGTGACCAACAAGTCCATTCGCAAAGCGTATAAGGCGTTTGCTGAGACCGCCGTATGTCATGATATTGCCGGCAAAAATAAAGAAGAATATTGCCAGGAAAGCATACACTGCGCCGCCTGTATACATTCTTTGCGCCAACATACCAAGTGAAATGGTGCCGGTCGTCAAAATTGCACACAGGCTTGACAAGCCGAGCGACCACGCTAGGGGAACGCCTAATACGGCAAATGCAAATACGGATACAATAAGTACAATCGCAACAGTTGTCATTTTGCCTGACCTCCTTTATCTACTGTGTTTTCTAATGCGTCGGGCTTTACAATGTTGCCGATCCTTACAACCATATTGGTGAGCTTCTGAAGAGCCATCAGAGCAAAGCTCACCGGCATCACCATATAAATCACATACATATTCACCGGCATAGAGGATAGTTTCTGCGGGTAGATCATTGAATTCTGTAGAAATTGAGTAGAGGCGATCAAAAACACGACTATCATGGTAAGCGACAAAAAATCGCGTAAGATTTCAAGAAGAAGCTGTGCTGTGTGATTTTTAAAGTGAATCGCGTCAATAGTGAGTTCTGCATCGTTCTTGATCACAAGATGGTAGCCGAGGAATATGGTCCATATGAGCAGCCATGTACTGAGTTGCTCAGACCACGGCAGGCTAAAATGGATCTCACGGCCCACAATCTGTGCTATATTGACTGCCGTAAGCAGTGTTCCTATTATCAGCAAAATACCCTGGAGAAATTTCTGTATCCAGTTGCTGAGCGTCAAGAGGCATTTAGTCATATAAATACTCCTTATCAAGTTAAGGTGGTGCTGAGCATATATGTTTCCCCAGCACCACCATGTCATTTTTCTCGATTAGTCGACTGCGCCAGCGGCAGCTTTGATTGCTGCGATAGTATCAGTGAACTGAGGGAACTGACTGTAAACGGAATCCATCTTTTCTGCAAAGCCGCTGACATCGGGATAAGTGATCTCACAGCCTTTATCCGCAAGAGCCTGGGCGGCATTCTCGGTCTGGATAGCTTGCTGCTCGCGGTCAAACTCGGTAGCTTCTTTGACTGCTTCCATGAATATTGCCTGATCATCAGGCGTCATGCTACTCCATGCCTTATTGGACATAATAACTGCCTGGGCAGTATAGACGTGATTCGTAACGGCAATGTACTTGTCAAACTCATAGACAGAGGTAGTATACAGCCCACTCATAGGATTATCCATACCATCGATCGTACCCTGCTGATTTGCGACCAGCGCATCAGCAAGCCCCATAGGAACGGGATCAACGCCCAGCGCGGAGAAAAGGGCCTGGTGAATCTCGTTGCTCATAATTCTGAGTCTAAGGCCGCTTACATCTTCAACAGAGTTTATGGGACGGGCACTATTCGCAATGCAGCGGAAGCCGACCTCCCAGTAACTGAGGCACTTGATGCCAACTGCCTCAACGTCTGCAGCGAGTTGTTGACCTACATCGCCGTCAAGAACGGCATATGCTTCCGATGTGTTGGTGAACATATACGGCAAATCAAGAACGCCAATCGAAGGTACATAGTTCGCCAAGAACGATGTCGCCGGACAAGCCATATCGACATTGCCCATCTGGATAGACTCAACGAGTTCAGCGGCACCGCCAAGAGTGCTGTTAGGATGAACATTGATCTGCCACTTGCCGGGAGCTTTCTCATTTAGAATTTCGCCGAGTTTTTTTGCCGACATGGTAGAGGGATGCTCGTCGGTGTCAACTGTGCCGAATGTGAACACATATGTGGGGCCGGAATCAGACGAATCCGTAGCGGTGTTGCCGCACGCGCACAGTGCGAACATCATAATTGCGGCGAGAATTATGGCGATAGGCTTTTTCATTTTTCTGTCTCCTCTTCATTGTGTTGATTTGCTGATTTGTTGAACAAATTAGCTTGTATGTCTATAATACCTGTTTTTTTGCTTGTGTCAAGATATAAAAATATTTTCAGATTTTTTAACAGATTCTGAGTTAATAATTTGTTCACTTTGTAAATGGCTACGCAATAATGAAACCACCGATCTACCAAGCGGCAGTTCGGTGGTTTTATTTGAAATTATGGTATGCAGGCCTATTCGCCTCCACGGAGCCATTCGAGATGCTCTTTGGACTTCATGCGTGCAGCTTCAGAATCTCTGTTTTCAAGTGCATCTACTATTTCCTTATGTGTTTCGTTACTACGAGCCATTGTTGTTCTGTCAAGTGTGGACATGAAATTCACGGTAACATCGTGCAGACTGTGTACGATGCCGCTGTAGAGATTATTTCTTGCTGCATCGGCTATCTGTGTATGAAATTCAATGTCGCAGCTTACATATCCGTCAAAGTCATCACAAGAACAGCAGTCTGCCATTTTGCCAACCAGCTTGCGCAGGTTGGTGATTTCCTCCGGTGTGATTGTGAGTGCAGCAACTGCGGCTATGCTGGATTCCAAATCACGGCGGACTTGGCACACGTCTTCAAACGATATGTATCCGATATCTTTCAAGTAACGCATATACTCGCAAAAAATGTCGAAGCTGACATTTTTCACATACATACCTGAACCTGTGCGGCTGCCTATTATGCCAAGCTGTGAAAGGCGCTTTATGCCTTCTCGGAGTGTGTGGCGTGCAACGCCAAGCTCCTCGCTCAGCTTTTGCTCGGTAGGCAGCCTATCTCCCGGTTTAAGATTATTACTAATTATCCACGCTTTGAGCCTGTCTGCGACAACAACGTCCGCTGTCACCTTCTCGACTTTTTCTAGCAAAAGGAATCCTCCTTATCTGCATCCGGCGATCAAATGTCTATCTGCCAGCAGGCATGAGTATACATCCCCACACCTTTTGTGATAAGGGGATTAGCCGTACAGACAGATATGCCGTTTCCTTTGACACACTGAAGCTAAAGTTAATCTAATAAACCCTTTTTCAGTATATCATCTTTTGTATTTCTTTTCAACAACAGATATATTTTTCCTGGAATACTGCAATCATGGCGTTATCTATTATATGCCGGAAAAAATTTCGCGGATATCTCCTGCTCTATCGAATGACGACAACAGTGCGACCCTTTCCTCAAGTTTCTCTTCGCCAAGTGAAGACCGCAAACAGGCTGCAAGCTTATCTAATACTTCTGTGTCAGACATTCTGTTAAGAGGATCCCCCTTGCCGTAATATTCCTTTTCCGAGTATACATTGCCATCATTCAACTCAATAGTAACTTCAGCTCCGAAACGACTGTCAGGGAAAGACTCAGGTTCGCAGATGATATTTACCTTGCTGGCAAATTCCACCGAACGGCTATCGTGTATCTCATTGCCGATAAAGTCCTCAATGGTTATTCCACCAGCACTTATCACGCGCGCAATGCAGTATGCCATGCTGAATTTTGCCTGTCCAGGCGTTTGCGGGCGCAAGTAGCGGTCGGCATCATACGATGCCTGATCCATACGGCATGTGACATTCCTCACATCGTCTAGTGTGAAACTATTCCTGGCGATAATTTTTGCTGTGCAGTCTATGCCACAATGGGTTCCGCGGCAAGAGGGATATGGCTTCATAATTATTCCAGGTACAATAAAGTCAGACTTGTGCTCGTTAATGAGTGCGTTTATCGCAGGTGCGTTACACATGCCAAACATACTTTGAAAGAAGCCAAATGGACCTTCAAAGGCGTCAAGGCAGGCATCAACACCATAAGATGCATATTCTGCTGAAGATATAGCTTTTAGCGCCGTCATTCCGATAGCGATATCCTTGGCTTTGCTTCCGAAATTTGCTTTAAAGCCGGAGGCTTCATTAACAGCAATACACAGTGCAGCGGCGATTTTGTCTCTGTCAAGGCCCATCAGCTTTCCGATAGCTGCAACTGCACCGAATATGCCTATGAAATTTGTCGCATTCCATCCTTTACCATATCCCATCGCTAACGCAGCTTTGCCAAGTATCGCGTCTATCTCTGCACCGGCAATATATGCATCCAACACCGCTTTGCCTGGAAGCCCCAGCTTTTGCCCGATAGAGGTCGTTACCGGCACGAGAAGAGCGCTTGGGTGCCCGTTGAGACTTATCCCAATATCATCAAAATCATTACTATGCGCAGAAATTGCACCAAGCATAGCGCAGTGAATCGCGTCCATCTTGCTCTTGCTGCGATTGGGGAAAATACACTCTTCACTGCTGCTATGAGCTGCAATATACGGCATAACAGTCGTCACGGAATCGCCATCAGCGCCGAGAATCATGCACGACATACCGTCAAGAAAACTCCACCGAGCCGCTTTTTTGCTTCTTCCGGTAAACTGTTGCTACTTACCGCTAAAACGTAGTCTGCCAAATGTTGTGATATAGTCATGACCGAGGAAAGTTGTATTCTCTGGGCTTTATATCATTTTGTTGCGCAGAACGCCTATACCAGGAATGTCGATCTCAATAATATCGCCGACCTTTACAGGCGCCACTCCGGCGGGCGTACCCGTAGCAATAACATCGCCAGGTTCAAGGGTAATCCACTCGGTAATATATTCGATAAGCGTGGGAATATCAAAAATCAGATCATTACTGTTACCGTCTTGCAAGACCTCACCATTGACGCGGGTAATGATGCGGCTGTTAAAAGCATCTATCTCGTCGGTGATGATTGGACCCATAGGACAGAAAGTATCCAAACCCTTTCCGCGTGTCCACTGCCCATCACTCCACTGCATATCGCGCGCAGAAATGTCGTTTATGCAGGTGAAGCCAAGAACATAATCCATCGCATTCTCACGGGTAGCCTTTTTGCATCTCTTACCGATGACAACACCCAGTTCACCCTCAAAGTCAACTCTGTTGACGCCAGTCGGATAAATGACATCCTGGTCGGGGTCTGCGATAGTGTTGGGGCCTTTGCTGAAAATAAGCGGATGCTCGGGAATCTCAACATCTAGATTCATCTTTTCTTTGCATTCGACTATATGGGACATATAATTTGTACCGGCGCACATGATTTTGCTGGGCTGGCACGGCGCAAGCAGCTTTACCGCGCTGAGTTCTACCTTTTTGCCACACTCCACATAATCACCAAAAAGATCGCCGTCAAGCACAGCTATGATTTCCCCATTAAGAATACCATAGCGCACCTCATTGTCCATCCTGAATCTTACGTATTTCATATTGTCAATCTTCTCCTTTACCAAATGCTGTTGATTTGTTGGACAAATCACACTTCAATAATACCTTCCTTTTGAAGAAAGTCAAGTCGTTTCATTGTATTTTTTAGCTTTTCAGCACATTTACTAGATTTGTCAGGTGGGGAATAGTTAAAATTCTGAAATTCAGTTTTTCTATTGACTTTTTGTGGCGCAGGTTTTATTCTAACGGTAAGCTGTAGAATTGTACAACAAATGCGCTTTGGTGATCGATCCCCTCCGCGAGTAAGAAACGGACTTAAAATAGGTGACTAGGCTCTATCGCGGGCGGCTTTACCGACGCAGGCAACAGGATGCCTTTTCTTACGGATCGTTGGTTGAACACGGTACCGATAATTTGACAAAAATTGAGGACGTAGACGTATATGTTGACGGAGGGAATATATTTTTATATCAAAGAGCTCGAACTGGGCGCATGACTGGCGTGGGACGCTGGTTCGATACTTCAGCCATAAAGAGCATATAACGGAGGATTTGCAAATGAAATTCGGATGTTGTATACAGCGTAAAAAAGATATTCGCTGCGTCAAAGCTGCAGGGTACGATTTTTTTGAGTTTTCAGGCTCTGTCATCTCCCGGCTCTCAGATTGCGAATTTGCCGATCTTTGCATCGAGAGCAATCGCGCTGGGCTTCCATGTGTCGGTTTCAACGCATATTCCTCGGGAAAACCTGCAATTATTGGTCATAATATTTCGAATATGGAAACCGTACGGTATGCGGAACTGCTCTGCCGACGCGGTAAGAGTCTCGGTATTGACTCGCTGGGGATAGGCTCACCAAATGCCCGAAGACTTCCAGCAGGTATGGACAAGGTGACCGCAGACGTCCAATTCATACGATTCATTAGGGCAACCGCAGCTACGGCAGGAGAGTACGGTATGTCAGTCTTGGTTGAGGCTGTTCACTCCGGTATGTGCAATTATCTCAATACTACTGCCGATGCCATCAAAATAACACGGCTGGTTGGGCTCGAAAACGTTGGCATGGTGTTGGATTTTTACCATATGTCCGAAATGGGCGAGGATTATTCACTCACCGCAGAGGCCGCACCGTATCTACGCCACGTTCATTTGAGTACGTCCGGCAGAAATCTTTGGCGCGGATTCCCACAGGAAGCCAATGCTGACGAATATAGAGAGATTTTTGCCGTACTAAAAAGTATCGGCTATAACGGAACGGTCAGTATAGAATCGTCGGAGTTTGAATTTGAGCAGGCAAAAAGCTGCCTTGAGCTATTGAGAAGGCTTGAAGCGGAGAATAGATAATTATTTTGAAAAAGAAAGAGGGCCAAAATATGAATAAGAAGAAGGTTGTGCTTGCGGGCGCGGGTACGATGGGTGCGTCACTTGCACAGGTATATGCGCTTGGCGGTTGGGAGACATATCTGTACAACCGCAGTCAGAAAGGTCTTGACCGCGCAAAGGAACTGATAAAAATAAACGAGTCCGTACTGGTCAGAGAAAATATTATATCCCCAGAGATTTCAGAACGTATTATCTCCGAAATAGTTCTCACCACGGAAAATACCTGCTTTGCCGACGCAGATCTCGTCGTCGAGAGTATAGTGGAAGATTTGGACGCAAAGCGCGCCTTTTGGGCGGAAAAATCCGGAATCGTGCGTAGGGACGCCATTTTGGCTACTAACACATCTGGCCTTCATATTACCGACATTGCAGAAGCTGTAATAAATCCGTCTCGTTTTGTCGGGCAGCATTGGCTCAATCCACCGCATCTTTTGCCGCTTTGTGAGATCATAGTTGGAAAAGAAACTGCACAGGATACCGTTGATAAAATGCACAAAATTATTGTTGAGCTTGGTAAAAGTCCGGTAGTTGTCAAGGATATAAACGGATTTGTTATAAACCGGCTGCAATTTGCAATATTGCGTGAGGCATTGCACATAGTTGAAACAGGTGCGGCTACGCTCGAGGATGTGGATACCGTGATGAAGGCAGGGCTCGGCCTGCGGTACGCGGCTCTTGGCCCATTCGGCGTAGCAGACATGGGCGGTCTAGATGTGTTTGAGCATATCAGCTCATATCTGAATGAAGAACTATGCAATCGAAAAGATGTCAGTCCAGTTCTCGAAGACATAGTTGCCGCAGGTAACTACGGCATTAAAACAGGCCACGGGTTCTATGATTACTCGGGAGAGCGTAGGCAGCAGGCAATCGAGAAGCGTGATCGTATGTATATAAATCTTGCGAAAACACTCTATTTCAATGAATGACCAACAACTTCAAGGAGGACAAACATGAGAAGTGATTTTATGAAAAAAGGCGTGGAACGCATTCCGCACCGAGCTCTCTTTTATGCTTTGGGACTTACGGATGAAGAGATAGAACGCCCTATAATCGGCGTTGTAAATGCACAAAATGAGATCATACCGGGACATATGCATTTGGACAGCATTGCTGAAGCGGTAAAAGCCGGTATACGCATGGCTGGCGGCACGCCCATCGAGTTTCCTGCAATCGGTGTGTGTGATGGGATAGCCATGAATCATGAAGGTATGTTCTACTCTCTCCCGAGCCGTGAGCATATCGCTGATTCTGTAGAAATTATGGCGATGGCACATCCGTTCGACGGGCTTGTGTTTATTCCGAACTGCGACAAAATCGTTCCAGGTATGCTGATGGCTGCTTTGCGGCTGAATATACCGTCAATTTTCTGCTCTGGCGGTCCCATGCTCCCCGGATGTATCGACGGGAAACGCATTGCACTTACCGATGCTTTCGAAGCTCCCGCTGCAGTGCTCTCCGGGAAAATGAGCTCTGGCAAAGCTGACGAAATAGCCGACGGCGCATGCCCGGGTTGCGGTTCATGCGCGGGAATGTTCACGGCTAATTCTATGAACTGCATGACGGAAATCCTCGGTCTGGCGCTTCCTGGCAACGGCACTATCCCTGCCGTAGATTCACATCGCATCCGCTTGGCAAAGCATAGCGGTATGCAGATAATGAAGCTTGTGAGGGAGAATACGCTTCCACGGGATATCGTAACTGACAAAGCGATTAAAAATTCGCTAGCGTGCGATATGGCACTTGGATGTTCAACAAACACCATGCTGCATCTTCCTGCAATAGCGCATGAGGCCGGACTCGAATTTGACCTGCGAGGGGTCAACGCAATAAGCGATGCGGTTCCGCATATAGTTAAGCTCAACCCGGCAGGGCATCATTTCCTTGCTGACCTTCATGCGGCCGGCGGCTTGAGCGCCGTTATGAAACGACTTGACGAAATGGGCCTTGTTGATCCTACTGCGGCAACCGTTAACGGTATATGGGCGGACCGTATTAAGGAAGCGCACATAAATGATGAGGACGTCATACGGACCCGTGAAAATGCATATAGTCAGACGGGCGGACTTGCTGTTTTGTACGGCAATATCGCTCCGGACGGTGCTGTTGTAAAGAAGGGCGCCGTGTTGCCGGAAATGCTTGTCCATAGAGGCCCCGCAAAATGCTTTGACAGCGAAGAGGAATGCTGCGCCGGACTGTACGAAGGAAAAGTAAAGCCGGGAGATGTTGTGGTCATACGCTATGAGGGACCGCGTGGAGGCCCTGGTATGCGCGAAATGCTGTCTCCCACTGCGGCACTTGCAGGTATGGGATTGGATTCGAGTTGCGCGCTTATTACCGACGGACGTTTCTCTGGTGTTAGCCGCGGCGCATCAATAGGCCATGTCTCTCCCGAAGCGGCAGCAGGAGGTCTGCTTGCCTTTACCGAGGATGGAGATATGATAAGTATTGATATTCCTGCACACAAAATTGAACTGTGCGTTGATTCAGCTGAAATTACGCGAAGAAAGCAGGAGTATACGCCGAAAATGCTGCGCCCGGTAACGGGCTATCTGAAACGGTACAGGGCGCTCGTTAGCTCCGCTAACTGTGGTGCGTTCCTTGATGATTCCGCGTTGTGAAGTATAAAGTAGAAAATTTCAGGTGGCATATGACAAAATGAACAACGCAAAAAATTCAGGGAGATAGTCGCCCGCCCGGGAGCAGTTATTGCCCCGGCATTTACGATGTACTCGGGGTACGAATAGTCCAAAATGTTGGTTTTGATGCTGTATATATGACTGGTAACGGCGCAATGGCAAGTCTTATTGGTAAGCCTGATATAGGACTCGCGACGATGAGCGAGATGGTGATGCAGGCGCACCAGATAGCCGGGTGTATCAATATTCCGCTTATATGCGACGCCGATACAGGCTATCACGATATTGCGTCGCTGATGAAGGAAGTTACTAACGGCAGCGAGATCAAGCGTATTGCCATTGGCGATATGGCTATCATCCCTCACGGTGTGTATGCGGCTGTCGCGGCAGCCATTCCCGGTGCCGAGGTCGTTGGTTTTGATCGCGAGATGGACGACCTGTGCATGAACAAGACCGCGTGGGAAACTTCCATGGTTCGGCAGGCCTGCCTTATTTCCGAGAAAGGTTTTGACGCCACGCTGGGTAAGATCAATCCCGAGATGACAGAGTATGAGCTGGAAGGGATTTTGGCCGGCGAACTGCACAAGAACGGTGGCGAAGGTCCGTCCTTCCCATCCTGAGTTACTCCGGTGCTCGCACGCGCAACGCAATCGGCCGCAGCAGCCATAACAAGCTGGGTGTGAATAACCTGATCGCAGTAGATGCGGCTTGCCACTTCGGTGGGTATGCAGCCGCCTATGGTCGCCCCTTTGTGTTTGGAAAGATGTCCGACCAAATGAGGCGTGAAGTCGACTTCCTGCTGGATGTCCATCAAAAGGTGATCAACGAGTGGGTCAAGCCCGGTGTGACAGCTGGCGAGGTCTATGACAAGTATTTCAACTACTTCGTGGATCACGGTTTTGGTGCGCCTCCTGCCAGTGCCTCTCACGGTATCGGCATTTTTGAGGGCGAATCGCCAGCATTCCGACGGACGATCTCCACGATCATCAAACCAGGCATGACCATCGCAGGCGATCACTTCCTGCGCTCTGCAAATTACGGCATGCGTTTTGAGGATGTGTATCTGATTACAGAGACCGGCACCGAGCTGTTTACCAGCAGCAAGTGGGGCTACATCAAACTCTGATGACTCTGCTTGCAGGCATGGCCTGTAAAGGATATGCGTTTGATGTGGGCATTATTTAAGTGCTCATGAACGCTGAAGTTAATAAACCAACCAAGAGAACTACACAAAAGACACCGCCAGCAAAGCGGCAATCATGCTGCTTTGCTGGCGGTGCCTTTTGCTGCGAAAAACTGCAATTATCGACAATTCCATACAAAATCCATCTCATTCATGTAGACCTTTATAGAACGAAACTGTGATGCAAACGCCACAGTGTTTTCTAAACAACTATTTAGTAGTTTTGAACACCTCGCAGAAAATACCCTTGACAAATCTCATCTCAGCTTTAGATTGTCCTCCGCTGCCACTCCAATCTGCTCATACAAAATTTCAGCATCTTTACCCGCCGGCATTTTGCTTCGTATTTCGGAATACTTGCTCAACGGACCATCAAGAACATGCTTGTCTCCCATCAACAAAAACGGTAAATGCTCATTATCGTCAAAGCCCATAAACGTAGCAGCGGTAAATACATAACTGTTTTCACTTGAAAACCACGCTTTAAGATACAGCTGCACCTCCTCAATATGGCGTAACCAAAACATATGTCAAAGGGCCGTTAATGGTAATGGTTGTGCTGCCAACTAGACAGACATTGCTGGCCGTGCCGCCGGTGTAAATTCCGTTATCGCCTTTCGAACCGTCGTTGACGTTGCCTGTTATCCGCACGCTGCCGCTGACGGTCATGGCGCCGTACACGCACACGCCCCCGCCGGAGCTGGCGACGCTATTGCCGGTGATGCTGCCGCCGTACATGATGAAATTGCAATCTTCGCTCAGATTCACACTGTTTCCAAGGAACGATGGATCGTGGGTGATCTTGCCGCCGCCCTGACAGTCGGTCAGGGTGAGGGTAGAACTGGAGGTGCTGCCATATTTTGTGATCTTGAATGCCTCTCTATTAGCTTTAACGGTAATGGTGTGACCGTTCAGACAGAGGGTGACATTTCCATCGATTTGGATACAACCGAACTGGGCGTTCAATGGGGCCTCCAGAACGAGGTCGCTGGCAGGGTAGTAGGTGCCGCCATTGGACAGCACACACTGATTGGGCTGATTCTGTGTGCAGTCGCCGCCGCCCCACACGTAACCGTCATTATTCTGCGTGATCGCCGTCGCAAAGGTGGTCTTACTGTCCTCGTTATGGCCGCCCAAGTGGCTGCACGTTTCTCCATTGCCGCAGAGGTAGTGGGTGTGCGGTGTAGACGTTTCAGACTCGCTGTCCGCGAATGCCGCCGCAGGCAGCAGCGTCAGGCACAGGGCCAGCGCCAGAAACAGGCTCAATCCTCCTTTTTTCATATTCTCCTGCCTTTTCTGTCAAAATTTTCTTGCTGGCAAAGCAAGGCAAACTCTGTTTTTCTGGTTTGCAAAAGTTAATAGAATTATTAAACAGGCTGATCTCGAGCCCTTCAATCGACTTGGCGCAAGCATTTTGCTGTTCTCTCTCGAGCGGGGCGGTCTTCCCACGGACCGCCCCGCGAAGCCGTTACGGCTCGATGATGTTGAAGGGGTTGGTCCCGGTGATCGGAAACTGGTTCATATTCTCCATCATCAGCGTCAGCAGCTCTGCGCTGCCCTCGACCTTGACGGCCTTTGCAACCGTTTCCTGATTGTTGGTCAGGATCGCAAACAGCGCATTTTTCGGGCAGGTAATAGACACGTCTGCATCATCAGACAATGTATCCGCATAGACCAGCAGCACACCATTCTTCACGCGGAGCATGTGCTGTTCGCCCACGTCAGGCAGGATCACGTTCATGGTGAAGTCGCGGTCAGCCAGCGCCTGCTTGCCCATGACAATGGCCATATAGTCAAACAGCATGGGCGCGGAGAGGGCCTTGACCATGTCGCCGGTAGATTTGGTGGAAGCGGTGAAATTGGCGTTTCCATGGCGCAGCTCCTGCGCGGCGGTCAGATATTCGTTGCGCCACGGACCGGACTCCGCCTGATACCCCAGCTGCTCCAGTGCATCGGCGCACAGAAGCCGTGCATCGGTGTTCGTCGGGTCGGCAAAGACGATGGTGTTTGTGACCTCGGCGACCCACTGATATTCACCCTTGTCAAAATCCGCCTTTGCCATTTGCAGGACCTTGTCAACATCCCCCAGGTACTCCACCCATTTTTTTGCGCTGTCGCTTGGCATGAGGGGGTTCAGGTTGACAGGGTTGCTGTCATACCATCCCATGAACTTCTGGTAGACCGCCTTGGCGTTGTGGGCGACCGTCCCGTAGTACTGGCGGGTGTACCAGATTTTATTGAGCGCCTCCGGCAGCTCGATCATGTTGGAGATCTCGTCGCTGGTGTAGCCCTGATTGATATAGGTCAGAGTCTGGTCGTTGATGAACTTATACATGGCAGCCGTGTTGACCATGTAGTCGTTCACCACATTGTTTCCCCAGTGCGGCCAGTTGTGGGACTGGAAGGTTACCTCCGCGTCCTTGCCGTAAAGGGAAATGGCCTCGGTGATATAGCTTGCCCATGCCGCGCCGTCGCGCACCTCCGCGCCGCGCAGCGTGTAGAGATTGTGGAGCGTGCCGGTGCAGTTTTCCGCCATCCAAAGCGCCTTGTACTGGGACAGCCACATGTTCATTTCGGCGGGCGCTTCCGTACCCGGCGTGAGCTGGAACTCCAGCTCCACACCGTCGATCGTCAGCTTTTCGCCGGACTGCGTGATTTCATAGCTGGGCGTCATGAACGAGACCGTTCCGGTGGACTGTCCCATGCCGATGCCCTGCGCCAGCTTGCCGGTCACGCCGGGGGTCAGCAGGATACCGTACTGATAATTGCTGCGGCGGCCCATACCCTTACCGGCGTAGACATTTTCCTTCACGGAGTGCTCTGTGAAGCCCACAGGCGTGATCACGGGGATCTTGCCGCTGGCGAGCTGATCTTTAATAGAAAGTGTCTCGTCTGCCTTATCCTCTTTCGCCATCACACCGGAGATGCCGCCAAAATGGTCGGCGTGGGAATGAGAGATGATGACGGCCTTGACCGGGAATTTACCAAAATTCTTTTCGATCAGCTGCATGGCAGCCTGACTGCACTCCACGCTCATCAGCGTGTCAAAGACGATCCAGCCCGTATCGCCCTTGACAACGGTGAGGTTTGCCATGTCATAGCCGCGGACCTGATAGATGCCATCCGTCACTTCAAAAAGACCATAGGCATGGTTGTTCTTCGTGTTCTCCCAGAGGCTGGGATTTACGCTGTCAGGCGCTTTTTCATAATCGTTCAGGAACGCATAGGCTTCCTGACTCCAGAGGATCGTTCCATCCTCGTCCTTTAGTTCCAGTGTTTCCGGCGCGTCGATCAGTCCACGGGTGGCGAATTCATATTCCTGCTTATCATCGAAGTCAAGTTCATCGTAGACGGCGGCATTTGCCTTTGCCGTAAAGTCTGTGGCGGGCTTGACCTCGGCGGTCAGACCCAGGTCTGCCTTTTCCGCACCCGGCTCTTTGCGCCCATCCTGCGCACAGCCGACGCAGGACAGCAATAGTACCGATGTAAGAAGCATTGCTGCAATACGTTTCATAGCCATTCTTTTTCCCTCTCCTTATTGTTCGCGGATAACAGGTGGCTGCCAGCTATCCAGTGCTGTCATATCCGGTACATAGATCCGCATGAACAGATGAAATTCCCCGTCGGAAACAGGCAGCCAGTTAGAGGTGTCTTCCGGTGCATCCTTGGACAGGATAATATCCAATGTGCTGTCCGCATTCAGCTTGAAGTCGGAGCGGTCGTTGATGCAGTAGCGGTCGATGGAATTGTCAATGAGGAAATCATCCTCTCCGTAGGCGGTCACGGACCAGAAGCCGCCCTCCAGCGTGGGAGGAAGGGTTTCAAAGTGGAGCGTATACTTCTTTTCTCCGGTCAGCGCTGCGCCGGCCTCATCCACCGTTGTCTTGGGATAGATCGCCACGTCCACGGTGTTGGCGCCAAGCCCCACCAGCGCTACCATCGCGCGGTAGGTATACTCCGCGCCGAAGTCGCCGATGGGCTTGCCGTAATAGATCCACTGACCGAGTTTCTGCGCATACTTCGCGCCGTCGGCGGCAAGCGTGGCGCGAAGCCCCTGAAGCATCTGCGTCCAGCGCTCGGCAGCTCCTTCGCCCAGGAGGGCGGCGTCGAAGGTCTTGCCCGCGCCCACGTTGATGGCGGAGAGTTTCTTCAGCAGCTCCTCATCCGCATCGGCGGGCGGGTTGACCTGCATCAGAGCGTTCGCCGTATTGAAAAACTCTGCTGGCGTCATGGAAAGCACCTTGCTCACGGGAACAAAGTCATTTTCCTCTTTATAAGCTCCCTGCGGTGCGGCATACTCGCCTCCCTGTACATAAGCCGAAAGCGGCAGGAGCTGCATCTGCTCCTGAATGGCATAGACATTGGGCAGATCCTCGTTCCCGGACAGCACCGTGCGGGTGATCGACCACATCGTTGCGGTGGGCACGTCCACGCGCGTCACACCGTCGGGCAACTCGCCCTCCCAGCCGGGAAGCGCGATGGCATAAGCACCCGCCTTGTCCAGCACGGCGGCGGTGTTCGTCCACGCATCCAAAAGCTGCACATTGCAGAAGCGATCCGTTTCCGGCAGGACGTAGACCATAGGCTCTGTGCTGATGTCAAGCCATGCCTGCGAATAGACGGTATCGACGTTCGGCATCACGACGGTGCGGAAAGAGGCGTCCGCCAGCTTTTTTGCATGGTTGAACTGATTGAGGGGCGCACGGCCAGTCATGGTCCCGTCCGTATTGGTCGATAATGTTTTGGTTGCGTCGGTCAGCACCAGCGGGAACGCATAGATGTATGCCTCGCTGACCGTTTCCCACACGGTTTCAGTATCCAATGTATCCGGCTGCGTTTTTTCGGCAGAGCAGGCGGAAAGAAGCCCGCAGGAAAGTAGCGTAAGCAGCGATAGTAGAATTGCAAATATCTTTTTCATGTTGTCCTCCTATGATTCTCTTCTGTTTTGGTCATCTCCTCGGAACGGTTTGTGCGTATGGATTAACTATGAAGTTGTTTGTGATTTTCTCTTTATGGTAAACTATCGATTATTCCGCCCCTTTCTCTCTGCAAGCCTTGAAAGCTCTTTTTTGACCGCTTCGATTTGTGGGTCAAACAGCGCTCGCTCGGCAAAGATCATATAATTGTTGATGGCAAGGATCGACAGATGAACGAACGGCTCAACCTCTTTGTCGGTGCAGCCGAGGATTTCCGCAATCCTGCCCGTGTAATAAGGGTATCTTGCGGCAAGCCGCACAAGGGAAGGTTTTACCTTTTCTCCGTATTCGCGCGACACACATACGCTGACCAGAAAGCGCATGGTAGGCGACATTTTATCCGCCAGCTCACCGAGATGATCCATCATGCTTTTGATGTCACTAATATCTTCAAACACGATGCCAAACGCAGCTTTTTCAATTCGACTGATCGCTTCCTCGGCACAGGCAAGAACGATTTCCTCTTTGGTGGAGAAGTAATAGTAGATGCCGCCGTTTTGCAGTTTTGCCGCCCTACAGAGATCCTTTGTGGTGGTAACGGTCAGCCCCTTTTCGACAAAGCAGCCAAGGCAGATGCCTACAAGCTCCTGTCTCTTTTCAGCTTTCTTTTCTTCCCGCAAAACACAATCCCCCCATTTCTGTGCATTATCCAGTGTTTCTCGTAATAAGATATCAGACTTCAAAAAATAAATCAAGCGATTGCTTGAATATGAGTTATAGATTTTTAGGATCACAATGCTTGACCAAACATCACAACAGCCTTTTTCAGCAGCCACCCCTCCGGCAAGCTCTGGATGTACCGAATCGCCGTCCTTGCAAAGACATTGGACTTTATCGTGTCCCACTCCGCCAGCCAGACGATCTCCGCTGTGCCGGTTGCAAAGTCAAATCTGATCTCTCCCCATTCGCCGTCGTTGTCTACCTGATACAGGTAGACAGCGGCGGCTATTTTTTGTTCCTTTTGCGGCACTCGGTCTGCTTCAGCGTCGCGGTATGGACAAGCCCGCTTTCCAGCAGCTTCAGGCGCAGCTTGTCAAGCGTCCGCCGGTAGAATCGCTCCGCGCCACTGGCGGTTATACCCTCGGAATCCACCGCCAAGTCCTCAAAGGTAGACTGCGTGGACAAAGGGCTGACGCGTCCACAGGTCATGCAGATGGCATTCCGCTTTTCCAGATAAAAGGGCGCTGGAGATTGGAAACTGTCCAAGACATGAGATCCTCCAGTTCAAATCCGGTCAGTGGCTCCGAAACCTCCATAAAAATCTATGGTTCAAAAGAAGAAATTCAGGCTTGAAAAGCCCGGAAACGGTTGATGCGCCTGACTTTGCGCCAGACGTATCTATACCGGTAACTCTTTATGGTACGCCCGACTGAATTTGAACCAGCGGCCTACAGAGTCGGAGTCTGTCACTCTATCCAACTGAGCTACGGGCGCATATTTGGTTATTCTCTGCGACAATAATACACCCTTAATACGCACGCAATACGCATTATTTTCATGATGCGCCTGTAATACGCATTTAATACGGAGATAATGCGTATTAGCTTTTTCAACAACAAAAGGCACAATATATCAACGCTTTCGTATTGACAACCACAATATATTGTGGTATATATGAATTATCATTGTTCTTTGTGCACCATTTGCAGGTCTGTGATCTGCATCGCACACGTTGTTAAGTTTGTATGTGAGGAGCACCATGCTCCCGCTTGAGATTCGAGCCATTGCGCCCGCGTGTTTTAATGACTATGCTGCGAGGATTTTTCTCGCGGCATTTTCCACCTGTACGCTGCCCTGCCGCTATGCTATGATGTGCCTGTACTTAAGGCATTGCGCATTTAGGTCGGAGCAGAGCAGGCACGGGTAGAAGGCTATCAACAGCTTTTCAC
>ERZ894206.810-NODE-810-length-20885-cov-22.558569_pt1 | contig 20885 bp, 19 predicted proteins | sample MGYA00380287_ERZ894206 | MGnify/ENA primary metagenome ERZ894206 (study PRJEB32331, sample SAMN06328483) | human gut metagenome | biome: human gut microbiome; feature: stool | host: Homo sapiens | collected 2013-04-12 ...
AACTAACTTCTGGTTTTGACTTAAATAGACTGGAATTTAGTTTTGCAATTCAACAGATACATAAAAATGTCAAAGTTCTGTGAACAATTCCATTTCTCACAAATTCATAACATTTTCCATCTATAATAAATCAAAAATCAGAGAAGTATGCAAAAAAGGAGGAATTCCACAATGCGGTTATTACTTGCAGAAGATGAAAGATCATTATCAAGAGCGTTAGTTACGATTTTAAATAGAAATGGATTTGAGGCTGATGCTGTCTATGATGGAAAGGCGGCACTAGAAGCGATTGAAAGTGGAAATTATGACGGGGCAGTGCTTGATATTATGATGCCAAAGATGAATGGTTTGGAAGTATTAAAAACCATCAGAGATAAGAAAAATCTGATTCCAATTCTGATGCTGACAGCGAAAGCAGAGATTGACGATAAAGTAGAAGGACTGGATCTTGGAGCGAATGATTATCTCACAAAACCATTTGCGGCAAAAGAATTGTTGGCAAGAATCCGTACCATGATCAGAACGCAGACAACACAAACAGAATCAATTTTGTATGTCGGAAATATCACATTAAACAGAGCGACTTTTGAACTGACATCACCAACAGGAAGTTTTCGTCTTGCGAATAAGGAATTTCAGATGATGGAGATGTTTTTATGTAATCAGGGCCACAGTATCACGCACAAACGTCTGTTGGAAAAAATCTGGGGAGATGAAAAACAGGTACAGACGAACGTTGTATGGATGTACATTTCTTATCTTAGAAAGAAATTAGAAGCACTCCACGCAAATCTTCAGATTACAGAGGCAAGTCACGCAGAATATATTTTGGAGGTGGGAGGATGATCCGAAAACTTCGAATAAAATTTATAGCGATTTCCATGACATCAACGATCATTGTATTATTTCTGATTCTTGGATCGATCAATTTGCTGAATTACCGGGAGATGAGTCATAATGCAGATACGATCTTAGATTTCCTGAAAGAGAATGATGGAGAATTGCCAGAAAATCTCTATAAATCTCAACATAAAAAGACAAATGGAATATCACCAGAAACTTCCTTTGAGTCCCGCTATTTTTCTGTATTTTTGAGCAATAACAGACAGATATGTAAAGCGGATACCGATAATATCTCAGCGATCGATGAAGAAACAGCGATTAAATATGCACAAAAAATCAATAGAAGTAACAAGAACTGTGGATTCATTTCAAAATACAGATATATGAAAGAAAATACTTCAAACGGAGTAAAAATATATTTTCTGGATTGTACAAAATCCATGATGTCATTTCAGACTTTTCTTGTCACTAGCTTTTTTGTTTCTATTTTTGGTGTTAGCACCGTTTTTATTTTGGTGGTGTTGCTTTCAAAACGGGCAATTGAGCCAGTGGCAGAAAGCTATGAAAAACAAAAACGCTTTATCACAGATGCAGGACATGAGATCAAGACACCGCTTACGATCATTGATGCAGATACATCGATCTTAGAGATGGAATACGGAGAGAATGAATGGCTTGATGATATTCAGGTACAGACAAAGCGGCTTGCAGGTCTTACAAATGATCTGATCTATTTGTCACGGATGGAAGAAAAACAGACAAAAACAACGATGATCGAATTCCCATTTTCGGAAGTAATATCAGAAGAAGCTCAGTCATTTCAAGGACTTGCCAAGGTCAAAGGAAAAAATTTTATGGTAGATATTGAACCGATGTTGTCACTTAAAGGAGATGAAAAAACAATTCGGCAGCTAATCTCCATTTTGCTGGACAACGCGGTCAAATATTGTACCGAGCAGGGACAGATCAGACTGACAGCTGCACATAAAGGGAAAAATATTATTTTATCTATATACAATACCTCACAGCCACTGACAAAAGAAAATATTGATCATTTATTTGACCGGTTTTACAGAACGGATGAATCAAGAAATTCCAAGACCGGCGGTTATGGCATTGGCTTATCGGTCGCAAAAGCTGTGGTTGAAGCACATCATGGGAAGATCGTGGCATCAAGTGAAGATGGGAACTCTCTTTTGATCACGGTTATCTTAAAGATATGAAAAACAGGAGGATTTATGACATACGAAGAGTTTTATAAAGAACAGTATCCGGTTTTATTAAAAGCAGAAGAACAATTGAAGAATCTGATCACTCAGTTTGAAACAAACGAAAATAAGAAAAAGATCGCATACTGCAGCTCTAGAATCAAAAGTCCGGAAAGCATGAAGCAGAAACTCTTGAAAAAGGGGGAAGAACCAAATGCTGAAAATGCGGTTTCAAAAGTAAATGATGCAGTAGGAGTCCGTGTGATCACATCATTTGTAGATGATATTTACAAAGTATCAGATTGGATTACTTTACAGAATGATATAGAAGTGGTTAACATCAAAGATTACATTGCATATCCAAAGCCAAATGGATATCGAAGTTATCATATGATCATTCATCTGAATGACCTGAGCTTAAATGCAGAGATTCAGATCCGCACGATCGCGCTGGATTTCTGGGCAAATCTTGAACATCAGATGAAGTATAAGAAAAATATTAAGGACGAAATAATGATCCGCTCCGAATTAAAACGATGTGCGGACGAGATCGCATCGATTGACTTGTCCATGCAGACGATCAAAGATTTGATTCAAAACGATGAAAAATGTTGCAAATAGGTACATTTTTCATAAGAATTTATGAAAAAAATATTACGAAATGGTTTACATATGAAAAATGAGGTAGTAAACTAGAAGTAGTCGGTAAAAAATGGAACTAAAGGGAGGAAATATGAAGAGAAAGACTACTGGAATCCTCATTTCCTGTGTAGTAAGTATATGTTGTATGGTGGTCTTATCCATGAGTTCACATACACATGATGTATATGCTTCCTATTCAAGATATGTAACAGCCAATAACGTAGTGGTTCGTAAAAAAGCATCAAAAAAGGGAAAGATCGTTGGATCATACAAGAAAGCAGCAAAGGTTCGCTGCTACAAGAAGAAAAGATCTTATACGAAGATCAAATATGGAAGATATTATCGATATATCGCAACAAGATATCTGTCAAAGAAGAAACCAGTTGTTGTAACAGCACAGAAAGCAGCGAATATAACAACAGATACATATACAAGATATGTAACGGCAAGTTCTTTGACGATCCGTAAGAAAGCGTCGACAAGTGCAGCAAAGGCAGGATCATACAAGAAAGGTACGCAGATCACCTGTTATGGAGAACGGTCTGGATGGACAACGGTAAGATATAGTGGAGTTTATTGTTATGTAAGTTCACAGTATCTATCTGAGTCAAAACCGGAAGAAGATACATGGGAAACTTATGGAACGGCAACAGGACAAAGTGTTGTAGACTACGCAATGCAGTTTAGAGGCAATCCTTATGTATGGGGTGGAGAAAGCCTTACGAATGGAGTTGACTGTTCTGGATTCACGATGCAGGTATATAAACATTTTGGATATTCACTGCCACACAGTTCAACAGAACAGAGAAATAAAGGAACAGCAGTATCATGGGATGAGAAGCAGCCAGGAGATCTGATCTGCTATCAGGTAGTGAACGGTGTAGGACATGTAGCGATCTATATTGGAGATAACCAGATCATTCATGCAGGAAGCAAAGACACAGGAATCAGTGTGCGGAATGCTGATTACAGAGCTGTATGGGGCGTCAGAAGAATCGTTCAGTAGGACAAGCATTTTAATTTAATATGAGATAAGAATAAAACAGCCGTATCGTGATATGATATGATACGGCTGTTTTTCTATATTTATAAAACGGCATATTTCAGGATGAATAATACTGCAAGTACTACATTAAAGGAGTGATCTTCTTTGCTTTACCACAAACTACATTCAAGATCACATAAGAGATGATCCCGATAGAGATTCCCTCAGAGATACTGTAGAATAATGGCATTGCAATGATGCAAAGGTAAGCAGGTACGGCTTCTGTCATATTGTCATCTGTAAATTTGATATCAGAGATTGCTCCAAACATTAAGAATCCAACCATGATCAGCGCAGGGGTTGTCGCAAATGATGGGATTGCTGTAAAGAGCGGTGCAAATAATGTTGAGATCAGGAATAAGAATCCTGAAACAACAGCTGTTAAACCAGTACGTCCACCTGCAGCAACACCAGAAGAAGATTCAACGAATGTTGTAACAGTAGAAGTACCAAGAACCGCACCAGCTGTTGTAGCAACGGCGTCTGCCATTAATGCAGGTTTGATTCCAGGAAGTTTACCTTCCTCGTCAAGCATTCCGGCTTTTGTGCTGACACCGACTAAAGTTCCGAGTGTATCAAACAGATCGACAAATAAGAAAGATAATACAATGGCGATAAAATTAAAGATTCCGACTTTGCCCAAGTCATACTGAAAACATTTACCGAAAGTCTCTCCTAATTTTGGAAAATCGGATAAAAATAAAAGGAAACCATCTGGGGTGTGATGGTTTCCTTTTTGAAAAGAGAGGATTAAAAATATATATGAAAAAACTATACCTGTAGGATGTTTCCTGAAATTCTTTTATTGTCTTATCTTTTAGGTCTTTCCTTGAGGTATGGTTATAGTATAATCATTTCCATTTCGAGATTCAATATACAGAATATAAACAAATATAAACGATTTATAAATTGTCATTAAGAAATTCTTACGAATTGGTAAGAAAATCCAAAGTTAATATAGTTAAAAAAACTTCACAAAATGATTCCGATTTCACTGATTTTCTTATATAATAATAATAAAGTCTAAAGGAGGAATTATTTTTATGCCAAAAAGAACAGATATTAACAAAGTGTTGATCATTGGCTCTGGTCCGATCATCATCGGTCAGGCATGCGAATTCGACTATTCGGGGACACAGGCGTGTAAGGCGCTTCGTAAACTTGGATATGAGATCGTATTGGTCAACTCCAATCCAGCAACGATCATGACAGATCCAGAGACAGCTGACGAAACTTACATTGAACCGCTGAACGCAGAACGTTTAGAGGAGATCATTGCAAAGGAACGTCCAGATGCTTTACTTCCAAACTTAGGTGGGCAGTCCGGATTAAATTTATGCGAAGAGTTATATAAAAAGGGTATTTTAGATAAGTATAATGTCAAAGTAATTGGTGTACAGGTAGATAGTATTGAACGTGGAGAAGACCGTATCGAGTTTAAGAAGACAATGGACGAACTTGGAATCGAGATGGCTCGAAGCGAGGTTGCTTACAGCGTAGAAGATGGGTTGAAGATCGCTGATAAGCTTGGTTATCCAGTGGTACTTCGTCCAGCTTACACAATGGGTGGAGCCGGTGGAGGACTGGTATATAACAAAGAAGAATTGAAGACCGTTATGGCAAGAGGACTTCAGGCAAGTTTAGTTGGACAGGTACTTGTAGAAGAATCCATTCTTGGATGGGAAGAATTAGAATTAGAAGTTGTCCGTGATGCAGAAGGAAATATGATCACAGTCTGCTTCATTGAGAATATCGATCCATTAGGAGTGCATACAGGAGACTCTTTCTGTTCCGCACCGATGCTCACGATTTCTGAAGAATGTCAGCAGAGATTACAGGAACAGGCATACAAGATCGTAGATTCTGTACAGGTTATCGGCGGAACAAACGTACAGTTTGCTCATGATCCAGTGACAGACCGTATTATTGTTATCGAGATCAATCCAAGAACATCAAGATCCTCAGCATTAGCATCCAAAGCGACAGGATTCCCAATCGCTTTAGTATCTGCAATGCTTGCAGCAGGTTTAACATTAAAGGATATTCCATGTGGAAAATACGGAACATTAGATAAATATGTACCAGACGGTGACTATGTCGTTATCAAGTTTGCACGTTGGGCGTTTGAGAAATTCAAAGGTGTCGAAGACAAACTTGGAACACAGATGCGTGCCGTTGGTGAAGTTATGAGTATCGGTAAGACATACAAAGAAGCATTCCAGAAAGCGATCCGAAGCTTAGAGACAGGACGCTACGGACTTGGACATGCGAACAACTTTGATACTTTAACAAAAGAAGAATTATTAAAGAAATTAGTGACACCATCAAGCGAACGTCATTTCATCATGTACGAAGCATTAAGAAAAGGTGCAACTGTCGATGAGATCTTTGAACTGACAAAAGTAAAAACATACTTTATCGAGCAGATGAAAGAGTTAGTTGAAGAAGAAGAAAAGCTTCTTGCATGCAAAGGAAACATGCCATCTGATGAAATGTTAACATCAGCGAAGAAAGATGGTTTCTCTGACAAATATTTAAGTCAGTTATTAGAGATTCCAGAAGAAGATATCAGAAATAAACGTATTTCAATCGGTGTCGAAGAAGCATGGGAAGGGGTTCATGTAAGCGGAACGCCAGACAGTGCATATTATTATTCAACATATAATGCAGAAGACAAGAACCCAGTATCCACAGATAAACAAAAGATCATGATCTTAGGTGGAGGCCCAAACCGTATCGGACAGGGTATTGAATTTGACTACTGCTGTGTACATGCATCTCAGGCACTGAAGAAAATGGGATTCGAGACGATCATCGTAAACTGCAACCCAGAGACAGTATCTACAGATTACGATACATCCGATAAATTATATTTCGAACCATTAACAGTGGAAGATGTATTAAGTATTTATAATAAAGAAAAACCATTAGGAGTGATCGCTCAGTTTGGTGGACAGACACCACTGAATATTGCTGCTGAACTTGAGAAAAATGGTGTGAAGATTCTTGGAACATCTCCATCTGTCATTGACCTTGCAGAAGACCGTGATCTGTTCCGTGAAATGATGGATAAATTAGAGATTCCAATGCCGGAATCAGGAATGGCAACAACAGTAGAAGAAGCATTAGAGATCGCAGGAAAGATCGGATATCCAGTGATGGTAAGACCTTCCTACGTTCTTGGTGGACGTGGAATGGAAGTTGTCTATGATGACGAAAGCATGGCAGGATATATGAAAGCAGCCGTTGGTGTAACACCAGACCGCCCAATCCTGATCGACCGTTTCTTAAATCATGCGATGGAATGTGAAGCAGATGCGATCAGTGACGGAACACACGCATTTGTACCAGCAGTGATGGAACATATCGAACTTGCAGGAGTTCATTCAGGAGACTCCGCTTGTATTCTTCCATCTGTTCATATTTCAGAAGAAAACCTGGAAACGATCAAAGAATACACAAGAAAGATCGCAGAAGAAATGCATGTCAAAGGACTAATGAATATGCAGTATGCGATCGAAGATGATAAAGTTTATGTATTAGAAGCAAACCCACGTGCATCTCGTACAGTACCTTTGGTATCCAAAGTATGTAACGTGAGAATGGTTCCACTGGCAACACAGATCATCACATCTGAATTAACAGGAAAACCATCACCAGTACCAGAATTAAAAGAACAGGCAATTCCATATTATGGAGTCAAAGAAGCAGCCTTCCCATTCAATATGTTCCAAGAAGTAGACCCAGTTCTAGGACCAGAAATGCGGTCTACAGGAGAAGTTCTTGGATTATCCAAATCCTATGGAGAAGCTTTCTACAAAGCACAGGAAGGTGTTGGAGCGAAACTTCCATTAGGAGGAACGGTACTGATTTCTGTAAATCGCAAGGATAAAGAAGAAGTTGTAGAAGTAGCAAAAGCATTCGCAGACGACGGATTCAAGATCCTTGCAACAGAAAACACATGTAAACTGATCAAAGAAGCTGGAATTGAAGCTGAGAAAGTCAATAAATTAAGCGAAGGAAGACCAAACATCCTTGACCTTATCACAAATGGTAATATCGATATTATTGTAAACTCTCCAGTCGGAAAAGACAGCGTGAACGATGATAGTTATCTAAGAAAAGGTGCGATCAAAGCGAAGATTCCATATTATACAACGATCGCAGCAGCCAAAGCAGCAGCTGAAGGAATCGCTTATGTAAAAGCACATCAGGATCAGAATGAAGAAGTGAATTCATTACAGGGATTACATGCACAGATTTCTGATAAGTTGTAATTTGTGTGTTGGCCAACTGTAGTCTTTCAGTATATGATAAAAAATAAATAAACGATTGGAAGAGCAGCTAGAGAATTTTGCTCACGTTTTTTGCAGATCGCTGATCCGCCGGCTTTCCTTGTGCAACTCGCCTTCAAGGGTGTTTAAATCAGAACTCTTTGAGGCTCAGACAGCACACCAAGCCGGCTGCGAATCCGCAAAAAACGTGGCAAAATTCTAATGCTACTCTTCCGATCGTTTATTTATTTTTTATCATATACCTGAAGGCTAAAGTGTGGACAATTATAAGATTGGAAAACTTAGGTGGGGTGTATGTTAAACGTTATTGGTTTTCGTAAGTTTCTTTTATCTTCCGTCAACGAATTCAAAACTTATCAGTCAATACCGTTTAACATACACACTGTGTAGTGATTTGAATAGCGTTCCGTTGTATGAGTCAGAAAGAAGATAAGAAAAAATATTTATAAGAATACAGGGTGACAACATGAGCACTTTTTGAATGCGTTTTTTACAAATTCGCAGCGCCCTGTGGTTGATTGTCTGACCGTAGCTGCGGGCATTTTGGCTCGCAGCCAGGGAGTTATCAAAGGAACAGGCGCGAATCAGCGATTTGTAAACAACGCTTTCAAAAATGCGGAGTGTCACCCTGTATTCTTATAAATGTTTTTTCTTATCTTCTTTTTGACTCATACATGCAACACTATCCACAAATCAGAATTGTCTTGATAAAAATACATAAATAAATCTTGCATTTTAAAACACCTTTTGTTACTATAAACGTGACGAAGGAGTCAAAGCATAAATAAAAGTGTGCTTTGGCTCCTTTTTTATTAGCTAGAATTAGTTAATAAAAACATTCTCTCGAGAGATTTTCAATAATGTCAGAACCAGCTACTCTGACGAGCATAGAAGCATAGTTGAAAATGAGAATGGAGGAATATACTATGAACGCAGGAGATACAGCATTTATTCTGCTATGTGCAGCATTTGTATTTATTATGACACCAGGCCTTGCATTTTTCTATGGAGGAATGGTACGAAGGAAAAACGTTGGGAACACGATGATGCAGTGTGTATTTATCATGGGAGTTTCCGTGATCATGTGGGTACTTGTTGGATATGCACTATCTTTCGGTGGAAACCATGCAGGGATCATTGGAGGAGCAAAATGGTTTGGCTTTAACGGAGTTGGAATGAAACCAGGACCATACGCAGATACGATTCCAAACCTTGCATTTGCAGCATTTCAGATGATGTTTGCAATGATCACACCAGCACTGATCACAGGATCTGTTGCAGGAAGAATGAAATTTAAAGCATTAGTTCTTTTTATTATCTTATGGTCATTGATCGTGTACTACCCAATGGCACATATGGTATGGGGAGAAGGAGGATTCTTAGCAGAGATCGGGTCTGTCGATTTCGCAGGAGGAAATGTCGTTCATATCACATCAGGGGTCAGCGGTCTGGTATTAGCTTTAACACTTGGAAAACGTCGTGGATATGACCAGGGAGTCTACCACGTACATAATACACCATTTGTATTTTTAGGAGCTGCACTGTTATGGTTTGGATGGTACGGATTCAATGCAGGAAGTGCTCTTGCAGCAAATGGACTTGCAGCACATGCATTTATGACAACATCTGTTTCAGCAGCCGCAGCTCTTGTTTCATGGATGTTGATCGAAGTATTTTCAGAAGGAAAAACAACTTTAGTCGGAGCTTCCACAGGATTAGTTATCGGACTGGTAGCAATCACACCGGGAGCCGGATTTGTTCCAATGTGGGCAGCAGTGATCTGTGGATTATTAGTAAGCCCAATCTGCTACTTCGGTGTAAAACTGATCAAAGGAAAATTAAAGATTGATGATGCATTGGATGCATTTGGATGTCACGGAATCGGTGGTATCTGGGGTGGTATCGCAACAGGATTATTTGGAATGACATCCATCAATGGAGTCGCAAAATGGAATGGATTAGTGTTTGGAGAAACAAGATTGTTTGTAGCACAGATCATAGGGATTCTTGTATCTATCGCAGTTGCAGTAGTCGGAAGCCTGATCTGTATCGCGATTGTCCGTATCTTTACTCCATTAAGAGTTGAAGAAAGAGCCGAGAAAGTCGGATTGGATGTATCAGAACACGGAGAGAATGCTTACCCAAGTTTTAATGGTTTAGATTAAAAGAGGTGAAAATATATGTTGATCAAAATTAATGCAATCGTTCGAGAAGAGAAATTCGAAGATGTCAAAGAAGCTTTAAACAAAATCGGAGTTAATGGAATCACAGTATCACAGGTTATGGGATGCGGAGCACAGAAAGGTTTTACAGAAGTTATCCGTGGAACAAAAGTTGATATGATGATGCGTCCAAAGATTAAATTTGAGATCGTCGTATCTTCTGAAGAATGGGAAAGAAAAACGATCGAAGCTATTCAGAAATCTGCATTTACAGGAGAAGTTGGTGACGGGAAGATCTTCAGTTACGAAGTAAGGAATGTAGTTAAGATCCGTACCGGAGAACGTGATGTAGATGCATTACAGGATTAGTTCTTAAAATATCTACTATTATATAGAAGAAACAGGTGATTTTTGTGGAAAAAAATAAAAATCACCTGTTTTATTGTGTATAAAATTATAAAATATAATAAGAAAGATTCATTTCTTGTAATGTGATAAAATTCGTGATAAGATGATAGCCAATCAGAGAAATAATTTTGACATTAGGAAGAGAAACATATTATATAGAAGAAAGAAGACAAGGAAAGAATGAAATTAGTAACACTAGTATCAAATAATGTAGGAGTTGATACGTATCTGGAATTAAGAAAAGCGGTCAACTTTAAACCATTATCAAGAACACAGGCGAAGAAAGCCTTAGATAACAGTTTGTATATCGTCTGCGCATACATTGATGCCAAGATCGTTGGAATGGGACGACTTGTAGGTGACGGGGCGGTCATTTGTTACATTCAGGATTTAATGATTCATCCAAATTATCAGCATTATGGAATCGGAAGTGCAATCATAGAAGATCTGATCGAGTATGTAGAGAATCTTTGTGAAGAAGGAACCGAGATCATGCTGGATCTGATGTGTGCGATCGGAAGAGAACCATTTTATCACAAACATGAATTTATTTCTCGTCCAACGGATAAATTAGGGCCTGGAATGATTCGCTACATTAGAAGGTAGAGGAAAAAAATATGGAAGATAAGAGATACGATCCGTATACTGGATACGAGATCAAAGATGAAGATTCAACACAAGAATATCATACACAAGATGATGATCCATATAGACGATATCGTTACGAAGATGATCACATAGAACAACCACAGCAGGAGCAGACAAGTGGAATTGCGATCGCAACAATGATCCTTGGAATCATAGCAGTTGTATGCATGGTCAGTTGTTGCTGCACGCCAATCGCAATTATCATTGGGATTGCAGCGGTCATTTGTTTTGCGGTGACACCAAAAGTCAGAGGAACAAGAGGAAATAAGGCGAAAGCAGGATTGATCTGTGGGATTATAGGCATCATTGGTTCTGTGATCTTGATCACAGTTTTTGTTGTGAATATTTTGCTTAGTTCGGATTTTCAGAATGAAATGAAAGAGTTTAATACACATTATGATACATATATCGATGAAAATGATGACTCTATATAAGATCATAAGAAGTATGCCATGCTTCTTTAAGGAAGTAACGCATTTCTATTGTCCGGCATGCGGCGGGACAAGAAGTGTGATTGCACTGCTGCATTTGGATATTGAGAGAGCATTTTTATGTAATCCAACCGTTGTATATACCGGGGTTATGTTTCTATGGTGTATTGCAGGATGGATGGTAAAGAAACTGACAGCCAGAGAGATGAAGAGCATGAAGCCGAGATTGTGGATGTTGATTTTGGGAGTGTGTATTTTCTTTGGATATGCGGTGATCAGAAATATACTGGTGTACCAGTTTGGATATGATTATTTGGGAGACTTCATTCATTACACAAAATTTAATTAAATATTTGTCACAGATCAAAAGTGCCATCTTTTTTGTAACAGAAAAAGATGGCACTTTTTAATGCTGCCAAAGTAAAAGGTCTATTGCTTGTACTTGTATAAGAACACATCGTATAATAAACATAAAGAAAGAGGTGCCATATGAAAGAATGGAAAGAATATTTATTTAAAGTCAATGGATTTGAAATGACAGCGGTCTATAACGAAGATACGATCCAGAAAGTTTTTCTTCCTTTATTAAAACAATTACAGCAGTTACAAAAAGAAAAAAAGGAACGGATCATTGTATTTATGGCAGCACCGCCGGCTGTTGGAAAGACAACATTATGTGAGTTTTTGGAATATTTATCAAAACAAGATCAAGAGTTTACAGACATTCAAGCATTAGGATTAGATGGATTTCATTATCACTCTGATTACATTAATTCTCATGATGCGATCGTGCTTGGAGAAAAAGTTCCAATGAAGCAGGTAAAAGGATGTCCGGAAACATATGACACAGAAAAATTAAGACAGAAACTTGAGAAGATAAAAATAGAAGATATTTTATGGCCGATTTATGATAGAAATCTTCACGACGTTGTGGAAGATCAGATTAAAGTTACCAAAGATATCATTTTGATCGAAGGGAACTGGTTACTATTAAAACAAGAACCATGGAAATCTATGCAGCAATACGCAGACTATAAAATCTTGATCCTGGCCGAGGAAGAGATGTTGAAAGAACGTCTGATCTCAAGAAAGGAAAAAGGAGGTCTCACAAGAGAAGAAGCTGTGACATGGTATCAAAACAGTGACAGTAAAAATGTGACAAGAGTTTTAAAAAATTCCTGCCGGAAACATTTGAATCTGCTGTTACAAGTGGAACAGGATAACGATTATTTGCAAGTAAAATAATGACCAAATTTTTGCAGGAAAACAGAAGATATTAGTAACAAGTGAAAGCTTGCAACCCACGTATAAATAGAGTATAATAAACTAGATGTGAAAAAGTTAACGAATTATATGGAGGACAAACTATGTTAGTATCAGCAAAAGAAATGTTAAACAAGGCAAAAGCCGGACATTACGCAGTTGGACAGTTCAACATCAACAACTTAGAGTGGACAAAATCCATTTTATTAGCAGCAGAAGAAACAAGATCTCCAGTGATCCTTGGTGTTTCTGAAGGAGCAGGAAAATATATGACAGGATATAAAACTGTTGTAGGAATGGTTAACGGAATGTTAGAAGAATTAAACATTTCTGTACCAGTAGCTCTTCACTTAGACCATGGTTCTTACGAAGGATGCTACAAATGTATCGAAGCTGGATTCTCTTCTATCATGTTTGATGGATCTCACTATCCAATCGAAGAAAATGTTGAAAAAACAAAAGAACTTGTAAAAGTTGCAACAGGAAAAGGAATGTCTGTCGAAGCTGAAGTTGGATCTATCGGTGGAGAAGAAGATGGAGTTATCGGTAGAGGTGAATGCGCAGATCCTAAAGAATGCAAATCAGTTGCAGATCTTGGAGTAACAATGCTTGCAGCAGGAATCGGAAACATCCACGGAAAATACCCAGAAAACTGGGAAGGATTAAGCTTCGAAACATTAGATGCAATTCAGCAGTTAACAGGAGATATGCCATTAGTATTACATGGTGGTACAGGAATTCCTGATGACATGATCAAAAAAGCAATCTCTCTTGGAGTAGCTAAGATCAATGTTAATACAGAATGCCAGCTTGCATTTGCTGACGCTACACGTAAATATATCGAAGCAGGAAAAGACCTTGAAGGAAAAGGTTTCGACCCTCGTAAATTATTAGCACCAGGTGCTGAAGCTATCAAAGATATGGTAATCACAAAGATCAAATTATTCGGATCTGAAGGAAAAGCTGACGAATAAGATTTATCATTTCTTGATGAAATTGAATATTGATAATGTAAGAACTCCACAGCGTATGCTGTGGAGTTCTTTATTAATCTTCAGTTTTATCAGGTGAGATGTAGATTTTGTAGATTTCTTCAGTTGTTAGATTAATATTCTGCGAAATGCATTCGTAAAGTGATTGAATGTTGTCAGGTTCTTCTTCCAGTTCGTCAGCAATTTGAATGAAAGATTTTGATTTCTGGATTTTCTTTTTTATTAGTTGAATTAATCGGAAGGTTTCTCCTTCAGCACGCCCCTTAACTCGCCCCTCAGCACGCCCCTCAGCACGCCCTTCAGCACGTGCTTTTCGCTTCTCAAGAATCTTTTCTTCCCATTCCTGCATATATTTCACTCCAATCTCTTCGCTGGATTTCACAATATTGACGTGATTCTTAATTTCCTGAAGGCGTGAAGTAGAGCAAGATATTTCTTCAGTAGTATGTTCCATATAGTAAAGAAGCTCCTTTAATTCAGGACTAATATCTTCTGAATTTTTACCATGCGTATTTAGAAAAATTCGCGTAGCACCATCTTCTAATGGCTGACCAGTTTCAGCACAAGTCATTTGAAAAGTATATTGATATAATCCTCTTCCAAACAGATCGAAAGGTGCAATGATAATAGAATAACAGTCTTTCATATTCGAAAAATCTACTTCTCCAGGATCTAATAATTTGGAGTCAATCAGAGCCTGATAAAAACGACTTCTATGAGGAAGATTTTTCGTATTTTCTTTTTGAGCTTCTACATTATAAACAGCATCGGTTTCATCCTCTGCCCATACGTCAAGTCGCACCTGTCGTTTTAGAGGCGAAGTCCGACTTTCGTGTTCAGATTGTGGACGGCCTTTGATGGAGATATCTTCTCCAAGAATAATAGATAATATATTCTCAAATGTCTTAGGATCTTCCATAACTTCAGCAAATAAAAAGCGGTCAAGTAAAGTTAAATCTTGCAGCGATTTTTTATTTTTACTCATAAGTTTCTCCTTTCATTGTATAAAAAAATACAGATAGTGGCAAGCACTGTTAGATAAGAAAATAAATTAAAAGATAGACAATTAATTACGTACCAGATATACTAAAAATATCTTTTGAATAAAGATATGAAAAAGAGGGAGAGGAGGGAAAATATGCAAGCAATCAAAAAACAATGGTTCACATTACTCCTAATGATCATTCAGGCAGTTATGATCATCTTTATACAGCCAGAGATAGGATCTGTAAGTTTATGTAACCTTATGTTTATTGCAATTTTTGCAGAAGACGAGAGAAATGTATTCTTAAAACTTGCTTGGGAAGATAAGTTTTACTTTTATGTGCAATGCATTGTCATGTATTTGATGACACTGATCTTTGGACTTATCCTTGCACTGGATCATGGTTCAGGATCTATTACAGTAACAACGAAGGCATTTAATGCATTGCAGATGATCAATATTATCCTAAGGTTTATTATGACATATGGACTGATCGCACAAGAAGAAGACCGAAGAAAATTATATTTTCACAGTGTGCTAATGTTGGTATTCTTTGTTCTTACAGCAATTGCATATAGCTAGATTTTACATAAGATCATAAGGAGAGTGGAATGAAACAAAATAAAAAAACAGTCATGATCATTGGATGTATCATAACAATCTGTACATTCATAGCAGCAGTTTTGATCGGCTGGAATCATATGGTCAAGATCACAAAAGGACCAAAGAATGAAAAAGAGATCGGATATTATCAATGGAATCATGATCAAATGGATTCATTTTTAGATATTACAACATTTACATATCACGGAGACCGTTATGAGACAGCTGATGGCGGTGGAGATGGAGCCATGAGTTTTGGTTATCTGGAAGCTTCTATGAAAGGCAGAAAACCAGCATTTTGGCTGAAAGAAACGATGAATCAGACAGACAAAAAGATTGTCAAAACCATTTCTTGGTGGAAAGCTGCAGCAGAACCTGTCTATGCACTTTCATCAAACAGTGGCTGTGATATGGTCTTTCTTGATCCAAGTGATAAAGCCATGATGCAGACGGTATTTTGGAAAGTAAAAGACAGACAGAAGCTGGAAGCGTATTATACAAATTTTGATAATTACAATTTTAAACTTACAGAGTCCAAAACAAATGAACGAAAGACGATTTCATCAAAAGAAGCGAAACAGTATGCCAGATTGCAGCAGATTCGAAAAGATGCTCAAAATGTTAAAAAACAATATACCATTTATGGAGAAAGCAAAGATCATATCGCATATGTCGAATTTGATATCATGACAGTTGGTGGGAAACAATATCTAGGAAAAGACGAAGAGTGGTAGGAAAACTCAAGAAAAATTCTCAGAATGTCAAGGAAACCTTGACATTCTTTTTTAATTCGACTATAGTAGTCCTAGATAGGAACACGAGGTGAAAGTGATGGATAATGTAGAGCGTCTGATGGAATTCGGACTTACAAGACACGAAGCCAGTCTTTACATTTTACTGACACTGGAAGGAAGCCTTAACGGATACGAGGCAGCCAAACAAAGCGGGATTTCAAGATCGAACGCTTACAATGCACTGGCAGGCTTGGTAGACAAAGGCGCAGCCTATATACAAGAGGAAGATACAGTTCGTTACACACCAGCAGCGATCGAAGAATTCTGCAGTAATAAGATCCGGCATCTGGAACAGAAGAAGACAGAGCTGATCGCGGAACTTCCGAGTAAACGCAAGAACGAAGGCGGATATCTGACGATCAAAGGCGAAGAACATATTTGCGATAAGATTATTGATATGCTGCTTTGTGCAGAAGAGCGTGCGTATATCTCTGTATACAATGAACGACTGGAGATGTTTCGGGAATACTTAGAGAAGATGGTAAGTGAAGGAAAGAAAGTCGTGATCATAACGAATGAACCATTTGATTTACAAGGAGCAACTGTTTATCTGACAGAATGTAAGAAAGAACAGATCCGATTGATCACGGATTCCAAAGACGTTTTAACAGGCGCGATCACAAATCGTTACGAAGCAACCAGCCTGTATTCCAGTAACAATAATCTGGTGGAAGTATTTAAAGATGCACTGGCCAATGAAATACAACTATTAAAAATGAAATAAATATACAAAAAGTATAGAAGAAAGGAACCAAACACCATGGCAAAAGTACCATTTGTAACAAAAGAACAGTTAGATGAGATCGTAAAAAAATATCCAACACCATTTCATTTATATGATGAAAAAGGAATCCGTGAAACAGCAAGAGGATTATACAAAGCATTTTCATGGAATAAAGGATTTAAAGAATATTTTGCTGTAAAAGCGACACCAAATCCAACAATCTTAAAGATTTTAAAAGAAGAAGGATGCGGAACAGACTGCTCATCTTTAACAGAACTTATGATGTCAGATCGTTGTGGATTCGATGGAAGCGAGATCATGTTCTCTTCTAACGATACACCAGCAGAAGAATTTATTCTGGCAAAACAGTTAGGTGCAACGATCAACTTAGATGACATTACACATATCGAATTCTTAAAAGAATGTGCCGGAATCCCAGAAAAGATTTCCTGCCGTTACAATCCAGGTGGAGTTTTCGCATTAGGAACAGATATCATGGATAACCCAGGAGATGCAAAATACGGAATGACAACAGAACAGATCTTTGAAGCTTTCAAACAGTTAAAAGAGCTCGGTGTCAAAGAATTCGGAATCCATTCTTTCCTTGCAAGTAACACAGTTACAAATGAATACTATCCAACACTTGCAAAACAGTTATTTGAATTAGCAGTTAAATTAAAAGAAGAAGTTGGAGTTCATATCGGATTTATCAACTTATCTGGTGGAGTCGGAATCCCTTACCTTCCAGATCAGGAAGGTAATGACATCGCTGTCATTGGTGAAGGTGTACACAAAGTATATGACGAAGTATTAGTACCAGCCGGAATGGGAGATGTGAAGATCTTTACCGAACTTGGACGTTACATGCTTGCACCAAACGGACATTTAGTAACAAAAGCAATCCATGAAAAACATACACATAAAGAATACATTGGTGTTGATGCATGTGCAGTCAACTTAATGAGACCTGCAATGTATGGGGCGTACCATCACATCACAGTTATGGGTAAAGAAAACGAACCAGCAGATCATGTATATGATATCACAGGATCTCTTTGTGAAAATAACGATAAATTTGCGATCGACCGTAAATTACCAAAGATCGACATGGGAGATCTGTTAGTGATTCATGATACAGGAGCACACGGATTTGCAATGGGATATAACTATAATGGTAAATTAAAATCTGCAGAAATCTTATTAAAAGAGGATGGAACAACAGAAATGATCCGTCGTGCAGAAACACCAGAAGATTATTTTGCAACGATCAAAGGATTTAATTTCTAAGAAAAATTAACAGATCAATATGAGATGTTCCAAAGCAGGGCAAGTATAGGAAATTCTATACTTGCCTTTTTCATATATTACGAGTAAATTATATACAAGAAACAAAATGATACACGGCAAAACAGCATTTCAAAAGACGAAAGGCATTTATAGACAGGAGAAATCACATGAATTTATTTGACATCGTAGGACCAGTGATGGTCGGACCGTCGAGCTCTCATACAGCAGGTGCTGTAAGGATCGGACAGGTATCAAGGCACCTGCTCGGAGAATCGGTAAAAGAAGCTAAAATACTATTACATGGATCATTTCTTGCAACAGGAAAAGGACATGGTACAGACAAAGCATTAGTGGCAGGATTACTTGGCATGGCAGCCGATGACATTCGGATTCCAGACAGTTTTGACATTGCAAAAGAATCAGGAGTGAAATTTGAGATTGGAAAGATTCAATTAAAAAATGCACATCCAAACAGTGTAAAATTATTACTTGTCGGAGAATCAGGAAGGAATCTTGAGATTGTAGCCTGTTCCTTAGGCGGTGGACGAATTAAGATCTGCACGATTGATGGACTGGAAGCAAACTTTAGCGGGGAGTATACAACATTAGTCGTACACAATGACGACCAGCCAGGACATGTAGCAGAAGTAACATCAATGCTTGCTCATAAATCGGTTAATATCGCAACGATGCAATTATACCGTGATCACAGAGGTGGAAGTGCAGTCATGGTCATTGAATGTGACAAAGAAATACCAGAAGAAGGTCTGAACTTTTTGGAACGTCTGGAAGGAATCCAGAAAGTTACATATCTTGCTAAGATGAAGGAGGACTAGAGTATGGGATTTGCATCCGTAGAAGAGATAGAAACAAGAGCAAAAGAACAGGAATGTCAATTATGGGAAACAATTTTACATGATGATATGACAGAACGACAGGTAGACCGCCTAGAGTCTATCGGGAAAATGAGCAGTATGTATCTTGCAATGAAAGATGCCAATGAAAGTTACGATAAAGACTTAAAGTCACAAAGCGGTCTTTCTGGCGGCGACGGTGAAAAGATGATGGAAGAGGTTAGAAAAATGCAGAATCTGACCGGTGAATTTGTCGGGACCGTCATGGCAAATGCTTTAAAAATGGGCGAATCAAATGCCTGTATGAAACGTATCGTAGCAGCACCGACAGCCGGAGCATGTGGGGTGCTTCCAGCAGTATTGATCACATATGAACAATTTCATAAAGTACCAGAAGCAAAGATGCTAGAAGGAATGTATATTGCGGCAGGAGTCGGACAAGTTATTGCAGAACGTGCCTGTATCGCAGGGGCACAAGGAGGATGTCAGGCAGAAATCGGTTCTGCCTCCTGTATGGCAGCAACAGCTATTACGTACATTCGTGGCGGCAGCACAAAGCAGATCTTTGATGCAGGAGCATTTGCCTTGAAATCATTATTGGGATTGGTATGTGATCCATTAGGTGGTTTGGTAGAAGTACCATGTATCAAGAGAAATGTCATTGGATCTGTCAATGCGATCACAGCCTCAGATATGGCAATGGCAGGCATTGAAAGCAAGGTTCCATTGGATGAAGTGATCGATGCAATGGCAGAAGTCGGAGACCTCTTGCCATGTTCTTTAAAGGAAACCAGTCAGGCAGGTCTTGCCCAGACAGAAACAGGCAAAAAATACATGCCGGAATCATAAAATATTTGTAAGTAAAGGAAGGAAAACAATGATAGAAGTATGTTGTGGAAGCTTCGAAGATGCCATGATGGCAAGCGAATGCGGAATTAAAAGAGTAGAATTAAACAGTGCATTAAGTTTAGGTGGATTAACACCATCTTTAGGAAGCTTGATCATGATCAAACAATACAGCGATATTGAGATCGTATCTATGGTAAGAGCCAGAGCAGGGGGATTCTGCTATACAAATTACCAGTATGAACAGATGCTTGAGAATCTTAAGCTACTATTAGCATATGGGACAGATGGAGTATCTTTCGGTTTCTTAAATGAAGACCGAACAATCGATAAGAACCGTTGTCAGGAATTCTTGGAAAATGTAAAAAATGAAGGACGCAAAGCAACATTCCATAGAGCATTTGATTGCACAAGAGATCCATATGAGGCAATCGAAACACTGATCGATCTAGGATTTGATCGCTTACTGACAAGTGGACAGGAAGCAACCGCAGAAGAAGGAATTCATCTGTTAGCAGATCTTCAGAAGAAATATGGGAACCAGATTGAGATCATCGCAGGATGTGGAGTCAACGAAAACAATGCCCAGAAGATCATAGACAAAACAGGAATCAAACAATTACACAGCACATGCAGAGGCTGGGGAGTTGATGCGACTGGAATGGGAGAGAGAGTATCATTCCAGGTATCCGATGAAGATGGAGATCGGTACCGAAGTGTTTCTGTAGATAGAATTAAGAAATTTGTAGAGATCTGTGGATAAATTTTTAATTTGTAGTTGGCCAACTGTAGATTTCGAATATATGATAAAAAATAAATAAACGATCGGAAGAGCAGCTAGAGAATTTTCCTCAC
>ERZ894206.823-NODE-823-length-20644-cov-7.105105_pt1 | contig 20644 bp, 17 predicted proteins | sample MGYA00380287_ERZ894206 | MGnify/ENA primary metagenome ERZ894206 (study PRJEB32331, sample SAMN06328483) | human gut metagenome | biome: human gut microbiome; feature: stool | host: Homo sapiens | collected 2013-04-12 ...
GCCTGTTCCAATGCACGAAGCGCACCGAGAGTTATATATGAACCGTCACCTGCACCGACTCCGACGGAATAGAATTTTGCCATAGTTATTTACCCCTTATAAGATTTAAAATTTCTTCTCTTGCTTTGCCGATAGTGGCTTTTGAGAAGTCTACATTAAGTTTATCACATTTATTCAAAATTTCAAGTAAATGTGCAATTCTCGGCAATCTTAAATTATGTTCACGCAAAAGCGTCGGATTTGAGAATACTTCTTCGGGAGTACCGTCTGTAAGTAACTTACCGTGATTTATAACGTAAACATAGTCTGAATAAATCGGCACAACGTCAATATCGTGCGTTGACATTATAATTGTCGTACCCTCATTTTCGCATATATCGCGAAGAAGGTGCATAAGCTCACTTACGCCCATTGGGTCAAGACCTGCCGTCGGCTCGTCAAGAATGATTACCTCCGGCGACATAACAAGTATGCCGGCTATTGCAGCACGTTTTTTCTGACCGAAACTTAATGCATGGGTAGGTTTGTCTTTTAAATCAAAAATACCTGTGCGTTTAAGTGCATTTTCGGTAAGATGAACAACTTCGTCCTGCGGCAATTTCAAATTCATTGCACCGAAAGACACATCCTGAAAAACAGACGCGGAAAAAAGCTGGTCGTCGGGGTCTTGAAAAACTATTCCGACACTTTTTCTTAATTCTCTGATTTCCTTTTTTGAATAACCTATCGGTTTACCCATAAATTTTACTGTCCCCGAATGTGGCTTTAAAATTCCGTTCATATTCAGAAACAATGTTGATTTGCCTGCTCCGTTTGCACCGAGAATTGTTGTAATTTTCCCTTTTTCAAAGCCAATGCTCAAATCCGAAAGAGCAAAATGGCTTTCATCATATTTATATGAAAGGTTTTCTGTTTCGATAATATTCATCAAATCCCCGCCTTTCTTGAAAATATTGCAATCGCTGTTGTAATTACGACGTATATGACCGCAAATACGTTAAATTTGACCGAATGATTAATCTTCGGCATAATAACGTTGATTTCGCCGTCATAACCGCGCGACTCCATAGCGGTATACGTTTTTTCGGCTTGATTAAAGGAACGTATAAAAAGGTTTGACGCAAGCTGTGCCGTTGAGTGGTAGCTTACACGAAGATTGCTGTACCCCAAACGTGCGTCTTGAGCGGTGTGTATTCTGTGCGATACGTCAAACAGCACAAAAATGTATCTGTAAATCAGTTCCGCAATTTCGATTATAAAATTCGGTATAATGCTTTTTCTGAGCAAAGTGAATAAATCGACCATAGGCGTGGTAAGTGAAAGAAAATACATACAGCTTACCGCACCGAAACACTTAATCATAACGCGAACCGCCGATAAAAGACTTGTATGGCTTATGCCGAAATAAGTATTGCCGAAATGCAGTGAAAAAAGCATATCGCCTGAATTTTGACCGATTGAAATTGCTATTGCGGCCGCACCCATAATAATAAAAACTATCGGGACAGTCATAAGATGAAATACGTTTTTATACGATGTTTTTCCTATAAAAATAATAAGAAACAGCATAGTAAGCGCAGTAAATACGCTTACCAAAAAGCTGTTTGCCCATATGCAGATAACAAGCACCGACATTGAAAACAGAAGTTTTGCAATAGGTGCAATATTTCTGAGTTTTGAATTATATGCTAATTTATCAATTATCATTTTTCTTTTTAGCTGTTACTCTGCCAAGTACAAAGCCGACAATACCGGCGCCCACTCCTGCCTGAAGACAGAAGAAAAGTGACTCGATTTCACCTGACGGCGGCTCCCAGAACGGCTCAAACCATGGCTCGTAACTTTCGTCCAATTCACTTATGGCGTCTGATGCTTGGTCGTCAGAACCGCCAAATTCGTGACCGCCCATAAACAGTAGCGGTACGGCAATTATAAGAACAAGTATAACTGCTAATATTGTATTTTTAACCCAAAGTTTCATTAATATATACCCCCTTATATAACATTAAGCTGCTTAAGTTCGTTTGTACAGTTCTTAGCCAATACATTGAATATCATAACAGACAGAATACCCTCTGCAATGGCAATCGGAACTTGTGTAACCGCGAAGATTCCCATAAACTTTACAAGTGACGCAAAGAAGTTTTGGTCAGGGAATGCAAGCGCAAGCTGGCATGATGTTACCACATAAGTGAATATATCACCTATTGTTGCGGCAAGAAATACTGCAAGACCTTTCGGTGCGTTAAGCTTTTGGCAAAGCTTGTATATACCGAATGAAACGAACGGTCCGGCAATCGCCATTGAAAATGTGTTTGCACCAAGTGTTGTAAGTCCGCCGTGTGCAAGAAGAAGTGCCTGGAACAAAAGCACGATTATACCGAGTAAAGACATAATCGACGGTCCGAAAAGAATTGCACCGAGTCCTGTACCTGTCGGATGTGAACAACTTCCTGTAACTGAAGGGATTTTTAGCGATGAAAGAATGAAAACGAAAGCTCCTGCAAGTGCAAGAAGTATTTTTGTTTTGTTGTTCTTCTTTGCTTGTTTTTGCATACTGATACCGCCTGCGATAAGGAACGGTATACATACAACTCCCCATATAATACAGTAGTTCGGAGGAAGATAACCCTCCATAATGTGCATTGCGAATGCGTTTGTCATAGGAATGACAAGCAGTAGTGAAAGCATTGCCACCAATAGTTTTGTTTTCCTGTTTGCTAAAGACATAAATTTTTCTCCTTTTCTTCTTATGAAATATGTTTTAGCACACAAGTGACCACTTAAATCAGTTATGAAACTTTTTGGGAGTGTAGAAAACTTGTGATTTTCACATACCAAAAAAAGCCGTAGGGATTGGGTAAATCCTATGGCTTAAAATCTGAATGATTCCGCCATTGACCCATCGTTCGTAGGCACAAATGCGCTCGATTTTCGGCAGGCGATCCGACTGTACGGTAGCGTGACTGTGAGGGAATTTCGCCCTGCTTCTCCTTTTGAAAACAAAAATAAATAAATATTTGTTTACCGAAAACGGATATATTGTACATCTCATCAGATTTCAAGAAATTAGTTCGGATTTTGCGAAAATGAACTCGTCGGCGTACGTTTGTACGTTAGAGTTTATTTTCACAAAAAGTGCATAGGTAAGCCGTAGGCTTGCCTATCATTTACTGTGTTTATCAATTTATGAAATATAATAATTATTTTGCACGTTCCGGACAATTTATTGGAATCTGAAATATATCTTGTCTATTTTAACACTATTATATCGAAAAATCAAGGGAATTGACAATAAATTAAGTAGGGTGTATAATTTTTTTATCTGTTTAGAAAAGGAATGATATATTGTGGATACATCAAAAAGCAAAACAGCCTTTGACGAGGCTAAAAAATATATACCCGGCGGAGTTAATTCGCCTGTAAGAGCGTTTAAGAATGTCGGAACTTATCCGCTTTTTATAGAACGTGCAAACGGAAGTAAGATATACGATATTGACGGAAACGAATATATAGATTATGTCGGCTCATGGGGGCCTATGTTTTTGGGACACTGTAAGGAAATCGTTTTGGAGGCGGTTAAGGAGGCTTGCGATAAAGGTATGTCTTTCGGTGCACCGTGCCTTGCCGAAACGGAGCTTGCAAAGAGAATTTGTTCGCTTGTTCCTTGTGTAGATGTTGTGAGAATGGTTAATTCGGGTACGGAGGCAACTATGTCTGCGATACGTCTGGCAAGAGGTTACACGGGCAGAAATATAATAATAAAGTTTGAGGGCTGTTATCACGGACACAGCGACTCGCTCCTTATAAAAGCCGGTTCGGGTGTGGCAACTTTCGGAAGTGCGTCATCGGCAGGTGTGCCTGAAGATTTTGCAAAGTACACGCTTGTTTTGCCGTACAATGATATTGACGCAATAGAGGACGCTTTTGAAAAAATGGGTAATGAAATTGCCGGAGTTATAATTGAGCCTGTAGCAGGAAATATGGGCGTTGTACCGCCTAAAGACGGATATTTGCAGAAAATTCGAGAGATAACGAAAAAGTACGGAAGCGTGTTTATTGTGGACGAGGTTATGACGGGATTTAGATTGTCTGCGTCGGGTGCAATAGGCAGATTTGGTCTGGACGCGGATATTGTTACATTCGGAAAAATTATCGGAGGCGGTATGCCTGTCGGCGCATACGGCGGTAAACGTGAGATTATGGAATTTGTTTCGCCGACAGGTCCTGTTTATCAGGCAGGTACATTGTCGGGTAATCCGCTTGCAATGGCGGCAGGTAATGCACAGATTAAATATTTGCAGGACAACCCCTATATATATGAAGAAATTGAACAAAAGGGTGCATATCTTGAGAGTGAATTTAAAAAGTCGGCTGAAAAATACGGCGTGAATGTTCGTGTAAACAGAGTAGGCTCAATGATGAGTGTATTCTTTACGGACAATGACGTAACAAATTTTGAAACCGCGTCAAAGTCGGACACTGAAAAATTCAAAGTATACTTTAACGAAATGCTTAAACAGGGTATTTATCTTGCACCGTCACAATTTGAGTCACTGTTCTTGTCGGACGCACATACTCAAGACGATTTGGAAAAGACGGCGACGGCATTTGATAAGGTTATGGAAATATTGCGATGAATTATTACAGAGAATGTAGACTTTGTCCGAGAAACTGCGGTGTTGACAGAAGCAGGACAGTCGGTGTATGCGGTCAGAGTGATAAGCTTTATGTGGCACGTGCCGCACTGCATATGTGGGAAGAGCCGTGTATTTCCGGTGAGAGCGGTTCTGGAACGGTGTTCTTTACGGGGTGTAATCTTGGGTGTGTGTATTGTCAGAACAGAGAAATATCTTCGGAGCATAAAGGCTTTGAAATAACATCGGACAGGTTGGCGGAAATATTTCTTGAACTTCAGGATAAAGGCGCAAACAATATAAATCTTGTAACACCAACTCATTATGTATCGCATATTATAAAGGCACTCGATGCGGTAAAAGGACTTGATATTCCGATTGTGTATAACTGCGGCGGCTATGAAAGCGTTGATACACTGAAAATGCTTGACGGTTATATAGATATTTATTTACCGGATTTTAAATATGCCGACAGCGTACTTGCAAAAAAGTATTCAAAAGCAGAGGATTATCCGATACACGCAAAAAGAGCGATAGATGAAATGGTAAGACAAGCCGGAGGTTGTGAATTTGACGAAAACGGTATGATGAAACGCGGAATAATCGTAAGACATCTTGTTTTGCCGTCATATACCGACAATTCAAAAAGAGTGATTAAATATCTGTATAACACATACGGCGATGATATTTATATGAGCATAATGAATCAGTACACACCTCTTGAAAGTGTTTTAAAATATCCCGAAATAAACAGAAAAGTTACGGAAAGTGAATATGACGAAGTGCTTGACTTTGCGGTTGAAATCGGTGTCGAAAATGCTTTTGTGCAGGAGGGCGGTACTGTTTCGGAAAGCTTTATTCCTTTATTTGACGGTGAAGGAGTAGTAAAAAAAGTAGACAAAACAAATATAAAATGATATAATAACAAATATGATTTTTGAACCTGCTTACAGGTTCGGATAATATATTGATGATTGGGGGCGGATTTATGGAGGATTTGTATGTAACGGTAACGGGCTTTGCGAATTATTATCATAAAAAGCCTTTTGCAATAGGAAACGTGCTTATCTGCGTAAAAGAGCCGTCAAACAAATATGATTCAGAGGCAATAACCGTAAAATTGCCGATTATCGGCAAGGTCGGATATATCGCAAACAGTCCGGCGAGTATTGCCGGCGGTACGCTCAGTGCCGGGAGAATATACGATAAAGTCGAGGATAAGTTTTTTGTCCGAGTGATGTTTACGACTCAAAGTAAAGTGATTTGTAAGGTCGAAGAAAATTCGGGCGGAATACTTGAAAAAGAAATACAAACACAAATTGAGGCGGCGGAAGAATGGCTAAACAAGTAGTAAACGATTTTTCAAAGGGAAGTATAATATCAAATATATTAAGACTTTCTATTCCGATGACGCTTGCACAGCTTATCAATGTACTTTACAGTATAGTAGACCGAATTTATATAGGAAGAATGGGCGAAAATTCGTCACTTGCATTGACGGGGGTCGGAGTTTGTCTGCCGATTATAACTATTGTAATCGCTTTCGCAAACCTTATCGGTATGGGCGGTGCACCGTTGTTTTCGATAAAACGCGGTGAGGGCAACGAAAAAGAGGCTGAGGCGATACTCGGCAACAGCGTGACACTGCTTGTAATATTCGGTTTGTGTCTTACGGTTGTCGGATTAATCGTAAAAAGACCGCTTTTGTATCTTTTGGGTGCAAGTGAAAATACGATTGAATATGCAAATTCATATATAACGATTTACCTCTTGGGTAACGTGTTTGTTATGATGAGTTTGGGACTTAATTCGTTCATAAATGCACAGGGCTTCGGTAAAACGGGTATGTTTACCGTCGTAATCGGAGCGGTGCTGAATATTATTTTAGACCCGATATTTATATATATAATGGGCGTACAGGGTGCGGCACTTGCGACAGTCTTGTCACAGCTTGCCGCGTCGGTTTGGACGTTTAAATTTTTAACCGGCAAAAATACGATTATAAAAATAAAATTTTCCGCAATGCGCTGTCAGGCAAAACGTGTAAAGAAGATACTTGTTTTAGGGCTTTCGGGATTTACAATGTCGGTGACAAACAGTGCGGTACAGATTGCGTGTAACGTAAGTTTGCAGAATTACGGCTCGGACGTGTATGTCGGAGTTATGACTATAATCAATTCTATAAGAGAAGTTTTGCAAATGCCTGTAACGGGTTTGGGAAACGGTGCACAGCCGATAATCGGCTTTAACTACGGTGCAGGTGAAAACGGACGGGTTAAAGAGGCGATACGGTATTTGGCGGCAATGCTTATTATATACAGTACAGTGGCATGGTTTATAATTTTGCTGATTCCGAAATTCCTTATAGGAATATTCACTGCCGATGCGGCACTTATAACTGCCGGTGTACCGTCATTGCATATATACTTTTTCGGATTTTTCCTTATGGCGTTTATGTTTACGGGACAGACGGTGTTTGTCGGAATAGGGAAAGCGAAGTTTGCGATATTCTTTTCTATATTGAGAAAGGGAATAGTGGTAATACCGCTTATACTTCTTCTTCCGATATGGTTCGGAGTAAACGGAGTATTTTTGGCAGAGCCGATTTCAAATTTGATAGGCGGTTTGGCGTGTTTTACAACAATGTATTTTGCAGTTTACAGAAAATTATAATTTGAGGTGCAGTTTTGAAAAAAAATAATTTGAAAAAAATAAATTTACAAAAGATTAAGAAAAAATTGGGAAATATATTTTCGTCAATCGGCTCAAAATTTAAGAAAATAAAACCGGTCGAATTCGGTGTCGGAGCGGTTGTAATTGTTTTGTCGTGCGTGGTAATAGTACCGTCACTTGTGCAGTGCGTTATAAATCGTAATAAGGCAAAGTGCAGTACGCATATGAGCATAATGCTGAATATGCTTTCGGACGAGCTTACGGACGAAATGAAAACAGGCGAAACATACTGGCACGACCTTATCCAAAACGGAAATTATCAAAAATTGATTTCAAGCCTTAATGAAAAGACCGGATTAAGTAAAAAATATCCGTCGACAAATTATTATATCAGAACAGGTGAAGAAAAACTTGCGCTTATGTGTAAAAAGCATAAGGATATATCGGATAAAGAGATTAAGTTCGCGCTTATGAAAGACGTGTCGGTTGAAGTGGCGGAAAAACCGCAAATCGGCGAAAAAATCGCATATTTGACGGTAAGCGGACCTGATACGTATTATGAGGACGATATGCTTGACGAAAATAATCCGACTAAAATGGTGTTCATAGGCAGAGAAGTTGATAAGGTTATAAAGAACTTGACTGTAACGGCAGTATATGCAGGCGGTGCAAGGGAAGAACTTCCGAGAAGCAAGTATACCGTAACGGCGGATAAGCTTAATATGAAAAAATCGGGACAGACACATCTTACGGTTAAGTCAAACTCAAGTTCGCTTTGGGATAACAGCGCATATGCACAGTTTGTAATTGATGTTGTCGGAGATGATGACATTGCACCGCTTATAGTTGACAGCGGCACAAATGGAAGATTTGAACTTGCATCATGGGAATGGAATGACTTTGTAACCGAGGCGGCACAGGAGGACGGTAAAAAATCGTTCGGTGCGTCAATAATCAGATATAACGGCAATTACTATTATTATCCTGACGGTTTGACGATAGTAAATGACAATAAAAATAATGATATGTTCAAATTCGCACTTGATGTTGACGATGAAACAAAACCGGCATATTATATCCAATTTGATACATCGTCGGTTGTGATAAACGATAATGACAGTCAAATCCATAACGGCAGCGTTAAGATTGAAAATGATTTAATCTATATTTGGCAGGAAAAGAGCAGTAAAGAACTTGACACCGGTTGGATAAGAGTGTATTGTGATTTGAAAAAGTATTAAAAGAAAAACAGACAAGTCGGTTAATTGGCTTGTCTGTTTTTGCATTGCTGCAGAAATAATTTATTTAATTCCCAAAGCGTCTTTTGCGAGTCTGTCGGCGACATCGTTGTACTTGTCGCCGGAGTGACCTTTTACCTTGTTAAATGAAACTTTTACCGATTTTTTTATTTCGTCATAAAATTGCTTGTAAGAAATTGTGCCGGATTTGTTGGTTTTCCAAACACCCGTACACCATTTTTCGACACCTTCGTAATCGTAATAAATGTCTATTTCTTCTATATGATTGTCAATGCAAAACTGCATTGCGAGTTTTGCACCCTCAATTTCACCCGCAACATTTCTCATTGAGGCGTTTTCGGGATTTGAAAATTTTCGGCTGAAGGTCGTTTCTTTCCCCTCATAAAAAATAATAACTCCGCACGCATATTCTTTTGTGGAGATGTTGTAGCTTCCGTCAACATATGCAACGGCGGTGCTTTTTCTTTCTTTCGGTTCATCGAATAAACTGATTTGTTCGTTTTCGCCTAAAAAAGCTTTTGCGTCCTCAAGCTTTGTGAAACTTTTATATTCCGCACCCGAAAAACCGGAAACCTCCTTTTTACATTCGTCCCAAGTGTTAAAAATTCCTGTATGATAGCCGTTTCTGACGGCATAATATTTAGCCATATGTGTAGTCCTTTCAGTTTGTTTACACTATTATATTAAGAAAAAATAATGATTTCAATAAATTTTTTAAAATTTTTTCAAAAAAAGCGGAACTTTTTCGGAAAACATACGTCTAATCTATTGTAAAACATAAAAGCATTGGTTGACATAATCAATTTGACCAAAAAGTCCGTGAATTGGACATAGATTTTGTGCTAATTATAAAATTTTGTGAAAAAGATCGGGTTGGCAGAAAAAAGTAGTTGACAACAGCTTTATGAAAGAGTAAAATATTCAGTAGCAGTTTTCGAATAATAGGGTAGAAGCGTTAGTTGAAAATTGTTACCGTAATATGAGTCACAAAACGGCAAAGCAGGTTGTAGCCGAGATGTGACAAGAATTACAGTTTTTTTACAACTGTAATACGTCATTGACTTATACACAGTTTGCGTGGTATAATCAATGTGTAATGTAGTTTTGTAATGCAAAGAAGGGTGCATACAAAACATCTAAGGAAACCCTTCACAAACAAAGAATCAAAAAGGGAGGATTTGAGACTATGAATAAGAATCTCAAAAAGGTAATTTCATCAGTTGCTGCTCTTACTATGGTAGCATCTTCAGTTGCCGCTTTCGCAGTTGATTTCCCTGACGTAGAATCTACAGCAAGCTACGCACAGGCTGTTCAAGAACTTTCAGCTCTTGACGTAATCAGCGGTTACGATGACGGCACATTCGGTCCGGATAAGCTTGTAACAAGAGCTGAAATCACAAAGATGATCGTTGACGCTCTTGCAGAACGTTCATCAGCAGAGGCATCAACAGAATCAACAAAGTTCGCTGATGTTTCAGCAGATCACTGGGCTAAAGGCTACATCAACCAAGGTGTTGCTGACGGTTTCATCGCAGGTATGAGCGATACAGAATTTGATCCTGACGCTAACGTTACATATGTACAGGCTCAAAAGATGCTTGTAAGTGCTATCGGTTACGAAACATTTGCACAAGGTCAAGGCGGATGGCCAACAGGCTACAAGACATACGCTGCATCACTTGATATCACAAAGGGTATCTCAGGTATCAAAGACAGCACAGAACTTACAAGAGCTCAGGTTGCTCAAATGATCGACAACGCTATGGACGCTCCTCTTTGCGTAATTGCAGGCTGGAAGCCAGAGTGGAACGGTACACAGACACCTAATCTTGAAGTAAGAGACGGTAAAGAAGGCAGAGCATACGAAACTCTATTCACAGAAAAGCATGACGCATACAAAGTATACGGTCGTGTAACAGAAACAAGCAAGACTGGTTCAGTTGATAACGACAAGGTTACATTCCAAGTTGAAAAAGCTGACAACTTCGACGATGAAGAAGTTAAGGCAGATTCACCTGTTTCAGAAGATATGTACATCGGCGATTCAAAGGCTGATAACTACCTAAGAACATATTCTCAGGCACTTATCCAAAAGAATGATGACGATGAATACACAATTCTTTCAATCGCTGCTGCTGCTGCAAACAAGAGCGTAACAGTTGCTTCAGAAGACTTTGATGAAAACAAGTCAACAGATACAGCTCTTTACTTCTTCCCTGCAGGCACAACAAAGGGTTCAACAAAGTATCAACTTGATACAACAAACGGTGTTACAATCTATGTAAACGGCGTTAAGCAAGATAGCATGGCTATCTATGATGCAAACGATCTTGAATCTGACAAGACATTGTACGGTTATCTAAAGAACCATGAAACAGCATCTGTAACACTTCAAAAGGAAACAGAAGTTGGTTCAACAAGCACATCAGCTAAGTATAACACAATCATGGTATCTTCATATGTAACAGCTATTGTTGATGAAGTTATCGACAAGACAAACGAAACATCAGTAAACTTCGATACATATTCAACAGGTATCCAAGCTAAGATGACAGTAAACAAGGATGATGATAACTACACATATTCATTCAAACTTGACGGTAAAGATATCGAAGCTAAAGATCTTCAACAAAACGACGTACTTAACATTGCATACGATACAACAGGTTCATTCAGGGATTCAAACTTCTATGATGTAATCGTTACAAGAAACGTTGTTGACGGCGTTAAGTGCACAAGCAGAAACGATTCAAAGGGTGAATACACAATCGGCGGTACAAAGTATAAGGCTGCTGAAGGTATGGATATCGATGTTGAAACATCAACAGAATATAGCCTATACCTTGATCACTTCGGCAGAATCGCTAAGGCTGACGAAAACTCAGTATCAAAGAACTACGGCGTATTGAAGAACATCTACAAGAAGGCCGGCGGCGACTACATGGCTCAAATCATTACTAAGAAAGGTACTGAAGAAGAGTACAAAGTAGACAGCGATAAGGTTAATGAATATGCAACATACTTGAAGTATGCTACATTCTATTCAGATGCTAAAAAGGAAAATAAGATAGATACAACAACAAAAGATTGGCAATCAAAGGTAGTAGCTTTTGATGAACCTAAATATAGCACATCACAACCTAAGTCAGTTGCTTATCCGGAACAGGTTGTAGAATATTCAGTAAGCTCATCTTCAAACAAGATCACAATTAAGAATGGTGGCGTAATCGCTCCAACAGCTGCTGATGCTGAATACAAAGAATCAGGTAACAAGATTGGTTCAGTTAAGATGGCTGACTCAACAGTAATCCTTGACCTATCAGAAGTTGATACAAAGGATTCATATTCAGTTGTTTCATCTCTAAACGATGGTAGCCCATACACAGCTTATGGTTATGATAAGTCTAAGTCAGACAACACATACAGATTCGTAATCATTACAGAAGGTACATCAAGCGTATTCAATTCAGAAACACAGCTTGCTATCTTCAACGGTAGTGAAGTAATCGACAAAGACGGCGATAAGACAGCTTACAACTTGGTTGTAAACGGTGAAGAAAAGCAATTCATTCTTGATGATGACGTTGTAATCACAGGTAACGCTGGTAAAACAGTTGCAGAAGACGCATTTGACGAAGGTGACGTACTTGTTTACGCTACTAACTCAGAAGGCTACATCTCAAGAATCTACTCAGTATTCGCTGCTCAGAATGTTCTAAACGGTTCATCATTTGAAGACTTTAGAACTAACGCATTCAAGAAGCAATCATCAGTTCTTGCAGATACAAAGTTCGCTGATCTTCTATCAGATGATGACAACGATGTAAACGTTGTATTCGGTCCTGTTGTTGATAAGAGCGGTAGCAACATCACAATCGGTACAGTTACAACAAATGCTGAGGGTAAGTATGTAGTAAACTATGACGAAGGTCTTGAAGTAAACTACAGCAACGCTAAGATCTACACATATGACTTCGCAGCAAGATCAGATAACTCAAGAGTTCTTCTTGACGAAGGTATTGCATCAACACCTGACGTTAAGGCTGCTAAGACAACAGTAGGTGGTCAAGATATTCTTAACCTTGAACACGAAGATGTTATCGACGATGTAGTATTCGCAGTAGTTAGAACTACAGATAAGGACGAAGCTCAAGAAATCTACCTAATCGTTAATAACGACTAATTCTTAAATAAGAATTTTAGAAGAAGCGGTTTATGCCGCTTCTTTTTTTGTGCTCAAATCTTGCATATAACATTAATGAATGATATAATAAAACTATTATATAAAACAATAAGAGGTAAATTATGATTCCTGTTGAAAAAAATAAAGAGTACGTTGCTTGTATAGATTCTGTTTCTTCGGACGGTAACGGAGTTGCGCATATAGACGGATTTGCGGTTTTTGTACCGCAAACGGTGGACGGCGATAAAATTAAAATGCTTGTTGTCAAAGTGCAGAAAAATTTTGCATACGGTAAGGCGTTGGAGATTACAGAACCGTCGGATAAACGTTGTGAGCCTATGTGCCAACATTATAAAAGGTGTGGCGGTTGCCAAATTCGTCATATAAAGTATGACGCACAGCTTGATATAAAACGTGATATTGTTGAGAATGCGATGCAGAGAATAGGCAAGTTTGAGAATTTTAAGGTTGACGGAATTGTCGGTATGGATGTGCCGGAACGGTATAGAAATAAAATGGTTTTTCCTGTCGGAAATGTGTATGGTAAAAATGTTTGCGGTTTCTACGCAATGCGAAGTCATGACATTATTCCACTTGACGATTGCAGCCTTGGTGATGAAATTAATAGGGAGATAAATGACGCGGTAATTGATTATATGAATGAAAATAATGTCAGTGCATATGATGAAAAGTCGCATAAAGGCATTGTCAGGCGTGTTTTTACACGTAAATCATTTTCTGCAAATGAGATTATGGTTGTCGTTTCCGTTAATGCAAAAAGTTTGCCGAAACGTGAAAAATTGATTTCAAAATTGAGAAAGGTTTCGGATAGAATTGTAAGCATCGTGCTTAATATTAACACTAAGAGAAATAATCTTGTGCTTACGGAGGAAAATGTAATTCTTTGGGGTAAGGATAGGATTTCAGATACACTTTGTGGAGTGAAATTTGATATTTCGCCTCAAAGCTTTTTTCAAATCAATCCGGTACAGACCGAAAAACTGTATAGTAAAGCTTTGGAGTATGCGGATATTGATGAAAATACAAGCGTGATGGATATTTATTGCGGTATCGGTACAATTTCGCTGTGTGCCGCTAAAAACGCAAAAAGCGTTGTAGGTGTAGAAATTGTTGAACGTGCAATCGAAGACGCAAAAGAAAATGCAGTGAAAAACGGTATTGAGAACGCAATTTTTTACGCAGACAGCGCAGAAAATATCGTTCCGAAATTGATAGAAAAAGGCGAACGGCCGGACGTGGTTATTCTTGATCCGCCGCGTAAGGGCAGTGATGAATCAACACTCACAGCAATAATTAAAGCACAACCCAAACGTGTAGTGTACGTTTCCTGTAACCCCGCCACCCTCGCCAGAGATGCACGTTTTCTTAACGATAACGGCTATACCATAACCGCCACCACCGCCTTCGACCTGTTCCCGCATACAAGTCATGTGGAAACGGTTTGTTTAATGTCAAAATAACGGAATTTAAACATAAAATTGAATGAATTTTTACAATACAATAATCTTTAAGATTAATTCAATTCCACTCCTATAATTGTTTATAATGTATAAAAAATATTACTATATGTTTGAATATTTTATAGGAGGGTTTTATATGTATTGTAGAAATTGTGGGGAACAAATAGATTCAATTGCTGCTATTTGTGTTAAATGTGGATTTGCAAAGGGGACTGGTGTAAAATATTGCGCGAACTGCGGAAAAGAAGTTGTACCGGGTGCAAATGTCTGCACAAACTGCGGATTTGCTATAGATAATACTCCAAATATTAATCCGGAAACTCAAAAGTCAAAAATGACAGCGGGTCTTTTAGGAATTTTCCTTGGTGGATTGGGTATTCATAATTTTTATCTTGGATATACCGGTAAGGCTATTGCTCAAATTGCATTATCAATCTGTTTCGGTGCAGGAGCTATTTGGGGACTTATTAAAGGAATTATGATTTTGACGGGTAAAATTAATAAAGATGCTAACGGAGTTCCTCTTAAGGAGTAATGAATAAGTTGATGGACAAACAGAGTTTCAAATTAAAATGGGACTCTGTTTTTTTACACAAAGAAAAGCTCGTGGAAAAACCGCTTTTAAAGATGTTATATATGGCGGTAGTACTTACCTTGTTGGCATTTCTCTATATCTCGGGTGTGGGCTGTGTTTGGCGATTCCTTTTTCATTATCCTTGTCCGGGGTGTGGAATAACCCGTGCATGTGTGGCTTTGGTGCATGGTGACTTTAAAGCGGCATTTGAATATAATTATATGTTTATAAGCTTGCCGATTATTTTTGCATATATTCTGTTTGACGGCAGAATATTTAAATCCAAAAAAATTGATTATACAATATTATCAATTATAATGTTTGGTTTTTTAATACATTGGATATTGACTTTATGCAACTAATAAACAATCCCAATGCAATGCATTGGGATTGTTTATTTTTAATCTCTGCTGTCAAGAGGAACATATTCTTTGTGAGGTGCGATACTTTTATATGCGGGACGAATGATTTTACCCGGATTGACAAGTTCCTCAATTCTGTGAGCCGACCAACCTGCAATTCTTGCGATTGCGAACATAGGTGTATACAATTCCATCGGCAAGTCAAGCATACTGTAAACGAAGCCCGAATAAAAGTCCACGTTTGCACTGACGCCTTTATACATTTTGCGTTCACTTGCGATGACCTGCGGAGCAAGTCGTTCAACCCTTGAATACAAATTAAATTCGTCCTCTCTGCCTTTTTCTTTTGAAAGGCTCTCAACGAATGACTTAAAAACATTCGCTCTCGGGTCGGAAAGTGAATAAACCGCGTGACCCATACCGTAAATAAGTCCAGATTTATCGAACGCTTTTTTATTAAGCAAATCAGAAAGATATTGCTCAATCTCTTTATCGTCATTCCAGTTTTTAATATTCTTTTTCATATCCTCAAACATTTGCGTAACCTTAATATTAGCACCGCCGTGCTTAGGACCTTTCAGCGCACCCAAAGACGCGGCAACAGTTGAATAGGTATCCGTACCGCTTGAAGTGACTACGTGAGTAGTGAATGTTGAGTTGTTACCGCCACCGTGTTCGGCGTGAAGTATCAACGCAATATCAAGAATTCTCGCCTCAAGCTCTGTATATTGACTATCGTTACGCAACATATGAAGTATATTTTCCGCAGTCGAAAGCTCCGGTTTAGGTGCATGAACGATAAAACTGTCGTTTTCATGATAATACTTAAACGCCTGATAGCCGTAAACCGACAACAACGGAAATTGTGCGATTAACTGCAAACACTGTCTTAAAACATTCGGAAGTGACACATCGTCGGCTTTATCATCATAAGCATACAACGTAAGCACACCTCTTGAAAGTGCGTTCATCATATCCTTACTCGGTGCTTGCATGATAATATCACGCACAAATGACGGGGGAATAGTTCGCATATGTGAAAGTGTCTTTGTGAAAATATCAAGCTCATTTTTGTTCGGAAGTTCGCCGAAAAGAAGTAAATATGTAACTTCTTCAAAGCCAAACCTTTTGTCGCGGATAAAACCTTTAATAAGGTCCTCGACATCATAACCGTGATAATAAAGTTTACCGTCACAAGGTTTTGATGATCCGTCAGAGAGTGTATCATAGGCATGAATTTCGCCTATTTCGGTAAGTCCGGCAAGAACACCTTTACCGTTAATGTCTCTCAACCCCCTTTTAACGTCATATTGGGTATATAACTCAGGATTAATGCTTTTATTCTTTTTACAAATTTCAAGCATTTTCATCATTTCGGGAGTAACTTCGATAGGTACAATTTTCTCTCGCATATATATTCCTCCGTTTATTTTAAATTTAGTATATGAAAAAAATTCGCTCCATATAACTTTATTAATATTATACCAGATATTTGAATATAAAACAACAAAAATTATGTAAACTTATTGTGAATTGTTGATAGGCGTGATATAATAGTAAAAAAAGATGAAAGGATAGATTTTTATGGTATATGTAATGCTTGCGGACGGTTTCGAGGAAGTTGAGGCAATCGAGCCTATAGATATTTTAAAAAGAGGCGATGTTGATGTTACAACAGTCGGTGTAAAGAGCAAGACAGTAACCGGCGCACACGGTATTGAGGTGACAGCCGATATTGAGATTAACGAGGTTGAGCCTGAAAAGATGGAACTTTTAATGTTGCCGGGCGGTATCGGTCACGAAATTCTTGACGCGTCAAACGATGTACACGGACTTTTGAATTATGCGGTTGCAAACCGTATTTATGTATCGGCAATTTGTGCCGCACCGTCAATTTTGGGTAAGAAAATGTTACTTGAGGATAAAAAAGCGACTTGTTTCCCGGGTTACGAAAAGTATCTTTACGGTGCAGACGTAAAGTCGGATAAAGTTGTTGTTGACGGTAAGTTTATAACCGGTAAAGGTGCAGGCGCGGCGGCTGATTTCGGGTTTGCCATGCTGGCTATTCTAAAGGACAAGGAAACTGCCGACAGAGTAAAGGAGACAATGCAGTATTGATTAAGGACGAGATAAGGGAAGATATGCGTGCCAAACGTCGTGCATTATCTAAGGACGAGGTTAAAATTAGAAGTGATGAAATTCGTCAAAGGCTGTTTGGGGTTGAGCGTGTGAAACAAGCCAAAACAATATGTACGTTCATATCTGCGTTTAAAGAACCTGATACCGTTGAAATAATCAAAGAACTTTGGGAACAGGGCAAAAAAGTTGTTGTGCCGATAACCGATATTGAGAGCGGTACGTTGTCGCTTTCGTATATAAACAGTATGGACGATATGAAAAAAGGTGCATATGGCATTTTAGAGCCGAAAACGGTACGAAAGGCTGACGAAAATAATATTGACGTTATTCTTGTACCGGGACTTGCATTTGACCGTAACGGCGGAAGAATGGGATTTGGAAAAGGGTATTACGACAGACTGCTTGAAAGCAGCAATGCAGTGAAAATAGGGCTTTGCTATGATTTTCAGATACTTGAAAAAATACCTACGGAAAGTCACGATGTACCGATGAATTTTGTGATAACGGAAAAAGAAATTTTAGAAATCAGGTGAAAGTTATGTTGTTTGATTCTCACGCACATTATAATGATGAGAGGTTTAAAGATGATGTCGATGAAGTGCTGTCGGCGATGAATGAAAATAATGTCGGACTTATTTTAAATTCGTGTTCGTCACTTGACGAGGTGCCGGATATATTTGCGATATGTGAAAAATATCCGTTCGTCTATGCGTCGGTCGGAATACATCCGCACGAGGTTTCAGAACTTACCGAGGCGGATATGGATAAGCTGAAGGAATATGCAAAAAATCCGAAAGTTAAAGCGATAGGTGAAATAGGACTTGACTATTTTTATGATTTTTCACCGCGTGATATTCAGCAAAAGTGGTTTGCAAGACAAGTGGACGTTGCGCGAGAGCTTAAAATGCCGGTTGTTATACACGACAGAGAAGCGCATAAGGATTGTATGGATATTTTGCGTGAACATAAGGTGAGCGAAGTCGGAGGAGTATTCCATTGCTATGCGGGAAGTGTTGAAATGGCAAAGGAAATACTTGATTGGGGAATGTATATCGCGTTCGGCGGTTCACTTACGTTTAAAAAGTCGGTAAGACCTGTTGAAGTGGCGAAGTATGTACCGCTTGACAGAATTGTTATTGAAACCGATTCGCCGTACCTTACACCGGAACCGCACAGAGGAAAGCGAAACAGTTCGCTTTACATCCACTATGTTGCCGAAAAACTTGCGGCGGTAAAGGGTATTTCTGTTGAAGAAATCGAAAACGCAACATATGAAAATGCAAAAAAATGCTTTGGAATAAAATAATATAAAAGACAGATTACTTTTTGTAATCTGTCTTTTATATTATTCAGCCGTTTCCGGAGCAGGCTCGTCTTCAATCGCATCATATGCGGCAAGAACCTTGCTTTCGAGCATATTTCTCATATCACTGTTTATCGGATGAGCAATATCTCTGTACTCACCGTCAGGAGTTCTTCTGCTTGGCATAGCAACAAACAGCTTTTCCGGACCTTCAATAACCTTTACGTCATGGACAGCAAACGCATTGTCAAATGTAACAGATGCGACAGCTTTCATTTTTCCTTCGCTGGCTACTTTTTTAATTCTGATGTCTGTAATTTCCATGTTTTTCATCACCTTCCGACAAATTTTACTAAGTTAATAATATAGCAATTCGCTCAATTTGTCAAGTGCTTTGCACAGATTTTATGGTGAAAATGGCGAAAAAATTACAAGATACGATTTTTAATTGGGCAAATTTATAAAAAAGGGTTTTCAATTTGTTGATAAAGGTATATAATTAATATATTAATATGAGATACGAGGGGATATATGATGAATAGATTTCAAATGTCTGATATAGATAAGACGGCAAATATACATTTTATCGGTATAGGCGGAATAAGTATGAGCGGTTTGGCACAAATTGTGCTTAAAGACGGCTACGGCGTTTCCGGCTCGGACTGGAATAAGAGTGCTATAACCGAAAAGCTTGAAAATATGGGTGCGGATATTGTGTACGGTCACGGTGCCGTTAACGAGGACGGCATAAATAAGGCATCGCTTGTTGTATATACGGCGGCGGCAAAAGCCGATAATCCCGAAATTGTGCTTGCAAAGGAAAAGGGCATTCGCCTTATAGACAGAGCCGAATTTTTGGGTGCGATAATGAAAAATTACAAGCACGCTGTCGGCGTAAGCGGAACGCACGGTAAAACCACGACAACATCAATGCTTGCACACGCACTTATCGGTGCAAATCTTGACCCTACAATCAGCGTAGGCGGTGAGCTTGATTTAATCGGCGGAAATATCAGAACGGGTAAATCGGATTATTTTGTTACAGAGGCTTGTGAATACACAAACAGCTTTTTGAAATTTTATCCTACAATCGCCCTTATAACAAATGTTGAGGAGGATCATCTTGACTTCTTTTCGGGAATTGACGAGATAATCGCAAGTTTCAGACAGTTTGCGTACTTGACCAAGGATATAGGTTATGTCGTTGCAATGGGCGGAGATAAGAATGTTCAAAAAGTGCTTGAAAACGCAGACGACCTTAACATAATTACTTACGGAATGGAAAGCAAGTTTGATTATTACCCTGAAAACATTGTGTATCACGCAGGTTTTCCAAGCTTTGACGTTATGAAAAACGGTGAAAAGGTTTGTCATATAAAACTTAATGTCCCGGGCGAACACAATATTTTAAATTCGCTTGCCACGGTTGCGGTATGTAATCTTATGGGCGTTGACGCGGAAACTGCCGCAAAGGGGATTGAAACATTTAAAGGTACGCACAGACGTTTTGAGAAAAAAGGATTTTTAAACGGTGCGGTTGTGATTGACGACTATGCACACCACCCGACAGAAATAAAAGCGACACTTCACGCGGCACAAAAATTCCCGCACAATAAAGTTTGGTGCGTGTTCCAGCCGCACACTTTCTCACGAACAAGAACATTGTGGGACGAATTTGTCGGTGCATTTGATGATGCGGACGAATTGATTTTGACACATATATATGCTGCACGTGAAAAGTTTGACGGTGTTACAAAACCTGAAAATCTTGCGGAGGATATTAAGAAACGCGGAGTAAATGCACAGTATATCGATAAATTCGAGGATATTGCCGAGTTTTTGAAAAAGAACGTCAAAGAGGGCGATATTGTATTTACAATGGGTGCAGGTGACGTTGTTAATATAAATAAGTTAATCGTTGAGTAACAAAAAAGACGACTGAGAAGTCGTCTTTTTTGTTGCCTCCACTTGAGGGGAAGTGTCACGAGGTACGAGTGACGGAGGGGGCTTTACTTAGCCACAGGTATTTTAAC
>ERZ894206.827-NODE-827-length-20518-cov-49.719885_pt1 | contig 20518 bp, 20 predicted proteins | sample MGYA00380287_ERZ894206 | MGnify/ENA primary metagenome ERZ894206 (study PRJEB32331, sample SAMN06328483) | human gut metagenome | biome: human gut microbiome; feature: stool | host: Homo sapiens | collected 2013-04-12 ...
AAAGCTGTTTCATCTGTTGCTCCTTCGGTCAGTCGATAATACGCAGAATGGCGTGGGCCTCTGGATGCTGCAGGGCGTAGTCCCGCAGGCGGTAATAGTGTTCAGTCATGGCATCGCATTGGGTGCGACAGGCGTGATGGCTGTACGCAATCAGGCAGACAGCAATACCTGCGGCTTCTGCACTCATTTGGGCATCGTTGCCGTTCAGGCAATTAAACAGACGCCATGTCTCATCATTGTCAGACTCGGGAGCCATAAACGCCCCGCCATTGCTGAGGGTGTAAAAGGACCAGATACCACCGCTGTAGGTCGAACAGAAGCGGTCCATCCAGGCAAAAATACGCGGTTCCAGGGTTGTCCACTGCGGGATAGTGCCAAAGTGTTGCGGCCAGAAATCGATACGCTGTTCGTCGGGTACCTGCGTGACGGTCAGTTCAAATTCTGATTGGTTAGCGGGTGCGAGGTCGTACTGCGTCTGTGTTGTCATGGGCATGTCTCCGTTAATAAAAAACGCCAGCGGCGATGGCTGGCAAATGGGGGAATAAAGCGTGTTCGGGGAGGTGAAATGTGCGGGTAAATGCTTCGCGGTCAGCGGGTGGAGGTGCCTGTACGGATGCCAGAGGTGCGGATGTAGCGGTTAAGACTTTCAGCGGCATCGGGTTCAAAGTTCCATGCCCGCCAGACCATCCGGCCTTCAGTGTCACGAACCACCAGGCGGAAGTGACTGCCCTGGTCGTCTTCAATGGTGATATTACGGTACAGACGGATAAGGGTTTCGGCCTGCTGACGTGAGAACGAACCGGGAGGCAGGGTTAACGATTCAGTCATGGTGACTCCGGATAGTCAGCGTGTCAGGACGCTAGGTGCAGCATATTCTCCGCCATGACCCAGAGCGCCCGGTTGAGCTTCACGTCCCCGTCAATCCCCTTTACCGCACGGGTATGAGCTCGCTTGCCTTTGGTCGTTCTGCCCGGCAGACCGCCCTTAATCAGATTCTCCTGAATGCGCTGGTAGGTGGTCCACAGGTCGTTACTCTCATCCTGCCAGCGGCGTGGGGAAAGTATCTGTGATTCCGTCACCGGCTGGTGGTCTTCGCCAAAGCGGTACGTGAGCGCCGCTTTGGCCAGTGCCTGCTGTGCTGGTGGCGGTAACAAAAGCGATTGCATGGCATCGCGCTTCTCCTCCACACGGTCGAATATCCCCAGTACTTCGTAAGCCCCTTCAATGACTTTCTCCACCACATTGCCTTTATGTGGCACACGTACCTCACCAAAACTCTCACCGCAAATCAGCCCGTTCTGGCAGACTGCACGAAACAGCCCCGGCAGCATCTGGTATGAGCTGGAGCCGTCATGACTGTTAAGCAGGATGATTTCAGGGACCTGTTTGCCAGTGATCTGGCCTTCGCGACGCAGGCGCAGCATGTGTTTGGTGTGCTCTCGCTTGCTCTGGTCCCGAACCCGGGTCTGGCAGGCAAAAAATGGCTGGAAGCCTTCGCGCTGAAGGTTATCGAGAAGGGTAATGGTCGGAATACAGGTATAACGATCACTTCGGGACTCATGCTTGTCTTCGCTGAACACACTCGGTACATAATGCATTAACTCCTCACGGGTTAACGGACGGTCACGGCGAATAAGATTTACCGCACCAAAGCGGCTGGCTAATCGGGTCATGGCGAGACTCCTGTGAGAAAAAAACAAACGAAAACGGCCTGCTCAACTGAGCAGGCCGTGGTAGGGGGTTAAACAGCAAAGTGTGCGGAAGGGGGAATACCCGTCGTTGAGTTTGTCGCGGGAGGCTCAGGCCCGGATACCCAGTATGCTCATGGCGACCATAAATCCGATGAACCAGCCAATAAACTGTGGCAATACCGCCCAGAGCAGACGGGCCTGAATGACGGCACCGGTACTTCCGTAAACCGCATCCGGCATGATCCATTTTCGGATGAGATTACCCAGCCAGACGCCCAGGCCCGGCAGGACACACAGCAGCACGGCGGCCCATGCTGAATACCCTACGGGTATCAACAACCGTGATAATCAGCCCCACTAGGGTTGACAGGCTGAGACAAAGGCTCAAAGGCATAGCAGCCCTCCTTAAACATGGCAATTTCCATAAACTCAGTGAGTTAGTTTGTTCTGTCGTAAAACAGCCCGTCGTTCCGGTTGCGAAACATCATGCCTTGGCAGGTATAGGGCATGTCCAACTGGACATATTTTCGGGTGACCATACTCTGATACGTGCAGATTTTCAGTGCCCCGCCCGCGGCGCTGTTCTCCGTTCTGACCAGACGGAATGCCTCGTAATCACTGTATCCAGCCTGGGCTACGGTGGGGATAAAAAGACTGACACTGCTGAGGGCCAGGGCGCTGGCAATCATGCGACGATAACGCGGATGCATACGGTGTTTCCTTATTAAGTAGGTAATAGACAACAATGAAAGGGATGGCCTGATGGTCACCCCGTCGTGTTAGTTGCAGCAGGGCTCTTCTCCTCTGTTAAAGGCGGCGCAGAATGGGATGCAGCCATCACGTCGTGCATGACCGGGAAATGAGGCAGCGCCCGGATGAAGGCCACCTGACGGGTGAGTTGACATACCGTATCACGACGCTCGAAGCCCTCACTCAGGACGGTGATGGCTGTGATCCCGGACAGCGGCAGAACAACGATCCTTCCGTGCAGCTCACCGACCAGATACCACGCCCCCTCAAGGTAAATAAGCCGGTACGGTGCCAGGTGTTCAGCCCGCACACCGTCAGCCAGTACCCGGATGCACTGCTGCTGAATGATGGCATCGACCAGTCGGGAAAAGAGACCGGGGCGGACGGGGGCGCTTTTGGCGTCCTCCTGCCAGACCAGACAGGGTGAGATATCCTCACTGTCCGTTAGCGTGTTTACCAAGCGAAGGTTCGTTTCTGGAAACACCTGCTGAAGCCCAACATTGCGCATAAAGCACAGGGTTCCCGGGGCACGCTGTGCCATACCGGGATCTGACAACAATCGGCAGTGCCCATGACGGTACTCAAGGTTCAGATATATCAGCCGCTCACGAAAATCGCGGCGCAGGGTGCGTACCGAGACACCAAACTCGACTGCCAGTGTCTTCACGCTCAGTGTTTCGCCTGCCAGCAGACGACTGATAATGAGAGACAGTCTGACCGCCAGTCGGTCATAGCGGTGCTCAGTCTGTGACATGGCATGTTCTCCATCGTGATGAACGTATTGAAAAAGATGTGATTACTGTAAACAGGGGGAGGGTCAGGGTATGGACAGGGCGAAAAATATTTTTATAACCCGTCAGTACCGTACGGGCTGCGGCACTGACTGTATTCAGTCTGTTTTTTAACCGGATACACCACACCTAAAATGGACAGGGTGTGTCCGGCAAACGGAGAGCGAATGCAAGGTGCACACAGAGTGGTGCATTTGCTCACGGGATAACGGCATTTCAGCCGTCAGAAGAAAAACCGCCAGACACTGCGGGCAACAGAGACCACCGCACTAATCACGGTACTGACCACCGCATTCACTGCGGAGGGAAGGGACAGCTCCGACAGGGTGTGTGTCATCACGTCGCTGACCGTATCGCCAAAATCCTGTTGCGCCTGCGCCTCAATTTTTTGCGTGCGGTATTGTGGTCTGATGACCGAACTGACGGCACTGCTGGCGCGGGCAGGCAGTGAGCGAAACAGCACCTCCACCAGCTCAGGCAGATGCCAGCCAGTGGCTGCTGATACGGTGATCACCGGGAGTGCCGGGTGGTTGAATAACGAGCACACCGCGCACTGCTTTTCCTCCAGGTGTTTTAACTGTTGCTCTGAAGGTTGATTAAGAAAGCCGCTCCATTCACGGGAAGGTTCGATTTTATCGGCTTGGGTCAGGACAAACAGCACCTTATCCCTCCCAGCACTGCCTGGTGACAGCATCCGAAAGTAAAAATCACAGTCGGGGGTCAGTGCCCGGTCATCGGCTTTAATCAGCCAGAGCACCAGGTCCAGCTCCGGCCAGATACGCTGATACAGTGCCTGATACTCTTCATCCCGCTCCGGGCTTTCGCCCACCCCGGGCAGATCAATCAGCGTCACCTGGCGTTCACCTGCCTGCAGCGTAAAACGCTGTGGCTCACGGGTACACGCAGTGGTATGACTGACGGCCGAGACCGTGCTGCGAAACAGTGCGTTACACAGACTGGATTTACCGGCACCGGTTTTACCCAAAATGCCAATCACCGGCTGGTAGCAGATAGTTTCGTTAAGGCGTTTCATGACTTCTACGGCAACATTTTTTGGCAGTAAATAAAGTGGAGAGTACATTTTCTTTAATTCATCATTGTGTCTCATCATTTCCTAATTCCTCTGATGGTTAAGCAAACTTGCTTGGTTCAGGAGCATGATATATATTTGAAGTAAATTTAAATTTTTCATGAGGAAGTATGAAAGGGAATAAACAATCAAAACCTAAAGATGAGATAATTGAATTTATCAGAAAGCATAAGAAAATATATGCAAACTTCACATCCTCCTTCACAAAAGAGGATTTAGTAAATGCATTTTATTGCAGGAAGTTGTTTTTTGATTGTGAAAGTGCGGTCAGGAGTGCGGAGAAAAACATTTTTGATTTTGACGGTAAAAAAACCTCAGATAATAAAAAACGAATAATGAGAAATAAATTCATGAATAACTCTGACCACAGAGATACGCTTGAGACATTGTCGGCACGCATTGAAAACTTAGAAATTTTAAAGTATACAAGCAATGATCTTATTTCTTTTAGGCCAACCACCAGACAGGTAGTAAAGAAGTTGACGTTTCTTGATGTTTTTAATGCATCGAAAAGTGCACATAACACTACATCCGAGCTCTTTAGTTTTTTCAATCATTGCAACAAATATATTGATTTCACCCCTGACGATTTCCCATATAGCAGAAGCGTTAACCCTGAAATGATGGAGGAAATAAAAAAAGCCAATAATTCAATTATTAGAGCTATCCCAGAAAACTATCCTTATGCAGATGATACTGTCGCCCTATCTAACTTGTGGCTTAGTATAGATCTTCGTTATTCTGATGAGATCATTGTCAATCAACTGAAAGAGTTAATTGAAATTGAAAGAAAAAAATACCCACACGCTGTACAAAATAATATAGATAAAATATTAGCAATTGAAAACATTAAGAGAAAGTTAAATGCGCTGGATGTTTTTATTATAATTGATGCTATTATACTCAGCGCAAACAAAAATGAAATACTCACAAACACTGAAATAAATAATGCACTTGAGTCACAAGATAACGACACTCGCAATGTAAAAAACGCAATAGATTATTTCATGGACATACTTAACGGTAATCTTGATGATAATAATATCGCACCTTACCAAGATAGTTTTTAACGTATCCACCGTGGGTAGCCTTCATCAGAGATATAAGAAGGTTTAACTGTAAAAAACTTAGCATATACAGTTAATATTGTCTCTTTAGTTGATGCCAGGTCAGCACTAGATATTGAGAAATATTTCTTACAGTACCGTCGTGATATGGCAAGCACAGAAAACAGTGCGCGTACTCTTCGCATTGTTGTTTTCCCATTGTCCATCGCCCTCACAAAATCTTTAAATTTAGACAAAAAACAATCAGGATCTCCTCGCAGATATGCATGAAAAAAAGCAAGTGAAATCATATCAAGATAACATGGAAAAAAAGTAACTCTTCTCCCTCTAAATTTTATTGTTTTATTTCTTAGAAGTTTATCAACAAATTTAAGACAGTAAAGATAATCTTTTAGTTCTAAACGCTTGCATTCTTTTTTTAATAACTCAAAAATAATAACCTGATTAAATGTATCTGCGACGTCTAGGTTTCTTTTTTGACCATTTTTTAGTCTTGGCAATTTTCCTATTTTATAAAACATCGCATTTATCTCATCCTCTGAATAATTTTTAGTGATGGCGTTAACAAGACTACACCGAATATCTTTTCTTTTTTTGTTTGCACTTTTACCATTAAACTCTTGAAATGCATTATTTGCAGGAATTTTATCTTTGTTCATTTTATTTATAAATGAAGGGGCAATCATGATATTTCCCACCACATTCATCCCACCTTTGGAATTCGGATATTTATGGCTTAAGTCAATCTTAATAAAAGGAATCAGTTTATGTTCGTTTTTTTTATGTTTAGATAATATTTTCCTCCCCAGGAAATGGCTACATGCGAACTGCAACCGAGATTTAAATTTATATAAATTAATTATTTCTGCCATATCCTCTAAGCTGTTAATTGAGTTCAATTGCAATGGGTTGTTTTTAATAAAACACTCTACGTTTAGCCAGTAAGAATGATGGTAAACTTCTATTTTTTCAGCCTCCTTAAGGATTCGCATACCGATCCCTTTGCATTTGTTGGAACAATATTTATTGTTTCTGGTTTCAGAAAAGTCAGCACCACAAACTTTACAACGAATTTCTTTCTTTACGTTTCTTCTATGACTCAGCTCCTTTCGTTTATTAAAATGAATATAACAAAGTCTGACCTTGTGCTCGTAACTGACAGGATCTATATTTAAATTGCATCCTTTTCTGCAACATATTGCCATCGTACCCCCTTCATATTCACATCACACGACTTTCCAGCCATTCGCTTATGTCACACAACCTCCAGCGAGAGCTTCTGCCAAGTTTTATTGGCTTCATAAATTTTCCATCCTGGATTTGCTTATAAATCCATTTATCAGTGACTTTCAGCGTTGCTGTTATCCACTTCATATCGACAAGTTGCATATCATTCGTTTCAATTCTTTCCACACCATGCTCCCTACACGTTGACCTTTTGTCAGATATTGGCCCCGCCAAACCAGAAAGTGCAGACAAAAGATCGACGCCTGAATTGTCTTGACAATTTAACGTGAACATGAATTAGAGGCGAAAGGTGGCTGGCTATGTAGTCTTTGTAAGATGATCTGACAAAATGGCCTAAATTGATCATGCAAAAACACCAAATAGAAGGCTTTCTGTAAGCAAAGCGACATGCCACAAGCGGCTTTGTTATAAGGAGGTTGCTAGTGTTTTAATCTTAATTAATGGACAATATTAAATTATAAATCTATTAAACAAATATTCAGTAGATTATTAAATAAAACGTGGTTCACATGCACGAAAGAATACTCAGTCAAAAGTAGAACCACCTCGACAACGATTGCTTGGATAAAGTTATCAACTACATTGAAGATCCGGAAACGTCTGTCGCAGACCAGCGCATCATGCATAAAGTCTATCGACCAGCTTTGACAGCGACAACTTCATCTGTAAAGACTGTGGCAACACGTTGAAGTTGACGACTAGCCAGAAGGGGTTCCGCCAGTTTGAGCATACCTTGCATGACAACATCGCCATTGCAAGAGCGGTTCACTGTCCATGGCTGCCCCGCGAGCGTATACGCACGCTGCAACATCCCACAGTGACGAGAAACTGGGATTGCGGTGTATTAATCAACGGGGAGCAGGTCACCTGCATCTCAAGTAAATACTTGTAAGGTTCCTTTCAGCTTTCCCCATGCGAGACCCACCTTCAGCATGAACCTGCGGCCATTGACAAGAAACTATAAGACAGATGACCACGGATTTCGGGACAGCAGTACCATGAAGTGGTAACCTGTAAGCATCAGAAATGGTGGTATTATCAGAAGCCTGAAGCAAGGACTTGTATGTCTACATCTTATCAACACAGAATTGACACACTATTAGAAAGGTACAGTTTTAACTTCGCAAAGAGTCAGATAAATGAAGTGCTGTCACTGAAGTCCCGTTCAAAAGAGGTGTTCAAGCAGGACATCCTCTCTGCAGTCTCAGGAAATCAGAAGCTACAGGAAAAAATTAATACGCTGGGACTGCTGGCCCTTCAGCTTGATACCCGCCAAGTTGAGGTTTTCTTCATCCGCGATGAAATGATGAAGCAGAATTTAACCTCATTCCTGAATACATTCCGGATCTCACCAGAGAAGGTTATCAGCGATGCGTTCCCGTTTCCGGTTGAAGACGTTGGGCTACTGAGCCTCTTAAAAAGAGGCAAGCTTTACCCCGCACTTTCTGATGAGGTTGACATTGGTAACGCACGCTTTCGTCGCCTAGTCGCTTGCACAGTTGTTGATAAAGACATTGAGGAACCAGTTCCTGCAGAACATTTGTCTAATGAAGGCAGAAAACTTCAGAGCGCAGACACGGTCTACATGATGAAACGGACGGTGAGAACGCAACTTTTCCACGTGATCTACTGGCAACCGGAAACGTCCAAGCTGATCTTATCTGTGGACAAAAATTCGCTGTCTATTATGGCTAGTCAGGATCAACTTTTCATGCTAAGGACGTTTCTTATGCAACATGGAATAGACTGCGGGCAGGCCACGAACGTATTCAGCGCTATCGAACCGTTATACAACGCACCGGATGGATTTATTACCAAACTGGGGCACGTAACTACTAATGGTAACCCAGTGCGCATTCCCCTAAAGAGTAAAGAGGAATGCCTGAAAAAAGATCACTATCATCGGGCCGGAGAAAGCGGCGGATTTGTTCACGCCAAATTTATGGTAGCGAAAAAATGGAAGTTTAAAGTTGACGGATCCATCAGTACCGTTGACGTTGAGGTTGGCTTGATGGGGCAGCCTAAAATGCTGGATACAGCCCAGCCTCTATCCGATTTCTCAGTGAGTGACGTAAAAAGGCTTGAAGATTTCCGCTTCGCGATTGATAAGGTGTTATCTCACATTCCTCAACCACAGCCAAAAGCCAGCTGAAACATGAATAATGTTGCCCAGGTCAAAAAATTGTTGAGCGAACTGGCGAAGTCGGATACTTCGTCGCTGTACGCGGTCTGTCACCAGATTACGGTTTATATCGAACGTCATCCCAGACAGATCAATCTTACAATTGGCGGACTTAGGGCTGCTCTCCAGCGCACTGCAGACGGTGATGATTTGCTCATCCGCGCGGCCTTCACACTGTCTCTGCACCCATTTCAGGCGCTGCAGGTTCGTTACAGGCTTTATGACGAAAACCTGTCTGAAGTAATTCAGGAAATGGAACACCCTGATTATATGGTTGCCGTTTCCCAGGACGAATTTGTTGATTCAGAGGGTAACCAAATCACGCTCAGCGACCTGCACCGCAGGACGTTTCCTTATTTTGTAAATATGTTCAAGGCCGAACCCGATCCTGAATCTGCTACGAGTGGGAGGATGGATTGATGTCTCAGGGGCCACTTGAGGATATGGCTTTGGCTGCAGGCTACAGTATGCAGCATATTTTTGCCGTTGCGCCGCAGCTAATGGAGCAGCTGGTTAGACACAGCCCGCTGACGTACGACGATTTTGTCGCGCAGATCGATAAAGATTTAAATAACGTCATCACCATTACTGAATCCGGCAGGCAGCACCACATGGATAAAGGGGAGGACGCCCTCACCGATCATATTCTTTCACAGCTTAAGCAGCTGTACCCGTCTACACATCATGATGCGCAAAACGGTGGTCACTGCGACTATTACTTTGAAGTCAGAAGTGCCCACGGTGAGCTCTATCAGTGGGTCGCGGAAGCGAAGTTGTGGAACGGATTCGAATATGTCTACCAGGGACTTGATTCTCAGTTAATTGGCAGCTATGCCAAAGGTGGCATGAACAATTGCAGAGGGGGACTTATTTTCTATTCGAAGCTCTCAAGTGGTGCCAAGTTCGCCATGGATGAATGGCATAAAAAGCTTGGCGACAAAGGGATTCACTGCCATAGCAGGCGTTCTGACGGCCTGCGCTTTGATACTGACCATAAGCTCAATGGCGGAACTGGCGCAGACTTTTTCGTCAGGCATTATTGCGTTGATCTTTATCATGCACCGACGCAACAGAAGCTGGACAAAGCGGCGGCTAAAATGCAGGCCCGATGATCGGGCCTTATCTTGAATGTATATGATTTCTGAAAGTTTGTGAACCCAGCGTTCTGGATTGTGGTCGGGCCTGTTCAGTAACAAAGAGGAAAAGAATACCCGCACCGAATTATTATCGCCCGATTCGCAACATGGCGCTGAGGTAATTTTCAAGCTTCACGAATGACCAGTATCTCTCTTCGCCACAATCTTCCCTGTCGTATTGTCCATCCGGTATTGTGAAATTGTACCGTCAAGAATGTACTTGATCACCGAGAGCACTGTCGCTAAAGGCGCATGGAACCATTCACGGGGATGATAAGTTTGTCCATCCAAACCTCGTAGCGTGATATTGAGCCGTTGCTTACCTAAAAAACCGTGAATAAGCGTTTCAAATTTGTGAGTGTTGATATTGAAGCATTGTGTAGTCATGACTATACGAACGGGTGCTTCAAGGAATGTTTTATCTTTTTCAGCGTGTTTGATGCGCTCTTCGATAGTTCCTTCAGTAAAGCCAATTTTATACAAATCAGGTTTAAAACGTTGAAGAGCTGGCTGGTCGCTATGCGTGGCGAGGACATAGACATATCCTGTCGGAACCGGAGCTTCATCTGGACGTATTGACTGTCCATTCAAAACAACTTTACGACCTTCTGTATCTCGTACCAGACCATGCGTAAGCGAGAGGAAAAGCATATTCATCTCAGTTCCGTTTTCAAACACCAAATGCAAACGGGCATTCCAAGGTCCATATTCCTCCAATCGCTCACCAACTTTATCTACATAGCCCATAACCCCATTGAGAATAAAAAAATCACCTTCATGAATTTTTAACTCATGGCGGAAGCGAACAAATGAAAACGCCCCCGTTTTCAGACCATTTTGGACTGTCTCAAACAGTGGGGAAAAGCGATAAAAATCAGGGCACGGCTGTCGTTTGGCAATTTCGTCCGGCTGTGTTTTCTTTTCAACCGGAACATGTTTTAACGTGAAAATATCGGGCTCAGCAAATGAGAGCAATCCATCATCGTCATCAGCAAAGATATCGTCCAAAGAGGTGACCAACTCCGACCTATCAACCTCGACGGGAGGAACTGAGAATGATACAGATGATTCAAGAGTATTCTCGTTATTTTCACCTGCGAGTAAGCCATGAATATCAAATGGCTGCAACATCTCGCGATATTGCTTGTTATCCTTGAGAGCCCTCAAACGCTGTGCTAGCAACGTTTCCTTAAATTCCTCCGAATCGGGTAGAGGTGGACGCCCATGAACCACATAAAATGCATTAATTTCTTCTAATCTGCTTACAGGCAGATTACCCGTAGGGGAATATATTTTTAGTGGTTCGACTACGAGTAAGCCAAGATCGTCTGGTTCAGAAAAAATGTCATCAATTGTCACTTTTTGACGAACTTGAAGAGGTGAAAGTCTGAGCATTAGTTACGGTTCCTGTCGCACAGTACGCTGTTGTTTCATTTTTCGGATGTAAGCTAACGCTTCTGCATAACGAACCTCTATTGCGTCACTGGCATTCAGCGATGGCTCCCTTTTATGCTCACTGGCAAACGCTTTAATTCTTGGCCAGAGCATTACCGCCTCCTCCTCAGATACATTTGCCTGATTAGCTCTGACTGCTTCCTGAATAGTTTTTAGCATTGTCGCGTTAACTGATTTTGATAAAATCTCATAAGCACCGTGGAAAGGATTTACCGCATCAATTAAGTCAATATTCAAGTTTTCAATGTTGATGAATTTATCACCCATTTTTATAAACTGATTATTGATGTTTAATGAGTCATTCGAATTGCCGGTACTCTGACTTGGAGTGTTATCGATAATAGCATCTGTCGGTAAATCAGCTTCATCAATAAGACCACCACATTGACCTACAAAAAGGCTCTGCAAAATACCACTGCGAACCTGTTCTAGTTCGTATTCAGTCAGGTCAGGGTGAAGCGTTTGTATCACCGATGGTAACACTACCTGAGTAATTACCTCAGGTGGTGTTGACTCGGTAATAGCCTCTTTGACCACCTGCTCATTCGCCATTAGCGCCGCCAGGATCTCGTTTTTACCGCCATTAAGGATTGTTAGAACCTTGTCTGATACTGGTAATGCATGATCATCAACTAGAACCGTATTGGCAGGTAACGGCTCGCCAGCCCAATGAGATCGTGGTTTAAATTGAATATTTGGAGCCATAATCTGCTCCATCAACAACGAAGTGGTGATGGCTTTAAGCATGTTATTTACTGATACTTTAACGTCATCATCTTGAGCATCAGGTTGAGCAATAAGGTTAGTAAACTGTGCGTGAGTTTTGCCCTCACAATCCCGTGTTGCACGCCCAATTATTTGCACAATTTCTGTCATCGAGCTGCGATAACCAATGGTCAGTACATGTTCACAGAATGGCCAGTCAAACCCCTCTTTCGCCATACCTAACGCAATAATAATATCAATATCGTCGGCAGAGTGGATATTACGCAGATACGCCTGTACTTTCGGTCTTTCTGCCGGGTTATCATCAACCAGATTCGCTACACGCAATAATTTGCCATCGCTTTTGCGTTTCACTAGATAGATACCGGTATCTGGTTCTTGTTGTTGCACCTCACCCAGTACATCCAGGATGGCGTCAACCTCGGCATGCTTATCTTTTGTTGATTCACCGGAATTAACATTAGGAATATGGATGATGGTTTTTTTGCTAGCATCCAGCACTGAAGGTAGTGCCTTGATGTATGAACCCTGATAAAAATGGTAGCCAATGCCTAAAGATTTTAAATACTGGTATCCATTGAGCTGTTCGTAGTAGGTATAGGTCACTTTCGTGAACTGGGCTTCATCTTCGGGTTGCAAAATGGGTACGGTATCTCCTCGGAAGTAAGAACCAGTCATTGCAACAATATGAGCATTAGAACCTTTCATCAGAGCATCAATCAGATTGCCTAAACGGTTGTTTTCATCCGCAGAGACATGATGGAACTCATCAATAGCAACCACGCAGTCATTAAACGATTCAACATTCAGCTTATCGAAAGCAAAACGCAGAGTGGCATGAGTACAGACCAGAATGTCGTCAGGACTCGCCATAAATCGTTTAAAGGCTTCAACCTTCCCAGCCTCTCCACCGCCAATGCACAGATTATTTTCAGGTTTTACTTTCCAGTCAGCAAAGAAACCGTGCTTCGTAAGTTCAGTATCTTTAAACGAACCTCCGATAGACATTTCAGGGACCGCGACAATAGCTTTGCGTAAACCCTGGTTAACAAGCTTATCCAGTGCAAGGAACATTAATGCTCTCGATTTACCAGACGCTGGCGGAGCTTTGATAAGTAGATAAGGGCTATTGCGCTGCTCAAAGGCCCGTGCCTGCATTTCCCGCATACCAAAATCATTAAGACGCGCACTTTGCCCGGTCTGCCCGTAAGTCACCTGTAAAATATTTTCCACAATGCAATCCTCTGTAGGCTCTGGCTGTCAGAGCGAAACCTTATGCTTTAGTCAGCGCTTCGTAGCGTTCTAACAGGCAGCTTAAACGCTCATTGGCGTCCCTGAATGGTTTTTCACGGTATAGACGGTCAACAGCCTTATCCAGTGCCTGATGGGCCTCCAGCAGGTCAATGGGCATCTTTAACGGGTCATACAACTCAGCCAACGTATTTTCTGGATAATTTTCCCGAGTCAGTAACACTGTTTTTGCCAATTTAATAAGAGACTTACGTTGTTCATCAGTCACACTAGGCCAAGGAAAGGGATTGTAAACGACTGTCGCTGAATAACGGTAGCGACTTTCAAGTCGCCCTGCGACTAATCGCATCCAGTCGTTGTGCATCAATGACGTTAGTATTGCAAATTCGTATAAGGTGCCGTTGGGAATAATGAAATTCAGATTGGTCGAAATTACACTTGCATCATAAAAACCAATAGGAATATACGTTCGTCGCTCCGATGATACGCTAGGTATCAGAATGTAATCACCGGATTCAGGCTGGCGGTTTTCATCAAAAAGGTGGGGAGTACTTGATTTTTTTCGTGTACTTAACTTAGTGCTATTCCTTCTCATTTCAGCCACTTGCTGAACCCGACTATATACAAGCGGCATCGAATGAAGCTCAATATCAGTAATATCTACAAGCCACAAACACCAGCGTTCTTGTCCATTAAGAAATTCATCTGCACCCAATACCTTTTTAACCCAGCATGATGCTTGTGGTTCATGGCGGAGTAATACATCACGCTCGGCCCGGTTCATTAACAAGTGACCACCGTCAGTAGGCTGATTTCCTTTAACCATAATCAATGAGGAATCTAATATTGGCCTAGTTCTCGCCACCACAGCCACATGACTACCTTCAACCAGATAAGGACTAATATTACTCACCTGTTTGCTGTGCCACTGCCCGTCCACCTGCTGGAAAAGTTGACGCGTTTTGCTTCGCCCTGATAGCCCAACAATAACCACATGCACCGCAGCTTTATCACGCGCATTGTTTGCCCATGTAAAGGTAGGGTAAGCGAAATGAATACTCAGTCCCAACTCGAATATAGAAGGCCATAACGTTGCTACCTGCTCTCCCTGACATAGAGAGTTTGTAGCCACCAGTGCCAGCTCAGCACGGCTATTCTGGATATATTGCGCGCCCTTCCAAAACCAACAGGCAACAAAATCCAAACCACCTAATGACTTAAAACCGCTAAATACAGCCTGCATATCAGCACGCTGTTGATCAGACCGACCTAGCGTCCCTAAAAAAGGTGGGTTGCCTACCACATAAACTTCATCATCAACTCCTTTTGGACATACTTCCTGCCAGTCTTTTTGCAGGCTATTACCGCTCCAAATTTTACCGGATGATCGCAACGGCAATGCTGGTGGCGCTGAACCAATATGTTCTTCCCACTGTTTATTTAGTTGATGCTCCGCAAGCCAGAGGGATAGTCGGGCTATCTCACAAGCAAAATCATCAATTTCAATGCCGTAAAAACGAGAAAGAGGGATGCAACTATCTTTGCCCAGTGACTGGTGATCCACTAACGAGAGTGCTTTCAGGATATCAATCTCTAGTAATCTCAACTCTTTATAGGCGACAATCAGGAAATTACCGGAACCACAAGCAGGATCGAAGATTTTTATTTTACTCAAACGGGCCAGCAGTTCGTGGAGCCCTTTGGCCTTGGTACGCTGCTTTTCCAGCTCGACACGCAGAGGATCTAAAAACAGAGGTTTGATCACCTTCATAATGTTGCGATAAGAGGTGTAATGCTGGCCTAAACGGCTACGCTGTTCAACATCAATCACCGCCTGGAACATGCTGCCAAAGATATCGGGGTTAATAGCACTCCAGTCCATCTTGCCACATTCCAATAAAAGGCGACGACTTTTCAGCGTAAATTTTGGGATGGATTCATCACGGGTAAACAGGCCACCATTAACGTAAGGGAAAGCAGCCAAATGTTTGGGAAGTGACTGCCGTGATGGACTATCCAGTTTGCTATTCATCACAGTAAAGAGGTCCGTTAGGAACTGATCTAAATCGCTGCCATCCTCAGCGGTGTAACTCTTAACTGCGGAAGTAAACTGACCTTTTTCAAAGATGCCAGTGTCTTCGGCAAAAAAGCAAAACAACAAACGAGTGAGGAAAACATTAAGCGCGTGGATATCTTCTGCTTTGCTTAAATCATTACGCTCCTTAATAAGATCAAATAGCTTTCCCATTTTTTCAGCGGCTTTCACATCAGCCGGGTTTTCACTATTGAGAATAGCCTTCTCCAGCCCGACCAGCGGTAAGAAAAAACCGTAGTTGCGGGGTAACTCTTCAAACTCAATATCGAGACGCTCCTTCGTAAGTGTGTCCCAGGCTAAAACACGAACAAAATTTGTCATCAGCACAAAACGGATCTTATTTTTTGCAATAGCCGTATCGGCAATTCGTTGGTCAAAAACTGATTCGATATCATCGCTATCGGCTACTGGCTGGTAATAGAGCTTATTTTTTAACCCAACATGTCCAGGCTCTTTCGCAACATTCCGCGCCCCGCCTTGCCGGATGAGACTCAACGTAGCTTTAGGGAACTCAAAAGCAGTTAAAAAGCCGTAGATAAATTCGTCTTGCTCAGGGTTTTCAACCAGTTGTTCGAGATGTTCAAAAATTTTCGCCTGATTAACAGCCATTGTTATTCCTAAAAAATACAGTACCCGTAGAGGATGATGCACTCATTCTAACCGAAGAAAATTTTATCAAGTAGTTCCAATGCGTTACCTAGGTTGTATCAAAAAAATAAAAAACTTTAGCTCTATGCCTGCCACCACAAGGCGGCAGGCTTTGCTTAGAGTACTTAATCCTCAGCGGAAATTTATCCTCAAGACAGCCGTTACTAACGCTTAGACTTTATTTTTCCAAAATCAAACGGGCTCACCCCCTTCTCCCGATTCGCATCCAGGTAATCCGCCCACCACTGCAGCATTAGCCTACGCTCCCCCAGATGCTCCGCTTTATGGATGTAAGCCGCTCGCACAGAATTTCGTTCCTGATGACTCATCTGCCGCTCCACCGCATCTCTCGACCACAGCCCCGACTCAATCAACGAACTACATGCCATTGTCCTAAAACCATGCCCACAAACTTCCGTTTTCGTGTCATAGCCCATCACTCGTAAAGCTTTGTTCACAGTGTTCTCACTCATCGGCTTACAAGGATCGTGATCGCCTAAGAAAATCAGCTCTCGGTTCCCATTCATGCTTTTGATCTTTTCCAAAATGGCTAGAGCCTGCCGCGATAAGGGAACAAGATGGGGCGTCCGCATCTTTGAACCACGCTGTGAATGTTTAACACCGTCCAGCGGTTCACGCTCACCGGGGATCGTCCACATGGCCGTTTCAAAATCCACTTCTGACCAGCGGGCAAAACGCAGCTCGCTTGAACGGATGAAAACCAACAAAGTGAGTTCAACCGCCAGTCGGGTTAACGGTCTTCCAGAATAATGATCGATACGATGAAGCAATTCAGGAATGCGATTAAGTTCCAGAGCAGCACGATGCTGTCTTTTCGCTGTAGCAACCGCACCGGCAATCTCTTGCGCGGGGTTATAGTCGATTAATCCGCTCTGCACAGCAAAGCGCATAATCGCAGTAGTCCGCTGCTGTAAACGGGCAGCGACTTCGAGTCGTCCGGATGATTCCACCGCTTTGATGGGTACAAGAAGATCCCGAGTCTTCAGTTCCACAATGTTCCGCTTACCGATAGCAGCAAAGAGATTATCTTCAAGGCTTTTCAAAACACGGGCACTGTGCGATATAGACCACTTCTGATTGCTGGCGTGCCACTCTCTGGCTACCACTTCAAACGTTATCGCCTCTTGCTCCTACTCTACCTTAACGGCTTTCTTGTTTTCACTGGGATCGACGCCGTTAGCTAACAGCTTACGGGCTTCATCCCGGCGTGCTCGAACATCCGCCAGCGAGACTTCAGGATATATAGGGTCAAATCCAACCAGCAACACCATGCCTTCATCGTCAGTAAGTTTATAGGTTTTTGCTTCAGGCTTAGCCGAACGAACTTTCACATCACTCAGAGCCATGATGAGTATCCTTTCAAGGGTTCTGTGCGGGTGGAGTTGCCCCCGCTAAAACGGACACGGCTAATTTATAGCGAGTAGCGAACTTCTGTACTCTCTCGGTGACTGCATTTTCAGTCCTTTATGGGGATGCCAGTTATTATAGTCTTCCATCCATTCTGTCAGTTTTTCCATTACGGTCACCGCATCCGGCAGGTCATTCACATACACGTAGTCACGCTTGAACGTTTTCACGAACGATTCAGCCATCCCGTTGCTCTCCGGACTGCGCACTGGCGTCGTACACACGATGAACCCGAGTGAGGCAGCGAACGTCCTTGTCGCGTCCGCTATGTAGCAACTGCCGTTATCGGTCAGCCACTCAACGGCGTGTGGCAGGTAAAGCGTATTTCCAAAGCGCTTTTCTGCACTCTCTGTCAGCAGATCCTGCACCATAACGCTGTTTAGACCACCTGTTGTGGCCGACCAACTGATGGCTTCACGATCACAGCAGTCAAGGCTGAACACCACCCGCACGACTTCCCGATTCCAGCAGCGGATTTCGAAGCCATCTGAGCACCAGCGCGTATCCGGCTTAAGTGTCACGACGTTGCCGGTATGACAGCGCTCTGGCTTTTTATGGCCAGATTTTGCCAGTAAAAGGTTATTCGCCTGCATGATCCGGTAAATACGTTTGGGGTTAACCCGCCAGTTCTGTTCCTTCAGCGCACGATTGAGGTGCGCAGTCACGCGACGATAGCCGTTTGTTGCCCGCTCGCTGCATATCTGGCGGATAAGCGGTAACAGTCGGGCGTCATCGTCTTTGCTGTAGCGGGCTGACCGGTGCTGGCGTTTCTCCAGCAACCGGTCATACAGATTCGAACGCGATACACAGAGCACTTCTGCTATTCGGATGAGGGGATATCGTCCGGTGGCAGCAATGGCATGCGCGATATCAACTTTTTTGCCTGGGCTATCTCAAGCGCGTCGCGAAGTATTTCGGCTTCCATCGTTTTGCGTCCGAGTATCTGTTCAAGCTGTTTGACTTTTTTCTCCAGCGCTTTGAGCTCGGAGACGCTGACCACCTCGTCGCCTGCGGCGATCGCAGACTTGCCACCCTCGTTCATGAGTCGTTTCCACTTAAAAAGAAGACTGTGGGAGTGATGCCATATTGCCGGGCAACGAGTGAGACGGTGTAGCCGGGCTGCATGGCGAGCGCAACAAAACGGGCTTTCTCTTCGGGAGTATAACGGCGGCGCTTTTGCTCGCCAGTGATCACTTCGATTCTTTGCACAGGACACTCCTTAAACATAGCTCTATGCCTATGTCTTACTGGTGAAGTGTCCGGTTTAAACGGGGGCTATTACAGCGGGTACAAACATTATCGAACCGGGATATACCCGCATCAGTAAGTTGATGTAGATTGAATCAGGTTGACTTAGGTTGAGTGAAAAAGCGAGGAAAGCCTTGCGGATACTGGATTTCAGGCACAAAAAAAGACGTCCGTTGACGTCTATTGATGTTCCGATGGTGCGAAGGCCGAACTCGAATCGGCTCTTCATTAACTAACTCTGGCAACGTTTCCATCCAATCGCAATCCATCCAAATAGTCCCCATACCACTGCATCATCTCTTTCCTCCCTTCAAGATACTGCGCATGGTTATAGGTCCCGCGAATCGCGTTCTTGTCCACATGCGCGAGCTGGGTCTCAATCCAAGCAGTGTTGAATCCTTCCTCATGCAAGATTGTGCTCATGGTGTGACGAAAACCATGTCCGGTTGCTCTCTTATCGTAACCAATCCTTTTAATAACCATATTGATGCTGGCTTCGCTCATTGGTTTGTTAACATCGTTTCGACCTGCAAAGATAAACTGGTAAGTACCGGTCAATTGCTTTAGTTGCCGAAGTGCTGCTAAGGATTGAGCAGAAAGGGGGACTATGTGGGGTCGCCTCATCTTCATTCTACTTTTCGGTATTTCCCAGATATGGTTTTCGAAGTCGATTTCACTCCATTCTGCCATACGTAATTCGACGGTTCGTAAGCCCGTAAGCATGAGTAGTCGGGTCGCCAGAAGCGTTACTAGGCTGCCGGTGTATTGTGAAAGCTTTTGTAAAAACTCGGGTAGCTCAGCAGCAGTAAGAAAGGGATAATGTTGTTTCTCGTACCCCTGTAAAGCACTACCAAGATCAGCCGCAGGGTTGTACTCGGCTCGGCCAGTAACAATAGCGTAACGGAACACTTCGCTACAACGTTGGCGCACTTTACTGGCAAGCTCCGGTGCACCTCGCTTTTCCATACGCTGCAATACAGACAGAAGCTCCAGTGGCTTTATCTCATTAACCGGCTGCGATCCAACAAAGGGAAATACATTGTTTTTGAAGGCCCGGTTAACATAGTCAGCGTAGTTTTTTGACCAGCCAGAAACTTTTGCGTTGTACCACTCAACCGCTATCGCTTCAAAAGTATTCGTAACCGATAGTTTTTGGGCAAGTAGTTCAGCTTTTTTAACTTCACCGGGATCTTTATCATTTGCCAATGTTTTTCTCGCTTCATCGCGCTTAGTGCGGGCTTCCGCAAGTGAGATGTCAGGATAGGTTCCGAACGAGAGTTTTTTCTCTTTACCGGCAAATCGATACTTCATTCGCCAGTACTTTGAACCGTTAGTATTGACCATGAGATAGAGCCCTCCGCCATCAGCGAGTTTATAGGCTTTATCTCTGGGCTTTGCAGTCTCGACCTGACGAGCATTCAGTGGCATTTGGGGGCCTCATTTTCCGTTGAACAGGATAAGCCCCCACTTAGGCCCCCAAACGATTATTGATTCACGTAGATATGGGTAGACTTCAGTTGACGTCGCATAGCCTGAGAAGAGGAGTTATGGCTGATTATAAAAGGTTTTTATTGAATTCGGTAGACATCAGGAGAGTTATATCTGGTGTCCCCTGCAGGAATCGAACCTGCAACTAGCCCTTAGGAGGGGCTCGTTATATCCATTTAACTAAGAGGACGTAGAAATAACTGATTTTTAAGTGTTCGTCTTGT
>ERZ894206.831-NODE-831-length-20447-cov-22.158052_pt1 | contig 20447 bp, 19 predicted proteins | sample MGYA00380287_ERZ894206 | MGnify/ENA primary metagenome ERZ894206 (study PRJEB32331, sample SAMN06328483) | human gut metagenome | biome: human gut microbiome; feature: stool | host: Homo sapiens | collected 2013-04-12 ...
CTAAAAGCTTATCTACATCCTGTTGTGTAAATCCATAATATTCATTGTATCTTGTAGATGAAATCGTATCTGATACAAAGTTATTTGTTCCAGTGAAGATACTCTCTTTTGCAATCTTTAGGCATCCTGTGATCACTGCAAACTTTAATGAGGAATTATCTTTTAATGCCGTACTTAACATGCCTTTTATAACTTCTAACATTTCTTTGTAGTACCCATTATTACTTGCCTTCGCAATCGGCACATCATATTCATCGATCAAAAGAATCACCGGCTTTTCATAGTAACTCTGCATCATATTCATAATCGTTACAATTGATCCCTTTATATCTGTAATCGATGCTGTTTGACTTCTCAATCTTGAAAATATATCTTTTTCATTTTCTCTTATATTTTCTCCTGTTTCTAAATAGGAATTCTGACTGCATAATGACGAAATTACAAATTTCAGCATATTAAATGCATTCTCAAAAGTTGTTCCATCCACATCTTTTAATGACAAAAACAATGTTGGATATTGATTCATTTCTATTTATTCACTTCGAAATGCTGATAATCCTTAGAGCTTCTCCACTCACCACCCCAGCTGAATCCATATTTCTTAAAGATCTTATAAGCTGTGTCATTTTTATGGATCATATATCTTTTATATTTTCCTTTACATTTTGACGTCTTTCTCTGTTTATACACCTTACCATTTGCCGGTGATACCTTATTTCCTTTGACCCACGGATTGATCCTTGGATTGATATCGATAGCCATTCCATAAGAATGGTTGGACAGCTTTGTTGTTCCACTGATCACACGATAATTAAACGCAGAGGTATTATTTGCAGCCATAGACTTCTCATCATTCGCACCATAATCATCGATCAATCTCATTCTCTTAATTCTGTACCTCTTCTGATAAAGAGCATAAAAGACCTTGACCGTTTTCTTCGCGATCTTCTTGTTAACGATCAACTCACCCTCTTTTACCTTCCCATCAAAACCATAATGAAGAACCTGTACATATCTTAAATCAGACAATTTAATATTATTATTCTTACGATAAGATTTTCCCGTGATCCTCTTTTCAATATTCGGAGAAATCTTCTCATAAGTAAAGCCTTTTTTATAAGTATATTTCGAAGCTGCATTCGCAGATTTTCTCTGTAAACAAACTGGAATCACAGCAACTGTAAATGCTGTCAATGCAATTATCGTAGTTAATTTCAATTTTGATCGATTCATTTATTCTCATCCTTTCCAAAACTTCAATCATTTATCTTAATCGGTTTCATTATAACATATATTCCAAAGCCCCACACTCCATACCTTGAAGCATTTCAAAACAACAATTCAATATCCTCCTGTATAAAGAATATTTTAAATCATAATTGCCCAGTGACCGTATGAACACGCCTGCACTTAGTGAGTGGCTGGTCGTAAGACCTGTCACGAACTTAGTACAGCTGCGTGAGAATCCGAATGCGAATGGGTCACTGGGCAATTATGATTTAAAATATTCATTGAAAGAGTGAATTATTTTTGATATACAAGAAATTGATACTCAATATCAAAGTAAGTCTCTTCTTCACTCTCTTTCACAAGTTTCCACTCTGGCATCTCATCCAGATCTGGAAAATAAGTATCTGCATCATATGCAAAGTCTGTTCTTGTAACATAAGCTGTATCACAATAAGGAAGCATCATGCGGTAAATGCTTTCTCCACCGATGATAAAAATATCTTCATCCTTATATTCTTCCAGCTCATCTAACAATTCTTCTTTACTTCCAACTACGATCGCTCCTTTTGCATCGTAGTCTTTATCATGTGTTAATACAATATTCGTTCTCTTTGGAAGTGGCATTCCATTTGGAAAGCTTTCTAATGTTTTTCTTCCCATGACAACGACTTTTCCTGTTGTCATCTGACGAAACATCTTCATATCATTTGGAATATGGACTAAAAGTTCATTGTTCTTTCCAATTCCCCAGTTCTTATCTGCATTTACAATAAGATTCATCTTACCTTCTCCTTCTTATATTGCGATCGGAATATCTTTGATCTGTTCTCCTGCCTGATAGTCTTCGATCTTAAAGTCATCTGTTGTGAATTCATAGAAATCTTTGACTTCTGGATTAAGCGTTACTTTCGGTGCAGGATATGTCTCTCGTTTGATCATCTCTTTGATGATTGGAATATGGCGATCATAAATATGTGCATCTGCAATCACATGAACTAATTCTCCTGGTTCCATATCACATACTTGTGCCATCATATAAACTAATGCTGCATACTGTACAACATTCCAGTTATTTGCTGCTAAAATATCCTGAGAACGCTGGTTCAAGATTGCATTCAATGTGAGCTTATCATGTCCTGGTTTCTTTGTTACATTAAATGTCACACTATACGCACATGGATAAAGATTCATCTCATGAAGATCTTGGTGGACATAAATATTTGTCATGATTCTTCTACTGTATGGGTTGTGTTTCAGATCATAAATCACACGATCTACCTGATCCATCATTCCTTCTTTGTATTGGTGCTTTACACCCATCTGATATCCATAAGCCTTTCCGATCGAACCATCTTCATCTGCCCATTCATCCCAGATATGACTCTTCAGATCATTTACATTATTTGATTTCTTCTGCCAGATCCATAATAATTCATCAATAGCTGACTTAATATATGTCTTTCTTAAAGTCAATGCTGGAAATTCTTTGGACAGATCGTAACGATTTACAACACCAAACTGTTTGATCGTATAGGCAGACTCTCCATCTGGCCAGTGCGGACGGACTTTCTCTCCCTCTGTACTAGTTCCATTCTCTAAAATATCTTCGCACATAGATATAAATACCTGATCTGCATAACTCATTCTTTCTTGTTCTCCTTTTCTTCTTCCTCACTGTTGATCGTAAGCATCTCAAATCTTCGTTTAAAAAATGCAATCTTACGGTCAAACACTCCTAATCGGTATAAATTGATCACAAACATTCCAAGGATCAGGGCTAATAACATTCCTCCTAATCCTCCAAATTTCAGACCAACGTAGATCAAAAAGATCGTTGTCAGTGCTGAGATTCCCATACTGTCTCCCATCATCTTTGGCTGTAAGACCTGTTTCAATACCAGACAGATCGCATAAATGATCAGTAAGATAACTGCTGTTTTGATATCTCCTGTGATCAGCTTAAATATTGCCCATGGAATGATCACAGTCCCTGTTCCAAGGATTGGAAATATATCGACAATTCCTACTAATACCGAATAGATAAAAGAATGTCCAATCCCTGCAATAAAAAATCCGATCCAAAGGATCGCTATGATCACTATCATGATCTTTAACTGCGCAAGGCAGTAACTTACTAAGACTCCAACTGAGTTCTTCATAAATACATTGATCTTATGCTTCACAAATCCTGGAATACATTTTTCATACCATGCTATGAGTTTTTCTCGTTCCAGTGAAAACATATAAGCTGCAAATAACATAACAACAAGCCCTAACAGACCGCTTGTCACACCCTTTGCAACACCACCTGCATGTGCTACCCCATAATCTCCTGCAGAAGATGCCGCTTTCTTGAAAAGCTCTCCGATCGATCCGCTCCACTGATCAAACTGTTTTCCAAAAGATGGTGGAAGAATACTTAAAAATTGCTCTATCTTCTTCTGAAAGATCATTCCTTGTCTCATGATCTCATGACGGATATCTGGTGCATCCTGTATAAATCCGATGACCTGCAGTGCGATACCTCTGACTGCAAAATAAAGAACCACTATGATTCCTGTGATAACTGCCGCGATCAAGATCGCAGAACCGAACTTCTTCGGTAATTTTACCTTCTTCTCCAGATATTCGATCACTGGGTGGGCCATCATTGAAATAATCCATCCTGCTACAAATGGCCATAAAAATACGATTGCTTTTGGTAATACAAAGATCAAAAGCAATGCACCTGCTAATATGACCAACAGTTCCATGATAATATCCAGATAAATTTCCCAACGTTTCATAATTTTTTCACTCCCTGATGTAATTAGTATATTCTTGAATTTTCATACCATTTTCCATCTCTTAATGAACTATTATACGTTACAAATTCTTACTTGGCAATTCTAATCTCATCTTTCTCTCTGTCGTAATGATATATGTGATCTGATAAAACTTCTTCCTGATCCACAACCATACGGTTTGTCTCTCTAACCATTTCTCGTAGTTCCTCTGAACTTTGCACATATTCATCATCCAGTAAAAGAATCACTTCATGAATACTGCTTGGAAGAATATAAAGATCATGTCCCATATAATTCGCGAAATCTCTCAGTGGATCTTTATAAAGCATAACGGATGCTCCATTCATATAATCTCCATTTGATAATACAAATAATGGAATCTCCATATCCGTGATCTTTACTGGCATCACAGACTGAATCTTGCGCATCACTGGTGGAAAGATCTTCTCCGTGTTCTCCTTTGCATCCTTCATCATCTGTTCCTTTGTCACACCCCATAACAGCAACTCTTTGTTCCTCACTAATGCACTCGCCATCCCGTCATGATTCCGGTATGCTGCCCAACGATATGTAACTGCCAGATCTAAGAACCGCTCGTATGGTATATGCTTTAACATCTCTTTATTCTTCTCATAATTAACCACACGATAAAACAGATTCTTCTTAATATGCTCATAATCTGAAACTTTATCCTCATCCAGATAAAATCCAACCTGATGTCCTCGATAAATTCTGGCGATATCTTTCATCGTATCTGATAATTCCTGTCCCCTTAAATAATTTCGATAAAATATCTCCAGATACAACACCGGTACCAGATAATTCTTGGTCTCTCCGATCGATAACCCCATCATCGATATCTGATTATTCCTCTTAACCCTCTGCACCATAACTTTCTTTCCTTCCATCTCTGGAAGATAGTTTAAAATATTCGCTTCTACATACTGATAAAATTCTTTCTCATTCAACATGGTCTTCTCCTTTTCTGTGGATGAAAACGCATGCCATAACCCCATTTTATTTGTTTCCCTCACTTGTCTTCATATGTAAATAATTTCCATATCATCATACAATATTTTCCAGTTGATTGCAATAAAAAAAGAAATTTATTTTTCAAAATTTCTTTTTTATTCAATCTCTATTTTGTTGCTGTAAATTCTTTTAAGAAATCAAGTAATGTTTCCATTTCTTCTCTCGTACCGATCGTAATCCTTAAATAATTATTGATTCTTGGCTGATCAAAATAACGGACATAAATCTTTGCTTTCTTCGCTGCTTCAAAAATCTCTTTGGCAGGTACGCTTTCATGTGTCGCAAAGATAAAGTTTGCTTTGGAATCTGCAAAACTAAATCCGATCTTTCTCATCTCAATCTGGAACCATTCTCTTGTATCAATGATCTTATTTCTTGTCTCCTGGAAATATTCTTCATCTTCTAAGACAGCTGTTCCAAGAACAATAGATGGCTCATTCATCGTATAAGAGTTGTAGGAATATTTCACATCATTCATTGCCTTGATCAGTTCCTTGTTACCGATCGCATATCCGATACGAAGTCCTGCTAAAGATCTTGATTTGGAATATGTCTGAACAACCAGAACGTTATCATATTTTCTTGTCAGTTCTTTCGCTGTGTCGCCGCCAAAATCAATATAGGCTTCATCAACGATCACAACAACATCCTGATTGTGTTGGATGATATCTTCCACAACCTCTAAAGATAAAAATGCGCCTGTTGGTGCATTAGGATTTGAGAATACCACCCCGCCATTTTCAGCGTAATAATCTTCTTTCTGAATCTCAAATGCATCATTGACTGCTTTCTTCTCGTATGGTATTCCGAATAATTCTGCCCATACCGGATAGAAGGAATATGTGATATCTGGGAAGAAGATTGGTTTCTTACCGTTAAAAAATGTCATAAATGCAACGGCAAGCACATCATCAGATCCAACTCCGACAAATACTTCTTCTTTATTAAATCCATGATAAGAAGCGATCGCTTCTACCAATTTAGTTGCTGCAGGATCAGGATATTTGCGCAGATTCTTGATCCCACTCATCGCTTCCTTGATCTTATCGGATGGCGGATAAGGGTTTTCATTTGTATTTAACTTGATCACACCTTCTTCTTTTGGCTGTTCACCCGGTGTGTAGGGTTCTACTTTTCGTACATTGTCTCTCCAGCTGTTCATTGAAAGTCTCCTTTATCTATATTGGCTTATTTGCGATAGTCATCGATCAGTTTCTTAAATAATGGAAGGGCTTTTTCGATACGTTCTGTTGGTACACAGTAAGAAATACGCACATATCCTGGGCATCCAAAGCTGTCCCCAGGTACGATCAACAGATCATATTCTTTCGCCTTCTCGCAAAATGCATTGGCATCTTCTTCTAATGCTTTCGGGAATAAATAAAAAGCTCCACCTGGTTCTACACATTCATATCCCATATCCACTAATGCATTATAGAATAAATCTTTGTTCTTCTGATAGATTGAAAGGTCAGAAGTTAAATCTACACATTCTCCAACAACTTTCTGATATAAGGTTGGCACACAGACATAAGAAAGTAAACGTGCAGATGCGATAAACGCTGGCAGTAACTGTTCAAAATCTTCTGCTTCATTTGGTGCTACGATATAACCGATACGTTCTCCCGGCAGTGATAAGGATTTACTAAAAGAATATGCTACTAATGTATTGTTATAAAAATGTGGAACATATGGCACTTCAAATCCATCATACGCAATCTCTCTGTATGGTTCATCGGAAATAATGTAAATGCTGTGTCCATATTCTTTTTGTTTCTTCTCTAATAATGCAGCTAATTTCTCAATCGTCTCTCTGGAATAAACAACTCCGGATGGGTTGTTTGGAGAGTTGATCAAGATCGCTTTTGTATGCTCACTGATCGTTTCTTCTAATTCTTCGAAATTAATCTGAAATGCTCTGGTATCTGCAGAAATGACCTTTAATCTGCATCCTGCTCCCTGTGCATATACTGCATATTCTGGGAAATGTGGTGCGAATGTGATAACTTCATCTTCTGGCCCATCAACTAATGTCTTAAAGCAGATACCAAGGGCTGCTGCCGCTCCGATCGTCATAAAAATATTCGCTGCTGTATAATTTGTATCAAATCTTTTATTTAAAGACTTGGCAATGTTTTCTCTTACTTCCAGTACTCCAGCATTGCTTGTATATCCATGAATATCCACTGGATCTGCTGTTTTTAACAGGCGAAGTGCTGTCTCATCAATTTCTTTTGGTGCTGGAACACTTGGATTCCCGATACTGAAATCAAATACATTTTCTGCTCCGACTTCTTTTGCTCTCTTCATTCCATATTCGAAAATATCACGGATAATAGAATGCTGTTTCGATAATTCTACTACTTCTTTTGATAACATGATCTGTCTCTTCCTTTCTTTGCCATTAGTTTTATTTTACAAAAAAATGCAGAAAATTACAACAACCCTCGCTGATTGCTGTAATTTTCACGTAATATCATTTGACCATCATTTTATTCATCTAATGCATCTCTTAAGCTCTTTGTAAACTCATAAACCTTTTCAGGACTTTCTTTACCATATTGACTGATCAATTTGACGATCGCACTTCCGACGATGACACCATCACAGTACGTACTCATTTTCTTTACCTGTTCTGGTCCTGAAATACCAAATCCCACTGCACAAGGAATTGTTGCATTCTTCTTGATCACACCGAAGAATTCATCAAAATCTGTTGTAAATTCACTTCTTGTTCCTGTAACTCCGATAGAGGATACACAGTATAAGAATCCTTCTGCTTCTTTTGCGATCATTGCGATACGGTCATGAGATGTCGGTGTTACAAGACTGATATTGTCAACTCCGTGAGCTGTTGCCACGCCCTGAATCTCGTCTTTTTCTTCGTATGGCATATCAGGCACGATGACGCCCTGAATCCCACATTCATTACAAAGATCAAAGAATCTTTCGGTTCCAAAACGATAGATCGTATTGAGATACATCATCATGACAAATGGTGTTTCTTTGATCTCTTCTCTTAATTCTTTTACCATCTGAAAGATTCCCTTTAGTGTTGTACCACCTGCAAGTGAATGCTGGCTGGCTTCCTGAATGACAACACCCTCAGCGATCGGATCTGAGAATGGAATACCGATCTCGATCACATCTGCTCCTGCTTTTACCATAGCTCTGATATTTTCTTTTGTTGTTTCGTACCCATAATCTCCAGATACGATATAAGTTACTAATGCTTTCTGCCCATTCTTTTTTCTATTCTCAAATGTCTCTCTAATTTTCATCTAACTGCACTCCTCTGTATCTTGCTACCTGATAAACGTCTTTGTCTCCACGGCCAGACAGACAGATAACGACTGACTGGTCTTTACTCATTGTTGGAACGATCTCCATTGCCGCTGCAACTGCATGAGATGATTCGATCGCTGGGATCACTCCTTCTGTTTTGGATAAATATTCAAAGGCTTTGACTGCCTGTTCATCTGTGATACTCACATATTCTGCTCTTCCGATTTCATGAAGATGTGCATGTTCTGGTCCGATTCCCGGATAATCAAGTCCTGCTGAAATAGAGTATACAGGATCGATCTGGCCTTCTTCGTTCTGTAAGAACAAACTCTTCATTCCATGAAAAATACCTTTACTTCCTTTTGCGATCGTTGCTGCATGATCTAACGTATCAATCCCTCTTCCAGCTGCTTCTGCCCCGATCAGTCTGACACTTTCATCTGGGATAAAGTCATAAAACATTCCCATTGCATTCGATCCGCCTCCTACACAAGCAAATACAGCATCTGGAAGTTTTCCTTCGATTTCTTTCATCTGTTCTTTTGTCTCTTCTCCGATGATCTTCTGGAAATCACGAACCATCGTTGGATATGGATGAGGTCCCATAACAGAACCGATGCAGTAAAATGTTGTCTCAATATTTGTAGCCCAGTCTCTCATTGCCTCGTTAATAGCATCTTTTAAAGTTCTTGTTCCACTCTCTACAGCATGAACTTTCGCTCCAAGAAGTTCCATACGGTATGCATTCAGACTCTGGCGTTCCACGTCTTCTGCTCCCATATATACAACACATTCCATGTCAAATAATGCTGCAACAGTCGCTGTAGCAACTCCGTGCTGTCCTGCACCTGTCTCTGCGATGATTCTTTTTTTTCCCATTCTCTTTGCAAGTAAAATCTGACCTAATACATTGTTGATCTTATGGGCACCTGTATGATTCAAATCTTCTCGTTTTAAATATACTTTTGCCCCTCCAAGATCTTTTGTCATCTTCTCTGCGTAGTATAAAAGAGATGGACGGTTTGCGTAATCTCTGTATAACTGACGTAATTGGGCTAAGAATTCTGGGTCATTTTTGTATGTTTCATAAGCCTCATTTAACTCGTTTACCGCGTTCATTACAATTTCTGGTACATACTGTCCACCGTACTCTCCAAATCTTCCTATTTTATTCATGTCTTCCTCCTGTTATCTGCATGATTTCTTTCATTTTTTTCAAATCTTTGTATCCATCCGTTTCGATTCCACTGGAAATGTCGATCCCGTATGGATGAACTTTTTTTGTGATTTCTTTTATATTTTTACTGTGAAGCCCGCCTGCAATGAAAAATGGTTTTCTGATTCCTTCTTTTGGAATCAGGTCGTAATTCATTACTTTTCCGGTACCTCCATACATATCTTTTTCTTCTGTAAATGTATCCAGTAACAGTTTATCAACTGGAAGCTGTTGGGCTTCCTTGATGTCTTTTGTATCTTTCACTCTGACCGCTTTCCAGATTTCTTTATCTGTCTGCTGTCTTAACTGTTCAATATAAATAACATCTTCATCGCCATGTAACTGGATCACGTCTAATGGAACTTCATTGGCGATTTCTGTAACTTTCTCAATTGTTTCATTGACGAATACTCCGACACTTAAAATCTTTTGATCTAAGTTTTGATCAAGTTCTCTTGCCTGCTGGCCTGTGACATAACGCTTGCTTTTTGAAAAGAAAATATATCCAATTGCATCTGGTTTTACTTCATTTGCATATGCGATATCTTCTTTTCTGCGCATGCCGCACATCTTCACTTTCAGACTTTGTTCTTTAATCTGATTTTGTATCATAGGCAGCTCCGTAACTGTTTCATTGTTTCTTTGATGTTATCGGATCTCATAAATGTTTCACCAATCAAAACTGCATCGGCTCCTTGCTCTTTGACATTTTTCATATCATTTTCATCCTTCATTCCACTTTCGGAAACTAATACTGCTTCGTATGGAATAAGTGGAGCAAGTTTACTTGTTGTATTTAGATCAACATCAAATGTTTTTAAATTCCGATTATTGATTCCGATAATATCGCATCCACATGCAACGACTTTCTTTAATTCTTTTTCGTTATGAACTTCTACCAGACAATCAATCTCTAAGCTTTTTGCCAGATCATAAAATTCCTTTATCTTTTCTTCAGAAAGAATTGCTGCGATCAGAAGGATTGCATCGGCTCCTAAGACTTTTGCTTCATAAATCTGATATTCATCGAAAATAAAATCTTTTCTTAACATTGGGATATCTACCTTAACTCTGATATCCGCAAAATATTTGCTGCCACCTTTAAAATAATGTTCTTCAGTCAAGCAGGAAATGGCTGCTGCCCCTGCATTTTCATAGGCAATGGCTGTCTCCACTGGGCGAAAATCTTCTGCGATCACACCTTTGGATGGAGACGCTTTTTTAACTTCTGAGATCACGGATAATCCAGATTTCTTTAAGGCCTCTTTAAATCCATGATTTTTATTCTTAGAATTTAATGCCATCTCTTTCATATCCTGCGGCTCAATATTGTCTTTTTCTCTTTGTAATTGTTCTTTTCTTTTTTCTACGATATCATCTAAGATCATGTTCCACCTCATTTATTTTACATTTGTGTATGCAATAAACTGTTCTAATTTCTCATTTGCCTTTCCAGAATCGATCATCTCGGCTGCCAGTTTCACTCCATCTTTGATCGTCTCTGCTTTTCCGATCGTATAAAGGGCTGCTCCTGCATTTAATAAAACGATGTCTCGTTTTGCTCCCTGTTCTTTTCCAGTTAGGATATCTTTTGTAATGATCGCATTTTCATCTGCTGTTCCACCAACAATATCTTCTTTCTTGGCAAGTGTTAATCCTAATTCTTCTGGATCGATCGTATATTCTTTGATCTCATCTCCATCGATCTCACAGACACTTGTTGTGGATGAGATTGAGATTTCATCTAATCCGTCGTCTCCATATACGATCAGGGCTCTTTTAACTCCAAGATTCTTCATAACATCTGCCATCGGACGAACTAGCTCTTTTTCATAAACACCGAGAACGATATAGTTTGTCATTGCTGGGTTTGCTAAAGGTCCTAAGATATTAAATACAGATCTTACCCCAAGCTGTGCTCTGACTGGTCCGGCATATTTCATAGATCCGTGATGTGTCTGTGCAAATAAGAAGGCTGCTCCAACTTCATCCAAACATTTCTTGCTTTCTTCTGGTGTTAATCCGATTTTTGCTCCTAATGCCTCTAAGACATCGGCTGCACCACTCTTTGAGGATACACTTCTATTTCCATGTTTCGCAACTTTTGCTCCTGCTGCTGCAATGACAAATGCAGATGTTGTGGAAATGTTAAAGCTGTTTGCAAGGTCTCCTCCAGTTCCTACGATATCGATTGCTTCTGTTTCTTCTGGCACGATCGCTGCTTTTGCTCTCATCACTTTGGCAAATCCTGTGATCTCTTCTGGTGTTTCATGATTCATACGAAGACCCGTCAGGAAACTTCCCATCTGAGCATCTGTCGCATTTCCAGACATGATGCAGTCCATGGCCTTATAAGCTTCTTCTTCTGTTAAATGATTTCCTTCCACGATCTTTGTTAAAAATGGTTTTAATGTTTCCTGATTGACTGCGCTCATAGTTTCCTCCTTTTTAGAATCTCCAAGTCTGATTCCTGCGATGTTTGTTAAAAAGTTTTCTAAGATTCTCATTCCCATTTCAGTTAAGATCGATTCTGGATGGAACTGAATTCCATAGACCGGATATTCTTTATGACATACTGCCATGATCTGTCCTTTTTCATCTCTTCCGATAACTTTTAAATCTTCTGGAAATGTCTCATCGTCGATGATCAATGAATGATATCTTGCTGCATATATTTTATCTTCTAATCCTTCAAATAAAGGATTCTTGTTATTGATTGTGATCTCACTCATTTTTCCATGCATCAATTCTTTTGCTGGAACGACTTTTCCGCCATATACTTCTCCAATCGCCTGATGTCCCAGACAGATTCCCAAGACTGGGATTTCTTTTCCGAATGTTTTAATTGCCTCTTTTGAAATCCCTGCACTGTCTGGATATCCAGGTCCTGGTGAGATAACAAGTGCTTCTAGATTTTGTAAGTTTCTGATCTCATCAATCGTTATTTCATCGTTTCTTACAACCTGAATCTGTGGATACAAAGATCCAATGTACTGATATACGTTATAGGTAAATGAATCGTAATTATCTATCATTAAAATCATAACCTTGCTGCCTCCTTCACTGCATTTACAACGGCTAATGCTTTATTCTTTGTCTCCATAAATTCTTTCTCTGGAACAGAGTCATTAACGATTCCTGCTCCTGCCTGCACATATCCTTTTCCATCTTTAAATACGACGGTCCGGATTGCAATACAAGTATCAATATTTCCATCAAATCCAAGATATCCAACGGTTCCACCGTAAACACCTCGTTTTTTATTTTCCAGCTCATCAATGATCTCCATGGCCCTTACTTTTGGTGCTCCGGATAATGTTCCTGCCGGAAGAACACTCATCAATGCGTTGATTGGATTTTCATCATCTCTTAATTCTCCCTGTACATCACTGACTAAATGTGTGACTTTGGAATATTTTTCAACGGTCATAAAGTTTTTCACTTCTACAGTTCCAAACTTACTGACTTTTCCGACATCATTTCTTCCAAGATCAACTAACATCGTATGTTCTGCTCTTTCCTTTGGATCATTGACTAACTGTCTTACCAACATATCATCTTCTTCTTTTGTCTTTCCTCTTGGAACCGTTCCTGCGATCGGTTTGGTTGCTACATTTCCATTTAAGACACTGACTAACTTCTCTGGTGAAGCTCCAACCACCTGATAGTCAATGAAATCAAAGAAGTAAAGGTATGGAGATGGGTTTGATGTTCTTAAGCATCGATAGACATCAAATGGATCAACATCTGTCTCTACCTCAAATCTCTGGGATAAGACCACCTGGAAAATGTCTCCGTTTTTGATATATTCTTTGGCTTTCTTTACGTTCGCTTCGTATTGTTCTTTTGTAAGATTCGATGTTACTTCTGCCTTCGCAGGTGTAAATCTATCTTTGGAAAGTGATACCGGACGTTCCATCTTGTGAAGGATCAGTTCTGCTTTATCTTCTAATTCTTCATATTTTTGTTTGATATTATCACCTTTATGGATGTTCTGGATGATCACAGCTTTATTTGCTAAATGATCGAATGCGATGATCTCATCGTACATGCATAAGTGGCATTCTGGCATCTTCAGATCATCTTCTGGTACATTTGTTAATTTCTTTTCCACCTGACGGATCATGTCATATCCAAAATATCCGATCAATCCTCCAGTTAATTTTGGATAATCTTCCATAACTGGAGATTTATATTTCTCGATCAGATCACTTAGATAGCTCATCTTGAATTCTTCTTCCTGCTTTACTCCGTCGACTTCTAATTCTTTTCCTGAAATCTTGATCTCTGACTTAGGATTGATCCCGATAAAGGAATATCTTCCCCACTGGTCTTTATTTTCCACACTCTCAAGCATGAAACATGGCGTTCCTTCTTTTCTCAGTGCCTGGAACATACGGATCGGTGTCATATAATCTGCCAGTACTTCGTAAAATACAGGTACCATCTGATATTCTTTTAATAGCTCTTCAACTTTGTTTAATGTCGGATATAACATATCTGCCTCCTGATCAAAATTTATCGCCGTGGTTTTATTTTTCATAGTTTGTATATCTGTATACTATGATTTATAGATAGGACCGTTTTGCATGAATGGTGACTTTGTTCATATTGGGGGATTTCATCGAAATTTCCTATGAAATAAAAAAGGCCCATCGTTCCTATTGCTAGGGACGATAGACCGTGGTGCCACCCATATTCAAGAAATATCTTCTGATCTTCTCTTCTTGTTAAAATATCTTAGAAAATATCTCTCCTCACTTAAGATACTCCGCTTTGTTCGATAATAAAAAGCTTTTATATCTCGTTCCCGTAACGTGGGATAACGGCGACAGTTACTAAGTTTCATAAACAGTTCTCTGTGCTCCTCACAAATCCATTCGCTTATCACATATCTATGACCTTCCAGCAACCGGTCACTCTCTGTAAGACTGTTTGATGAGCTACTTACTTTTGTTCATCGGATTTATCACTTTAACTTGTTAAATATTTGTTTATATTATATGAGTCGATTTTTTATTTGTCAAGAATTTTCTGATTATAATTTTTGATTTGTTGAAAATTCGCATATTTTATTTTTCTATTTTAACATTTTATAAATCTCTTCTTTATCAGCTTCTGGATGCTCTTTGATTGCTTCGTAAATTGGTTGAATTTTGATCACTTCTTCCTCTACTTCATCTGCAATCTGATGTAACTCTTTATTTTTTTGAATTTTCTTTTGTATTTGTAATATTAACTTTAATAATTCCCCTTCTCGTCTTCCACGATTCTCTGCACTTCGCAACTGGCTTTCCTTATCCCTGATTGCCATTTGTTCTCTCAGATATAAATATCTTTCACTCTCATCTCGACTCATCTTAATCATTTCATCCCTCATCTTTTCCATGTAATGATTTCCTTCAGATTCTTCTCTGACTTCTTCCCAAATACTGGCTGAAATTAATTTTGCCCATCGATATAATTCTTGCTTCCTTGCCTTTCCTTTTGTACTTTTTAATTTACTTAATTCTATCACATGGAATTGAAATTTACTACTGTACAATTTATAATTACTTTTTTGTAGAAAATTGTAATATCAAACTAAAAAAGACAGGAGCCTAAACTCCTGTCCTAAACCACATATCATTATAACAAATAATCTTTATTTCTCAAGTTCTTCCGTCTCAATAATAAACTTCACACTACCCTTCGTTCCACTAGCCTTCTTCGTAAATGTCTGATAGTTTTCTCCTTCATCCATCACTGCATCAGCTCTGTCTAAGATATCTTTTGCATCATCATTAATCGTATTGACAAGTTTCTCAATACCGTCTTTTCTGAAGGTTAACATTCCTTTGTTCAATGTAACAGCTCCATTTTTCAGTGTTGCGATTCCTGTTGTCATCTGTCCCATTCCATTATCCAGTGTTTTTGCACCTTTACTTAATTTCTTCGCTCCATTTGCTGCTGTTTTTGTTCCACTGTTTAACGTCTTGGCTCCTTCATCTAATTTTTTGATGGAAGATGCCAGTGTCTTAGATGATGTCTTTAACTGTCCGGTTCCTGCCGCGATCTGTTTTAATGCAGATTCTAACTGTGCTGTGGATGTCTTTGTCTTTGTTAGCAGATTTTGAATCTGGGTTAAGCATCCTGATACGATCTGAAGGTCTGTCTGTGTTTCTTGCAAGCTTGTTCCGATAGATCCTGCGTAGGTTCCTAAATTCTTTGCCTGACCTCCTACGGATTGTGCATAACCGCCTAAGTTTTCTGCATCTGTCTCTAAAGAACCTGCAATCGTTGTAAGCTGTGCTTTCTGCTCATCTGTAAGAGAAATATAATTATTCTTGATAAATTCTCCAATTGCTCCTGCCTGATCTCCAACATCTGTTGCTGATGCTCCAATAGACTCTGCTAATGCACCTAATGTCTTCGCTGACACACCAACACTTTCTGTCTGTGTCTTAATATTCATTAATTCTTTTGTGATTCCTGTCTGTGCACTCTGTAAGTTAGACTGTAATTTTGCCTGATCACTTTCGCTTGGTGTACTATTCTGCAGTTCTTTAAGAATCTGTCTCACTCCATTATCTAACTTCTCTGTAGATGATGGTAAAGCACTGGTTCCTTTCGCTAACTGACTGGTTCCTTTCTTTAATGTTGTAGATCCATTGACCAGTTTGTCAAGTCCTGTTGCTAACTGTTTGGAACTGACTGCAATCTGTTTTGTTCCTGATTTTAATTTTCCAGAGGCTGTGACTAATTTTTCAATTCCCTTTACTAAATCTCCAGAACCATCGCATAACTTATCTGTCGCATTTTCAAGGTCCTTTAAGGAATCTGTTAATTCACTTAAATCTCCTGCATCATCTAAACCAAACTCTGATAATGTATCGGAATTCGCAACTGTCGCTGTGACTGTCATCTGGAAGTCTTCTACATCAGCTGTGATCTCGAAATCTTCTGGAATATCGAAGTTTGACCCAATACTTGTATTCTTAAGGTTTAAGCTGTCTGCTAATCCTGGCATTGCAACTCCGATAACGATATGTTTGTTACCATCGGAGATAACTTTTCCGTTTGTTGCTTTGACATTAGAGAAGTTATCTGTATTTAAGATCGCTGCTGTGATCATTGTAAATGGTGTATAGACTGTTGTCTGTTTTCCATTGATCGTTTTAGTTACGGCGGAATGATTTTCATATTCATAACGAATCTTTACTTTTCCTGATTTACCAACCAGTTTCTTTGGTGAAATTTCTTTTCCATCCAGATAGTATGTGACTTTCATGGATACTGGCAGATTTTTGTCACTTGTTCCCTGATAGTAAATATCTTTTCCATTGGCATTCCATGTAATACTGTCCTTTTTTCCTCGTTTATATGTCTCATTCCCTTTAACATTCTCAACGTCTGTCAGGTCTGTAGCATCTTTGATCTTTGCTTCACCTGAGAAATTCTTTAACCAGTCACTGACAATAACTGTTTTCTCTTCTCCATTCGCATCCGTTTTTACGTATACGGTTTCTTCTTTATCTGCAGTGGACTCGCTGGCTGCTACCGGTACTGCTGCCGGAATTGTAAGAACTGCAGCGAGAAACATTGCTAATGCTTTCGATAATCTTCTTTTTCTCATAACAATCGCTCTCCTATTCTAAATGACCCATCTTGAGGGTTGTTTTACAGATCAATTTATCAAATATCATAAACATTGCCGGCAGAATAAAGATTACGGCAACGGTACTGATCACAGCTCCTCGTGCAAGTAAGGTACAGATCGCACTGATCATATCAATATTTGAGTAAATCGCAATACCGATCGTTGCTGCGAAGAAACTTAATCCACTTGTAATGATAGACTGCATGGATGTTTCATGTGCAATACGGATCGCTTCCATTTTCTTCTTGCCATTTATACGCTCTTTCTGATAACGGCTTGTCATCAGGATCGCGTAGTCAACGGTTGCACCTAACTGAATCGTTCCGATAACGATACTTGCAACAAACGGCAGTGATAATCCCGTGTAATATGGAACTGCCATATTGACACAGATTGCAAATTCGATCACGGCTACCAGAATCACCGGTAAGGAAATGGATTTAAATACAATTAAAATAATCACAAAGATTGCCGCGATCGACGCGATATTTACATTTCTAAGGTCAACATTGGTTACTGTCTCCAAGTCATTCATCAATGGTGCTTCTCCAATGACCATAGAACCTGGACTGTATTTCTTCACAATGTTGTTGATCTCGTTGATCTGTTTATTTACTTTCTCGGTTGCTGATTTGTAATTTGAACAGATAAACTGCATCTCATACTCATCACTTTGCAACATTTCTTTCATGGAAGAAGGAATCATATCAGATGGAATACTAGAACCGATCACGGAGTTCATTCCGAGACACCATTCAACTCCGTCGACTTTATCGATTTCTTTCTGCATATTGCTTAATTCCTTCTGACTCATGCCGTTCTTGATCATGACCATATGGATGTTACTCATTCCGAATTCTTCACTTAACTTCTTATTCGCCACATTACTTGGTAAGCTTTGTGGAAGTGATTTGTCAATATTATAGTAAATCTCTGTATGATTATTTCCATAAATTGCTGGGAACAGCAAAATTAAAAATACTACAATCGTTGTTTTATAATGTTTTGTGATAAAGTGTGATGCATTCGTAAGATCTGGCATCAGTGAACGATGGTGTGTCTTCTCAATTAATTTATCACAGATCAGGATCAATGATGGCAAAACTGTTACACAACAGATAACCCCGATAATAACACCTTTCGCCATAACGATACCTAAGTTAGCTCCTAATGCAAATGTCATAAAGCACAGTGCTGCGAATCCAGCGACCGTTGTAACGGAACTTCCTGTAATGGACTTAAATGTATTCGAAATCGCATGTGCCATCGCACGTTCTTTGTCACCTTCAAATCTGATCTTATTACTCTCATAACTGTGCAGAAGGAAGATCGAATAATCCATCGTAACTCCTAACTGCAAGATCGCAGTCAATGCCATTGTAAGATAGGACACATCGCTTAGGAAAATATTCGTTCCCAGGTTATAAAGAATTGCCATTCCGATACTTAACAGGAATAAAAAAGCAACTGCAAAGGATTCCATTGTGACAAATAATACGATCAGAGAAAGTACTGCTGCGATCGTTACGTAGATTGGAATCTCCTGCATAACCAGGTTCTTAATATCGGTAACTACCCCTGACATGCCACTGATAAAGCACTGTTTTCCAACAATCTTACGCATCTGTGTGACTGCTTCCATCGTGTTATCAGATGATGTTGTTTCTTTAAACATTGCGATCATCATTGTTGCGTTCTTATTAAAGAAAACTTTCCTTACTTTCTCAGGAAGCATCTCTTTGGGAACGCTTAGATCAGCGATGTCATCATACCAGATGATCTTATCAACGTGATTGACTTTCTCTAGTTTCTGTTTTAATTTCTGTACGTCATGAAGATTCATATCTTCGACAATGATCATCGAATAGGCTCCGGCTCCAAACTGATCTACCATGATATCCTGCCCTTTCACCGTCTCCAAAGAGTCTGGAAGGTAACTTAAGATGTCATAATTAATCCTTGTCTTCACGATTCCAATGGTTGATGGAATCAATAAAATGAAAGCCAGGAAGACGATGAATTTTCGATGATGTACTAATTTCTTTGCAAATTGTATCATAGCATCCTCCCATTTACATTTATGATGAATAGTCATTTTTTAATCTATATAATAGTATACACCAAAAAATGACCGAAAGTCAATAAACTTCTTAAAAGTTTTTGACTTTCGGTCATTTTTTCGTTATACTAAAGAAAATGAAAGGAGAAATTACTATGAAAAAGGTCGAATTAAATAAGAAAAAGAAACAAGATGCCCTTTTGAATACGGCATACCAACTGTTTACAGAAAAGGGATTCCAGAAGACCTCCATCTCCGATATCGTAAATGAAGCTGGCGTTGCTAAGGGTACTTTTTATTTGTATTTTAAAGATAAATTAGACATCCGATATAAATTGATTGCCAAAAAATCTGCAGAAGTATTTAAACACGCCTATCAGGAACTTCAAAAACAATCCATTGATCATTTTGAAGACCAACTGATCTTTATCGTTGACCAGGTCATCGGAGCATTAAATGCTAATCCGACTCTGTTAAAACTGATCTCAAAGCATCTAAGCTGGGGAATGTTTAAGAATTCCTTGGTAGAACCGATCGATGATGCCCAGAGAAATATTTATGATATCTATATGGATCTTTTGAAGAATTCTGGTCATGAATTTGATCATCCGGAAGTTATGATCTATATGATCATCGAGATGGTCGCAGGGTCTTGCTATAATGTTATTTTGACTGGGGAGCCTGTTTCAGTTGATGAATTGAAGCCTTATTTGTATCAGTCAATTCGGTTGATCATACAGAATCATATATTGTGATTTGTAGTTTGATGACGGAAATTATTGGTGGAATATTATAAAAAGAAATCATGTGTCAGCAACCCACTCGCTAAGTGCAGACGTGTCCGTACGGTTGCCAACACATGATTTCTTTTTATAATATTCAAATAATTTACGTTATTCAAACCACTACACTGTGTGTATATTTAACGGTATTGGCTAATCATTTTTGTATTCGCTAACAGAAGATTATCTTTCACTTTCATCCCTGCTCATCTTAATCATCTCATCCCTCGCCTTTTCCATGTAATGATTTCCTTTTGTTGTTTCTATTTTACTTAATTCTATCACATGGAATTGAAATTTACTACTATAGTAGTCCTCCATACACACCCTCTTGAATTTTTCAATCTTAAATTGTCCACACTCTAGACTTCTGGTATATGATAAAAAATAAATAAACGATCGGAAGAGCAGCATTAGA